>Ga0326727_10002287_pt1 | contig 66480 bp, 52 predicted proteins | sample MB2enrmetagenome_FD_207643 | JGI IMG/M metagenome (GOLD analysis project Ga0326727, IMG submission 207643) | Lab enriched peat soil microbial communities from McLean, Ithaca, NY, United States - MB29MY | ecosystem: Environmental > Terrestrial > Soil > Wetlands > Peat | place: USA: New York...
CAGCGCTCCAATGACCGACTCAAACAAGGTGTCGACGATGATTTCGCCGTCGCGGCGGGTTAGATCGCCCAGAGCGGTAACTCGGTCGACAAGATCGGCTTTCGTCATCGTGGTGTCTCCTCGCATCATGGTGATTTAGTCTAGCTTATCGCTGATTGTAGATGGGATGCAGGATTTACGTCAGCCGTGGTGAAAAAAACTCCGCTGCGGCCGGCTTCCCCCACTGGACGGCGGTCCTTGCCGGGAGGCTGCGGAATCCAGAAAACCACAGGCCGGAATGGCTCCGTAAACGGAGAATGACCCCGAATAGTCAATTGCGGGCCCGGATGGCGGCAATTATCGTGATTGAAACACCAAGGCAGGTGCAAAGCATTGGCAAAGGCGCAAATTCGTGCGAAGTACCCGCCTCAATCCTCACGGCGCGGGCCGCTGCCGGGTAATGGAGTGTCCTCCGTGGCCGTTGAAGAGCCCGTCTCCCCGATCGCAAATGGAGCAAGTCATGCCGCCGCACCACAGGCCCAGCGTTTTCTGGCCCGGCAGCCGATTCTCAATCACCGGCAGGAGGTGTTCGGCTACGAGTTGCTGTTCCGCACCGGGTGGGAGAACTGCTTCAGCGGCGAACGCGAGCAGGCGACCCGCGAAACGCTGGATAGCTATCTGTACATGGGCATCGAATCCCTGGCAAACCAGGGACTTGCCTTCGTCAACTGCACCCGCGAGGCGCTGATCGACGGATGGGTCACGCTGCTGCCGCCCAAGACCACCGTGCTGGAGATCATGGAGACGGTGGAGCCGGACGCGGACCTGGTGGAGGCCTGCATCGCTCTGCGCAAGATGGGCTACTTGCTGGCGCTGGACGATTTTGTGCCACGTCCTGAGATGCAGCCGCTGGTAGAAATCGCGAGCTATGTAAAGGTCGATATTCGTCACTCCAACGCCGAGATGAGGCGCAAGATTCAAGGCTCGATGCGCGCCAGCCGCGCCGCTCTGCTGGCCGAGAAGGTTGAGGACCAGGAAGACCTCAGGATCGCCATCTCCGAGGGCTATCAGTACTTCCAGGGCTACTTCTTCTGCCGTCCGACCATCATGACCAACCGGGAGATCCCGGCCAACCGGATGAACTATCTCCGGCTTCTGATCGAACTCACCCGGACCCCGCTGAACCTTCAGGAAGTCTGCCGCATTGTCAAATTGGAGACGTCGCTCACCTATCGCCTGCTGTTGTTGGCGAACTCCGCGCGCTGGAGCAGGCGCGCCGACGTCACCAGCGTGCAGGATGCATTCATCCTGGTGGGTGAGGACCGCTTTCGCGCCATGGTATCGGTGGCTGCCTCCTGCGTCCTGACCCAGCACCAGACCCCTGCGCTGATCAGCCTCTCGCTGGAGCGCGCGCGCTTCTGCGAACTGCTGGCCCCGTTGGCCGGGGAGAATCCCAACGAGCAGTTCATGCTGGGGCTGCTCTCGCTTCTGGACGCGATGCTCGAGACCCCCATGGATCTGATCGTCAAGACGCTTCCGTTGCGTCCGGAGGCCAAAGCTGCGCTGATGGGGGCTACCAACCCGGTTGGAGGAGCAAATCCGGTTGCGGTAGCCAATTCGGTGGCGTTCCCACTCCACTTGATTCGCAACTTCGAGCGCGGCTTCTGGGGAGTGTGCGCAGCCGCGGCCGACAGGCTCGGGGTCAGCGAAGAGAGGCTGGCAAGCGTGTATGTTCAGTCCGTGAAATGGGCGGCCGAGACACTGGCCGCGAGCCAAAAGCCGATCGACACCAGGGCCGGCAGCATGCGCTGACCTCCGGCAATGGCGACGCTTTTGGGGGTCGCGCTCACCTTTCGTTACTCGCAATCCCCTAAACGACGTAAAGACTGGCGCAGCTATACGTCTGTAGCATTTCCTCTATTCTGCCGATGATGGCAGTGTACCCGGAACCTCAGAGCTGCCCGGCAAGTTTCGCCGCACAGGGGTGAACGTCCGTCGTGTCAACTACTGCAAGCCCATCAGATTTCGCCGATTCCAACTATGCCTCCCAGTCGCCAAACTCGGAGGGCCATCGTGGTGAGTGAATTGCTTTGCCCCACCAGCACTGAAGGCCAGGGTCAGGTTCCACAGCCGCAACGGTTTCTGGCCCGGCAACCCATCTTCAATGGTCGCCGCGCGGTGATCGGATATGAGCTGCTCTTCCGCGCGGGATGGGCGAACTGCTTCCAGAGCCTGTCCGGCAACGACTCCGACCAGGCCACTCGCCAGACCCTGGACAACTGCTGCCTGAACCTGGGTATCGACTCGCTCGCTAACAATGAACTCGCCTTCGTCAACTGCACCCGCGAGTCGTTGGTGAACAAGCTGGTCACCCTGCTGCCGCCGAAGACGACCGTCCTTGAGATATTGGAGACCGTGGAGCCGGATCCAGAGCTGGTGGAGGCCTGCATCGAGCTGCGCGACATGGGCTACGTCTTCGCTCTCGATGACTTCCTTCCCCGCCCCGAGTTGCAGCCGTTGATCGACATTGCCAGCTATATCAAAGTTGACTTTCGCCTCTCCGACGCGGAATCACGTCATGAGATCCAGCAGATGTTGCGCGGCTCCGGTATCGCTCTGCTGGCCGAAAAGGTGGAAGATCAGGAAGAGTTCGCCATTGCCCGCTCCGAGGGATACGAATTCTTCCAGGGCTACTTCTTCTGCCGGCCCAAGATCATGGCCAACCGGGAGATTCCGCCCAATCGGATGAACTATCTCCGGCTTCTGATCGAACTTACCCGGACCCCGCTCAATCTGCGCGAAGTCATGCGCATTGTTCAATCCGAGGCATCGCTTTGCTATCGTCTGTTGCTGCTGGCCAACTCCCCCATCTGGGGAGTGCGCGGCGACGTCACCAGCGTTCGCCATGCCTTCATGCTGGTGGGCGAGAACCGCTTCCGCACCCTGGTGTCGGTGGCCGCCTCCTGCGTCCTGAGCCAGGACCAGCCTTCGGCGCTGATCAGCCTCTCGCTGGAACGCGCGCGTTTCTGCGAGTTGCTGGCCCCCCATGTCGGCCAGGACCCCACCGAGCAGTTCATGCTTGGTCTGCTGTCGCTAGTGGACGCAATGCTGGAGACTACGATGGAGGTGGTCGCCAAGTCCCTGCCTCTGCGCACGGAGGCAAAGGACGCTCTTCTGGGTGCGGTCAATCCGGTTGCGGTTCCCCTGTGCCTGATTCGCAGCTTCGAATCGGGCGCCTGGAGCAATTGTTCCTGCGCGGCCACCGACCTCGGCGTTAGCGAAGAGATCCTGGCCGGGCTCTACATGGATGCCGTCAAGTGGGCGACCGAGACCCTCGCAACAAACCGGTAGCCTTACGCCTGGACCGCGAATCTGGATTTGTTTCAGCCCTCATAAAGTAATCTTCGTGCGTAGCCGATAACCCCAGTGGTGCCCGCTCCGACTTGCGCGCTGCGCGCCGTCTCACGCGGCATCGGAGACCGTGGACTTTCCTGCGCGCCAATCCTTGGGGGCTTCACGATGGCTGTCGATGAGGTCCGCCCCGCGAACGGCGAAGCGACGGTGACGAATTCCCTTCCCCACCCCTGCCGGTTCATCGCCCGTCAACCCATTCTCAACGCTCACGGCGAGGTGGTCGCCTACGAATTGCTCTCCCGCCATGGCTGGGAGAACTGGTTTGCCGGCGAACCGGACGAGGCCACCCGGCAGACGCTGGATCACTGTTTGTGCGTCGGACTGGAGGCCCTGGCTGACAAGATGCCCGCATTTGTGCACTGCACGCGGGAATCCCTGGTGGGCAAGCTGGCTATGCTGCTGCCACCCAGGACGACCGTGCTCGAGCTCGCGGAGACGCTGGAGCCCGACGCCGAACTGCTACAGGCTTGCAACGACCTGCGCAAACTGGGCTACCGGCTGGCACTGGACAACTTCAAGCCACGTCCGGAGTTGCAGCCTCTAGTCGAGATTGCGGACTACGTCAAAGTCGACTTCCGCGCCTCCGACGCCTACGTGCGGCGGCAGATCCAGCGCATGACTCGCTACGGCAGCGCGCAGCTCGTGGCCGAGAAACTGGAAGACCGCGAGCAATTCAACATCGCGCGCGCAGAACACTTTGAGTTTTTTCAGGGTTATTTTTTTTGCCGCCCTACCGTCATTGCCAGCAGGGAGATTCCCAGCAACCGCATGAATTATCTGCGGGTGCTGACCGAGCTTACCCGGCAGCCGATGGACGTCACGGAAGTCACCCGCATTGTCGAATTGGAGGAGTCGCTTTGTTACCGCCTGCTGCGCCTGACAAACTCCGCGTCCGTGGCCATCGAGAGCGAGGTCACCAGTGTTCGTGGCGCTTTGATGCTGGTGGGCGAGGACCGCTTCCGCATGTTGGTGTCCGTGGCTGCCTCGTGCGTGCTGGGGCAGAATCAGGCGCCGGCGCTGATCAGTCTCTCCCTGGTGCGTGCGCGCTTCTGCGAGCTGCTGGCCCCGCGCATCGGCGAAGACCCAGCCGAGCAGTTTTTGCTGGGCCTGCTGTCGCTGGTGGACGCGATGCTCGATAGCACCATGGGGTCGGTGGTCGGGCATCTTCCTCTGCGCAAGCAGGCCAAAGCTGCGTTGCTGGGTGCGATGAACCCGGTCGCGGTCCCGCTGCGCCTGATTCGCAGCTTTGAGTCGGGCGCGTGGGGGAATTGCGCCGGCGCGACTATTGACCTCTGCGTTAGCGAAGAGATGCTGGCAGGCCTCTACATGGAAGCCGTCCTGTGGGCGTCCGAGACCCTCGCGGCAAACCGCTAGCTGGCCTAGCGCGGGTTACGGGCCAGCAGCAAGCTTGTCCCATCGTGGGCCATGGGGGTAAAGACGCCACCGAGCTCCTGCCATGCAGGGTCTGGCGTGGAGTCGTTCAGCAGCATACTGTCGCCGGAAAGGCTTCGCGCCAGCCATCCGCCGGGCCGAGCAATCACCGTGAACTCCTTCCCTTCCAGCGGCAGGCAACTGTAGGGAATGATGCGAACCCGAAAGACGTTACCGCGCCCGGCCCACAGGTTCTGTTCGAGCGAGTCGTCCGGCTCAAAGCGGTGAATTGCATCGAAGTCGATGGGAAAGACGATTCTCTCGCGCACATCTTCGCTGGAGTAATGCGCCAGCGGCAGCACGAAGAGCGAATCGCCGACAACGATCGGCCGGTTCCCCGGCTGGCTCGCAATCCGATTGCGGAATTCGCAAAAAGCGTTCCGTTGCTGGGCGAGCACAATCGCGCACACGGATTCGCGGGCAACCACCCAGAAAAGGGCGCCGCTCAATAGAATTAAACCTACCCGCGCGTTGTCCCCAAACACTCTTCGTCCAAGCAGTGCAGCCGCGATGCCGAAGCCACAGCAGACAGGAACCACGCAGCGCGCGCTGATCATTCCGCCGCCAGATAGCGCGACCGCAAATCCCAAAATCGGGTAGAGCAGCAAAACTCCCAGCGCGGTTGCTTCGTACGGCTTGAGCGCGGAACCGGATGATTGCGATTTCGTGGGGTGGCCGCTCTCACGACGCTTCCAGACCACAACCATCGCGAGGCCAAGCACCGGCCAGAAGACCCCCTCCACCAGCACCAGATAGCTGTCGACGATCATACCCGCGCTCGGCCGGTTCCATGCGTGAGGTGCGAACTCGGTCAGGTTGTGCCTGATCAGGGGCAGGAAGGCAAGCAGAGGCGCAGCAGCCAACGCCATTGCGACCCACGCTCCAGATTGCATGCGGCGCGCGCCCCGGCCGGAAGAAAACAAGCGCACGGCTTCGGCCACCGCGATGGGGAAGAACGCCAGCACGCCGTAGTAGTTCGAGCAGACTCCCAACGCCAGCGTCGCGGCCATCCCTGCCAGCGCGACAAATCGTATCGTGCCACGTTGCTCCGTAGAGACCAGCCAAAGCGCGAGGCTGGCCATGGCGAACCCCATTAGCGGCGCATAGGAGCGCGCTTCGTAGGCGTAGTCGAAGCCGCGCGTGGCCATGAAGGCCAGCACGCCCACCGCTGCATAGCCGGGGCAGACCCAACGGCGAAGAATCGCCCACAGGCAGACGACCGCCAGCAGTACGCACACGATCGCCGGAAGACGCACCGCCAGTGCGCTTTGGCCGAAGGCGCGAGTCGACTCCAGCGTTAGCCAGTGGCTCAACGGAGGGTTGGGGTCGGCGCCGGCCGCCAGCGCTCGCCAGATGGCCGCCAGGCTCCCCTGGCGCGCGATGGCCAGGGTAATCAGCTCGTCGCACCATAGCAGCTTGGTGGCAGCCTGAGCGAAGACAATCGCAATGTAGAACACAATAAGCGCAGCGAGCGCCTGGCCGGGACTGCGGTTGACCGCGGACCACAACCGCTGCGCACGCGATGCGCCGACCTCAATCACTTTGCCTGATTTGAGCACGGGGGGCGTTCCGGTGACGGGGCCGAATTGCGGGACCTGGTTGACCATCGCGCCGAGCGGTTCGTCCATAAGGTGGGGCTGCTTGGAGCGTCGCGGCAGGCCCAGAAAAAAATGCGGCACGGACGGTCGATTGTCCGTGCCGGGAGGCCAGTGACGCAACTTATATCGACCCAAAATGCCGCGTTTGCCGGCTTCGGTCGAAACCCTGGAGCGCTACCCCGCTCTGCACTGTTAGAGTATCACGCAACTCTCTCGCTTATGGGCTCTCTCCTGCCTTTCGCAGCCGCATTGGGAGAGTGGCAGCAGGAGCGACTTACACGAGCGCAGTCAACACTCGCAAATCACTTTGCCGGTATATAGGACCCGGCGCTGAGCCGCCGGACCGCCTCCGCGTCGCGCGCGGTGATGCCGCCCGCGTCGTGCGACATCAGCGCCAGCTTTACCCGGTTGTAGCGAATGTCGATGTCGGGATGGTGCCCGGCTTTTTCGGCGAGGACAGCCACCTGGCTGACAAAGGCGATGGCCTCGGGGAAGCTCGTGAAGGTCCAGTAGCGGACCAGCTTGCCGTCTTCGAGAGCCCACTCGGGCAGTTCGTGCAGCAGTTGGTCGAGCTCTTCCTTGGATAGCGTTTGTTTGCTGGATTCCATTGCGGCCCCCTGTAGAACTTAGTCGCAGGGGCGATCTTAAGCCTCGCGCGGCCTAGGCGCAACTGGCCTCCAGAATTCTAGGCGGGCATGTCAAAGCTACCGGAGGCCCCTCGCTCAACCTCGCAGCGCAGGCCCTTCCACAGATCTTCCGGCATGCGCAGAAAGACCTCGACAATGTGCGGATCGAACTGGGTCCCGGTGCAGCGGATGATCTCCGCGCGCGCCTGGGCAAAGCTGAGGCCATTGCGATAGGGCCGGTCGGAGGTCATCGCGTCCATGGTGTCGGCGATGGCGAAGATGCGCGCGCCCAGCGGAATCGCTTCCCCGCGCAGGCCGCGCGGATAGCCGCTGCCGTCGAAGGTCTCCTGATGGGCGTGGACGATCTCGGACGCCTCGCGCAGGAACGGGATCTTGCGCACCATCTCGTACCCCCGCTCGCAATGCTCGCGCATGATTGCGGTCTCCTCGGCGTCGAGCTTTCCCGGCTTCAGCAGAATGCGGTCGGGCGTGGCAATCTTGCCAATATCATGCAGGAAGGCGCCGCGCGCAATAGTGCGGAGCTGCTCCGGGTCGAGTCCCATCGCCCGCGCCAGGGCAATGGTGTAGGCGGTGACGCGTCGCGAGTGGCCTTCAGTCTCGGCATCGCGCAGGTCCAGCGCATCACCCATCACCTCCAGCGTAAAGTCGTAGCTCCGCTCCAGGTCCTGCATGGTGGCGCGCAGACTCCGGGTACGCGCGGAGATGATCTCTTCAAGATTCTGCCGATACGCGATGTTCTGCTTGAGCAGGCGGCCGTGCTCCAGCGCGCGCGCGACGACGGCGATCAACTGGGTGCGCTCGAACGGCTTGAGCAGGTAATCGACGGCCCCACGGCGGAAGGCGTTGACCGCAACCTGAATGTCGTGCACGCCGGTCAGCAGCACCACGGCCACACCGGGGTGGCCGCTTCCGATCGCGTCCAGCAGCGCCAGGCCGTCGCCGTCCGGCATCATAATGTCCGAGAGCACCAGGTCGCAGCCTGGGTCATCCTGCAGATGCAGCAGCGCCTGTTCTGCGTCCGCTGCTGTGCTCACGTCGTATCCGCCGCGCTCCAGAAACTCGACCACGATGCCCAGCACCGTCGATTCGTCATCTACAACGAGAATGTGGTCCTGCCGCGCCGGAATCGTAGGTTGCTGCATGGCCCGATGCTCTCCCCCGAAGGACGCTCACCGGCAGGCCGGTCCCGTGCATCGGCATTTCGGATGTCATCGTCGTTATCGGCGACGTTGCCCAGATCCATCAGCCGCTTATGATGGAGTGGAGATCGGCGAGAGAGGCGGAGCAAACAGAATGCCTATGGAACCGCAACACACACCACAGGAGCACAGCCATACCAAAGAGTGGGACGCGGTAGATCGCTATATCGCCGAGACCCTCGTGGGTTCGGACCCCGTGCTCGAAGCGGCCCTCGAAGCGGCGGAGGAGGCTGGCTTGCCCTCCATTCAAGTCGCGCCAAACCAGGGAAAGTTTCTCCATCTGCTGGCCTTGACCAAAGGGGCGCGAAGGATTCTTGAGATTGGAACCCTGGGCGGATACTCGACCATCTGGCTGGCGCGCGCGCTGCCTCACGGCGGCCATCTTGCGACGCTGGAGGTCGATCCGAAGCACGCCGAAGTGGCGCAGGCCAATCTCGGTCGCGCGGGTCTGTCTGGGTTGGTGGAGATTCGCGTCGGCCCGGCAGTCGAATCGCTTGCACAGCTGTACAAAGAAGGCTCGGCGCCGTTCGACATGATCTTCATCGATGCGGACAAACCCAGCAATCCCACCTACCTGGAGTGGGCGTTGAAGCTTGCGAATCCCGGCGCGCTCATTGTCACGGACAATGTCGTCCGTGAAGGAGAGATCGTCGATGCCGACAGCGAAGATCCTGCAATCCAGGGGACACGCCGCATGTTTGAAATGCTCGCTGCGGAACCGCGCCTCTCCGCAACCGCCATCCAGACCGTAGGCAGCAAAGGCTACGACGGGTTTGCCATGGCGGTCGTCGTCAAGGACTGACCGCGCCGCAAACTCCGCCTAGCTCTTCTTCCCTGCCTCCCGGGCTGCGCGTTTCGCCGCGGCCCAGCCGTCCTTGTTTACCTGGCGGCTGCGCCCCAGCGCCAGCGCTCCCGCGGGCACAGGCTGCGTGACGCAGGAGCCTGCGGCAACATACGCGCCATCGCCGATGCTGACCGGCGCGACCAGGGTTGAGTCGGAGCCGACAAACACTCCATCGCCGATGGTGGTCGTGTGCTTATGCACACCGTCGTAGTTGCAGGTAATCACGCCCGCACCCACGTTGACGCCTTCGCCGATCACCGCGTCGCCAAGATACGTGAGATGGTTGGCCTTCGAGCCGCGCCCCAGCATCACCTTCTTGGTCTCGCAGAAGTTGCCCACATGCGCGCCCTCGCCGATGTTGCTCTCCGGCCGCAGATGCGCGTACGGCCCCAACACCGCGCCATCGCCTACCTGCGCGCCATCCAGCACGCATCCGTTGCGCACGGTGACGCCGTCGCCAAGGGTAGAGTGCTGGATCACCGAATACGACCGCACCCGGCAGTCGCTGCCGATCCGGGTCGCGCCCAGCAGTTGCACATACGGCTCAATCACGGTGTCCGCGCCGACCTCGACCTCGGCATCGATCACGCAGGTGTCGGGACGGAAGATGGCGACGCCCTGGGCCATCAAGCGGCGCGCGGCCCCGGCACGGATCGCGGCATCCAGATGCATCATCTCGGCGATGGTGTTCGCGCCCAGCACCTCGTCCACGCTGGCTGCCTTGATGGCAACCACGCGCCGGCCGTCGGCGACCAGCATCGCCGCCACGTCGGTCAGATAAAACTCGCCGTGCGCGTTGTCGGAGGAGAGCAGATCGAGCTTGCTGAACAGCGCCTCGGTTTCGAAGCAGTAGATGCCGGAGTTGATCTCCTGCGCCCCAAGCTGTTCCGGCGTCAGCGCCTTCTGCTCCACGATCGCGCTCACCTCGGGCGAGCCTTCGGCCCGGCGCAGCACGCGTCCGTACCCGGTGGGGTTGTCGGGCACAGCGGTCAGGATGGTCATCGCGGCATGCTTCTGCAGATGCAATTCGCACAGCGACGCCAGCGTCTCCGGCCGAATCAGGGGAACATCGCCCGATAGCACCAGCAGATGCCTGGGCGGCTCGATGCCCGACAGCTCAAACCACGCTTTGAGCACTTGAATCGCGTGGCCGGTGCCGCGCTGCACCTCCTGCAGGACGAAGTGAACGCCGGTCGCCGCGACCGCCGCCTGCACCCGCTCCGCCTCGTGCCCGAGGATGCAGTAGATCTCGTCCGGGTCCACCAGCGTCCGGGCCGCCGCAATAACGTGCAGCAACAGCGCCCGTCCGCCCACCTCGTGCAACACCTTGGGCCGTTTGCTCTTCAGCCGCGTGCCCTTGCCTGCGGCCATAATCGCTACTGCAAAACCTGTCGCTTCCATGCCCGCTATCTTCTCACAGCCGAATCGCCTTGGCTGCAATCCCCGTCAGGCGCATAATCGCATCAGAGGTTCTCTCCATGGCGACAGCGACCAACACGCTCATTCCGGTCAGCGAATACCTCCACACCAGCTATAGCCCGGACTGCGACTACGTGGACGGAGAGGTACAGGAGAGAAACTTGGGCGAACAGGATCATAGCGACCTACAGTCACGACTCATCACATTGCTGACGGCGGATGCCAACAAAGCCTATGTCAGGGTCAATCCTGAGATTCGTGTCCAGGTCGCCCCGACACGCTTTCGCGTACCGGACGTCTGCCTGAGACGTGTCCCTGCAGTGCGTGAGCAAATCATCCAAACCCCACCGCTTCTTTGCATCGAGATCCTCTCACCGGAAGATCGAATGTCCCGGATGCGGGAAAAGGTTCGCGACTATCTCAATATGGGCGTTACTGAGGTCTGGGTGATCGATCCGACGACGCGCAGCGTCATGATCTTTGCCGGCACAACCATGGTCGAACACACCGCCGGCGAGCTGCCGGTGCCCGAGACTCCCATCGTCATCACCCTCGCCGAGATATTCAAGGTGCTCGACGAATATTGACCCTACTGCTTCGACCCTCCCGGCGGCGGCGGAATCGTAGTATCCAGGTCCATCACCTTGCCCAGCGTTGACAGAGGCGGCTGAATCTCCGACTTGTTGCCCACCACCAGAATCGCCAGCTTCGAGACATCGATGTACTTGTTGGCGACCCGCGTCACGTCCGCCGCGGTCACGTGCTCGATGCCGTCCCGATACTTCTCCAGAAAGTCCGAAGGATATCCGTAGAAAGCCAGCGTTACCTGCTCGTTCAGCACCTTCTCCGGCGTGTCGTAGCGGAAGATAAACGAGTTCATCACCTGGTCCTTCGCCTTGCGCAGCTCGTCCGGCGTAGGCGGCTTTGTCCTCAGCCGGCCAATCTCCTCTAGCACCGCCTGGGTCGCCGCCACCGTGCTGACGCTCTTCGTCCCCGCCGAGCTGCTAAACTCGCCCGGATGGTCGTACAACGCGCCGTAGCTGCCGCCCACGCTGTAGGCCAGGCCCAGCTTGGTGCGCACGTACTGCACCACGCGCGAGCCGAACCCTCCGGAGAAGATCTCGTTCATCACGCTGAGCGCGTAGAAGTCCGGATTGCTGCGCTCCGTGCCCAGCCCCACAATCTCCACCGTCGACTGGTTCACATCCTCCTTGTCGACGAAGTAGACGCCCGGCTTGGGTCCGGCAAACTCCACCTTCGGCGGCTCGATGGCCGTGCCGCGGGGCAGCGGCTCGAACGCTTTTCGCAGCTTCCTCTCCATCTCCGCCGAGTCGAAGTCGCCCTCGACCGCAACAATCATGTCGTTAGGAACCACGGTGCGGTCGTGCCAGGCCTTCAGATCATCCAAGGTCACCGCGGCCACGGTGGCGTACTCCGGCTCGCGCGCATAAGGGCTGTCTTTGCCGTAGACCAGTTGAGTGGACTCCCGGCCTGCAATCTCCCCGGGGTCGTCGTTGCGCCGCGAGATGTCAGTGTCCATGCCGCGCTTCGCCAGCACCAGCTTGTCCGCCTTGAACGCCGGATGGAGCAGCAGGTCGAGCGCCTCGCCGAATACCGTGTCGAAGTCCTGCTTGAAGCTTCCCCAATCCAGCGAGGTGCTGGCCGTTCCCGGTCCGGTCTCGATGTTGGCGGCCTTCTCCGCAAGCTCGGTATCCAACGCGTCGCCGCTCTTGCTGGTGCTGCCGCTGGTGCGCCACGCTTCGCCGTAGAGCGACACCAGGCCCACCTTCGCGGCCGACTCCTCGCGGCTTCCGCCGCGGATCAGAATCCTGCCATCGATGAACGGAAGCTCGTGGTCCTCCTGCAGGAAGATCACCAGGCCGTTGGCCAGCTCGATGCGCTTCGGCTGCGCCGGTTTGAACGCATGCAATGGTGGGATGGGAATTTTCGTCCAAGGCTTGGCCTGTGCGGAGGCGCCTGCAGCCGGCTGCGCGGCCTTGGTGCCCTGCGCAACCGCGGTTCCTGCCCCAGGCAGAATCGAGCATCCCAAAACGGCCAGCGCAAAGTAGCTCCTGAATGTCTTCGTGGCGATTCTCATTCCGCACCTCCAGCACTCGGGCCTGCCGGTTGCGCGGGCGGGGTGAACTCAATCCGCGCGCTGGTGCGGTTGCCTTCAACAAAGACCTTGTTGGCCACGCGCCGCACATCCGCCTTGCTCACCTTGTCGATCCGATCCAGTTCGCGGAAGAGTTCGCGCCAGTCGCCATAGCGCGTCTGATACTCGGCCAACTGATGCGCCAGGCCTTCGTTGTCCGCCAAGCCGCGCAAAAGGCCGGCCCGCGCCCGGGTCTTGAACATCTCCAGCTCCTCGTCGGTCACGTCGCTCGTCTTCAGCTTGTCGATCTCCTTGTGGATCGCGTCGCGCATCTCGTCAGGCGTATGCCCGGGCACCGGGACGGCGTAGAACGCGAACAGCCCCGGATACTTGTCACCCGGAAATCCGCCAAACCCCTCGGCATCGGCCGCAATCTTCTGGTCGCGCACCAGGCTCTTGTACAGCCGCGCCGTGCGCCCGTTGGAGAAGATATCCGTAATTGCGTCATAGACCGAGTTGTCCGGGTCGCGGTAGTCGGGCTTGTGGTAACCCTCAAGGTAAAACGGCTGCGTCGCTACCTTCATCGTCACCGTCTTCTCGGCCGTCTGCGGCGGCTCGACCGTGGTCATCGGCTCCGGCCTCGGCCCCGCGGGGATCGGGCCGAAGTACTTGGTCAGCATCGGCATCACCTCGACCGCCTTTACATCGCCCACCACCGCCACCACAACGTTCGACGGCACATAATACTTCGCATGGAAGGCAGCCGCCTCGGTCGCTGTCACCTGGCTGATCTCGCTCTCCCAGCCCACCGTGGGCACGCGATAGGGATGCGCCACGTACGCGGTCGCCAGGAACTGCTCCACCAACGCGCCGATCGGGTTGGAGTCGTTACGCATGCGCCGCTCCTCCTGAACCACGTCGCGCTCCTTGTAGAACTCGCGGTATGCGGGGTGGCCAATGCGGGAGCTTTCCAGATAGGCCCAGAGCTCCAGGCGATTCGACGGCATGCTCCAGAAATACTGCGTCGAATCCTCCTCGGTCGAAGCGTTCATCCCGACCTCGCCGTTCTGCTCAGCGATGACCGAAAACTGGTTGGGAACAACGTACTTCTGCGCCGCGGCCTGCGCGTCCTCAAACACCTTCTTGAGCTTGGCGAGCTTGGCGGGGTCCTGCCCAACCCGTTTGCGGTACTCCGCGTCGTAGGCCGCGTAGGCAATCTCCAGCTTGGCCAGCGCAACCTTCTCCGCCGGGTAGTCGGTGGTGCCGATCTGGTCAGTGCCCTTGAAGGCGATGTGCTCAAACATGTGCGCCAGCCCGCTTGCACCCTGCGGGTCGTCCGCCGAGCCGGCATCGACCAACGTGTAGAAGCTGAACACCGGCGCCTCCGGCCGCTCGCAGACGATCAGGGTCAGCCCGTTGGGGAGCACCCTCACCGTGGTCCGCTTCTCAAAGCCGGCGAGGTACTGGGCCATGTCCTGCGCCCGCGCCGCCACTCCCCAGCCCACTGCCAACGCCAACACTACCGCGACCAATCGTCGTATTCGCACGAGACCTCCAGCAATGACTCAGGCTATCGCAATTAACCATACCGCGTCCCATGCAATTGTGGACTGAGGGTAAGCCGAAATCTCGTGATCCGAACTTTACTTGACGGGGATCGAGGCCGCTCAGTAGCCTTGCCCCCAGCCGGAGTTTTCCCGGCAGCAGAGGGTACCCACGAAGCAGATTCGCAAAGTCGCGGTACTGGGCGCGGGGACGATGGGCTCGCGCATCGCCGCGCATATCGCCAACGCCGGCGTCCCCGTCGTCCTGCTGGATATCGTCCCGCCCGGAACTCCCGCGGACGCTCCGCGCGCCGTCCGCAACAAGCTCGTCCTCGCCGCGCTGGATAGGCTGAAGAAGTCCAAGCCCCCAGCTTTCTATACCCCCGACGCGGCGCGCTACATCACCCCCGGCAACTTCGACGATGACCTGGCGCCGATCACCGATTGCGACTGGATCGTCGAAGCGGTCGCCGAGGACCTCGATATCAAGCGCGCGCTGTTGACCAAGGTCGCCGGGTACCGCAAGCCCGGCGCGATCATCACTACCAACACCTCCGGCCTACCAGTAAGAAGCATTGTCGAGGGCATGCGAGAAGACCTGCGCGTCCACTTCTTCGGCACCCACTTCTTCAATCCGCCGCGCTACATGCGCCTGCTGGAGATCATCGCAACCCCCGAGTCCGATCCCGACGACATCGCCATCATCGCCCGCTTCTGCGACCGGCGTCTGGGCAAGGCAGTGGTGCGCGCGAACGACACGCCCAACTTCATCGCCAACCGCATCGGCACCTTCCAGATGCTCAATGCGATCCGCCTGATGATGGAGCAGGACCTGACCATCGAAGAGGTAGACACGCTCACGGGCACGGCGCTGGGCTGGCCCAAGACTGGCACCTTCCGCCTGATGGATCTGGTTGGCTTGGATGTGATTGCGCACGTTGCCGCCAACTTCTCCGCGCAATCACAGAGCATTGAAGACGAGCGATCCGACATCACGCTGCCAGCCTTCATCACTGAAATGCTTGCCCGCAAATGGCTCGGGGACAAGACGCAGCAGGGGTTCTATAGAAAAACGGGCAAAGATGAACAAGGACGAGACATTCGCCTCGCGCTCGACTGGAAGACGCTGGAGTACCACCCCAGCCAGCGGCCGAAGTTCCTCGCGCTCGAGATGGCCAAGAACATCGAGCCGACCGCCGCACGCATCCCCCAACTACTGTTTGCCGACCCGGCAAATGACAAGGCCGCCGCGTTCTACTGGCCGCTGCTCACCGAGCTTTTCACCTACGCCGCCAACCGGCTCGCGCCATCGCCCAATCCAATCGCCGCCAGCGTCGTCGAGGTCGACACTGCCATGCGCACCGGCTTCAACTGGGAGCTTGGCCCGTTCGAGATGTTCGATGCAGCCGGCGTGCGTGCCACCACCGACAAGATGCGCGTCCTCGGGCAACCCATCGCTGCCAATGTCGAAAAACTGCTTGCTGTTGGTGAAACCTGGTATAAGGATGATCCGACCGTCCCCTTAGGCCGTCTGTTCTTCGACCCCGCAACCTGCACCTACAAGCCCATCATCGAACCGGAGGGCACAGCCAGCCTCGCTGCCATCAAGCGCGCGCGCGGTGTCGTGCTCAAGAATCCCGGCGCCTCCGTCGTCGACCTGGGTAACGGCGTTGCAGCCATAGAGCTCCACTCCAAAATGAACGCGCTGGGCGACGACATCGTCTCGCTGATTACGCAGACGCTGAAGCCGGCCAGCCAGCAGGTCGCGGACTTCGATGCCTTTGTCATCTGCGGCGAAGGCGCAAACTTCTCCGTCGGCGCCAACCTGATGCAGCTCCTGCTCGCCATGCAGGATGAGGAGTGGGATGAGGTCGAGCTCGCCGTGCGCGCCTTCCAGAACATGACCCAGGCGATCAAGTTCTGTCCGCGCCCGGTGGTGGTCGCGCCCTACGGCATGTGCCTCGGCGGAGGCACCGAGATCGCGCTGCACGCGGCCGCGCGCCATCCCCACGCGGAGCTCTACATGGGCCTGGTGGAGGCTGGCGTTGGCCTCATCCCCGCCGGCGGTGGCAGCAAGGAGATGCTGCTGCGCGCCATCGAAGCGGGCGCGGCCCTGAAGCTGGACCTACGCGGCGACGAGTTGGAAGTATTCGATGCACTCAAGAAAAACTTCGAAACCATTGCCATGGCTAAAGTCTCCACCTCCGCTGCCGACGCCCGCCTGCTTGGCCTCCTGCGACCCGCGGACACCGTCACCATGAACCGCGCGCGCCTGCTGACAGATGCAAGCAAGCGTGCCAGGGCGATTGCCGATGCGGGCTACTCCGCACCGCTGCCGCTGGCGGCCATCCCGGCGCCGGGAGAGAGCGTGTTGGCCACATTGAAGCTCGCAGTCTGGACCATGCGCCAGGGCGAGTTCATCTCCGACCACGATATGAAGGTGGCCAATTGGGCCGCGCATGCGCTCTGCGCAGGCAACGTCACGCCCGGCACATTGGTCAGCGAACAGTATCTGCTCGACCTCGAGCGCGAGGCATTCCTCTCGCTCTGCGGCGAAAAGAAAACACAGGAACGGATAGCCTTCACGCTAACGACCGGCAAGCCGCTGAGAAATTGACGTACGTACGTATCTGCTAAAATTACGGTCAGGAGGAGTTTAAATGCCATACACAAACCCATCGACGGTCCGGTCTCCCAAAGACCGTGTGAAAGACGTTGAAGTCATCTTCGATAAGGGCCCCAGAGAGGGCAGCTGGTCGATCGCCAAGCTCAAGTTTGATGGTTCGGACGCAGTAGGTATCCGTTGGAATGGAGAAGTGGCCAAGCCTGGAGTCGGCACGCCAAGCTCCCGTTCGAATCCAACATGGTTCATTGTTCCATCGGAGATTGCGGACACCCTGGTGGAGACTGCGAAGACACTATCGAAGGACGAACACAAGACCTTGCTGGAAGGCTATCGCGCAATGGCTGCGGACGCTGAACGGGAAGCGGAAGCGATGGAGTGGTCGGAGGCAATGATTGGCGATTCATCCGAAGCGCGCTGAAGTGTACTGGGTATCCTTCGATCCTTCCGTCGGCGGCGAGGTGCGTAAGACCCGCCCCGCCATCATTCTCAGCAACGATGTTGCCAACGCCGTACTCAATAGGTTAATCGTCTTGCCTCTGAGTTCGAAGACCGACCGCCTCTATCCGGGAGAAGTGCTGGTCCATGTTAATCACCAGCCCAGCAAGGCAATGAGCGATCAGTTGACGACGATCAGCAAGCTTCGACTTCAGAAGAGAATTACCAGGATCACCGAGGAAGAGATGACCAGAGTGGAACAGGCGGTTCTTCTTCAGTTGGGAATTAGAGCTTGAGGTTTGGATGAAGGACGCCGTCATCGCATCCGCTGTCCGCACCGCCATCGGCAAGGCGCCGCGGGGAGCGCTGCGCACCATGCGTCCCGACGACCTCGCCGCCTTCGCCATCAACGGAGCGCTGGAGCGCGTCCCGCAGCTCGACCGGCTCGTTATCGAAGACGTCATCCTGGGCTGTGCCATGCCCGAGGCCGAGCAGGGCCTGAACATCGCGCGCACCGCGAGCTTTCGTGCCGGGCTGCCGTTCGAATGCTCGGCGATGACCGTCAATCGCTTTTGTGCGTCCGGCCTGCAGGCCATTGCCTTAGCCGCCGAGCGCATTCGCGCAGGCAATGCCGACGCTATCGTCGCCGGCGGCGTGGAGAGCATGTCATTCGTGCCCATGGGCGGCAACAAGCCATCGCTGAACCCATGGCTGGTCGACAACTACCCCGGCTCCTATCTCTCCATGGGCCTGACCGCGGAGCGCGTGGCCAAGCACTACGGCATCACCCGCGAGCAAGCCGACCAATTCGCCTACGAGTCGCACCAGAAGGCGTTGGCTGCCATCGATGGCCATCGTTTTGACGACGAGATTGTGCCCATTCAGGTTACAGTGACGACCCCCAACGGCTCCGGCAGGATCAAGCGCACCGCAGTTCTCTTCGAGGCTGACGAAGGACCGCGCGCCGACACCTCCCTGGAAGCGCTCGCGAAGCTCAAACCCGTCTTCCACGCCAACGGCACGGTCACGGCCGGTAACGCGTCGCAGGTGTCCGATGGCGCGGCCGCAGCGGTGGTCCTTTCAGCCGAACTCGCCAAAGAGATTGGCGCACCCGCAGTCGCGCGCCTCATAGCCTTCGCCACCGCCGGCTGCGACCCGGAAGAGATGGGCATTGGCCCGGTCTACGCCATCCCCAAGGCCCTGCGCATGGCCGGCCTTACGCTCGACGACATCGCCGCCATCGAGCTCAACGAAGCCTTCGCCGTGCAGGCGCTTGCTGTCATCAAGCTGCTCGGCCTGGACCCCGCTCGCGTCAACGTCAACGGCGGCGCCATCGCGCTCGGCCATCCCCTGGGCTGCACCGGTGCCAAGCTCACCGCAACCCTGCTGCGCGAGCTGCTCCGGCGCCACGCGAAGTACGGCATGGTCACCATGTGCGTCGGCGGAGGCATGGGCGCGGCCGGAATCTTCGAGGCAATCGACTGAAATGCAAACCGTGAAATCGCCATTTCCAACCCTCTATTTCGTTTGGACGGGACTCGCATGCCTGGGAGGCCTAGGCGTATCCTTCATCACTTTGTTCGGCCTCGGATGGGGAGGCACGAGCTCCCTAGGCTTCGATTTGACAGCAATATTTGGGAATCTGAGCACGATCGGGCTGTTCATCGGCCTAGCGACCTTCGCAAGCCAGCGCAGATCCTTCGTCATAATAACCCTACTGAGCGCTAGCTTTGTGCCAACAGTGATCGCGATTCTCTTCGCGCCGGCGCTTTGGAGGAGGAATATACTAAGCCCCCCGGGCGGCAACCTGCCGCTCCCGTGGCTGATCGTCTTATTGATCGATGGCGTCGAAATCCTCTTCGCAGTTGCTAGACTCCGCCAACTTCGCACCCTGAGGTAACACCATGGCCACACTGACTGCACCGCTTACTCCCACCGCCCTCATCCCCGGCGGCTCCTTCCTCATCACCGACGCCATCCCCGCCGACTGCTTCTTTCCCGAGGACTTCACCGACGAGCATCGCCAGATCGCGCGGACCACCCTCGACTTCGCCACCAACGAAGTGGTCCCCGCCGGCGACGCCATCGAGGCCAAGGACTTCGCCGTCACCCGCCGCCTGCTCCGCGAGGCCAGCGACCTCGGCCTCACCGCGGTCGATATTCCCGAGCAGTACGGCGGCCTGGAGATGGGCAAGATCACCTCCGCCATCGTCGCCGAGAACATCGCCCAGCAGGGCAGCTTTTGCGTCATCTTCTCCGCGCATGTGGGCATCGGCACGCTGCCCATCGTCTGGTACGGCACGCCGGAGCAGAAGCAGAAGTACCTGCCCAGGCTCGCATCTGGCGAGCTTATCGGCGCCTACGCGCTCTCTGAATCGACCTCCGGCTCGGACGCCCTCAACGCCCGCACTCTCGCCGTGCTCTCCGCCGATGGTGCGACCTATACCCTGCACGGCGAGAAGATGTGGATCACCAACGCCGGCATGGCCGACATCTTCACCGTCTTTGCCAAGTGCGCCGTACCGGGTAGCGGAGAAGAAAAGCTCACCGCCTTCCTGATCGAGCGCGGCACGTCCGGCTTCACCGTCGGCGCGGAGGAGCACAAGCTGGGAATTCGCGGCTCATCCACCTGCCCGCTCATCCTCACCGACTGCGTGATTCCCGCCGCCAACCTGCTGGGCGAGGTCGGCAAGGGCCATCACATCGCGTTCAACATCCTCAACATCGGCCGCTACAAATTGGGCGCGACCGTGCTGGGAGCTTCCAAGCTGGCGCTCAATCAGGCTATCCGTTACGCCAATGACCGCAAGGCCTTTGGCAGGTCCATCTGCGAGTTCGGCCTGGTGCAAGAGAAGATCGCCGATTGCGCCGCCGGTATCTTCGCCGGCGAGGCCCTCTGCTACCGCACCGTCGGCCTGATTGAGCAAGCGCTCGACGGAGTCGACAAGAATGACGCGACCGAGATTCAAAAGCGCATCGAGGAGTACGCGGTGGAGTGCTCCATCGTCAAGGTGTGGGCGTCGGAGATGTATGACATGGTCGCCGACCACGCGGTGCAGATCTTTGCCGGCTACGGCTATGTGGAGGAGTATCCCGCCGAGCGCCACTACCGCGACGCGCGCATCAACCGCATCTTCGAGGGCACCAACGAGATTAACCGGCTCATCATCGGCGGTCGGATTCTCAAGTCGGCGGCCTCCGGCAAGCTCGCCCTGCTGCCCGCGATCAAGTCGTTGATGGACGAAATAATGGCTGGCCCCGTGCCCAGGGTCGACCGCGAAGGTCCGCTCGCCGCCGAGTTCGACCTGCTCGCCAGTGCCAAGAAGCTGGCTCTGTTCGCCGCCGGCGTGGCCTCGCAGAGGTTCTCCACTCAGCTCGCCGACCAGCAAGAAGTGATGGCCGCGCTAGCCGATATGATCGCCGATGTCCTCGTCATGGAGAGTGCCATTCTCCGCGCGCAAAAGATTGCCGCCAGAAATCCCGCAGCTGTCATTCCCGTCACGCTCGCCCGGCTCTATGCTGCCCGCTCCATGGACACCGTCGAACTGGCTGCGCGCAAAGTCATTGCTGCCTCCGCCGAGGGCGACGCCCTGCGCGCCCAGATGACCATCCTGCGACGGCTTGCGAAGCACGAGCCCGCCGACACTGTCGCGCTGCGCCGCCAGATCGCCGTACACTTGGCCAAGGCGGCGAAGTACTCAATCTAGCAACTCCACGGCCTACCAAGCTCCTGCACCGCAACCTTTTGCACTCGACTTGGTCTAAGCTTGTAAGCTGGGCCGCGCCAATCCTCGTCCCATTCATTGGGTAGACGTTTCCCGCGGCCTGGCTGTATTGTGCGTTGCAGCCACTTCTGGCCCAAACAACTCGGAACACAGGATTTAGCTATGCGTTGCGTATCCCTCCCCCGGCTTCTTGTTTTCTCTGCATCGCTGGTTGGACTGGCAGGGGTTGGCATCCCCTCCGCCTCCGCCGCGCCACCCAACAGCATTCCCGACCGCATCACTACGCCGGTTACCAACTCCAACGCCAGCCCGATTCCCAATTCGGTGCATCCCCAGGCGCGTCTGGCGACGGACCTCGGCCCCGCGCCTGCCGACACCAGCCTGGGCATGTCGATCCGCTTCAACATGTCCGCCGCGCAGCAGGCCGCGCTGGACCAGTTGCTCGCAGACCAGCAGAACCCCTCCTCGCCGCGCTATCACCAGTGGCTCACGCCGGCCCAGTTCGGCGCGCAGTTCGGCCTCTCCAGCAACGACCTCGCCAAGGTGAGCACATGGCTCACCAGCCAGGGATTTACCGTCACAGGGGTCGCCAACGGAGGTGCCTTCATCCACTTTGACGGCTCCGTAGCGCAGGCCCAGGCTGCCTTCCATACCAGCATCCACAGTCTTTCGGTCAACGGCGAAAACCACTTCGCCAATGTCACCGACATCTCCGTACCCAGCGCATTCGCGGGCGTGGTGGTGGGTGTCACCGGGCTGCACGACTTCCGGCTGAAGCCACATCTCCACGCCAGCATCGCCAAGCCGCAGTTTACTTCGGACCAAACTGGCAACCACTTCATCACGCCCGGTGACATCGACACCATCTACAACTCATATCCATTGCTCAACGGGACTCCTGCGATCACCGGCGCCGGAATCACCATTGCAGTTACCGGCCAGGTGGACCTCTACAACACCGGCACCGCAGCCGCGCCAGTCTATGCGGACGTCAACGCCTTCCGCAGCGCCGCGTGGCTCAGCGCCGTCAACCTCACCACGGTGCATGCGTACGGATATGATCCGGGCGCTCCTGTTTGCGATAGCTGTAGTAGCGGCCCCAACGATGGCGATCTGGAAGAGTCCACCATCGACGTGGAATGGTCCGGCGCGATGGCGCCCTCGGCCAATATTCTTTTCGTCAACGGACAGTACGTGATGCCATATGCGATGGACTGGGCGGTCGACAACGATCTTGCCCCCATCGTCACTACCAGCTACGGCTTGTGTGAGGCGGGCTGGGGGACAACGGAGTTGATCAGCCTGAACGCTCTCTTCGCCCAAGCCAACGCCCAGGGCCAAACCATTTTGGCAGCGGCCGGCGACTCCGGATCGACGGACTGCGATGCTGGTCCGTCGGCCATCGAGGGCCTTACCGCCGATTTCCCCGCCAGCTCGCCCTACGTCACCGGCATGGGGGGCACGGAGTTCAACGGCGATGCCGAGGCGACCGGCTCCGGAACTACCTGGGCCGCAACCCAATACTGGGCTGGAACATCCGGCTCCGACGTCGTCTCTTCCGCGCTCTCCTATATCCCCGAGGCAGTGTGGAACGACGAGACCGCCGCGGCCGGCTATTCATTCGGCGGCGGTGGTGGCGGCGCCAGCGCCTTCTTCAGCAAACCAGCGTGGCAGGTGGGAACAGGGGTTCCCGTCGACGGCGCGCGCGATGTGCCCGATCTTGCCCTCGATGCCGCCGCCTCCCATGATTATTTGCTCTTCTGTGTCACCTTGTCGTCGGTTTCCTCCTGCACCAGCGGGTTCCGCAATTCGTCCGGCGAAGTAGACGGAGACAGTCCGGTGGGGGGCACCTCGTTCGACTCGCAGATGTTCGGCGGCATGCTCGCCCTCATCGAGCAAAAGACCATCGCCACCAAGGGTCTTGGCAATATCAACCCCAACCTTTATGCGCTGGCCAACAGTACGTATTACAGCCCGGGTTCGGTCGGGACGATTTCCAACGGGTACGTCTTCAACGACGTCACCACGGGAAACAATGAGATGCCATGTATCGCGGGAACAGTGAACTGTCTCAACGGGGGGACTATCGGGTTTGGCGCCGGATCCGGCTACGACCTCGCCAGCGGCTGGGGCAGCGTGAATGTGAGCAATCTGGCAGCCGCGTGGACGAAGGTGACGCCACTCAGCGGTGGTTCGCTGGGGGCAAATCTAACGGCAACCGCGCTCACCATCCCCCCTCAGATCTGCACAGCGGGTAATCCATGCACGGCGAACGTGACCTCCGGCGCAACCGTGACTCTTACGGCCACCGTGACCGGATCGGCAGGCACCCCCACCGGCAAGGTGCAGTTCTTCGCCAACAACGTCGCGCTAGGCAGCGCCATCGCGGTGACAGCTTTGAACGGCACCACCGCAACCGCGACCTACTCCTGGGTCACCAGCTGCTCCAACCTCGGCCAGCAGGTCATGTCCGCGTCCTATTCAGGAGATGGCAACTATCAAGGCTCGGTCGGTGGCGGAGAGATCACCCTCAACGGCGCGTCGCAGGCCTCGAACGGCTCATTTGTGAACGATCCAGTCACGGTTCAGGTCGCCAATAGCGGCTCCTGCGCCGACTTTGCGCTGACCCCCAGCGGGACCGGGTTCACCGTCTCCGGCAACAACGCCAGCGTGACCGTCGCCGCGGCCGCCACCCCACCCCCCATTACCGTCAATGTCGCCCCGAGCAACGGATTCACCGGCACCGTTGCCTTGACCACAACGGTGATAACCACCAACCAGGACTACTACGTTCCGAATATTACCCTGAGCCCGGCGACGGTTACCATCAGCTCCTCTTCCTCGGTCGCAACCACGCTTAATATAACCGGCTTCACCCAGGCCAGCCTGCGCATACCCTCGCTGCCCGGAAACGCCACACCTGGCCGCACGCCCTGGTACGCGGCGGGCTCGGGAGTGACTATCGCTTCCCTGCTCCTGCTGGTCCTGCCGCGCAGGCGTCGCCTCGGTGGCTTGCTCCTGGTGCTTCTGGCCGTCGCACTGATAGGCGGTGCAACCGGGTGCGGCAGCAGCCAGCAAGGCCCCCCCTCCACCACGACCACAGGCCCCGATGCGTATTCCGGGACCTACGTTGTGACTGTCAACGGACAATTCAGTGGCGCCAAAGGCCAGATCACGCAGCACATCGCTACCGTAACTTACAACGTTGAGTAGCGCGCAAGTCATTCCCGCCGCAATGCGCTGGCTGCCTTGCCTCGGCGACCGGCGCTTTGCCGCGTCTGATCCGTCTATTTAGCCTCAATCCGCCCGCTCTGGGACAGCTCCATCAGGTGCTCCTGCGCGTTGAAGGGATGGCCATCCTTGGGCGCGCGCACGTAGCGGCCATCCGGCTGCAGCAGCCGCGCTTTCACGTTGTCCTTCAGATAGGCCCCCAGAATCTCCTCGCGCAGCCGCCCCGACAGACCCGGGTCCTGCACCGGAAAGATTACCTCGCATCGCTCGAACAGGTTGCGTGGCATCCAATCCGCGCTGCCGCAGTAGACCTCCGGTTCCCCGCCATTCGCGAAGCTGAAGATGCGGCTATGCTCGAGGTAGCGGCCCACAACCGAACGCACCCGGATGCTGTCGCTCACGCCTTTCAGCCCCGGCCGCAGGGTACACATGCCGCGCACGATCAGGTCGATCTCCACGCCCGCCTGTGAAGCCTCATAGAGCGCCTCGATCGTGGCTGGCTCCAACAGCGCGTTCATCTTGGCCACAATTTTGGCCGGCTTGCCCGCCTTGGCGTGGTCACGCTCACGCGCAATCAGCTTCAGAATGGTCGGCGCCAGAGTCAGCGGAGCCACCAGCAGCGGCTCGTAGCTGTCCGACTCCGACCGCGCCGTCAGGTAACGGAAGACCGTCTGCACTGCCGCGGTGATCTCCGGCCGCGCGGTCAGCAGGCTGATATCGGTATAGAAGCGCGCTGTGACAGAGTTGTAATTGCCCGTGCCCAGATGCGCATACCGGCGCACCACGCCGTCGGGATCGCGGCGCACCATCAGCGCCAACTTGCAGTGCGTCTTCAATCCCAAAATACCGTGGAAGACGCCAACGCCCGCGTCTTCCATTTCCCTCGCCCAGCGGATGTTCGAAGCCTCGTCGAAGCGGGCCATCAGCTCCACCACCACTGTCACTTCCTTGGTCTGGGCCGCCTCTGTCAGCGCGGTAAACAGCGGCGACGCCTCGCTGGTCCGGTACAGCGTCTGCTCCATCGAGACCACTGCCGGGTCCGCGACCGCCGACTCGACAAAATCCTCCACCGTCGAGTAGGAGTCGAACGGATGATGCAGCAGGATGTCCTTCGTGCGCAGCTCGTCGAACAGGTTCGCCGACTTCGGGGCCAGATGATAATGCCGTCCATGGAAGCCCTGGAACTTGAGATCGGGCCGCGCCACGCTGCCGTAGAGGTTCATCAGGCGCAACAAGTTCACCGGTCCCTTGGTGCGGTAGACCTGCTCCGGCTCCAGCTCGAAATTGGTGCGCAGCCGCTCAACGATCTCTTCGGTCGCGCTGGCCTCGATCTCCATGCGCACCGCGTCGCCCTTGCGCCGGTTATGCAGCTCCGAGCGCACGCTCTCCAGCACGCTGCGCGATTCCTCCTCCACCATGTACAGATTGCTGTTGCGGGTCACCCGGAACGGCGCCCGCGCCAGCACCTCGTACCCGCGGAACATGCGCTCCACCTGCGACTCGATCAGCTTGTGCAGCATGATGAAGTCGGAGTAGCCGTCGCCGCTCGGCAACGGCACCAGGCGCGGCAGCGCGCGCGGAACAGTCACCACGCCCAGCGCAGGGGCAGGCTTCGGCGTCTGCTTGCTGGCACGCTTGGAGCGCAGCAGCAACGCGATGCACAGCGCCTTGTTCAGTACCCGGGGAAACGGATGCGATGGGTCGATGGTCACCGGCGTCAGCAGCGGATCGACCTCAGTCTCGTAGAAATGCAGCGCATACTCGCGCTGCTTCTCGTCCAGCTCGCGCCAGCCCAGCAGACGGACGTTCTCCTCCGCCAGCGCCGGCAGCAGCTTGTGGTTCCAGCAGTCGTACTGCGCGGCGACAAACTCATGCATCACCACAGTCAGCCGCTCCAGCCGCTGCTGCGGTGTCTGCCCGCCCTCGTCCGGGCGCTGCGGCTCGCTGGCCCCATCCTCAATGTGCTGCAGCAGGCTGGCCACGCGGATCTCGACAAACTCATCCAGGTTGCTCGCCGTGATGGCCAGGAACTTCACCCGCTCCAGCAGCGGATTCTGCTCATCCTCAGCCTCTTCAAGCACCCGGTAGTTGAACAGCATCCACGACTCGTCGCGCCCGAAGAACAACTCTTCTTTCTTGGACGCGGCCTTCTCGGCAACGGTCTTGCTCGCAGCGGTCTCTTGCACTCCACTGGATTTAGCGGCACCGTTTTTCGCGACTGTTTCTAGCTCGGCGGTTGCGTTTGCTGCGCCCGTGCTCGCGGCCGATGCCCTCGCACGGCTGGACTTAGCGGTCGTTGTCTTGGTTTCTGTCATGGCCATAGGGATAATTGTGACTATCGCACGGTAACCGCACTGAAAAGTAACGGCCCCGTCAATTTTACCCCTCCCGCAGCCTCCCAATTTGCCCTGCCCGTCGCAACTATTGCAGACCAACCGTTCCGGCGCATACTCTTTCTGCTCATGGTGCACACCCGCCGAAAGTTCTCGCTGTACGCCTTGTCGCTCGCCCTCGGTCTGTCGATTCACCGGGCTCTGCCGGCCTGGGCGCAGAAGATGCTCAAGCTCCCGCCCATCCCCGACCTGCCTCCGCTGCAGCCGCCTGACTCGCTCACCATGCAAGACCCGGCCACCTTCGACGAGGTCAAGATGGACTTCCCCATCGCGCCCGGCCCCTACGAACCAACCTGGGACTCCATTGCCAAGAACTACCCCGGCGACCCGGCCTGGCTGCGCGAGGCCAAGTTCGGCATCTGGGTGCACTTCGGGCCGCAGTCCGCCGGCCAGAGCGGCGACTGGTACGCGCGGCGTCTCTATCAGCCGGGCAACCCGGCCTATGACAACCATATCCGCGACTTCGGCCACCCGTCGGAGACCGGCTACAAAGATGTGCTCCACACCTGGAACCCCACCCAACTCGACCCGGCCAAATTGGTGCACACCTATCACGATGCGGGCGCCCGGTTCCTGATCGTTCAGGGCGTTCACCACGACAACTTCGACAACTGGAACTCCGCCTACCAGCCATGGAACGCCGTCAATATAGGGCCCAAACGCGACCTCGTCGGCGAGTGGGCCAAGGCTTCGCGCGCGACCGGGATGCGCTACGGCGTCTCCTTCCACCACGAATACACCTGGTGGTGGTGGCAGCCCGCCTTCGGCAGCGATATCGCCGGCCCCAAAGCGGGTGTGCCCTACGACGCGGCCACTCTCACCCTGGCGGACGGCAAGGGCAAGTGGTGGGAGGGGTATGACCCGCGCCTGCTCTATGGCGTCAATCTGCGTGCCTACAAGGACGTCGCGGATGTCAAGAACAGGCCGGAGAAGGGCATCTTTCAACAGCATCTTGCCTACGCCCACTGGTACACCACGCGCTGGGCCATGCGCATCATGGACGTGATCGACAAGTACGATCCCGACTTCTTCTACACCGATGGAGATACCACCCAACCCTTCAACGGAGAAAAGACCGGCACCGGCTACAAGTGCGACGCTATCCAGCGCGTCATCGCCGACTACTACAATCGCGCGCTCACCCGCCGCGGCAAGGTGGACACCATCAGCGTGGTCAAGTTCCACACCGGCACGCGCGGGGTCGCCAATACGACTGAAGGAACCTTCCCCAGGGCCATCAAGACCGATCAGGTGTGGATTGGGGAGAACGCGGTCGGCGACTGGTTCTATGCGCCCAACTTCGTCTATTCCGCGCGTGCGCTGGTGCTCTACATGCTCGAGGTCGTCTCCCGCAACGGCATCTATGCGGTCAATATCTCCCTCCGGCCCGACGGATCGCTGGATGCAGGGAGCCAACAACTACTACAGGATGTCGGCGAATGGATGAAGATCAACGGCGAAGCCATCTATGGAAGCAAGGCCTGGGCCAAGCTTGGCGAAGGGGCCACCGACGCGAGGGGCAACCTGGTTACCCTGCCCGCCGGTCAGCTCGGCCAGCGGCAGGTTGACTTCCACTTCGGTCCCAGCGACTTTCGCTTCACCTCCGGCAGCGACGGCTCCGTCTACGCCTTCGCCCTGGCTGTTCCCGAACCCGGCACACGCGTAACCATCGCGTCACTGGGCAGCAGTGCAGGCCTGTTGTCCACTCCTGTCCGCTCCGTCGCCATGCTGGGTAGCGCGGAGAAGCTCACCTGGAACCAACGCGCGGATGGGCTGGAGATTACCTGTCCCTCCCACCTGCCTTCACAGATCGCCGTCACCTTCAAGATTCAATGATGGCGGCAATGCGAATCCGATAGAATTAGCCGGAAGGCACCCCAGGATAATCACTCATGGTCTTGAATCAGCTCGGCACTTCGGATATGTGGCTCACGCCGGTCGGCTTTGGCGCGTGGGCCGTCGGCGGCGGTAATTGGGCCTATTCCTGGGGTCCACAGGACGACAACGTCTCCCTCGCGGCCATTCACAAGGCCATCGACCTCGGTATGAACTGGATCGACACCGCCGCCATCTATGGCCTTGGCCACTCCGAGGAGATCGTCGGCCGGGCTGTCAAGGAGTCCGAGGTCAAGCCCTTCCTCTTCACCAAATGCGGCATGGTGTGGAATGAGAAGCGCGAGATCAAGCGCACCCTGCTCGAAATCCGCCGCGAGGTCGAGGAGAGCCTGCGCCGCCTGCAGGTGGATGCGATCGACCTCTACCAGATCCACTGGCCGGTCGACGGCGAGGACCTCCAGGAGGCGTGGGCCACCATGGCCGACCTCAAACGCGAAGGCAAGGTCCATTACATCGGAGTCTCCAACTTCTCCGTTCAGCAGATGGAGCTCTGCCTGGAGATCGCGCCCATTACCTCGCTGCAGCCACCCTATTCGCTGATCAACCGCTCGGTCGAGGCCGAAATCCTTCCCTTCTGCGATGACCGCTCCATCGGCGTCATCAACTATTCGCCCCAGCACTCTGGGCTGCTCACCGGAGCGATGACCAGGGAGCGCGTTGCCAACCTTCCGCCGGACGACTTCCGCCGCAACGCCAAGAACTACCAGGAGCCGTACCTCAGCCGGAACCTTGCGCTCGCGGACTTTCTGAAGCAGATCGGCGAGCGTCATGGCGTCACAGCCGGGGTCGTCGCCATTGCGTGGACGCTGGCCAATCCAGCCATTACCGCCGCCATCGTGGGCGGCCGCAACCCGGAACAGGTCGAGCAGGTCTGGCCGGCCGCAAAATTCCGTCTCTCCAACGACGAGTTGCGGGAGATCGCCGCCTTCCTCGACGCCAATCCTTAAGCCGCAACCCGGCCTGGTTACCTTTTCCCGCAATATGCCACTAATGTGCCATCGCGCCTAGCAAAGGCGGGTGGCACAATCATCGTGTAGCATAAACTTTGGTAACCACAGCCCTCCTTGCGGAGTGCTCCTGAGGTTCTCAAAGGAGGAAATCTTGACGGAATGGCAGAAGCCTGGAGCACGGGATGCCGTCCGAACTGCGGTGCGCTTCCCTCTCAGGCTTGCTCTCCACCTGAAGACGGAAGACGGAATGGTCGAAGCCATCACCAGGGATATCTCCTCCAATGGGATCCTGTTCGCAACCACATACCTGCCGAAGATTGGCAGCAGCATCGAGTTCACCATGGATATGCCGTCCGAAGTGATGGGTTGGGCCAGCGATGTTTCCATTCACTGCACCGGACGCATCGTCCGCCATTACCACGCGGGAGATGAATCGATGGCAGCCGCGGTGATCGACCAATACTTTCTCAAGGCCTGACAATGACGCCGACCCTCAACCCGGAAAAGCCCTCTCCCAACGGTCTGGACCAGTCCGGCTCTTCCACTGGAATCCGTGTCATCCTAGCCGACTCGCAGGCAATCTACCGTGTCGGCATGAAGAAGGTCTTTGCCCTCGAGGACGACATCCGTGTGGTCGCGCAGGCGGAGACGCTGGCCAATCTGCACGCCGCGCTGCAACGCTACCCCACCGACGTGGTAGTTCTCGAAGGCCAGCTTATCGCCGGCACCATCGACGCCATCCCCGACCTGGTCAAGCGCTCGCCCGACGCCAAGCTGATCGTGCAGGTGGTCGAGGCGGACGAGGCCAACATCGTCGAACTCTATCGCCGCGGCGTGCGCGGCGTAGTGCCCCGTTCGATCTCCCCGGATCTGCTCATTAAATGCGTGCGCAAGATCGCCGACGGCGAGACCTGGATCGACAACCAGTCCATCAGTTGGGTCATCGAGGCCTATCGCTCGCAGGCCAGCTCGCTGACCAATCCGCGTGTGCAGCCCAAGCTCTCCAAGAAGGAACTTGCCATCATCAGCTGCATCACCCGCGGCATGAGGAATAAGGAGATTGCCTACCAGATCGGCACCACCGAGCAGGTGATCAAGAACTATCTGCGCAAGGTATACGACAAGCTGGGCGTCTCCGACCGCCTCGAACTTGCGCTCTACTGCCTGCACCACCAGCTGCTGAAGACCTACATGCAGGAGCCGGAGGCCATGCCTCTGCCGCCCGTGGCCCAGATTACCCCCTTGCGCGCCAAGATGTAGCCTGCTTCGCACGCAGGATGACCGGATGCTAGCATTTGGCGATGTCCATCGTCGGCCGCTTCCGCTCGCTCAACTCCACCCAGCGCAACACCTTCTCCGCCTGCTTCCTCGGCTGGACCCTCGACGCCTTCGACTTCTTTCTGCTCACCTTCTGCCTCACCGCCATCGCCGCCAATTTCCACGCCAGCCGCAAACAGGTCGAAGAGGCCATCTTCTGGACGCTTGCCATGCGCCCGGTCGGCGCCTTCCTCTTCGGCGCCATGGCGGAGAGATACGGCCGCCGTCCCACCCTGATCCTCAACGTTGTCGCCTTCTCCGCCTTCGAACTCGCCTCCGCACTCGCTCCCACGCTCACCAGCTTTCTCGTCTGCCGCGCGTTCTTCGGTATCGCCATGGGCGGCGTCTGGGGAGTGGGCGCGGCGCTTGCCCTGGAGACCCTCCCCGCGGAGGGCCGCGGCTTCTTCTCCGGACTGCTGCAGGAGGGCTACGTCTGCGGCAACCTGCTGGCTGCGCTGCTGTACGCGACCCTGTTCCCGCACCTTCATGGCACCGGCCTCTTTACCAATTGGCGCGTCATGTTCATGATCGGTTCGCTGCCCGCGCTGCTCGGCTTCTATCTCAACTACAAAGTGGAAGAGTCGCCGGTGTGGCTCGCCGGCCACCAGGCGCGCGACGCCGGCATAGCGGCGCCCATTCGTCACGAGTTCCGCACGCTCCTCGGCTACCTGCCCATCTTCCTCTTTGTCATCCTGCTCATGACCGCCTTCACCTCGTTTAGCCACGGCACTCAGGATCTCTATCCCACCTTCCTGCAGCACGACCTCCATCAAAGCCCGTCACGCACCGGCCTCATCGCCGCCGTTGCCAACATCGGCGCGCTGCTCGGGGGCATCTGCTGCGGCGCCGTCTCGGAGAGGTTTGGCCGCCGCCGCACCATCGTTCTGGCCGCACTGCTGGCCGTTCCCATGGTCCCGCTCTGGGCCTGGTCGCACACTGCGGTCATGCTCGCCGCTGGAGGCTTCCTGATGCAGTTCATGGTGCAGGGTGCCTGGGGCATCATCCCCGCCCACCTCAACGAACTCGCACCTGCGCCCGTCCGCGCCATCCTCCCCGGCTTCGCCTATCAGCTCGGCAATCTGCTCTCGTCGCGTAACCAGATCTTCCAACAGACCTATGCCGACCGCCATACCGGCGGCTCGTTGAATGTTGCGCTCTCCGGGACGGTAGTCATCGTCGCCATCGTCGTCGCTACCGTCACCGCGCTGGGCCCAGAAGCCAAAGGCGCCGACCTTTGCTGAGCGTCGCGCAAAAAAGAGAGACCGCCGCAGCGATCTCTCTCTGGTGAAGCGTCGTTGTTGTTAGAAGTTGACCTTCCCGGCAAACTGGAGGAAGCGTCGTTCGTCATTTGCGCCGCCATTGTTGCCGATGCCGCCCTTGGAGGCCGTGACCTGCGGATTGCCAGGATAGTAGTTGCCTGCGTCCGTCTCGCTCTGCTGGATATAAAGGTTGTGGTGGTTCATTACGTCGTATGCCTCTGCGCGCAGTTCAATATTGATACCCTCGCGGATCGGGAACAACTTGGAGATTGAGCAGTCGAGATTATATGCGCCCGGCCCAATAAACACATTGCGACCGGTCATGGTCGATGGGTACGGACCAAAGTCTGAAATTCCCATCAGATTCGGATTGGTGACCGCGCCCGGGTTGTCCAGCGGCAGGGTAGTTGGGCCGGTTAGGGTATAGAGATTTGTGTTGCTGAACTGACCACTGGGGATGGACTTGAAGACATGTTGTGTGACCGGGCTGACCGGGTTGTAACGAGGCACCTGATAGCCGGAGTTGTTGTCTGTCGAGTCGTAGAAGGTGAACGGGGTCCCGGTGCGCATGGTAAAGATGCCGTTCAGTTGATATCCGCCAAGGACCTCCCTGAAAATCATCGGCTTGTCTTTGAAGAAGTCTGGCATGTTGTAGATCGGCGCGATCACCAGGCGATGGCGGATGTCAAAGTCGCTGTTGCCGTGATCCAGCCCGGGATTGAAGGCATCGGTATACCCAAGCTGCCCAACCGCGGTATTGTCTTCGGAGAATGCCGTACTCAAATCGTCGAGCGAGTGCGACCAGGTGTAGTTCGCAATCAGGGACAGGCCGGTGTTGTGGAAGTTCTTGGTGTTGAACTGCACATTCATCGCATCGTAGTAGGAATCGCCGTTCGATCCGCGATTGTTGTCGTTCTTGAACTGCGAGTTCAAATAGGTAAGCGCGCTCTTGCCGGAGATCGGGTCCTTGATCGGGTCGTTCAGATAAAGGTTGCCGCTGCCCGGGACGTTGTAGTTCTTGATGTCGTAGAGGTGAATACCGCGAGATCCGTTGTAAGAAAGCTCTAGCACGGTGTTGGGGGCCAGCTGCTGGTCGATCGACGCGGACCAGAACTGGGTCTGCGCGGTGCGGATGTTCTGATCGACGTGACGCAGGCTGGCCGGCGGCAGCGGAACCGCTCCCGAGGCGCCCGCCAATGGTCCCAGGTTGCTATTGGTTACGATGGCAGGCGGAGGAACGCTGGAGGTATTGCAGTTCACCGTTCCGTACTGGCAACCGCTGGCTACGACCACCGCATAGTTGGGCGGATTCTGGATCAGGTTGAAGGTGACGTTGCCGAAGTTGCGTTCGTAGGAGATGCCATACCCGGAGCGGAACGACGTTTTGCCGTTGCCGAAGATATCGTAGGCAAAGCCGATGCGCGGCGAGACCGTACCGTACTGCGGATTCCAGAGTTTGCCGATTGGACTGTTGGGCACGGTCAGCACATGACCGGAGCGGATCTCAGCCGGCAAACCACCGGCCCCAGGAGGTCCATAGTAAAAGTTGGCATCCAGATTGGAATGATTGTCGTGCTGTACGCCGTAGTACTCATAGCGCACGCCATAATCGACGGTGAGCTTCGGGTCTGCCTTGAACTGGTCCTGCACGTATGCGGCCCAATCGTGGTAACGGTCCGAACGCCCGAACGTAGGCGCGCCGGCCGGCAGGTTGATGGTGCAGCCAGCCGTCTGGATCAGCGCACCGGTGTATGCGTTCTTGGCGCACGGAACCGCGCCCTGGGGATTGACCGCGACCTCAAACTCGTACAAGTTGCCGGTCAGAAGGTCCTGCAGGCCAGCCGCTTGCTTCGATCCGAGTTGCTCCAGGGCCTGCGCATACGCTCCAAATCCATAGTTCAACTGAATGTACAGGATCTGCGCTCCTGCCTGCAGCGAGTGACGCCCCTTCAGGTAGTTCACATCCTGGTTGAATTGGATGCTGTTCTGCGGACCGCCCTCGGGAAGTCCACCAACTGCCGGGTCCTCGTCGAAGAAGCCCGGAAACTGGAAAAACTTTCCAAAGGCTGCGTCTTCGGCATTGGTTGAAATGAACAAGGTGGGCACATTCTGCAGTGCGGTGTTATACGTGTCCGCCCCATAGTTGATGCGGGTGAAGCTCAACTTGCTGATCGTCGACAGCGCCGCGTTGAACTCATGCGCCCCGCTCAGCAGGTAGCTCTGTCCGATAACGCTTTGAGCTACGTTGAATTGCGAGTACGGAGAATTGAAGGCGTAACCAGACTGGTCGAGTTCGTGATCGTCGGTGAAACGGAAGAAGGCCTGGGTCTTCTCGCCGAGGTTGTAGTCCACCCGACCGACAACCGTGTAGCGGTTCTGCGGTGGGCCGCCCCCTGCATCCTGCGGAGCAGTGAACGAAACCTCATTGAATACAGGGAAGTTAGATGCCAGTGCCGCGTATAGAGGCGTGGTGCCGCCGCCCTCCTGGAGGTTGGTGGCGGTGCCGATTACTTTGGCGGTGGATGGACCGGCGTAAGCCGAAAAGAAGTTCTGAATATTGCTGCTGGCGGCGGCCAGCAACTGCGAAGTGGGGACAGTTGAGATCTCGGTAGCCGCGCTGCGTACACGGATGAACTCAACCGTGCCCTCGAAGAAGAGCTTGTCCTTGATGATCGGCCCGGCCACCTCCGCGCCAAACTGGTTGCGGGTATAGTGGCCCTTCGGCGCCGGAAGCGCGCCCGTCCCTCCCCCTGCCAGGAACGCAGAATTGGCCTGATCGTTGCTTTCGGTGTTGGCTGTAGTCGCCGACAACCGGTTGAACTCAAAGATGCTGCCGTGGAACGCGTTAGTGCCGGTCTTGGTGACCAAGGTGACAACGCCGCCTGAGGCGCGCCCGTACTCCGGCAGGAAGTTGTTGGTAACCACGCGATACTCCTGCACCGAATCGATCGGAACGCGAGTGGCAACCTGGTCGGTGAACACCGTGATGTTCTCTACGCCGTCCAAAAGGACTTCTGTGCCGCTCTGACGTCCACCATCCAGGTCGAAGCCAACGCCGCGCACAGTTCCCGAGCCGTTCTGATATCCATCAGGACCGGGTTGGCTGGCGTCACCCGAACTGACGTTGCCCGAGAGCTCGATGAAGTCATAGGGATTTCGCGTGAGCGATGGCAACTCCGCAACCTGCTCGCTGTTGACGACCTGCGACATCTCGGAGGTGGAGGTATTCACCTGCAGCGACTGATCGGTCGTAACCTCGATCGTGGTGCCGCCGCCTGAAACCTGCATCTTCGCATTGATCGTGTAGATTCCGCCGACCTCCACCAGAATGCTCTGCTTGAAGGCAGCAAAGCCGGTGGGCGCAGCGGTGAACTCGTAGTGGCCCGGCTGCAGGTTGGTGAAGTTGTAAATCCCGGCGCTGTCGGTGGCAAGCGTGCGGCTGGCATTGGTCTCTGTATTTCGCAGCGTGACGGTGGCGTGCGCGATCACTGCGCCGGACGGGTCGCTGACCGTGCCCGAGATCTGTCCCGAGGCCTGTGCCCGGGCGGTCATGCTGAGGCCGAAGCTCAGAACCAGCATTAGAACCGCGGCGATGAATCCTCGACTTGACCTGGTCGATAAACGTGCAGGGAATGAAAACTCCATGTACTTCCTCCTCGGGACAGCGCAAACTTTGGTGGCTCAGTTTGGTAACCCTGCAAACCGGGGGCCAAATGAGAACAATCCAATAGAAGAATGAGTTGCTTGGAATGGATTGTTGCAGTTGCGGGGATATCGAATATGTGTCCGCCGTCACACATGCATGTGAACATAGGTTTGCTGCACTATGAAAATCTGTAGATTTATCCCTCGCAAAGAACCACGAACAGCTGCGGTCACTTCCAATAATGATGCCTCCGACCGTCAAAACGTGCTCCCGAGCGGTCACGAGCTGCTCTAATGGGCAATAGGAAGATTTCGTAGATGAAGAACTCCACCCGCACTCTTGTCTCCTGCTGCACATTGGCTTTGTTGCTGATCCCGGCTCGCCTGACATGGGCGCAGGCAGCCCCACGGTCCATCTCGCCCTCGCAACCCATTCCCACCAGCCTTGCGCCTGGGATGCAGGTCAAGTTGGTCAAATCGTCAGCCGATGAGCAGATCTACGTGGTCATCTTCCATGCCGGCGACGAGGCGCTCAGCGGCCTCACCGATTTCGCCGCCCAGTACCACATCACTGACGCCCATTTCACCGCGATCGGCGCTATGCGCAGCGCCACGCTCGGTTGGCTCGACCTGGAGCACAAGAACTACCACCCCATCCATGTCGACGAGCAGTGCGAGATCCTCTCCATGATCGGCGACATCGCCACGTTCAACGGCAAGCCCGTCGTCCACACCCACGTTGTGCTTGGCCATCGCGACGGAACTACCGTCGGCGGTCACGTCTGGGAACTGCACGTCAACCCCACCCTCGAGGTCTTCGTCACCGCCGACACCACTCCGCTCAAGAAAAAGCCGGACGAGGCCTCTGGGATGAAGTTCATCGACCCCACCCAGTAGGCTCATCTCGCGAGAATTCGCGCCGGCCCGGCTTAGGCCATCACGCGTGCGCCCACACGCACCGTCTGCCGCCGCACCGTCAGCTCCTCGATCCGGTCGCGCAGCACGGTCACTCCGGAGCCGATCCCATAGGGCACCTCAATCTCGCCGTCAGCACTGACCGTCACCTCCGGCTCCACGATGTCCTCGCTCCAATAGCGCTGCGACGCCGAAATGTCTCCGGGCAGCGTGAAGTTCTCCAGCGATGCCAACGCGATGTTATGCATCCGCCCGATCCCCGTCTCCAGCATCCCGCCGCACCACACCGGGACGGCCCGCTCGCCCGCCGCGTTATGCACCGCGATGGCTTCGCTGAAGCCTCCCACCCGGCTCACCTTGATGTTAATGATCCGGCAGGATTCCATATCGATCGCCGCCAGTGCGTCGCGCCGGTTGCGGATCGATTCATCCAGGCAAATCGGCGTATCCAGGCGCTTCTGCAGCATCGAGTGAAAATAAAAATCGTCGTACCACAGCGGCTGCTCGATCATCATCAGGTCGAACTCGTCCCATTCAGCGATGTGTTCGATATCGACGATGCGATACGCGGAGTTGGCGTCGCAGCTCAGCCGAATGTCCGGCCACCGCTTACGCACACGCTCGAAGATCTTGGTGTCCCAGCCCGGCTTGCACTTCAGCTTGATGCGCTGATACCCGGCCTCCAGGCCCTCCTCGATCTTGTCCATCAAAACCGCCGGCGAAGGCTGGATGCCGATCGATACACCGCACGGAATGACCGTCCGCGTGCCGCCCAGCAGCTCCGCCAGCGACATCTTCTTCTGCTGCGCATCCAGGTCCCACACTGCATTCTCCAGCGCTGCCTTGGCCATTCTGTGCCCGCGTATCTGGCGAAATAGTGCAGAACAGCCCGCCCCGCCCGTCAGCTCATTCCCAATCAGGCGTGGCGCCAGTTCGTTCTCGGTAATCATCCAGGCAGTGTCGACGCTCTCCTCGGAGAAATATGGATGCTCGCCCGCGGTGCACTCGCCCCAGGCTGTCAATCCGTCTGACTCAACCTCGACCAGAAGAATCCGACGGGCAGTGGTAACGCCAAAGCTGGTCTCAAATGGATAGGCCAGAGGCATGTTGATCTCGCGTAGATGAACTGCGTCGATGGTCAGCATAAGTTTGTCATCCTGTTGTATGGATTACTCTGTGACACTGAATCCACTATGTTTGCCCAAGCCTGCTTACCGGTCCAAGAAGAAAGAAACCATCTCCCTCCGGGCTGCGTTCGTAGCCAGTAAGAACCAACCCGCGTGCAAATGCCGATTCAAACGCGAGCCGGATACGAGTCTGGAGAGACTCAGCCAGCTTACGCTCCTCCGCGTTCTGTTTCCAGTCGTTAACAAAGCGCGGCACAAGAATTCGTTCCGAGATTTCCACAGCCGCCAACTCAGACCCCACTGTTTCTTCACCTATAGTCTGCCGTACCCGATTCGACCGCAGCCACCACTCTGCAACCAGCCGGTCCGTCGCCAGTCCGCCCTGTAGCGGCGAGGTTGACGGCCCATAAAAGTCCCGCTCATATCGCCTCGCAATCGCGCCCAGTCGCGCAACGTTCAGGTGCGCATTCTTAATCTGCAGCGGATCGAATGTCCATTCCATCAATTCGATACCGCGGGCCAGTGCGTCCTCGCGCTGCGCCAGCTTCAGCCTTCGCCCCAGCCCCGCGTTGCGATACTCCGCCAGCACCGCCAGCATGTGCGAATGCAGGTACGGTTCGCCGTCCCGATAGCCCGGAAGCGACATGGCGAAGCCCACCAAAACGTCCCCGTCGAAGGCACCGATCACCTGGCCGCCGATGCGGTCAGCCAAAATAAACACTCGCCTGGGGACCAGGTCGCCGTCGCTGTACCCCCATACCGTCGCCTGCAACTCAATGCAGCGCTCGAACTCTGCAATCGTCTTCAGCGCTCCAATGCGAATCTCCGCCATGTTCGGATGCCCCATGTCAGAAGTCCTCCAGCCTGACCTGGGGCTGTTCTTGCTTCGCCGCTTCCCACAGCGCCTCCAACTCGACGGGGCTGAGCGACCGCAGCGCCTCGAACCCGCCTGCGCTCCGCTCCATCGCCCCAAAACGCGCGCGGAACTTCGCATTCGCCGAACGCAGCGCCGACTCCGCATCCATCTTCAAGTGCCGAGCGAGGTTGACTGCGGTAAACAACAAATCGCCAAACTCTTCCTCGATCCTGTTTTGCTCCGCCGTGCTCTGCGTCAACTCCGCCTTCAGCTCCCCAATCTCCTCCTCCAGCTTTGCAAACAGCCCCTCCGTGTCGGGCCAGTCGAACCCAACCTTCGCGGCTCTTGATCCCAGCTTTCCCGCCTCCAGCATCGCCGGCATCGACCGCGGGATATCATCCAGCCCCGTCGCCTTCTTCTCTGCCGCAGCTTCTTTTTTCTCAGATCGCTTGATCTGCTCCCAATTGCGCATCACCGCATCCGCATCCGCCGCATCCACATCGCCGAACACGTGCGGATGCCGCCGCACCAACTTTGCGTTCAAACCCGCGGCAACATCGCCGATATCGAAGTAGCCCGCCTCCGCCGCCATCTGTGCGTAGAACAGCACCTGCAGCAGCAGATCGCCCAGCTCATCCTTCAGCTCCGGCCACGCCCGCCGCTCAATCGCGTCAAAGACCTCGTAGGTCTCCTCCAGCGTGTGCCGCTTGATGGTGTCGAAGGTCTGTTCGCGGTCCCACGGACACCCACCCGGTCCGCGCAGCCGCGCCATGATCGAGATCGCCTCAGCCAGCGGCGCCGCCGCCCGCTCGGCCAGTGTCTCTTCGTCGTTTCTCAGACTGAGATCATCCACTCTTCCAGCTTACTTCGTAGCACCTCAAACGGGCCCCATTGCTACACTGAATTCTGGGTCGCTGCACCTACCCTGGATGTGGAAATGAACAGAGCAGTCAAAGCCATAGGCGCGGTTATCGGTTGCACAGTGGCAGGTGGGGTATCCGGTTTTCTCCTGTGCCTGTTGGGATATTTGCTTTTCGCTAGAGATAGCGAAGCGCTGGGCACTGGGTTCATCATGATGCTCGCAACTGCCGCCACCACCTTCGTGGGTCTTGTCTTCGGCGTGGTGATCGCGAATGACATCGTTTTCACACGACAGAAACGACCATAGGACCGCAGCCCCTGTTCCCTGCTTCATGCCTTTATGGATCTCCTCGCTAAAATCCGCACCTTTCCCACCTCACCCGGCTGCTACCTCTATAAAAATGCCGAGGGCGAGGTCATCTACGTCGGTAAGGCGAAGAATCTGCGCGCCCGCGTGCGCTCCTACTTCCTCGCAGCCTCGCAGGCCAACGCCAAGACCGGCTCGCTGATGCGCGAGGCGGTTGACGTCGACTACATCACCGTCGCCAATGAGCATGAAGCGCTGGCGCTCGAAAACAACCTCATCAAGCAGCGCAAGCCGCGCTTCAACATCCTGCTGCGCGACGACAAGACCTACCCTTACATCAAACTCACGCTCGCCGACCGCTATCCCAAGGTCTTCGTCACCCGCCGCCTGCGCAAGGACGGCAGCGCCTACTTCGGCCCCTACTTCCCCGGCAACCTCGCCCACCGCCTGGTCGACCTCATCCACCGCAGCTTCCTTGTCCCCAGCTGCAAGGTCGATCTCTCGCGCTACCATCCCCGCGCCTGCCTGCAGTACTACATCAAGCGCTGCCTCGGCCCCTGCGTCGAAGGCCTCACCACGCCCGCGGCCTATCAGCAGACCATCCACGACGTGCAACTGTTCCTCGACGGCAAACCCAGCGAGTTGGAAGCCCGCCTTACAGTCCGGATGAACGAGGCAGCGGCATCCGAGCAGTACGAGCTCGCTGCCCGTCTGCGCGACCAGATCGTCACCGTGCACCAGATGCACGACAAGCAGCGCATCGCCACCGTCGACAACGAGGACGCCGATGTCTTCGGCTTCCACTACGAGAACGGAATGCTGGCCGTCAACCTCTTCCACATGCGTGGCGGCAAGATCGTCGACCGCCGCGACTTCTTCTGGGAGGACCTGCCCGATTTCATCGACGAATCCCTCAACGAAGCCAGCCCCAGTGAGCCCTGTGCCGAGACCGAAGAGGTGGCCCCCTGCACGGACCCTGATCCCACAACCACCTTCCCGGAGATCCAAGCTGACTCACCCATCGTCGAAGAGCATTCGGTCCTCACTGAACCCTTCTACCGGCCGGGCGAGCTGCCTTCAACCGACAACCTACAACCTGCAACTGACAACTCCTTCAGCGCCTCCGCCTTTTTCTCTTCCCTGCTCAAGCAGCTCTATCTCGACCAAAATTACGTTCCGCGCACCGTACTGCTGCCAGTCGACTTCCCCGACCGCACCCTGCTCGCCGATCTGCTGACCGAGCGCACGGGCCATCGCATCGAGATCCTCGTCCCCCAGCGCGGCGACAAGCGCTCCCTCGTCGACCTCGTCTGCCAGAACGCCAAACAGTCCTACAATCAGCGCTTCCGCGTGCTTCAGCCCAGCATCAAGGCCATCCAGGAGGCCCTGCAGGACGCGCTCACCCTCGACGAACTCCCCCGTCGCATCGAGTGCTTCGACATCTCCCACATCCAGGGCGCAGAGACCGTCGCCTCCATGGTGGTCTGGGAGGATGGAGCGATGAAGAAGTCCGACTACCGCAAGTTCCAGGTCAAGACCGTCAGCGGCGTCGACGACTTCGCCTCCATGCACGAGGTGGTCGGCCGCCGCTACAAGCGATTGTCAGAGCAACAAAACGAGAAAGATACGAAGTATCCGTCGCTGATCCTCATCGACGGCGGCCTGGGCCAGCTTCACGCCGCCGCCGAGGCGCTGGCCGAGCTCGGCATCCAGCCCGGCGTTCCCGGTGCGCCCGCGCTGGCCTCCATCGCCAAGCGCGAGGAGATCATCTACGTCCACGGTCAGGAGGCCGACCCCATCGTGCTCGACCGCCGTTCGCCGGTGCTGCACCTGGTCCAGAAGATCCGCGACGAGTCCCACCGCTTCGCCGTAACCTACCACCGCAAGCGCCGCGAGATCCGTGACCGCGACTCCGAGCTGGACGCCATCCCCGGCGTCGGCCCGCGCACCCGGCAACGCCTGCTGGAACACTTCGGCAGCGTGCGCGGCATCCGCCAGGCCGGTCCCGACGCACTCACAGCCGTCGTCAGCCCCGCTACGGCGGAAAAGATCCGCCGCCACTTCGCGGAGGAGCTGCAGACTCTGCCGATCCTATAAGTGCAGGAGGTACACGGGGGCGCAGGCTGCCAGCCAGGCCCCAGCCTGCAATGCCAGAACGCGCAGCGACGCTCTGGGAGCGCGGCGCAGCCACTTCGCCGCGAAAAACAGCACGATGGGCATCTGTATCGTCATCAGGAGCTGAAAGAGGTGGGCGATGGCCCCTTCGTCGGGATCGCGGTGGATGGGATTGTGGGCCAGCAATCCGATTGCGATGGCGCCCAGCAGCATGGCCAGGCAGACGACGGACATCGCCACGGGAAGAAACGCGCTGGGCCGCTTCACCATCGTCACAAAAGACTCGGGTTGCTGTTCCATGTTGTCTCCTCGGGTGCGGACGATTTGTTCCCACAGCGCCGACCAGACGCTGTTGGCGAGCGTGCGCAGGTCGCCGGGACCCAGTTCCAGCAGCGCCTCGAACTCCTCGCCGTAGCGCTCCCGCCAGGCGCGCGGATAGAGTCGCGTCAGCAGCCGGGCCAGCCTGGGGTTCATGCGCGCACCTGCTTCATAAAGGGCTCCAGCCTGCGCAGCCCGGCCCGGGCAAATTTACTGAGCGTAGTCAGTTTGGCGCGCAGCACGCGCAGACCCGCGGAGGTGATGCGGTAGGGCCGGCGGCGCTCGTCGGGCGGCAACGGCTCGATCAGACCCAGCTGCTCCAGCCGGGCGATCGCGCCATACAGCGTGCCCGGCCCCAGACGGGCGCCACACAGCTGAGTAATGTCTTCAATCATCGCGTGGCCGTGTTTGGGCCCGCTGGCGAGGCAGGCCAGCACCAGCAGCGGCGGGTCGGAGTAGTGCGTCATCCCCGGATCGTCTTCTTCTACTACTACTACGCTTCGCTTACTACGCATGACGTAGTTGTATCAGAGCCGGCCCCACGCTGGAAGAACATTCTCATCACCCCACCCTGCGCCATCGGCTCAATGAGGCGAAACGGGGGCGCCGGCGCGGAACCCGTGCTACGCGTACTGGGCTAGTTTTCTGTGGGTGATCGCTCCGCATGGTCGACCACGATCATCGACACAGGTACCTTCTCGTGCTGCAGGCTCAGGCCAAGTGTGTCCTGCAGCGCGGTGAAGACCGATGGCGCCGGATCGGGGTCGCTGGCACCCGAGCCGGTCATCTCGTCGTTGGCCCACCGCAGTTGAAAACTGTAGACACCGTCGAGGCCGGTCTCGTCGACGACGACCCCGCCAAGGCTGTCGCCCAACTCGTACGCCAGGTCCGACAGCGGAATCTTCCGCGCCCTGAAGGTCCACACGCGGCCCTGATTCCCGCCGACGGTGACACCCTCGCCGGGCTCCGCGGGCTTGAGCTTGAATCCGCCCTTGGCCACGACCAATGCATACCCGGTCATCTGCTCCGTCTCATGATGTACCGCGAGCTTGAAGCGGTCTTCCAGCAGCGTACGCAGCATCAGCCAGCGGTCGCGGTCCTTGGTGCCTGGAGGATACTTGGCGGCAATGTCGAAGCGCACGGATTCCATCCAGTCCGGGGCGATCACCTGCAGCGGCTGGACCCCGTACGCCAGCACCACCAGCTGCTTCAGCGTCTGGTGGGTGGAGATCAGCTGGTCCGCGGTCGCCCTGTTCGAGGTGTTTTCATCGGGCCCAGCGGGCTTGATCGTCGCCACGTCGAAAGCTGGCCGCGCGTCCCCGGCCTGCGCAAACGCTAAACCCGTTGCAGCGAACAAAACGAAGATGCCCGTCAACACTCGCTTCATCATTGAGTCAGACCTCCTTCCTGGCCCTCAATCCAATTTCAACCCCTACTTTGCGGTGGGAGGTGCCGTAGCCGAGGGCGTCGCTGGAGCGGGCGGGGCAGAACGTTCGGCCGCCTTGGTGGTCTTGCGTTCAAGCTTCGTTGACGGCGCGGGTCTCGTAAACTCGCTATGCGGCCTGAAGTGGCTGACACTGCCGCTCATTTCATTGAGTTCGTCGAACGACAGGTCCCCGCTCACATGGATGAAGGTGAGCTGTTGGGGTTCCGCGGCCAGAATCACCATCTCGTTCGTCTGATGATCGTAGGCCACGCGCGAGCAGATGTCTGTGGATCCACTCTTGTTCCGGACCCTGATCGAACACGTCCAATTGCCGCTTTCGATTCTCTTGCGGTAAGCGTCTACATCCGGCATCTTGTACATCCCTGGCTTGTCGTACTTGTACGTGTGCACCGTCATCGTCTTCATCTTGCTCGCCATAGCGCCTTCCCTGCCATGGACCATTCCAAGCATCCCCATGGTGCTGGGATCGAGATTGATCTCGGTGACTTCGGAGGCCCCTGCGGCAAACTTCTCCGTACCGTCGAAGAGATGGTCCCTCACTTGGTAGCCGACGTTTACGACGACGTTTGCGTGCAGATTCTGGACCGCCGTTCTCGAATCAAGGTGGCCTCCGTTCTCGCCAGGATTCGTTGCAGGCTGCTGTGCCGGTGCCATCGAGCTACGAGCTATTGTCAATGCCAAGACTAGACGCAGCGTCGTACTTACCCTCGTCATCTTTCCCTCCCAGGATCGTGCAATGCCATCCCTAATTCCCGTCAGTTCCCACCCTGACGCCAGCCTGCTGCAGTTGTTGGCGCGCCTGCTGCAGCGTCTCTCCGGTAATCCGCATCGCCGCCTCAAACTGCTGCCGGGCCAACTCAGTCCTCTCGCGCTCCTGGCGCAGCCGCATCTGCTCCGCCACAAAGACACCGGCCAGCAACGCGGCTGCAATTGCCCCGCTCACCCACACCCGCGCGCGGCGCAGAAATGGGACAATCCTGGCCCGCGGCCTGTCATCTGCCTGCGCCCGCGCCATCACCCGCTCCGCGAATCCTTCCGGCGGATCGACCCTGCGCATGGCGTCGCTCAATTTCTCTTCGAATCTGCTCCACTGCTCCTCAGGCTGGCTCACGGACATACTCCTTCATGGTGACTGCGGCCTTACGCCGCAAGAGCGTCAAACCCTGGTGCAGGTGGCTCTTCACCGAAGCCACCGACTTCCCCAGTAGCCGGGCAATTTCGTCCGGCATCATCTCTTCCTGGTAGCGGAGCACGATGGCAACCCGCATCGGCTCGGGCAATGTGCGCAACAGCTCTTCCATGCGGACCTGCAACCCCGCATCGCACCCTCGCGCCTCGCCGTCGCTATGTTCCTCTTCGATCCACTCCTCGGCCGCGTCCTCAGGCCGGATCGCCTTGCGCCGTAGAGCATCGATGGCACGGTGTGTCGCCACCCGGCGCAGCCAGAAGCGGACATGGTCCTCGCTGACCAGCCGCTCGCCGCTGCGATAAAGCTCCAGGAAGACATCCTGCGCTACCTCCTCAGCCGTTGCGTAATCGCCGGTGACGCGCAGCGCGATTGAGAACACCATGCGCTGGTGCACCGCGATCATCCCGCGTAGTTCGTCGTCCGCGATCGCCATTACCCTCTCATCCTGCCTATACGCCGTTTTGCCGCAATGGGATGCAAAAAAGTTTCCGGGGTAAACGCGCCTCAGGATACGCAAGGCAACCGTCCGGACTAAGATCGGGTTAGGAGAGTCTATGTTTGAGCGGTACAACGAGAAGGCGCGGCGAGCGATTTTCTATGCCCGCTACGAGGCCAGCCAGTTTGGCTCGCGGTACATTGAGAGCGAACACCTGCTGCTCGGAGTGCTGCGCGAGAATAAGGAGTTCGCGAACCACTTTCTTCGCAACGACGCAGCCGTAGAATCGTTCCGCAAGCAGATTGGCGAGCACACAGGGCAGCGAGAAGCAATATCTACCTCAGTCGATCTGCCGCTCTCGAACGAAGTGAAGCGTGTGCTGGCACATGCAGCCGACGAGGCCGAGGGGGCCCCGCATCGCCATATTGGCCCTGAGCATCTGCTGGTTGGACTGTTGCTGGAGGAAAAGTGTTTCGCGGCGCAGATGTTGACCCAGCGAGGAGTGCAGCTCGCCGCCGTCCGCGACGAGATTCGCCGGCTCGCAGAAGAGCAGAGCGCGGCACATCGACCGGCGCAGGAGCAGGCTGCAGGCGCGGAACTGCTCGGGGCTACGCGAAGCATCATGAAGGGACACCAACCGGAGTTCAGCCGCACCACAAACTTCGAAAACGAGCCGTTCCTCGACTTCAACGACCCTCAAGTCGCGCGCACCATGCAGGAGGCCCTTGCGTCGGTGAAGGCCAAGCTGGGCCATGAGTACGACCTGGTCATCGGCGGCGAGCGCGTCCGCACCAGCGCCAAGATCGTCTCCATCAATCCGGCCTGCCCGGCCGAGGTCGTCGGCATCCATCAGCGCGCAGATGAGCGGCATGTGCAAGCGGCGATGGCTGCCGCGCAGACCGCCTTCGCAACCTGGTCGCGCAAGCCCGCACCCGAGCTCGCTGCCCTGCTCTTTCGCACCGCTGGGCTGGTGCGCCTGCGCAGATTCGAGCTATGCGCGTGGCTGACCTACGAGGTCGGCAAGAACTGGGCCGAGGCCGACGCCGACGTGGGTGAGACGATCGACTTCCTGGAATTCTATGCCCGCGAAGCCCTCCGCCTCGACGCGGCCACCACGCCCATTCAGTTTCCCGGCGAGCGCAACCAGCTCCGCTACATCCCGCTCGGCGTGGGCGCGGTGATTCCACCATGGAACTTCCCTCTCGCCATCATGGCCGGCATGACCTCCGCGGCCATCGTCTCCGGCAACACCGTCATCCTCAAGCCCTCCGGCGATGCCCCCACCATCGCGGCAATCTTCTTCAGCCTGCTTGAGGAAGCGGGACTTCCCGCCGGCGTCGTGAACTTCTGCCCCGGCGCCGGCGCCACGTTCGGCTCTGCCATCGTCGCCCACCCGCAGACCCGCTTCATCGCCTTCACCGGATCGAAGGCCGTCGGCCTCGACATCCACGAGCGGGCCGCCAAGACCCAACCCGGCCAGCACTTCATTAAGCGCACCATCCTCGAGATGGGCGGCAAGGATTCCATCATCGTCGAGCCGGACTGCGACCTGGACGCCGCGGTCGAAGGCGTGGTCGCCAGTGCCTTCGGCTTCAACGGCCAGAAGTGCTCCGCCTGTTCGCGCGCCATCGTCGATGCAACCATTTACGACATCTTCTGCGACCGCCTCAAAGCGCGCGTTGACGCCATCCAGCAGGGCGACCCCGCGGAAAACTTCTACGCCGGGCCGGTCGTCAACCAGGCCGCGTTCAAGCAAATCCTTGAATACATTGAAATAGGCAAATCCGAAGGCCGTCTTCTCACCGGTGGCCACGCGGTCGAGACGCCAACAGGCGGCTTCTACATCGCGCCCACCGTCATTGCCGACGTCGCCCCCACCGCGCGCATCGCGCAGGAGGAGATCTTCGGGCCAGTGCTGGCCGTCATCAAGTCCGCCAGCTTCGACGATGCCCTGGCCATCGCCAATAATACTGAGTACGGCCTAACCGGCGCGCTCTATTCAAAATCACGCGCCAAGCTCGACCGCGCCCGCCAGGAGTTCCACGTCGGCAACCTCTACTTCAATCGCAAGTGCACCGGAGCCATGGTGGGCGCGCACCCATTCGGCGGATTCAATATGAGCGGCACCGACTCCAAGGCCGGCGGCCCGGATTACCTGCTGCTCTTCACCCAGGCCAAGTCGATCGCCGAGAAGGTTTAGCTCTGGTCGCCTTTACGCCGACTTCGCCTGCAGCAGGTCGCTGGCATGCGCAGCCGCCTCGGCCAGCACCCGGTGGTGGATGGTGAACAGCGCCAGCTCCAGCCGGTCCGACACGCCGGTCTTGTCGTAGATGCTGCGCAGATAATTCTTGATCACCTGCTCTTTGGTGCCCAACTGCGCGGCGATGTGCTTGTTCTTGCAGCCCTGCACAATCAACGCGACGATTTGCATCTCCTTCGGTGTCAATCGGTCGCGGACACGCGCGCCCACCGCGTCCTGCGCCAGGATCGAGGTCACATTGGAGGGTTGAATGCACCGCTGCCCCGCCGCGACCCGGCGAATCGTGTCCAGCAGGTCAAGGCCAGGAACGTTGCGGTAGACCACCCCATCCAGCGCCTTGACCAGGTCTTCCGGCACTTCGGTCCCGTTCTCAGCCACCAGAATCTTGCGGCTGCCCGCCGCCTCGGCGTGGGCAATGACGGCATGGGCGTCGTTGAGCAAACTTGAAGAAAACAGGACAATTGCGCCCCGATGTGCATCCAGCGCGCTCAGCAGCCGGGCCAGATCGTCGCACTGCGCCACAATTCGCATGTCGTCTTCCAGGGCCAGCACCCGCGCCGCGCCTGCCCGGAAGATTGCCTGGTTGTCGGCAAGGATGATTCGGTTCATCGGGCTGATCTCCCTCGGGACGGCATGGTGCCGACAATCCTCTCATCGGCAATGGTGGCGATAGGCAGGGACGATGTCTACAATTCGTACAGCGCCCCCGCCCGGACGCCCGGTTTCCTTGCACCCTCTCCGGCCCGCCCGAATCCAATGGAGCACCTGTCACATACCTGGCGCCCGCACTCAGGCGTCAGGATAACAAAGCCCCGGGACCCATGCCGAAGCCCATTCTTCTCGCCATCGACGACGATACAAGCGTGCTCGAAGCCGTGGTGCAGGACCTGCGCCGCCACTACGGGCAGGACTACCGCATCGTCCGCGCTGCGTCCGGAGGGGCAGCCCTGGATATCTGCAAGCAGCTGATCGAACGCAAGGAGACGCTCGCCCTCTTCCTCTCCGACCAGCGCATGCCCGGCATGTCCGGTGTCGATTTCCTGCAGCAGGCAATGGCCCTCTATCCCGAGGCCAAGCGCGTCCTGCTGACCGCCTACGCCGACACCGAGGCGGCCATCCGCGCCATCAACGCCGCCAAGATCCACTATTACCTGAACAAGCCCTGGGACCCACCCGAGGAGAAGCTTTACCCCGTCCTCGACGACCTGCTGGAGGCCTGGAAGCAGGGCTACAAGGCGCCGTATGAGGGCATTCGCGTCATTGGGCTGCGCTGGTCGCCGGGCGACCACGCCGTGCGCGACTTCCTCTCCCGCAACCGCATCGAGTACAAATGGCTGGACCCAGAGCAGACGCCCGAAGCCGTTGCCTTGCTCAAGGAGAAGGGCGTCGACGACGCCAAGCTCCCGGTTGTCTTCTTCGGCGACGGGACCGCCCTGGTGCAGCCCACCACCATGGAGTTGGCCGCAAAGATCGGCCTGCGCACCCAGGCACGCGAGGCCTTTTACGATGCGATAGTGATTGGCGCCGGCCCGGCTGGGCTGGCCGCGGGCGTCTACGGCGCGTCCGAGGGTCTGAGAACCCTCATCGTCGAGCCGGACGCCGTCGGCGGGCAGGCCGGTTCAAGCTCACGCATCGAGAATTACCTCGGATTCCCCCAGGGTCTCAGCGGCGACGAACTCGCCAAGCGCGCCTTCCTCCAGGCCAACCGGCTGGGCGCGGAATTTCTCACTCAGCGGGTCACCGGCATCCGCTCGGAGAACGGCTACCACCTGGTGCAGATGGGTGATGGCCGCGAGCTGACTTGCCACGTCTGCCTTATTGCCACGGGCGTGGCCTATTGCCGGCTGGACATCCCCGGCGCGGAGCGTTTTGCCGGCGCGGGCGTATACTACGGGGCTGCCAGAACCGAGGCCATGTCTTGCGCGGACGAGGAGATTTACCTCATCGGCGGCGCCAACTCTGCCGGCCAGGCGGCCATGCACTTCGCCCGCTATGCCGCCAAGGTGCACATGCTGGTGCGCGGCGAATCGCTGACCAGGAGCATGTCCAGGTACCTCATCGACCAGATCGCCGCAACCCCCAATATCGTCGTTGAAACCGGCACCGAGGTTGTCTCCATGTCGGGCAATGGCCGCCTGGAGTGCATCAGCCTCAAGACGCCGCGCGGCCCCGAGACGCGCCCGGCAAACTCCTTATTTATCTTCATCGGCGCGGCGCCCAAGACCGATTGGCTGCCCCAGGAGATCGCTACCGACGCCAAAGGCTTCATCCTGGCCGGCCCGGACTTGAAGGCGCGGGCCAACGGCGCGTGGAAGCTGGAACGCGAGCCATACCTGCTGGAGACCAGCATTCCCGGCATCTTCGTCGCCGGAGACGTTCGCTTCAACTCGATCAAGCGATGTGCCTCCGCAGTCGGCGAGGGGTCGATAGCAGTCCAGTTTATGCATCAGTACCTCGCCACTCTTTAGGATTTGTAACACCGCCGGGTCACTGGGGAATCACGCTTTAGCAGCACCAGATTCAGAGTCGTTACCCATAAGAAAGAATCCAATAAGCTTGTGAGCGAGCACGTCCAGGCCATGGAACACGGGAACCAAGACAGCATTAGCGACGTCATGCGGCAGCAGTTGCGTGCCGTCCCCATCCTCTCGTCCGTCCCCGAGCAGGAGATTCAGTGTCTGCGCGACGCCCGCGAGGTGCATCTGGCCGAAGGCCAATACATCGCCAGACAGGGCGAGATCGCCCACTTCTTCTGGATTCTGCTCGGCGGCGCGATGCGCATCGTACAAACCCTGCCCGACGGGCGTGAACAGCTCATGGCCAACGTCACCCCCGGTACCGCGCTGGGCGAGCTGCCGCTGCTGTCGAACACTCCCTACGCCGCCTCCGTGCGCGCGACCGAACCCTGCACGCTGCTCCAGTTCGACGAGCAGCAGTTCTGGAACATCATGAAGGACTGCCCCGAGGTCCGCAAGGCCATCCTGGGCAACATGGCTGCCCGCTTCCAGCGCTTCCAGAGCACCGTGGTGCAGCACGAGAAGATGGCTTCGCTGGGCGCCCTCGCCGCCGGCCTGATGCATGAGCTGAATAATCCCGGTACCGCCGCCGTCCGGGCGGCATCCCAGTTGCGCGAAAACCTGATGCGCATGCACAAGCTGACCGCCAGGTTCAGCAAGGCCAACCTCAGCGACCAACAGAAAGATTGCATGATCTGGCTGCAGGACTATGCGCTGGCCAAAGAGCGGCCGGTACGCATGAATTCGCTGGAGCAGAGCGATGCCGAAGAGGCCCTCGCAGAATGGATGGAGTCAGCCGAGATCGAGGACGCCTGGAAGCTCGCGCCCACCCTGGTATCCATCGGCATTACCTCCGGCGACCTCGAGTGCGCGCGCGCCGAGTTCCCCGGCCCGTTCTTCTCCGACGCGCTCAACTGGCTGGAGGCACTGGTCTCCAGCATGGCCCTGGTCAACACCATCGAGGAGAGCATCGGCCGCGTCTCCGACCTGGTCAAAGCCGTCAAGTCCTACGCCTACGAGGGCAAAGGGCAGAAGCAGTCGGTCGACATCAACGAGAGCATCCACGCCACCCTGGTCATCCTTACCCACAAATTCCGCGAGAAACAGATCACCCTCCAGAAGGACCTAGCGCCCGACCTTCCCGTCCTGCAGTGCGAGTGCACCGGGCTCAACCAGATCTGGACGAACCTCCTCGATAATGCCATCGACGCCGTGGACACCGGCGGCCACATTCGCCTCCGCACCTGGGAGGACGAAACCCCCGCCGACCCCGCCATCCCCGACTCCAGCCCGAGCCACTACCTCTGCATCAGCATCGCCGACAACGGCGCAGGCATCCCGCTGGAGAGCCAGCCCCACATCTTCGACCCCTTCTACACCACCAAGGCCGTCGGCGTGGGCACCGGCCTTGGCCTGGGCATCGTGCAGCGCATCGTCCAGCAGTACGGCGGCACCGTCACCTTCGCCTCCGAACCCGGCAACACCGAGTTCCGCATCCGCCTCCCCCGCGACCGCGACTGAACCGGCTTACACTATCGCAAGCCGGAAATCTCATTTCTTAGCCCATTGCGATCTCATTGACGACGGCATGGTCGAAGACCCTTTCGGCGAACCAATCGCTTGAGACCAATGGCTCGAACTCGACATCCTTGAGATCAAACGGACAGAGAAACCGTCTAGCGTCCGTCTTCCTTAGATCGCTGCATGCCGAATCGACATCATTCTCATACTTACGGAAGGACATTCGCCACGCATCATAGAATTTGGAGTAGCTTCCATCTCTCTCTGACAGCTCCCCGTTATTGCACATCCATTTCCAAGCCAGCGAGTCGTAGATAACAATCGGCTTTCCGAATCGCATCCAAAGCAGCTTCGACGCGGCAGACCACAGGTTGAGGCCGTAGATCGGTTTCAACGCTTCCACAAGTTGCCCCACGCAATCCTTGGCATCCTGCTCTGAAGCTGGCCTATTCTTGATTAGGGCGACCGCCGTCCATACGGGTGAGTATCTCAAAGCTTGCTTCTCGGAATCCTTGCTGAAGTTCGGAGCGATTCCGTAAATATTCGCAACCAGTGCGATTTGCTTGCATGCCTGCTCGATGCCAACTGGGCTATCGCTACCAAAATCCAATATACTTCGCGCGTACCTATCGCACTCAACCCAGTTATCTAAATAAGTATGAGCTGCATAATGGAAGTTCAGCGGCATGATGTACTCCCCAGCATTGACATCACCAGTCCTCAGATCGAGATCATCATACGCTTCAGCCGCTCCCTCATCCGGCCGCTAGCGTCCTTAGCACCCCCACATTCCTCGCCTCATCTCCCGGAGCGTCCACCGGCGTCTCCGCGATAAACGCACAGTGGGCGAAGCGCTCATCGTGCAGCAGCCTGCGGAACGCCGCCGCGCCAATCGTGCCTTCGCCGATATGCTCGTGCCGGTCCAGCTTCGACCCCATCGCCGCCTTCGCATCGTTGCAGTGCCACACCTTCACCGCATCGGACCCCACCGTAGATTCCACCAGCTTCATCGTCTCAATGTAACCATCCTCCGACACGATGTCGTAGCCCGCTACATGCACGTGGCAAGTATCCAGACACACCGCGACCGGCGCGCAGGCCCGCAAACACTCCACCAGCTCCGCCACCTGCTCCAGCTTGCCCCCCAGCGAGAACTCCGCCCCCGCCGTATTCTCAATCAGAATCCTGAAATCTTTCCCCGCAAAATCGATCCCGTCGATCGCCCGCTCAATCGACTGCGCCGCCAGCCGCAGCCCTTCGTCGCGCGTCAGCCCCTTCCAGCTCCCCGGATGCAGCACCAGGTACTCCGCGCCCAGCGCCAGCGCGCGCTCCACCTCACCGCGGAACGCCGCCACCGAATTCACCCGCACCGCCTCCGTCTGACTGCACAGGTTGATCAGGTAGCTCGCGTGGATCGCGACCGGCCCCACGCCAAATTCCGCTCGCAGCTCGCGCATCTTCTTCGCGTCCGCCGGCTTCACGTCGGCTGCCTTCCAAGCCCGCGGGCTCGACGAGAACATTTGGAACGTATTCGCCCCCGCCTCCACCGCGCGGTTCACCGCCGTCCACACCCCGCCCACCGTGCCCACATGCACTCCAATCCGTTTCGCTGCCATGCCTCAAAGCCTACCGCACAAATTGGGTGCCCCACATCTTGAATCCGAGCTGTGGGATCGTGGTGCCCCTTTGCCGCCTACGACTCACCCACCGAGAGATGTATCATTCCCATGCTCACTAAATCCGCCGCGGGCCGCGCGGCTAATGTCGCAATCGCGAATCCTCGAAACCCCGAAAGGACCCATCCAATGCCCGAAGCGCAGAACTTCAAGAATCACACTCGCTGGGACCCGCCCATGCACTTCTTCGTCCTTCCTCTTCTGCTCATCAACCTCGGCTTCGCGATCACCTACGCTGTCCGTCACTGGCCCGACCACGCCAAACTCAGCATCTGGTGGATCGTCATGTCCGTCGTCTTTATCGTGCTCGCAGTCAACAGCCGCGTGAAGACGCTCAGGGCGCAGGACCGTATCATCCGCCTGGAAGAGAAGCTCCGCATGGCCGCGCTGCTGCCCGCCGACGAGCTCGCCCGCGCCAAGTCGCTCACCGAGGCGCAGATCGTTGCCCTGCGCTTCGCCTCCGACGACGAACTCCCGGCGCTGGTCAACCGCACCCTTGACGAGAAACTCACCCCCACTCAGATCAAGGAATCCATCAATAGCTGGAGGCCCGACTACTTCCGCGTCTAGCGCGAGCAACGAACAACTGACACCCTAATACACGTCCCGCTGGTACCGTTTCTGCTGCTTCATCGCATTCAGATACGCCGACGCCGCATCCAGCGTGTCCTGCGACCCCTCGGCAATCGCATCCAGCAGCGCCAGCTCCACTGCCTTGGCCATGCGCGTGGCATCGCCGCAGACGTAGAAGTACGCTCCGCGTTCAAGCCACGCATACAACTCCGCCGCATTCTCCCGCATGCGGTCCTGCACGTAGATCTTCTCTGCCTGGTCGCGCGAAAACGCCGTATCCAGCCGGGTCAGTGTCCCATCCTTCAGCATCGCGGACCATTGCTCCTCGTAGAGGAAGTCGTCCGCCCGGTGTTGGTCGCCGAAGAAGAGCCAGTTATCGCCGCTCGCACCCTTCGCCTGCCGCTCCTCCAGGAACGCCCGAAACGGCGCAACCCCCGTCCCCGGCCCCACCATAATCACCGGCGCCGAACTGTCCTCGGGCAGTTTAAAATTCTGGTTCGCCGCAAGAAAAATCGGCAGCACTTCGCCTACATGCGCACGCTCTCCCAGTTGCCCGCTGGCCACTCCCTGCCGGTCGCGTCCGTGGGTGTCGTAGCGCACGACCCGCACACTGGTCTCGGCGATGCCGGGATGCACGGCCTGGCTGGATGCAATCGAATACAGCCGTGGGACCAGCCGCGGCAGCACGTTGAACAGCTCCTGCGGCGCCCGCACCGCGCCCGGAAAATCCGTAATCAGGTCGATAAACTCGCGCCCCCAGCAGTAGTCCTCCGCGCGCGCTTTGTTCTCCGGCCCGCACATCTGCTTCAGCGCGTCGTATCCACGCCCGCCAACATCCGTCGCTCCAGCCAGCTTGGCGTACTGCCCAATCGTTCCCCGCGCCAGCTTGCCAATGGTCAGTCGCGAGCGCAGCGCGTCCTCGAAGCTGAGCTCCACTTTGTAGTGGTCGAGCACGCGCTCCTCGCCGGCAAATCCCAGCGCGCCCAGTACCTCCGCCACCGCCTGCGCGCGGTTCTCCGGGACCACCCCGATCGCGTCGCCTGGCGCGTACGTCATCCCCGCTTCCAGCGAAAATGCCAGGTGCCGCGTCTCCTTCTCCGAGTCCGGACCGGTCAGAAGGTAGTTCGCCACCACAGTCGAAAGATAGGGGTTCTTCTGGGTGTACTTCGCCGCTCCAGTCGGTTCCGGCGTGCTCTCCCCGGCCGCTGCCGGCGTCGCTTCAACCTCGCTCATCCGATGATTGTAAACCGGTCACTTCGCTGACGCGTATTGGGCTTCGCGTTGGTGCTCCCGTTGGTCGCAAACAGATCGCGTGCCGACCGGCGGGAGGACCCAGCGAAGCCGATTTAGAATGGAACTGTGCCCACCGCTGCCTCCACGCTCGCCGATATCCGCGCCAAGGTAGAAGCTCGCGCCCGCATCACGCCCGACGACGCCCTCATCCTCTGGCGCGAGGCCTCCGACGACGAGCTCCGCGCCCTCGCTACCCAGGTCCGCGCGCGCTATCACGATCCCGCATCCTGCACTTACATGCTGATGCGCATCATCAACTACACCAACGTCTGCGTCGCCCAGTGCGACTACTGCGCCTTCTACAAGCTTCCCGGCCAGGACGGCGGATACGTCCTCTCGCACGACCAGGTCTTCGCCAAGCTGGACGAGCTGCTCACCCTCGGCGGCGACCTCGCGGGCTTCAACGGCGGCTTCAACCCCCACCTCCCGCTGGACTACTACTGCGAGCTATTCGCCGCCATCCGCGCCCGCTACGGCGACCGCCTCGAGTTCTACGCCCTCACCATCGCCGAGTTCATGTACCTCGCCGACCACGCCAATCTGGACTACCTCGCCGCAGCTGAGCGCTTCAAAGCAGCGGGCGTCCGCTGGATCACCGGCGGCGGCTCCGAAATCCTCACCGAGGACTTCCGCCGCCGCCACAGCAAGTTCAAGTACACCGTCGCCGAATACTTCGCCGCCCAGCGCGCCCTGGTCGACACCGGCCTGCGCACCTCCGCCACCATGGTCATCGGCTTCGACGAAACCATCGACGAACGCATCGAGCATCTCGAACGCACTCGCGCATTTCAAGACGAGCTGCTCGCCGCCGGCCAGGGCGACGCCCTCGCCAGCTTCCTCTGCTGGACCTACAAGCCCTACTTCACCCAGCTCGGCGGAATCGAAATCACCACCGCCGAGTACCTCCGCCACCTCGCACTCAGCCGCATTTACCTCGACAACATCCCCCGCATCCGCACCTCCGTCCTCACCCAGAACGAGCGCGCCCTCGAAGGCCTGCTCTACGGCGCCGACGACTTCGACCTGCCCGTCGAGGACGAGGTCACCCAACTCGCCGGCGCCACCATCAGCCTCAACTTCGACCGGCTGCTCGCCACCGCCCGCACCCTCGGCTTCACCCCCACCTACCGCCACGTCGCCATCGGCTGGAACCAGCCGGCCTAAGCAGGCACGCGATTCAGTGCGAGTTCGGGTAAAACGAGGTTACCGATAACCCCGCTTTACTTGCATGTCAGACTGGAAGACAACGGGTCGATCAGGGCCCGTGGATTGCCCCATGATCCTCAACTGGAAGCGAGGTCAGGCCTATTTGGTGGAGCGCCAGCAGTATGGCTGCAGTTCTTGAGGATGGGACTGAACAAACGCCAGGATGTGGTGGCGTTTTTGCGGCCCGCGAGTCAGGTTCAAACGCTCGCCGCCTTCTCCCGGAAGCAACGCTGGGTGAATATCCGCAATTCGTTCAAATAGGGACTGCCAGCGCTTCTTGACGGTTGCCTGCGAGAGGTTCATCCTCGCCGCAAGCTCCTTGTCCGACCGAAGGGACAAAGCCTCCGCAAGGAACTGCCTTTCACTGTCGCGAAGCCCTAAAACCGGCTCTTGATACTGAAATAGAGAAATGGCGATCGACCCGCTCACGGCGACCGCATCCGCCCGGGTCAAGACGAAGAGAGCCCGAGCGATGTCCGCAAATTGCTGCCTCATTCGCCATACGCCGGATGACTGGGAATATTCAATCTGGGCCGGAGTGACAGCTTCGCTAAAGATGCGGCTCAGCCGATAGCCGGCATGCAAATCCACAAAGCTGAATGCCAACAGCATCTGTACCTCATGAAGCTCCTCGAGGCTCAGCCCCTCCGGCAGCCAGATACCGCCCAGGACTAACAGGTCCAAAGGCGCTTCAGCAGCAGCGTTATACAAATCGTCCTCCCTACGGACGACGGATGCCCCATGCGCAACGCTGGCAATGAGCCGGCTGTTGAGTTCAGGCTGAGGATTCTCGATCTCCCGCGTCGCAAACTCCGGCGTCACAAACACGCTGGCGCCAAATCCGGCGATCCGCCCAGGATGACTCGCAGACTCGATAACACAGGAGTTGAACGATCTGCTTCGGATCAGGTCCTTCCAAATGGCGATAGCAGTGTCGCGTCCCACAATCTCGCCCCCAATATAACGCGGTTCGATGCTCAGACACTCCAACAAATCGGCTTCGCGTATGGAACGCCAAGTCATTGGCATCGCTCGATGCTCCTGTAGTGAAATCTATCCTTTTAGGATATTGTCGGAAGCCCGTCGGAACTCTAATCTCTGGTCAGTCTTACACAGAGCTTATACACCGCCAAGTACGGTAACACCGGAACCATCGTCGCTGACTCTGCTCGCCACAGGCGCTCCGAGCCTGATAGGCGTGGCTCGCAAGCGGTTTTCGGGCCTGGTCCAAGAAGGCCGGCAGCCCACCGAAAATGAAGCAATTCTTTTATGTCGCTCGCCAATCGCACTTACTTCTCAAGACCCGAGGTTAACGATGCGCTCCAAGCTTATTACGCTACTCCCTCTCTTCCTGCTGGCCGCATCTACCATTGCCCGCGCGGACGACATCGAAACCCTCACCGCAAGCGGTACCTTCGCCGACAGCGCAACCTTGTCGGGAACCATCACCCTTGACTCCACGACCGGCGTCTTTACCGCAGCCGATCTTAACTCATCGTCACCGGATTCCTTTAACTACACTTCAATCCAAGGACAGAGTTGCCCCGGTGCGGAGGGCGTGGGCTGCGATGTGGTCATCGATAATGCGTCAGAAACCGCCATCTTTGTTCTCGAAATCGACGCCACTTCTTTCGTTGGTTTCACCGGCGGAGCAATCGCGAGCGTGAGCGACCCGATTCATTATGCTTCTTGCTGCGTAACTCTCAGCGGTCTCAATTACAACACCGGCCATAGCTCCTCATCCTTGTCGAGCGGAGAGCTAGTTGACTCCTCTGACAGCAGTTCGGGCGGCGCGCCCGGGGTTACTCCCGAACCTTCCAGCCTCCTCCTGCTCGGCACCAGCGTGCTGGGTTTGATGGGCGTGGCTCGCGGGCAGTTGATGAACCTTGCTAGCAGAGGCGGCGGCCCCAAGGAGAGCGCCTAATGTCCGTGCGTGAATAGGCAATCCGGCCAAGGCATTACGAAAGATCGTACTGAGAGATACACTTCTGGGAGCCAAGTGCCATGCGCAATATTCTGCTGAAGCTGTCACTTCTTATGGTCGTAGCCTCTCCGTTTGGTGCGCGAGCGGCTTCGATGGACCAGCTGGTCGTTTCCGGTGCCGTGTTCACCGCGACCTTCATTCTGCCATCAAACCTGGACCCGGCTGGTGACCAGATCGATCCCATGTCGGGCTTCTTCAGTGGGGTTGAGGTCACCGGGGTTCAAGCCACCTATGTGGTCGGCAGTTCAATCACTGTTTCCACGGACACGCTTTTCTTTGGAACATCGACAACCGATATAGCGCTCGACGATCAAATGGGCCCGACTTTGAATGGTTTTTCGCTGTTCAATCAAAGCGAACCCGATCCGGAACTCGTGATCGGCTCCGGCACCCTCTATTTGGAGTCAGATAACGACCTTCCGTTTACCTACACCATTTCGGCTTATGCAGAGCCAACCGCAGCAACACCGGAACCATCGTCCCTGATCCTGATTGGCACGGGTGCATTGGGTGTGGCCAGTGTGCTACGCCGGCGTCTGTTCGGAGAAGAAAATGTTCCTGATCCGCCCGAAAAGTCGACATTTCGGTAACTTCGCCACAGGCCGAGATTCACGGCAGCGAAGAACCACCGCCGGGTGCCGCCATGAGTTGGCTCCAACTCCCACAAACCACAGAGTCAACCCCGCCTTTCCCACAGCGAAAGCTTGACACCCCATTCAGAATTGGTAGTAGAAGAATAGCGTCGTGCGCCTCGCGCAGGACCTGCTCTCTCACCTTGACTGCAAAACTCGGATCCAGATCCAAAAAGCCATCTTTGACATCCCGGTCGGCCCAGAGTCTCCAGACCTTACCCGGACTTAGTCCAGACCTAACCAATTCTAATGGAATACTTTAGGACTAAAGTACGGGGGGGCGTCCCCGTCACGCATTCCTCTTCTTCATCGCAACCGCCCAGCAGCACGGGAATCGCCGAGTCCCCTACTTCGCCACCGTAACCGAAGGCGCATGTACCCTTGGCACCAGCGCCAAATCTACGGTCACGATATAAATCCCAAGCGCCGCGAACACAAAGAACGCAGCCGTCCACATCCGCCAATCCCGATGCGCGCGCTTCCAGTAAGGAATCGAATTGTCATGGTCTGAAGGCGGATGCGGCCCCGTATCCGGGTGATGATGGTGCTTGCTCTCAGTCATTCGTTCCTCGTCGGGCCAACCAACAACCACCGGCCTCTTACTGAGATGCACGCTGAGCCACAGCCGCTTGCCTCAGTGCTTCCCGCCCATGCTTTCCCGCCTCAAAGCTCCTCCTGTCCAGCCTCGGCAATCCCCGCGCGCCCATCCGGAAAGCAGCGCATTCAGACTAATTTCAGTTCGCGCAGAGTCGCTCCCACCGCGCTCAGGTTCTCCGGCCGCATCGCGGCATGGCTGGTGGAGAGCACCAGGCCGCTGCCTCCCGCCCGGAAGACAGCCTCCACGCAATCGCGCACGCTCTCCGGAGTGCTGTTCTTCAGTTGCACATCGATTCCCAGCCCCGAACAGATCTTCGTGTTCGAGCCGGCAACGCCATCCACCGCGCGCTTCGTCTCGCGATAAACATAATCGCTGGAGAAGCGCTCAAACCGTCCGGCAGGAGTCCCGTTGATCGGCTGCTGACTCAGTTGCGACTGGTAGTCCGCTTCAGGCCGGCCAATGATCTCGGCGTACGACTTCTCCTTCAGGTCCATCACGCTGTATTCGAAGTCGAGCATCTGCTGCTTGCTCAGGTCGCCGAACACATTCTGCGTCAGGCTATCCACAAACGAGGTCATGCGCTCGCCCGCCGGATTGTCGTACAGCGCCGGCTTCAGAAAATCCGCATACTCCGTGTAGGGGCGGTAGTCCTGCTCCGCCCGGTAGACCGGATTGAAGGAGATGTTCTGCCAGATGTGGTAGCCCACCGGAATCCCCGGCCGGATCGATTTCGCCTTCGCGGAGAACTCCCGCTGCATCTCCCGCATGGAGTCCGACCAGAAGGTTTGCCAGGTTAGCAGTTCGGGATTGCGCAGCAGGATTCGCCAAAACTCGACATAATATCCGTCAAGCGGCCGCTTCCCGGCGCGTCCATCCCTGACATACGGCTCCAGCGCTAAAAACGCCTTCTTCACCCGCGCGAAATCGATTCCCTGCTTCGCCGCCTTGGCCGCGCAATACTCGCAGAAGCACGAAGTGTGGCCGGGGTCGCTCTTCGCGCCATGATGCCATGCGCCCAGCGCGTTGCTCAGCGGCCCCTGCCGTTCCGATCCCCGCTGCAACCCATCCACGTCATACGACCGAATAAAATCCTCAACCTGCGCGGCAATCAGGTTCCGGAAGTAGGGGTTGTTCAGGCACGGGCCTCCGGGATGACCCACCGTTCGCCGCCCGTAAAGATCGACCTCATACAGCTCATCCATGCCCTGGATCGCAGGCCGCGCGCGATTGTCCTCCTCCATCCATGGAATGATCTTCACGCCGCGCTTCTTGGTCTCGGCGGTGATCTTCTCCATCGCGTCGGGCAGGTTGAAGTCGCCTGCGCTCAGGGCCTGCGGCTTCATCTCGATGTTGCGGTAGTACTGCGGATGCGCAGTGGCGAACCGGCCGGTGGGGTTGCTGGCCTTGTCCAGTCCGGCCCACGACGCCTCGAACGGATTGCCGTGCAGCATCAGCGTGTTCACGCTGGCGCGGGTCTGCACATCGTCCAGGAACTTCGCGATGCCGTACTGCAACAGATACGTCACCTCGGCCTGGAAGCCGATCATCGGAACCGGCTTCGCCGGCGCGGTCGGCCCTTGGGGGGCAGCAGCAACAGCGTTGTCAGGCTTGAGGGCCAGACCGGTTGTAATTGCGGTTGCCGTCAAAGAGGCCGCCTTGACAAACTCTCTGCGCGTGATGGATTCCTCAGCATTCATGCCCGAGATTATAGAGGTTGAAAGGTCAACGCTGCCGCCGGGCGCGCTCCGCGCTGCAATTTCAACAAAGGCGTCATCCTGAGCAGCCCAGGGATCACCTATTTGTCTTTCACTCTGCCCACAATTAATCTCAAACCCATGAAGGCTGCCGTCTTCGATCCCGCCCTCGCCTCGCCCGGCAACTTCCTTCGCGTCGAAGAAGTCCCCACTCCCGCCGTCACCCCTGGCCATGTCCTGCTCCGCGTGCTTGCCTGCGGAGTCTGCCGCACCGACCTGCATATCGTCGAGCGCGACCTGCCGCCGCTCCAGCCCCGCATCATCCCCGGCCACCAGATCGTCGGCGAAGTCATCGACGGCGCGACCGCGGAGCTGCCCCTGGGCGCCCGCATCGGCGTCTCCTGGATGGCGGGCACCGACGGCACCTGCTTTTTCTGCGCCCACGCGATGGAGAACCTCTGCGACCACCCCGCCTTTACCGGGTACTCCGTCAACGGAGGCTACGCCGAGTACGCCCTGGTCCGCTCCGACTTCACCTACCCGCTCCCCGCCAATCTCGACCCCACCCACATCGCCCCGCTGCTCTGCGCGGGCATCATCGGCTTCCGCAGCCTGCGCGTGGCCGGCGTCCAACCCGGCGAGCGCGTCGGCCTCTTCGGCTTTGGCAGCTCCGCGAGCCTCGCCATCCAGGTCCTGCAACACTGGAACTGCGAGATCTACGTGGTCACGCGCGGCGAGTCCCACCGCAAAGCCGCCGCAGCCGCCGGTGCAACCTGGGTCGGCGAGGAGGATGCCCGTCCGCCGGTCGCGCTCGACCGCGCCATCACCTTCGCTCCCAGCGGAGAGGTCGTAGTCAGCGCGTTGAGCAGCCTGCGCAAGGGCGGCGTGGTTGCCATCAACGCCATCCATCTAGACCAGATGCCCGCCTTCGACTACGACTCGCTGCTCTGGGGCGAACGCCAGATCCGCAGCGTCGCCAACATGACTCGCCAGGACGCCCGCGACTTCCTCAAGATCGCCCTCGACCTCCGCATCCGCCCGCAGGTCACCGCCTTCCCGCTCGACGATGCCAACCAGGCGCTGCTCGCAGTCCGCGACGAGACCGCCAACGGCTCATCGGTCATCGTGCCATAGCCCGTCCCATCACCCATACGCCACGGGGTTCTTCCTCAGCCAGCGCGCATCCCGCACTTCATTCGCGTGGTGGACCAGTTGCCGGGCAGCCGCCATCTCCTCCTGCCTGCTGCTCCACGTCACCACGGCGGCACACCCAGCCAGCACGCCCAGACCGAGCTGGAACGGGACCGAGAGCCACCGCTTCCTCACCAGCAGCGACACTCCCAACAAGCTTCCCGCAGCCGCAAACGCAACCGCCGAGGCCAACCCCAACACGGGAACGTCAGCCTGCCGCGTCTTGCCTGCGCCCGGATTGACAAATGCTACAGTCTCCATCGATGTGCCCTCCATTTTGGTCATGATGCCGCCGGCGAGCCGATCGCGCGATGCTCGCTTCCATTATCGGGTGGAATCCCGCAGAATTCAGCTCCCGCTACGTCAACAGTAATCCCGCATAGGCCTGTGCGCGCTATGACGCCCATCACCTGGCTTCGGCCTGCCTATTTGGACGTAGCGAACGGGGCCGCCGCTCATTTCTTGCAGTTTTTCGTGCGTTGCGCGAACAAAATCCCCAACCTCGGCGGTCTATCATGGCAGCCGGAAACTTGCCCGATGATTTTTCTGCAAGTTTCCTCGTGGCCGCCGTTCCCTGTTCGGTAGCCAAATCCGCGGAGCAACATCTCCCTGCACCGGAAGGAACTCGCCCCATGCTCAAGGCCATCTGCTTCCCCTCCCTCTTGCTTGCCATCGCCCTCAGCGTAAACGCGCAGCAGCCCTCCCCCAAGCCCGTTACCAAGCCCACCGCAAAGCCGCCCGCCGCGCGCACCGAGACCGCCGCCTCTTCCCAGCTCCCCGTCACCCGGGTCTCGCTCTACAAGAACGGCGTGGGCTTCTTCGAGCACTCCGGGCGGGTCACCGGCAACCAATCCGTCACCATCGACTTCACCACCGATCAGTTGAACGATGTGCTCCAGTCGCTCACCGCCATCGACCTCAACGGCGGTCGCATCGCCGGCGCCGGCTACAACTCCACCACGCCGCTGGAGCAACAGCTCAAAGCGCTCCCACTGGCCCTGGGCGAAGACCCCTCCGCCGTCGACTTCTACAACGCCATCCGCGGCGCGCGGGTTGAGGTTCGTGGCCCCGGCACAACCGTCTCCGGCCGCCTGCTCAACATCGAAGAGCTCGACACGCCCGCGAAGGACAACCAGCCCGCCGGCGAGAAACGCCTCATCACCGTCATCGGCGAGTCCGGCGAAGTCCGCACCGTCGAGCTCACCCCCGCCACCTCGGTCATCCTGCTCGACGCCGACCTGCACCAGGACGTCACCCGCTATCTCGAACTGCTGGCCGGCACCCGCAACCAGGGCCTGCGCCACCTCACCCTGCAGGACAATGGGACCGGCGCCCGAGAGCTGCACGTCAGCTACATCTCCGAGGTGCCCATCTGGAAGTCCACCTACCGCATCCTCTTCTCCACCCCCAAGCAGGCCGACAGCTCCACCAAGCAAACGGCAACCCTGCAGGGCTGGTCCGTCGTCGATAACACCACCGGCGTGGACTGGATCAACGTGCAGCTCTCGCTCATCGCCGGCGCGCCCCAGAGCTTTATCCAGCCCCTCTCCGTGCCCTACTACTCCCGCCGCCCGGAGATCGGCCTGCCCCAGGAGGCCCAACTTACCCCGCAGACCCACGAAAGCGGCGAGACAACAACCGGATCGCCAGCGATGGCAGCGCCCCCGCCACCCGCTCCCCAAATGTCAGGTCGCGGAGCCGGTGTTGCGGGCGTTGTAGGCGGCATCTACGGGGGCACCGGCCAACAAAATCTGAACCAGAACTACATACAGGGTATGCCCGTCTCTAACCTCTCTGCCAGAGGCAGTGGTACCGCCGCCGCCAGCGCTGCTGTTGGCGGCACCATCGAAAACGAGCTTTACCAGAACCTCGCACTGAGTTCCGTCGCCCCCAACTCCACCACCGCCACCTTCGACGACTACTTCGCCTATAACCTCACCGAACCCATCACCATCCACAAGAATGAGTCGGCGATGGTGCCCATCCTGCAAACCAAGATCGACGCCGAACCAGTCACTCTCTGGTCGCAGCAGAACCCCGTCCCGCTGCGCGCGCTCTGGATCACCAACACATCCAACCTCACCCTCGACCGCGGCTCCTTCTCCATCGTCGAGGACGGCAACTTCGGCGGCGAGGGTCTGCTCGATCCCATCCATCCCGCGGAAAAGCGCCTGCTCTCCTACGCTGTCGACCAGGCCGTCCATGTCTCCACCGAGTCGCAGCACGACACCACCCGGGTCACCACCGTCACCGCCTCCAAAGGTGTCCTCATTCTGTCCAACAAGCAGACCGCCGAGATCACCTACGTCGTCCACAACGCGGCCACCGACAGCCGCACCGTCGTGATCGAGCATCCCTCCCGCCAGAGCTACGTGCTCGACTCCGACCCCAAACCGGTTGAGACCACGCCCACGCTCTATCGCTTCCGCGTCATCACCGGGCCCGGCGAGACCGTCCGCCTCCACGTCGGCGAGACCCACCCCGGCTCAACCGTCTACCAGCTCACCAACTTCGACGACAATGTGCTCACCTTGATCCTGAACCAAACCAGCAACAGCACGGCCATCAAGCAGGCGCTTGAGCCGATCCTCGATGCTCGCCGCCTCGTCGCCGACAAGCAATCCATCGTCGACCAGGCCAACAGCCACATGAACGACCTGCGCTCCGATGAGGAACGCCAGCGCGCCAACGTCACCGCACTCGCCAGCTCCGACAAGGCCTCGCGGGAGCGCTTCGTCCACGATCTGAACGCGACCGAGGACCAGATTGCCGTCGCCCAGAAGGACCTCAGCGCAGCCGAAACCGCCCTACAGGCCGCCAAGGACGCGCTCGCCAACAAGATCGAGTCCCTGCAGATCGACGAAAAGCTCTGACCGGCAAAGCGTTCCAGTGGCTTCAGGTAGACCAAGCCCCACCTGCGTCGGTAGTATCTTTTCTGCGGACGCAATCGGAAAGACCAAGGGCCACCGATGGTTTCACTAGCAACAGCAGGATCAGCAGGCGCACTGGTTTGGCGGACCCGCCGGAACACGGCAGGCCAATAGATGATTCGCGGCCTCGTCGACTTTGCCCTGAACAATCGATGGCTGGTCATCGGTGGCACCATCATTCTCTTCGCCTGGGGCATGGTCTCATTTCACAACCTGCCCGTCGAAGCCTATCCCGACGTCGCCAACAACTACGTTCAGATCATCACCCAGTGGCCCGGCCGCGCCGCCGAGGAGGTCGAGCAGCAGATCACCATCCCCATCGAGATCCAGATGGCCGGCATCCCCCATCTGTCCCACCTTCGTTCCACATCGCTGGCCGGCCTCTCCAGCATCATGCTCATCTTCGACGATGACTCGGTCGACGAGGACAATCGGGAACTGGTCAACCAGCGCCTCGGGCACGTCAGCCTGCCCCCTGGCCTGCAGCCGCAGATCGGCACCGACTGGAGTCCCGTCGGCCAGATCTACTGGTATACCCTGCGCTCCACCAATCCCGCCTACGACAGCATGGAGCTCAAGTCGCTCGAGGACTGGAAGCTCGAGAAAGAGTTCAAATCCGTCCCCGGCATCGTCGACGTGTCCAGCTTCGGCGGAATCACCCGCGAGTACCAGGTCCGCGTCGATCCGGAAAAGCTGGTCTCCTACGGCCTCTCCATCGGCCAGGTCGAGCAGCAGATCGCCAACAACAACATCAACGCCGGCGGCAACTTCATCGAGGCTGGGGAGCAGCAGATCAACGTGCGCGAGGTCGGCCTCTACCGCAACGTCCACGATATCCAGGAGACCGTCCTCAAGACCCAGGCCGGCGCGCCACTCCGCGTCAAGGACATCGCCACCGTCGTTCAGGGGCCCAGGATCCGCCTCGGCCAGATCGGCAAAACCTGCCGCTTCGGCGCAACCCCGGTCTCCGAGTCCGACCCCACCGCCCGTCCCGACCCCTGCGTTCAGCCGGTGGATAAAGACGGCAAGCCCATCGCCATCCAAAAAGAGGACGGCAAGCTGATCGACGACGACGACGTGGTCGAAGGCATCGTCCTGCTGCAAAAGGGCGACGACAGCCAGTTTGCCCTCGACGGCATCCACCGGAAGGTTGCCGAACTCAACGATCGTGTCCTCCCGCCCGGCGTC
>Ga0326727_10002288_pt1 | contig 66455 bp, 75 predicted proteins | sample MB2enrmetagenome_FD_207643 | JGI IMG/M metagenome (GOLD analysis project Ga0326727, IMG submission 207643) | Lab enriched peat soil microbial communities from McLean, Ithaca, NY, United States - MB29MY | ecosystem: Environmental > Terrestrial > Soil > Wetlands > Peat | place: USA: New York...
CGGAGAGCATTTCAAACACCTCAATGGCTTCACTTCATTTGAAAAAAGCAGAAATCCGGACTTGCCAATGCCCGATATCTTATTGTGAAATTTGCCGAAATTACCAACCCAAGAAGAAGCGCTACCTGCGGAAAGTCCCGTTGCTGCGGCTACCACCGGCGTTGCACTCTGCGAGCCGGTCTGTGCGATCGATGTCGGGATCGCGCTCGGCGTTCCGGCGTCGGCCGGCGTGGCAATGCCGTTCTGCATCTCCAAGTTGATCAATGTTGCTTGAGCAACCTGAAGCTGCTGCTTCAGCGCTGTGATCTGCGCGGGCGTAAGCGACGACATTGTCGTCGTGGTCGGCGCAGTTTGCGCGTGCGCGGTCAGTATATTCCCTCCAATGCTCCCTATTGCGACTATCAGTGCGGCGAAAAAGAGTAATCTTTTCATCATAAATGATAAGGTAATGGTTAATTAATGAATTTCAATGCAATAACGACGGCCTTGAAAAAATATAAGGCTGTCAAAGAGCGGAAGGTTTTGTTAAGTTTCTGCCTACAGTATACACCGGAAGCTTCACGCTTCAAGTTCTACTCCTCAAGCCGCTTCAGATCGCGCAAAACCTCTTCGGCATGCTTCTCGGGTTTGACGTCGGTATAGATCTTTTCGATGGTTCCGGTTGGATCGACCAGAAACGACGAGCGGATGACTCCTTCGTGCTCGCGCCCCATAAAAATGATGGTTTTCTCCGCCCACACGCCGTAGCGAGTGACCACTTTTTTATGCATATCGGAAAGCAGCGTGAACGGCAGCGAATATTTTTCCGCAAATTTTTTATGGCTCTCCGGCGGGTCCACGCTTACGCCGAGCACCTTGATGTTCAAACCTTCGAATTTTGGGAACTCGTCGCGAATGGAGCACGCCTCCTTGGCGCATCCCGGCGTGTCGTCCTTCGGATAAAAATAGAGCAAAACCCATTGGCCACGATACTGGGAAAGTATGTGTTCCTTTCCATCCTGGTCGGGAAGCGCGAAATCCGGCGCGAGCATATCTGGCTCAAGCGGGTTCATGGGATTGTACCTTTACAATAACACAAAAAGGTAAAATGGGCGATTATTCGAATTTTCCCTCTCCGCTATTTCTTTAGTCTCGCGCACATAAACCCCCGAGCGTAAGCTCGGGGAAGTTTTAGTTGCAATTTCATTAAATTTTTATTATAATACCTGTATTCAAACCGAACACCGTGCCACTCCGGACACGGGTTCTATTTGTTAATGGAGATTTAATACTTATATGGACCTAAGAAACATCGCCATCATCGCGCACGTTGATCACGGCAAGACGACCCTCGTCGATGCCTTATTGAAGCAGTCCGCGAGCTTCAAGCAAAAGACCGCCGAGAACGGCGACCTTATCATGGACTCCAATGAGCTTGAACGCGAGCGTGGCATCACGATCTTCTCAAAAAATGCATCGGTCATCTATAAGGACACGAAGATAAATATCGTGGACACTCCCGGCCACGCCGACTTTGGCGGCGAGGTGGAGCGCATCATGCGCATGGTGGACGGCGTGCTTTTGCTCGTGGATGCAAAAGAAGGTCCGATGCCGCAGACCAAGTTCGTTTTGCGCAAAGCGATCCAAGCGGGCCTAAAGGTAGTGGTGGTGATCAATAAGATCGATAAGCCGGATGCGCGTGCGGAATGGGCGTTGAATGCGACATACGATCTTTTCTTCGAGCTCGACGCCACCGAAGAGCAGATTGATTTTCCGGTCATTTATGCCTCCGCGCGCGAAGGGAAGGCGGGCCTGACGAATGATCTTTCAAAGATGACCGACATTCTGCCGGTGTTCGAGACGATCATCAATCATCTTCCGCCGCCGCAAAAGGGAGAGCTCGAGACGTTACAATTCCTTACGGTCAACCTTGCGTACGATAATTACAAGGGAAAGATCGCCATCGGGCGTTTGTATTCCGGTGAGCTTAAAAAGAACATGATCGTCGCGCACATCAACCGTGCGGGCGAGGTAAAAAAAGAGCAGCTCACTTCCGTGATGTTGTTTGATGGTCTTGGCAAGGCGGAGGTGGAAACCGCCACGGCGGGGGACATCGTCGCCATCGCGGGCATTTCTGATGTCTCGATCGGCGAGACGATCACTGACGTGGAGCATCCGGTGGCATTGCCGACGATCCACATCGACGAGCCGACGATCAAAATGACGTTCTCGGTCAACACATCGCCATTCCGCGGCAAGGAAGGAAAGTTTACGACTTCTCGCAATTTGAAAGATCGGCTTGAAAAGGAATTAGAGACGGACGTTGCGCTCGCGGTAAAGCCGACCGATGCAAGCGATTGCTGGGAAGTGGCCGGTCGCGGCGAATTACATCTTGCGATCCTTATCGAAAAAATGCGACGTGAAGGATTTGAACTTGAAGTTTCGAAACCACAGGTTATCTTTAAGGAAGCCGACGGTAAGAAGACCGAGCCGATCGAACTTGTTTCCGTAGAGGTTCCGGAGTCGTATTCCGGTACGGTGATCGAGATGCTCGGCAAGCGCATGGGCGTCATGAAGAACATGCGCGTGGATGATAAGGGTAACTCCTTCATGGATTTTGACGTACCGACGCGCGGCCTTATCGGTATTCGCAATAAGTTTCTTACTTCCACAAAAGGCACCGGTATCATGAACACGATCTTTCTCGGGTACGAGCCATATAAAGGAGACATCACCTCGATCCCGCATGGCTCGATCGTTGCCACGCAGGCGGGCACATCGAACAACTATGGTCTCGTGACCGCGCAGGGCAGGGGAACGCTCTTCATCAGCGCCGGCGTTGCGGTCTATGAAGGCATGGTGGTGGGCGCGAACGCCAAGGAAGGCGACATCCTCGTGCATGTTGCGCGTGAAAAGGAGCTTACCAACTTCCGCGCCAAGAACGAAGGCCTTGCCGATCAATTAGAAGTTCCTGTCATTATGGGACTTGAGGACGCGTTGGACTATATCAGCGATGATGAACTCGTGGAGGTCACGCCGGAGCACGTCCGCATTCGCAAGAAGTATCTAAACGAAAACGACAGGAAAAAGGCACGAAACAACTAGAACGCGTCGCCGATCGTTTGACTTTATCCTTTTCGCACAATATCATCTTCTTGAAAGCGATCATCAAAAACGGAGGGCTTTGATGAAAGTATTCAATATAACCATAACCATTCGGAGGGTATGTCCCCACTGCAACTCCGGGGGAAGGCGCATAACGAGCGCGGATCCTTGGCACATGTTTCGCCGCATCTACTGGTGCGCAAGATGCAGAAAGGAGTTTCGGGGATTCACGCTGTTGCCGCTGTCTTATCGATGGCTGCGCATGAACTTCAACGTGCGTCTGGCATGGTTATAGCAACAGCTCTTCAAGAACCCGCGTGCGCGCGGGTTCTTTTTATTTTTCTATATTCATGAAAAATGAGCGCGACAACCGTTGCATCAAGGATCGTAATAAGCCATAAAAAGAGCGATGGTCGGCTCAGAGCCGAATAGAATTCATAACCGACAAACAGCGTGAACACGATCGCGGCGGTTGGATATGCCCATAATTGATTTTTCAAAAGGGCGCCTGAGAGTACCAGCTTGGTGGTGCCGTGTACCATGAACAACAATCCCCAGAAGGTGTGGCTCGAAAAAAGGAAATAATGCCATTCGTTAATGAAATACCCCCATACGAGGTCGCGTGGGTTTTCCGTGATCTCGCTGCGGAACACGGAAAACAGCACCGCGTTCACGGCGGTATAATTTGCGAAGTAAATGAACGCACCGGCTATGACCTCAATAACGCCATCAACCGCTTTTACGAGAATGCCAATTCGGAAGAGCTCATGATAGTCGTGTTCGGGTAATAATTTCATGGTTATAGTGTACCATTATAGGATACCCGAATATTTCATGGTCAACGTTCCTATTCTCGTCGCATTTTCCGCCGGGGTCGTGTCGTTTCTTTCGCCCTGCATTTTACCCATCATCCCCGGGTTTCTTGCGTATCTGGCGGGGGAATCATCGTCGACTACCGTCAAGCCGTCGCGGCTGAGCATCTTTTTGAATAGCTTCTTTTTTGTATTGGGATTTTCCATCGTTTTCGCGTTGCTTGGCGTGTTATTGAACGGAGTGTTGGCCCATATTGCCTACGCGGTGCAATCATGGCTTGCGTGGATTGGCGGTGCGATCGTCATCTTCTTCGGACTCTATCTCATGGGATTCTTTCGTATCCGGCTCTTTGAGAGTGACCATAAGCTGGTTATGAATCTAAAATTCCATTCCCGGTATCTTACTTCGTTGCTTTTCGGTTTTGCGTTCGCGGCGGGATGGACGCCGTGCGTCGGTCCGGTGCTTGGCGGGATCCTTGGCATCGCAGCTTCGGCGCCGGGCGAAGCGTTCTGGCTTTTGCTTTCATACGCGATCGGGCTCGGCATTCCTTTCCTTATCGTCGGCTTGTTCGTTTCGCAAAGTGCGAATCTTATCAATCGCTATGCCGCAACGCTGGAATATATCAATCCCATTTTTGGGGCGATCCTCGTGCTTCTCGGCATATTGGTCTTTACGCAGCACCTGCCGCTGATCGCCAATTTCGGTTTTATCAACGATCTATTGTTAAAATTCAAAGTATAAAGATCGCGCCATGAGTATCAAGAAAAAGATTTTATTCGTCATCGTAGTCCTCGCCGTGATCGGCGCTATTTGGTATCTCGAAAGCCTTAAAGTGCATCCGGCGGGATCAGGCGTCGGGCAGGCGATTAATATCGGCGCCATCCCGGATAGCAGTTCGAGTTCGACGACATTGATTGCGAGTATGAATAGCACCACAAGCGGGGAAACTGTCCCGGCTTTGAGTAGTGGCATTCGCGCGGCGCTTGCGCAGATCGCCGTCGGAGACAAAGCGGCGGGCGATCAGCCCGCGATCGAGATCGCCGACCCGACGGGATTCATCAATACGTCGTCATCGTTTACGCTATCGAGTCTGATCGGGCACGACGTTATCCTGTTGGATTTTTGGACGTACAGCTGTATCAATTGCGTGCGTACGATCCCGTACCTCAACACATGGTATCAAAAATATGCACCGTATGGATTGGTGGTCGTGGGCATTCACACGCCGGAATTCGATTTTGAAAAGAATCTGGCGAACGTGCAAAGCGCGGTGGCCGAGTACGGCATCCACTATCCCGTCATTCTGGACAGTGATTACGGTACGTGGAACGCATACAACAATCTGTACTGGCCGCACGAATACCTTATCGACATGGCGGGATATATCGTGCACGATCAGGTGGGTGAGGGAAATTATCCGGAGACCGAGGCGGAGATCCAAAAATTGCTTGCACAGCGCGCGCAGGTGCTTGGGCTCGATGCGACGGCAATTCCGACGTCCACGGTGGATATCGCGGCGGCGAGTTTAAGCGAGATCCAAAGCCCCGAGACATATTTTGGCGCCGAGCGGAACAGCTTGCTTGCAAACGGCATTGCCATGGTGAACGGCGCCCAGACTTTGACTGCGCCGGCGGCGAGTACAGTCCAGCCCAACCAACTCTATCTCGGCGGGACATGGGATTTTGAGGATCAGTACGCAACGAACGCGGGAGCCGGTGCCACGATCACATACAAATACGACGCAGGCAATGTGTATATGGTCGCCGCAGGCGCTTCCGCGGGAACGGTGGTGGATGTTTTGCAGGATGGTCAGCCGATCAGTGCGGCTGACGCCGGAAGTGATGTGCGCGACGGTAAAATAATAATTTCCGGCAACAAATTGTATAACATAGTGAAGAACGCCGATGGCGGCGGCGAACATACGCTCCAACTAATCGTCGAAACGCCGGGACTGCAAGCCTATACTTTTACCTTTGGATGAACAATAAAAATGAAATTGCGGTGTTCGGAGGAGGATGTTTTTGGTGCACCGAAGCGGTGTTTGGGGAACTGCGTGGGGTGGTTTCCGTGATGCCCGGCTACACCGGCGGCACGGTGCCGTATCCGACCTATGACCAGGTTTGCACCGGCACGACCGGCCATGCCGAGGCGACGCGCGTGGAATACGATCCGGCGCAAGTATCGTTCCATGATCTTTTAACCGTATTTTTCGCCACGCACGACCCAACGACGCTCAATCGGCAGGGAAATGACGTTGGTACGCAATATCGGTCGGCAATATTCTATTCCGCGCCGGAACAGAAGGCGGACGCGGAAAAGTTTATCGCTGCGCTCGCCGCGTCCGATCCCGGTGGGCGACCGATCGTCACCGAAATCGTCCCGTTCGGCAAATTCTATGAGGCGGAAGATTACCACCGGCAGTATTTCAAGAACCATCCCGACGCAGGCTATTGCCAGGTCATCATCGAGCCCAAGGTCGAAAAATTGCAAGAGCAATTTGCAAACCTCCTAAAGGAAAAATCAAAATAATTTTATTCAATAATCATGAAAACCGACGATGAGCTTAAAAAAGAATCACCGGAACTTTATCATATCGCGCGCGAAGGCGGCACCGAGCCCGCGTTTACCGGAACATACGTCGATAACCACGAGAAGGGAATGTTCAAGTGCGCCGTCTGCGGCACCGAATTATTTTCATCCGACACCAAGTTCGATTCCGGCACCGGCTGGCCGAGCTTCACCGAACCGGCGAACTTGGCGAACGTCGAACTGCGCAGCGATGATAGCTTCGGCATGCATCGCACGGAAGTGATCTGCAAGAACTGCGGCGCACATCTTGGCCACGTCTTCGACGATGGTCCTGCCGACAAGGGCGGCAAGCGGTATTGCATCAACTCGGTGTGTCTGGAGCTGGAGAAGAAAGACTAAAGTTCCGCCAGATCCAGCGTGTAATCTATCTTTATCTGTTTGACAAAATCGGGGACGTGACTGACGAGGATCATTGCGCCCTCGTAACGGTCGAGTGCTTTTGCGATGACGGGAATGTGGCGGAAGTTGATGTGGTTGGTCGGTTCGTCGAGAATGAGCAGGCCGGGCGCCTCGAGCGACAGCTTCGCGAAGGCGACAAGTCCTTTTTGGCCTTCTGATAATGTGCCGATCTTTGCGCGAAGCAGGTCGGCGTCAAGTAGGAATCCGGCCGCGGTGGAGCGCAGCTTGTCCTGATCGCCTTCGCGCATGGCACGGGCGAGCGTATCCCAAACGGTTGCGTCGAAATCGAGCGTGGAAAAATCCTGGCGATAATAGCCGATGCGGATGCCGGGTTCGACGACCTCGCCCTTGGCATGGCCGGTGGCGAGCGCCTCAAGCAGAGTCGTCTTGCCAATGCCGTTCGGACCCATCAAGTGCAAGCGCTCGCCGCGCTTCAGGATCGCCTTCACCTTTTTAGCAGTCGCCTTGTGGTTTTTGATGACATTGACGGAAGTAAGTTCAAGAATGCGCCCGCTGATCTCTTCCTGGCAGGGGATGGCAAACCCGCGGATCGTCTTGTCTTCGTGGCGGACATCAACCACTTCTTCCTCAAGCTCCGCGATCTTCTCGTTCATCTTGCGCGCGACGTCGCGCATGTGCCCACCTTTTTGCGCGAAAAAGTTGACCTGCTCCTTGCGGTGCAGGATGTCGCGCTGAAGACGGACGTTCTTCATGCGTTCGCGCTCAAGCCGCTCGGTGATCGCTTTCAGTACGTCGAAATAGTTTCCGGTATACTGTTCCACTTTTTTGGTGAAGATGTCCAAATACAAAACGCCTTGCGTGAACGAATTTAAAAAGTCGGCATCGTGGGAAATGACGATACACGTCTTTTTCGACTCCTGTAAAAATTTCGTAAGATGTTCGATGCCCGCCTTGTCGAGGTTGTTCGTCGGCTCGTCGAGCAGGAGCATGTCCGGATCCTGAATGAGCGCATGCGCAAGCAGAAGCCGTGCCTGCTGGCCGCCGGAAAAGCTTTTGACGATCCGGTCGAGCGGTGCCGCGAGATTCACTACATCGAGCACTTTCTTGATGCGCGGTTCGATATCGTAGATCTTTTTGCCGGGGAACGCACTGTTAAAAAATTCTAAAACAGTCGAATCGAGCTGATTGCGGGGGATGACCTGCTTTGAGATTGCCTTCGTTAAGCCATCTTCTAAGATCACATTGCCCTGTTCGGCAGACAGATCGCCCATGATCAGGCGGAACATCGTGCTTTTACCGGCACCATTCTGGCCCATCAACGTCACTTTGGCCCCGCGCCGTACCGAAAACGTGGCCTCATCGAGAATGGGCTTCTTGCCGTATTCGAACGACACGTCATTGAATCGGAGGATCACTTCGTTGTTTGCCATTGCATTACATAATAAGAACGCGCGGGATGCGCGTTTGGTTATAGTATATGATATTTTTAATGATTTGTATATAATTCAAGAAGCCCCTCGGTAGGTGAATGGTCGAATCTCCGGAAACGACTGTAACGAGAGAAATAAAGTCACCGAAATGGGACAAAAGGGCGCCCGCAATCGCAAGCGCCCTTTTTACTTCTTCGCCTGGATCGTATTCAAAAGCTTCTGCACTTTTTTAATGCTTTCGTCGTCAATGATGGATATCGCAATGACCTTCGGGTCTATTTTTTTCAGCTTGGTCAAAATGGTCTTTAGTGTTTTTTCGTCTACCACATCCGACTTGCTCAAAAACAGATGCTCGGGCTTTTTGAGCAGCGCCTTACTGTACGCACCAAGCTCCGCGCGGATGGTCTTGTAATCGGCGACGGGAGTGGGGGATTCGGCGGAGATGAAGTGGAAGAGGGTGCGCGTGCGCTCGATGTGCCGCAGGAAGCGCGTGCCGAGTCCTTTGCCGGTGGATGAGCCTTCGATCAAACCCGGAATGTCCGCAAGTATCAAAGAATAGTATGTGCCGAGGTTCGGCTCGAGCGTGGTAAAGGCATAGTTCGCCACTTTGCTGTTCGCGTTCGTAAGCTCATTCAATAAACTTGATTTGCCAACGTTCGGCAGCCCGATAAAGCCGACATCGGCGATGAACTTGAGCTCCAAACGGAACTCGAACGACTCGCCGGGCAAACCGGGCTGTGATTGTTTCGGCGTCGTGTTGCGCGATGATCGAAAAAGGAAATTGCCTTTACCCCCATTGCCGCCTTTCGCAAGCAATACCCGTTCGCCGACGTGATCGATATCGAAATCCTCGCCGGTCGTAAGGTTATGGGCAATCGTACCAACCGGCACCTTTAAGATGAGATCTGCCGCATCGTGGCCGTCGCGGAACTGGCCGCGCCCTTCCTGACCATTCTCGGCGGGAAATTCTTTCTTGAATCGGAATTGTCCAAGCGCAGAAAGGTCGGAAACGCCCTCGGCGTACACACTACCGCCCTTGCCGCCGCTTCCGCCAGCTGGGCCAAGGCTCATTAAGTTTTTATTAAAAGCCACCTTACCGGCGCCGCCGTGCCCCGCTGAGATCCTTACTTTGACGTCGTCTATCAGCATGTACCCATCATACTACATCTCCGCTTCGGGTGCTTCCGATTTGATCTGCTCCAATATCTTATCCGCCACCTGTTCCGCGGTATCCACCTCCATACCGCGCGCACGCGCCTGTTCGGCATACCCGGAGGCGGTTGCAGGATCGGCATTAAGCGAATTCTTGCCAAAACTTGTCGCGGTCATCTTGGGATGAAAGACGCTCACGATGATATTATCTTTCTTGAGCTCCTCGCGCGCGGTGAGCGAGATCGCGTTCAACGCGTACTTTGTTGAAGCATACGCGGAAAGATTCGGGTAATAATTTTTGGAAACGCGCGAACTGATATTCATGATCATGCCGCCGCCTTGCTCGCGCATCTTTGGGATCACGAGCTCCATCGCGTACAGCGGCCCATATACGTTCACGTTCATGATGTGTTTATATTTGTCGATGTCGATGCTTTCCGCTGGACCATACATACCCTGACCGGCGTTGTTGATTAAAATATCGATACGGCCGTCGATCGCGATGGCGCGGTCGATGAGGTTTTGGATGTCCGTCTGCTGGGTCATATCGGCATGCACAGCAACGGAGTCGGGAAGCTCGTGCGCAAGCGCGGAAAGCCTTTCATCCGAGCGTGCGGCGAGCACCACTTTTGCGCCGACGTGCGCCAGCTTTCGCGCCACCGCCTCGCCGATACCATCGGAAGCGCCCGTTACGATGATAACCTTGTCCTTTATCTCCATTTTTTATTTATTTTTAATGGTTTATTTTATTACGCGACCTCACCCTCTACTACAGTGCCGCCAACCGCATCTTTCAATTCCGGTGCCGGAGTGCCTTCAAGCATCGCAAATAACTTATTTTGGATGATCATCGCCTCGGCGGTGCGGTGGAGCTCTTCTTCTTTCCGCTCCGGATAGCGGAGCTTGAGCTGTGCCATCAGGGAATGAATGTCGCGATCATCGGCGGTGAGATTTTCTTTCTTGCGGATATCCTGAACGACCATGCTCATTCGAAGATCTTCTTCGATGAGCGCGCGCTCATCCTTTTCCAATTGCTCCGCGGTCTTGCCGATCTGTTTTAAATATTCTTCAAGCGAAAGGCCGGCGGTCTTGAGCTGCTCGTCGCGATCGATCAAGAATTCATAAAGCTCCTGATCAACCAACAGCTGCGGGACTTTCAGTTTGGCGTGCTTGACGATCTCCTTGATCATTTCCTCGCGGCGGCCATCTTTCATATGCAACACTTTTTCCTGCTCCAGCTGGCGCTTGAGTTCCGTGCGAAAATCCGCCACGGTCTTGAAGTTGCCGAACTGCTTGACCGTTTCGTCGGTGAGCGGGGGAATGGGCGCGTCCTTTGCGGGCGTTTCACCCGGCGTGACCGGTGCTGCAGGCGTCATTGCCGAAGCGATCATCTTCTGGATGCGCAGGATCGCCTCATCCACTTCTTTTTCGGTCACATCGGTCGGATCCTTGCGCTCAAAAATGGTCTTTGCGATCTTCTTGTAATCGGGAAGTGAGATGTCCGGAAGAAGCGCGTAGCGGATCGTGAACTCCAGCGGGTTTTTCGGTGCGATCTTCGTGATCACCACCTGCGGCCGTCCGATGACATCCAATTTTTCATCTTCTGCGATCTCCGCCATCGCATCGCGAAGCGCCTCGTTGGCTGCGTCTTCCAGCAGCTCCATTTCCCCGATATGTTCACGCACTTTCTCCTGGGGTACCTTGCCTTTGCGAAATCCCGGAAGCGCAAAATCCTCCGCCAGCGCGGCAAGCGCCGCCAGTGAATATTCTTCCAGCAGCTCCACCGGCACCTCCGCCCGGAACTCGATATCCCCGTTCTTCTCGCTCAGCTTTTTGAGCTTTGTATATGATTTTTCCATGTGGCTGATTGTACCGCAGGGTTGTGATATTTCCAAGGGTTGTATAAAATATTTTAGGTTCATATAAGGCTTAAAGGGGAGGATGCAAAAGCATGTTGTCTGTTGAGGTAGAGTTGTTCTGTTTGAAAAAATGCTTGCCGTCGGCAATTTGCTTAGCGCCTTATGGTCTTCGCGATTGTCCAAATTCCTTCGCCATAACACTTGAGCTGGCGGAAGGATCGGGAAATATAGACCTTCTCGAACACTTACTCTCGTGCGTCAGTTGCCGCGAACATATAGCGGCAAGGGAGAAGTCTTCTTCCCAAGAAGAAAGGGATGCTGAGATAAGCGCTGCCCTCGTTCGGGTCAAAAAACAAAAAGGGCATAAAGATGTACCCTGAATAATTTTCCCTCCAGCTCGTCCGTATGATCCAGTCATGGATCATACGGTTTTTTTTATTTATCTCACCCCAATAATCTTATATTCCTGCGTTCCGCCCGGCGTTTGGATGGTAACCATATCGCCCGCAATATGCCCGAGGAGTGCGGCGCCGATTGGCGACGTGTGCGAGATGCGCCCGCGCGAAGGATCGGTCTCTGACGAGCCAAGGATGCGGAATGTTTTGCGCGTTGCCGCGCTTGATGCCCCGCCACTTTTTTGTATTTCCACAATTACCGTTGAGCCAAGCTGTATCGTTCCCGCTGCGCCCGCACCGGAGGAAATGAGCACCACGCGTTTGAGCTGATCCTCAATGTTAAAAATTTGCCCATGGGTGCGGCGCAGGATCCCTTTTGCCTCTTTGTATTCCGCGTTGTCGGAGCGGTCGCCGTATGCCGAAGTCCGCGCCGTTTCGGCGATCGCCGCGGGAAGCGAACGTTTCAGCCGCTCAAGCCGCGCCGTGAGGCGCTTTACGCCCTCTGGCGTCATATAGACCGGATCGTTGTTCGGCGGCGGACGGCGGCTCCATTGTCTGCGGGGGATCTGCATATGGTAATATTACTCCATATGGCACTCGTAAAAAAACTTATCCCGTTTCTGATCATCTTTGGAACAATATTCTATTTTATTCGGACAAGCAGTTTATATGACACGCGCCTGCTCCTTTCCAGTATTGATGAGACTCCCTATTTATACGCCGTCGTCGGTACCATCTTTGGCGTACTCGCCGGTTTTGCCATTCAGAAAGAATGGGATGAGTGGAATGCGCTTACCGACGCCGTGCGCGGCGAAGTGGATGGATTGGAAAAATTATATCTGTGGTCCAGTAATTTTCCGGAAAAGATAAAAAATATGATCCACGCCGAGATAAAACATTATCTTGAGCTCATCATAAAAGAAGGTTGGCAATATAGCGAGAAAGGAGAAAAGAGTCAGGAAGTGGAAGATGTCATTGCCGACCTTAACAATAGTATTTACAAAATATTCGATGAAGCACCACAGTTGATGCCAACTTCGTTCGCGCTGTTATCGATCATTTTGAACCATCGCTCTGCGCGGTTGCAACATAGCGCCGAACATATGCCACCGCTATTACTCAACACCTTGCAGTTTGCCGCGTTCCTGCTCATCGCGCTTTCGATGTTCATTGCCATCAAGGATATCTATCTCGCGTTCGTGTTTACCGCAAGCATCGCTTCGCTCGCGTACGCCATCTTTCTTGTGCTTACCGACCTCGACAATCCGCTGAAGCCCGGCGACTGGCACATTACGACCAAAGATTATCAGGCGTTGTTGGAGAAGATCGCGTAAATCACTGACCTATTGATACTGTATATAGCTTGGTTGAGGGCTGAGTTGTAAAACCTGCTGTGGCGTGAGCATCCCCGTGCTCGGCGGCAAAAGATCGTTCTTATAGAATAATTTGAATCCGGTAAATTGCACCGGATTGGCAGCAATAACCTGCTCATACGTGTTGATCTTCTTTGCCTGCGAACCCCAGCCGTCCATGTCCATTACGATCTCCACTTGCGGCAGCGGCGCGATCTCTTTATAGTTCGTTACCATATCTTCGGTGAACCGGTGCACGACCAATATCTTCGGCGGTAGATTGTTTTGATCCACGATGTTTGCCAAAAAGTTCGCCGCGAAATTGATGTCTCGGGCATCCATCGTGCCGATCTCGGTGTCCGGCTTTGCGCCGGGCTCCATGTCGAATTCCGGATCGAGCGAAAGCTCCACGTTCGGAAGTTTCAAATACTGCGCGAGAAGCGGCACCTCGGTTTCGACATTGCTCCATCCCACCTGCACATCCAAAAACACCAATCCATTCATCGAGTTTGCAAGAGTGATTGCCCTTTCGATCTGATCCGGCGGCATGCGATCGCGATATTTTCCATCTGGCCCAGGGCTTCCTTGAGCCGTGACGGCAATATAATCGAGGGCGGGAATGACGGGTGTGGACGGATCCGCTGCGCGCCACTCGGCCGTCGTCGATGCGAGCATTGCCAACATCTCGTCCGGCGGGTATTCGCCGAGGACGCCCATCTGCGTGGAATAAAAATTGCCATAGTACGCGACGATGCGGTTGAAGGGGAGCAACGCACCGGCGCCGGGGAGCGGCGCGGTCTTTACCGGCCATGCGCTTACACCGGGAAAAGTTTTGATAACTTTCGACCGCGCGATCGTCGTCGTGCCGGGGATGGTGGACGTGACCATCACCGTGATCGTGCGCGGCGGGACGTTCGCGATTGCCAACAGCTTTGCGTCGTATGCGGCGGGGTTGATCGGGGTAAGCCCGGAAAAGAAGGCGTTTGTGCCGTTAACGGCAGAAGTGGAAGATGAAACGTTCTGTAACGGCCCGACATTCCCCAAAATTTTATATGTTCCAAGAAATATATTGGTAAGAAACGCGCCGTAAAAGAAGATGCCAACAATCCCGGTCGCAACGACAATAAAAAAAAACGACCATTTGTTCAAAAAATTACGCATCAATAGCGTTAGGATACCACATTTGACGCAGTACCAAAACGTCGGCGGGCGGTCGATACAACGCTAAAATTCCACTGTCGGCATCGCCTTCGCGCCCTGTGCGAACGGATGCTTGATCTCGCGCATCTCCGTGGCGAGGTCGGCAATGTCGATCAATTCCTGCGCCGCGCCGCGTCCGCTCAGGATCAAGATGCGGTCTTCGGGATAATTCTCAACCGCGGCGATCACCTCTTCGACGGTAAGGAGGCCGAGCGAGATCGCCACATTCACTTCGTCGAGCGCGATCAAGTGCCAATGCCCGGAATTTTTTTCCTCCACGAACGCCGCGAGCGCTTTCCGTGCCGCCGCGCGGTGTTCTTCGATCGGCAGCTTGTCGCCAAGGATGCCCACGAAGCCGAGTCCCATCTTGCGAATGGAAAATTTTTCGGCAGGAAGGCCGCTCACGGCCGCGAATTCGTCCTCGCCGGAGATCCACGGCCCTTTGATGAATTGGATCATGAGCGCCGACTTTCCGCGTCCCAGCACGCGGACCATTTGCCCGAGCGCCGCCGTCGTTTTGCCCTTGCCGTTGCCGGTAAAGAGGAGGATCATGGCTAATAGTATATATGACCTTCGAATTGAACGAAATACTGCGGCTCTCAAGCCATGATATACTGAATGTAGGCACTGGCCGTTATAGCTTGAAAGAAGTCGCCAATATTCTGTACGACGAAGGGTTGCGCACGAAAAACGATCTCAAGCGTCGCGCCGGGCATATTCATAAAATTATCCAAGACCCATTTTATTACGGCGTGATGAAGCGCGATGGAAAATTCTATCCCGGCAATCATGAGCCGCTCGTAAGCAAGGAAGCGTACGAACAGGCGAACGCGGTATTGAGCGGAAAGCTCCGCCCACAATCGAAAGGAAAGTTCTTCCATCTTCGCGGATTTTTGAAATGCGCGAACTGCGGCTGTATGCTTACGGCCACGAGCAAGAAAGGCCACGATTATTATTACTGCACGAACGGCAAAGGCATTTGCGGCGAACATAAGAAATATATGCGTGCGGAATATCTCGATACGCTCGTCGCGGAATCGTTCAAGAAACTACAAACCGACGAGGAATTGCTCGATATGGCGTACGAAGCCGCGAAAGAACAAAGCGGTCTTGATGAGCACTACCTCGAACTTTCGAGGGAAAAGCTCATAAACGAGCTTGATTTGACCCGGCAGAAGCAATCCAAGCTTCTGGACAGTTATTTGGCGGAACTCGTCGCTGAGGACGTTTATAGGGCAAAGATCGAGGTCTTGAACCGGGAGAAGGTGTCTATCGAGAACGAAATTAAAAAATTGAACGACAAGTGGAGAGAAGGGGAAGGAACTTTGGAACCGATAAAAAATGTATTTTTGAAAGGAAATACCACATTAAAGAACTATCTCGCCGGAACGGACGAAGAAAAACGTATCATTGCGAGCGAGCTACTTTGGAACCTCGCCATCGGTGGTCAAAAAGTTCAGGATTTACAATTCAAATCCGTCTATGCGCTCATCGCAAAAGACCCCAAAGCGAGGACTTTTGACGAGATGCTGCCCTTGCTGGATGCGTTTAGAACTATAAACTGGATGGATTTGAGGATAGAGATGGAGAAAATGGGGTTTGTATAAAAATGAAAGAGCCCGCGAGGTCAGCACAGAATGTGCGGGCTCTCGCGGGCTTTAGAGATGAGTCAGGGCGAAGTAGTTGATGGTGAGATGCGTGGTGGCATCTACGATAATCATCAGCCATACGGCCATGAACGGCGGAACTTCTTTTTTGTATCCGCAATTCGCGCGGCATTCGGCCCATGTTCTCCACGCACTTGGCGGCGCAAGGTACTGGCTTGCAAACGATATATGTTTTGCAAGCCGGAATCGGTCGATCAGCGCATGAGTGCCGATAATGACGAGCGCCGCTGCGGGCGAAGGCCGAAAGACGATGAAGAATGGGACAAAGTAAACGCAGGCATGGATGATAACCACACGCCACGATTTCACTTTGTTATCCGCCATCCACGAAGACTGAAGGGGAAAATCTCCCCACAGATGACACAGCAGTTGCAAAAATACCACTTTGAGCCTCCTTTTCTAGGCTACTGATGCAGATGGCTGAAATACCGGACGTATACCACAAAGAGGATGATTGCGGTCGTAATAACGCCGCTGATCGCCATCCCCCAGAATAACGCCCACGATTTGTCGCGATGTCCCAGTTGTGCGAACGTGATCTGCACATAGAGGAATATCGCGAGCATGCCGAGCGAAGTACCGCCGACGTTGTTTGTCGTCCACAGCGCCCAGAACTGGAGCGCCATCGCAACGATATTTACAAAGCTGGCTGACCACGCACGACCATCGAGTGAAAATAATTTGCCAAAGGGCATATGCGACCTCTTTCCTCTGAAATTCCAACAAAACTATACTAGCATATAATTAATACGCTGTCAAGCTGCTGCGAGACCTGGATTCGAACCAAGATAAACGCCTTCAGAGGGCGCTGTCCTACCATTAGACGATCTCGCAATGGTAATTAACGCGACGCCTTTTATTATACGCAGTGGATATTTTTTATCAATGGAGCCTTGGCGGCGCTAGAATAAAATATCTACGCCAGCTGCTCCACGAGGACCACTTCGAGCGGGACGATAGTGAACGGAGAATAGCGCATTTCGGCATATGCGCGGATGAGCGCTTTGATCATCTTGACGAGCGTTGCGACATCGGCCGCAGTGCCAAGCGCGATGACGCCGGCGACCTCGTCTTTGGTGAGATCGCGTTCCATGATGTTCTTCAGCGACGGATTGACCTTGAGCGAGAGCACTTTGCGCAAATAATGGATGAGGTCCTTCGTAAATTGCACCAGGTTATGGCCATCCTCGTTCAGCTCGTTTAAATAGCCAAGCGCGCCTTTGATATCCTTTGCGACAATGAGCGCCGCGAGCTCGTGCACTTTTTTGAGGCCGGTGCGGCCGGTGACCCGTTCCGCATCGGCAAGCGTGATGCCTTTTGCACCGGCCGCACCGCCAATTCCACCGCTGATGGATGAAATCTGATCGAGTAACGACTCCGCATCGCGGAAGCTTCCTTCCGCCGCTGCGGCAATAAGCTCGATCGCTGGTTCGTCTATTTTTATTTTTTCCTTTGCCGCGATCGTCGTCAGTTTTTCGATGATCGTCGCCTTGGTAAGTTTTTTGAAAACAAACCGCTGCGCGCGCGACGTGATCGTCGGCGGCAGCTTCTCGAACTCGGTGGTCGCCATAATGATCACCGCGTGCGAAGGCGGTTCTTCCAGGGTTTTGAGCAGCGCGTTGAACGCCGCGCCGGTGAGCATGTGCGCCTCGTCTATAATATAGACCTTGTGCGGCGCGCTGGCAGGCGCAACGCGGATATTCTCCTTAAGGTTGCGGATCTCGTCGATACCGCGATTGGACGCCGCGTCGATCTCCACCACATCGAACGAATTCTGCGCGTCGATCGCCAGACATTCGCGGCACTCGTTACACGGCTCGCCGAGCTTGGCGAACTCCGGATCCGTGCGTCGCTTTTCGCAGTTGAGCAGTTTGGCGATCAGCCGCGCCGTCGTCGTCTTGCCCGTCCCGCGCGCACCATAAAAAATATAGGCTTGCCCAAGCCGGTTCGATTTGGCTGCGTTCTTGAGTATCTCAACATTCGTCTCCTGGCCGAGGACGTCGTCGAGCTTCTGTGGGCGATATTTGCGATAGAGGGCTTGTGCCATGTATGTCTATTATAGATGTAGTTGCGTAATTATCAAATATATGGCATAGTATCGCCAGTACTGGGTTCACCCAGAACAATCCACGTTTCTCCGCAAGGAGACGTTTCCCAATTTTCGACTTGGGACGAATGGAGGGAATATGAGAACACGAATGGTGGGATTTCAAGATCTCATCGAGCTTGAACGCTGCGCCTCAAACACGATCGAGAATATCTTTTTTGAGTTTGACAAGGGTCGCGAGAACGCGAACGCGGTTCAGAATCTGGTCTTCCACGCCTACCCATCTGGCGCAAAGGATGAATTCAACGTCGAGGGAATGGGTATATCCAAATCGAATGAAACGCTCATTAGGGTCATGACAACACTTGAACTCCCCGAAGGGATGACGAAGCGCGAGGCAGCCACGTTCTTGGCATTTCGCATAATTCAAGTTATGGCTCCGAGTGGTTGGATGGAGGCAGATCAGGGGTCGTTTCATAACGACGCTTCTGAAATAGCCACAAAACCAGGCTTTTTACGGCTCATGCGACGCTAAGTTTTATAGCCGATCATCAGATTATCGATGGTCGGCTATCTTTTATTAAAAAATCATTAAATTATATTTGACTTTGCGCGCAAGAAATTTATCCTAATAGCAGGACTAGAAAGTCCTATTGCTCTCCCGCCCCATAGATGTCTCGCGCGCAGACCGGGCGGGAGTAACGTTTTTATAGAATATTCAAAAGAAAGCGAAGCTTGAGTGATTCAAACTCATCTTCCGGTATGATCGCCGAATAATATTTAAGACGTCGGGCGTCCAATGCGCGTCCCTGCGAGAGCATGGCAAATCCCACGCCGTGATCGTTGATTATCGTAAAATACTCTTTTCCAAATCTAGGTGTACGGGTAAGTGGAACACCGAAGAACATTTCGTCCGAGATTTTCTTTAAAATGGCCACGGGCCGAAGAAATTTATTAACATCTCCATCTTGTTCGTGCCCAATATTCAATCCAAGGTGACAAAACCAAATCTCTCGCTCTTTGAATAAAAACACGGACGGGAGGGCATTTAATCTTGATTTCTCACCGTTCCAGCGGTCAAAATCCTTTTGCATCCATACCAGCATACTCATCGCACATTAAAACTCTCTAAAATTGATTCTCCGACCCGTTTCTTCTATCATCAGAGTATTGATCCCATGGAATATGAAACGCGCGTAGGGGAATTCAGCGGACCGCTTGAGAAGCTGTTGGAGCTTATCGAAGCGGAAAAGATGGACATCAACGAGGTCAGCTTGGCCAAGGTCACGGATGATTTTTTGAAGTATCTTGAGAAATTCAAACAGGGGATGGCGGATGATATCGCCGGAACGGCCGACGCGGAAAACAAATTCCGCGTGGACCTTCGCGTCCTCGCCGACTTTGTTTCCGTCGCGAGCAAGCTTATTTTTTTGAAATCAAAATATTTATTACCGGGCCTGACGCTCACCGAAGAAGAAGAGGCGGATATCCAGGACCTCCAGGCGCGATTGACTATCTACCAACAGCTCAAGCCAGCGATTAAGATGCTCAATCGGCTCTGGGCTACGAGCCATCACTCGTTCAGCCGCCCATACTTCATTGGACGCGGCACGGGCAGCATTCCGGGGACTACGATGTTCTATCCGGGCGGTAACCTGAGTACGGAAGCGCTCACCGCCGCGCTCGGCGGCATCTTCGAGACGATGAAAACGTACGACCTCGAGACGGAAACGATCCGCGAGAAGATCGTCACGCTTGAGGAAAAGATCTCGGAAGTGCTCGGCCGCATCCAAAAGCAGGGCGATATGCATTTCAACGAACTATCCGGCGAGAAGTCCCGCAGCGAGATGATCGTGGTCTTTTTGGCAATCCTGCACCTCGCGCGCGAACAACTCGTGCTTTTGGAGCAAATGGATAATTTTTCTGATATAATGGTGAAGAAAAAATGAAACGCGCATCGCTAGAGGCATTGCTGTTCATCCATGGGGAGCCACTTTCGTATAAAAAAATACAGTCTGTTTTGGGGATAGAAAAAGAGGAGTTGGATGCACTCATAAAAGAACTTGCGGCCGATCTGGAGATCGACACGCGCGGGCTCCAGCTCGTTTCCGATCGCGAAAAAGTGCAACTTGCCACGAAACCCGAGTTTAACAGCATCCTGGAAAGTTTTATGAAAGAGGAGATCTCCGAAGATCTGACGCCCGCATCGCTCGAGGCACTCTCTATTATCGCGTATCTTGAGCCGATATCCCGCGCACGGTTGGAATATTTGCGCGGCGTGAACTCCATCGTTATTTTGCGAAGCCTTATGATCCGCGGGCTCGTGGAACGGTTTCCCGACCCGGAGCACCCGGCGAGCTTTCTCTATCGCGGCACGTTCGATCTTATGAAGCATCTTGGAATAAAGGAAAAGGAGGGTTTGCCGGATTACGAGAAGTTCCAGGAATTATTAAAAATATTCGACCAGCCGGCGGCGGAACCGGAGAAAGCGCAATGAGCCGCTTCGAGACCGTTATTTTTCTGGTCGTCGTTGTCGCTGCGGTTTTTTTTGCGCGATTGATGTATCCCGGTATATCCGGCGTGCCGTCGCTCGCGAGCGCCGACGGGCAAGCGGCGCAGACCGCGAATGTGCAACAGGCATTGACCGCACCGCCGACGCTCGTATTGCCGCAGACATCGATCAGCGCCACCGCGCAGCCGGATGGCAGCGCTGCTGACATAGCAACAAGCTCGGGCCAAACGACCGCCGGCACTACGCTGTTGCCCACCTTCACCAATGAATCGTATATAGTGGCCGATCTTTCGACCGACGCCGTCCTTGCCGGATCGAACATCGCCGCACGTTGGCCCACCGCGTCGATCACCAAGCTGATGACCGCCACATTGGTCTTTGACCAGCTTGCGACGAGCACGCGGATCACTATCACACCACAGATGTTCGCGGCGGATCCAGATGAACAAACGCTCGTCATTGGCGGCACATATACCGTCGAAGACCTTTTACACCTGATGCTTATGCCGTCGAGCAATGTGGCGGCGCAGGCGGTAGCGGATTACATCGGACAAGCGCAATTTATGAACGAGATGAACGCGCGCGCCGAACAGTGGGGGATGACCAAGACCTATTTTGCCGACCCGTCCGGCATTTCCGCCGCCAACGAATCAAGCGCAAGCGATCTTTTGATCCTTGCCCAGCATGTCTACAACGATTATCCGGGAATTCTTGCGCTTACAAACACGCCTGCGGCGACGATCACCGAATTGAATTCCGGGAAAACGGCAAAGATACGAAGTATCAACACGTTCGTCGGTACGCCGAATTTTATCGGTGGCAAGACGGGGAATACCGATCAGGCGGGCGGAAATCTTCTTTCGTTATTCGATAGCGGCGGGCGCAAAGTATTTATCCTCGTCCTTGGCGCACCCGCGCTTCCCTTTAAAGACACTTCGGCACTATACTCTTGGTTCCAGTCAAACTATCAATAACCGCACAATCAATCACCATGATGCAATCCATGCTCCTCAACCAGGCGGTGCGCGTGACAATCCTCACGACGATCTCTTTCATTATTGCGCTCATCGTTACGCCGCTCTGGTTCAAATTCCTGAAAAAATATAAATTCGGCAAGCAGTTGCGCAGCAGCACGGAAGCTCCTGTATTTGCTGAACTGCATAAGAACAAGGCGGGCACGCCGACCGGCGGCGGCATCATCATCTGGTCCACCGTTATCGTCATGGCGATCGTTTTTGATGTGCTGAATCATTTGTTTGGCGGCGCTGTCTGGCATTATTTCAACTTTGTCGACCGCGCGGAGACGTATCTGCCGATCGCCGCACTCCTCATCGCGGCACTGCTCGGCCTGCTCGACGATTGGCTCGGCGTGCTCAGGCTTGGCGGTGCCTCGGGCGGGGGATTGAAGATCCGCCAAAAGGCCATCGTTTATCTGCTTATCGCAGGTATTGGCGCGTGGTGGTTCTATTTCCGCCTCGGATGGAACGTGCTGTTCGTCCCGTTCGTCGGCAACATCACCATCGGTTGGTGGTATATCCCTATTTTCCTTTTCATCATTTTCGCGAGCGCATTCTCCGCAAATGAGACCGATGGCCTGGACGGACTCCTTGGCGGCGTCTCGCTTTTCGCGTTCGTATCGCTTGCCACGGTAGCATTCGTTTTGCACCGCTATGAGCTCGCGGCGTTCAGTGGCACCGTCATTGGCGCGTTGCTCGCGTTCCTTTGGTACAACATCTATCCCGCAAAGTTCTTCATGGGCGACACCGGCTCGATGTCGCTCGGCATCACGATCGGCGTCATCGCAATGCTTACCAACACCACGCTCATCCTGCCGTTCTTTACTATTATCCTTGTTATCGAATCGCTGTCCGTCATCATCCAGATGATCTCAAAGAAACTGCGACACGGCAAAAAAGTCTTTCGTTCCTCGCCGATCCACCATCATTTCGAGGCGATCGGCTGGCCCGAGTCACAGGTGACCATGCGCTTTTGGATCGTGAGCGCCGTCTTCTGCGCGCTCGGCCTCATCATTTTCTTCTTGAGCCATTAAATATCGGAAAAATTTAACATAGTTTTAATTGCCACTGTGCTATGGTGGCTTCGCCAGCGGTAAAACGGGCCGGTGGTGAAAAGGTATCACGGTCGGATTGCTACCCGACAATTCGGAGTTCGACTCTCCGCCGGTCCACAAGACCACTGGCGCCGAGCATCGGATTTGACATTCATAGCGCACCGAGTACTATGGATATCACGGGTAGCAATCCGCGTGGTGTCTTCACCACGTAGCAATAAAAAAGATCCGGCAACGGGTCTTTTTTAATTTACTCCGAACTTTTCCCGATTGAGATTTTAAATTATCGACTACGCTAAAATAACCTTATGGAATAAAACAAGACGCCTTCCGGATTGGTTTTCATATTATCCGTTGCAATAGCTTTCTTTTGTGGCCTCCTCGCGCTCACCATTGGTGGCTTGGGAAAATATGGAGAGGCGGTGGGCAATCGTTTCATTAGTTGTTTTATATGTACTTGTGCTTCACGGTTTTTTCTATAATCCGACTGGACTTGGATAAAAGATAGCCGAATTAAAATATTGTAGCCTCTGCCCTGCACATCCTTTCGAAAGGATGTGCAGGGCAGAGGCGTCGGGTTCTATTTGACTATCCATAACCATTTGTTATACTTTCTCGTATGCCAGAAGACACTATTGTATCAATGCAGAACAACCAGACGTCGGGGTATCCGGCGGAGGGATCCCGCGAGATGATGGATGCGGGTGTTTTTTATGGTCGCAAAAAGAGCAAGACGAACCCCAAGATGCGTCCGTTCGTGCTCGCCAATCGCGGCGGGATCGAGATCATCAATCTTCAGAAAACAGAGGAAATGATGGATGCCGCGGCGGCGTTCATCAAGGAGAAGGTGCGGAACAACGGTTTGGTGTTGCTTGTCGGTACCGAACCGGCGGCAGAAACGAACGTCACGGCGCTTGCAAAGAAATTCAATATTCCGTATGTCACGACCCGCTGGGTCGGCGGCGCGATCACGAATTTCAAGATCATCAATAAGCGCATCGAACACCTCAAGCAGTTGCGTACCGACCTCGCATCGGGCGCGCTGGTGAATAAATACACCAAAAAAGAACGTTTGGATATGGAAAAGGAAATGGTTCGCCTGGAGGTTTTGATGGGTGGGCTTGAAAATATGACGAAAGAGCCGGACGTCGTGATCATCGTTGATCCGATATTGCATCACACCGCGCTCAGCGAAGCGAACACCAAGCATATTCCGGTGGTCGCGCTCGCGAACGTGGATGCCGATCCGGACAAGATCGCATATCTCGTTCCGGGAAACGATAAGGCGAAGAAGAGCATCGAATGGTTCTTGGAGCGGGTAGGAAAGGCATACGAAGAGGGCGTAAAATTGCGCGTGGTGGCGCCCGCGCCGGAAGCGAAGGCTACGCCGGAAAAATAAGTCGGTGTTCCGAAGGGTAATGTAGTATAATTGAGAACTATGGAAACCAAAATAACGGTCACAGCAGAAGCAGTGCAAAAATTGCGGGAGTTGACGAGCGCGGGAGTGATGGATTGCCGCAAGGCGCTCATCGAGGCGAACGGCGACCTCGACGCCGCAGTCAAGATCATTCACGAGAAGGGCCTGGCAAAAGTGGAAAAGCGTGCTGATCGCGAGACCGGCGCGGGGCTTGTGGAATCATACGTACACAACGATCGCATCGGCGTTTTGCTGCGCTTGAGCGCGGAGACGGATTTCGTCGTCCGTTCGGCGCCGTTCAGGGCGTTGGCACACGACCTTGCAATGCATATCGCAGCGGCCGCGCCGAAAGATGTTGAGGAATTACTCGCCCAGCCGTACATCAAAGACGAGTCGCGGACGATCAAGGATGTTGTTGGCGAGGTAATAGCGAAAGTGGGGGAAAATGTCACCGTGAACGAATTCTCTCGCATTGAAGTATAGCGCTCACCCGCGGCGCGCATTCACATGGAATTCATTTTTACCATAATCCTGATGATTTGCGTCGGCACCGTGCTGTACCTGACGGTACAGGTGTTGCCGCGGATCGAAGAAGCGCCTTCCGAGGAAAAGGGATTTCTTGAACGCTGGGCGCATTCCGAGATGCCGGAAAAGATCGATGCTGCGTTCAATAATTTTCTGCTCAAATTTTTGCGCAAGATAAAAGTACTTGTGCTCAAGTTCGATAACATGCTCGCCAAGCATCTGCAAAAGATCAAGCCGGAGGAAGACAAACGCCCGACCATTGATTTTAAAGAGATTAGCGGGCAGGGAGGCAAGGAAAAACCCGAAGAAAAAATTTAATAAAGATTTAATGCGAGTTCTGCTATGGTTGTTTCATGGCAAAACGTTGGACTCATAGCGAGGAGATATTTTACGTTAATCAATTGCAAAAGTTGTACATATCGGAAAATAAAACTATTTCCGCTATTAGCTCTATATTGAAAATATCGCCCAGCGCGGTATATGATCGACTGATCAGGCTAAAAATCCCTACGGCACCGGAAAAGAAGGCCCATTATTTAAATAAACGTTCAGACGTTATTATTCCAAGGCGTCGTTCCGAAGCGCTCGCGGAATTTTTTGGCATAATGTTGGGCGATGGAAAATTATCTCATTTTCAAATAGCCGTCACGTTGGGCAATAAAGAAGCGACGTATGCCGCTTACGTTGCCGGACTCTTTTATAAACTATTCGGGGTAAGCCCGAAAATCATCACAAGCGTTAAGAAAGGATATCGCGTCGTCTATTTGGGATCTACGGAGATATCCACTTGGTTGATAGCTGAAGGATTAGTGTATAACAAAGTTGCCGCACAAGTTGATGCCCCTCATTGGATATTGGATAAAAAGCAGTACATGAAACGATTCATCCGTGGATTTTTTGATACTGACGGATCAATTTATAAATTGAAACACGGTACGCAGCTATCTTTCACTAATTATTCCGCTCCACTGCTGATGTCTTTACAATGGTCGTTAAGGCGGTTAGGATATAGAGTGTCCGAAATAAGCGGCCATCGGTTTTATCTTACTAAAATCGATGGCATAAAAAGATTTTTTAAGGAGATTCAACCGCACAATCAAAGGCACATAAAGCGTTTCAATCTCTTTGTAAATTTATAAAATAAATATGCGTCGGTGGCAGAGCGGTCAAATGCTCGAGACTGTAAATCTCGCGCCCTATGGGCTACGCAGGTTCGAATCCTGCCCGGCGCACACAGAAATTACCCGTGTTTGATCTTGAGGATAAGAATTGATCCCACCAAAAACAGTGCGATTCCATTAGCGATCCAAATCGGTGGTTGATTCAAGAAAATACCATACAGACACCAGAGAATGGTGCCTATCGTATTGGCGACGTACATCGGCAATGAAAGATCGCGCGTCTGCTTGGTTCGCCATATTTTTATTACTTGCGGCAAAAAGCAAAAAGTATTGAGTGCTCCGGCCACATATCCCATTATCTCGATATAAATCATTATAATAAGTATAAACTATTTCTCGTATCGCAATATAAAATAGGTTCGAACTCAATTAACCCCTGCGCGCTGTAATAAAGTTTTGTTTACCAAACGAAAGGTACAACCTTCTTGGTGCGCACTTTATAAATCGGATATTGCCCGGGGAAAAGGCTGAGCATTGCGTGCTCTTCCTGATTGATGCGGTGCAGGCAATAAATGATGCCTGCGATAAAATAGACAATAGCTACGATACTTCCGGTCAATGCGCTACCGAAGAGCGCGAGCATCGCGCCGGCATAGAGCGGATGGCGGATATATGTATAAGGGCCACTCGTCACGAGCACAGGATCTTCTTTCTGAAGTCTGCCCCAGTTGCGTCCCAATTTAAATCGCGCCCAGATTGCAAGCGCGACTCCAATAACAGTTAGCAACGCACCAACCCAGCCGAGTGCGGGGCCGAAGTTAAAGAACGCCCGTTCAAGGAGGGCCGCGTCGTCATGCGGATTTTGTGCAAGAGCAAAAATCAAAAGTCCTAATAAGGAGAGCTGCCAGAGCCAGCGAACGGTGCGTTGGCCGCTTCCAACATCAGGTTTGGCGGTAAAAGAACCGAGCACCCACACCGTGATAAGAACAAACCAACTTGCGACGATGATATAGCCGTAGTCGTACATCGAGATCAGTATACAAAGTTCTTGGTCTGTTGGCATTTTTTAAGAAAATAGGTTCGAACCTGGTCCGATACCCCGCACACAGAAGAAAAACGCAAGGTTCTCATTAGATAAAATAGATTCGAACTTTAGAGCGAATTTATCTGATTGGGGGTATGATTGAGGTATGAAGCAACTAAAAATAAAAGCGTTTGCAGGATTCTTTTTCCTTTTCGTTTTCTTCGCGGCGGTGCTCTTTATTTCGGCTTGGACGTTTAATTACTGGCAGGCATGGATCTTCCTTGCCGTGTTCTTCGGTTCTGCATTCGCGATCACTGTCTATCTTATGAAAAAGGATCCGAAGCTTTTGGAACGACGTATTTCTGTCGGTTCGACGAGCGAGAAGGAAACGAGCCAAAAGATTATTCAATTCTTCGCACAAATTGCTTTCTTGCTGATAATTATATTTCCCGCACTCGATCATCGCTTCGGCTGGTCGACAGTAGCGCCCTATATCAACGTAGCCGCGAAGAGATCCGATGGTTTACCAAAGAGGAATTGGACGATCCTAAATTCGGCATTCTCGAAAAAATCGTGATTTACGCCAAGGCGGCGCTCGAAGAATTGGCGAGTTGAGCCATGAAAAAAAGAGTATAATCAAACAATGAACTCCTCATACGCTGCGGCAGTCGTCATTGTGCTGATGGTGGCCGTCATAGTCGGCGTGGATATTCTGTTCTTTAGGAACCTCTTCTGGGAACGGTTGGCTGTGAACGTGGGAATTGTCCTGGTGTTCATAGCATTCTACTTCAAATTCTTAAAGCATTTATAAATTGTTTTTTATATAAAAATCCCCACGTCGGTGTGGGGATTTTGACTATGGGATGACGGCGGGGCGATCACCAAACTTTTTTGTGAAGCGATTCGGTGATGTTTTTTCCGCACATGAGTCCGAGGCCGAACAGCAACAGCACGGCGCCGGCGAAAAGAAGGTTTCGGGTGAAAGTATCCTTCCATAGGTAAAAATGAAAAACCAGGTAGGAGGATAAGGCACCGGTGAAGGTTGCAAAAACCAGCGGAGGGAGGATATCGGGCGGGTTGTACAACCCGCATACCACTCCTCCAAGGATCAACACCACGACAGCCGCAATAATAGGGAAGAGCATCGCAATCTTTCTCCTTTCAACTTCGCTCATTATAGAATTATAATAGAGCAATGCAAGAATACGTAACCGACGCCATCGTGCTTAAAAAGGATCCGCAGGGCGACCTGGACGGTCGCTACACGCTTTTTACCAAGCGATTCGGCAGGATCATGGCGAAGGCGAAAAGCTCACGCAAGATCACATCCAAGCTTGCGCCGCATTTGGAGCCGGGTATCGTGGCAAAAGTGCGCTTCATCGAAACGAAGGGGACGCAGCTTATTGATGCGCTCAAGTCCGGGCGCGTGGCGTTACCTCTCGGCGACCTGCACTTTTTGAGCCAGCTCCTTCCGGACGCGGAGCCGGAGCCGGCGCTTTGGAAATTGCTCACCGAAGGAAATTTTACCTGGTCCGAGGCGCTTGCCATCTTGGGATGGGATCCGGAAGACGCGGAATGCGTGGATTGCGGCGCAAAGCATCCGACGTATTTCTACATCGCCCGACAGGAATTTTATTGCCGCACGCACGCTTCAAAAGCGCGCAGGGATGCGGTATTATCAATAGATGCCCGATTATAATCCGAACGCGATCTGGGGAAGCAAGGAAAAGAAGTACGCTTATCATCCGCCGGGAAATCCGGCCTCGTACACCACGATACCGCCGGAGACGCAGAACGTGCCGCCATCCGGTTCGCCGCCGCCGGGTGATAAGCCTGGCGATGGCGGGCAAAAGCCGCCATCGTTCTTTCGCCGCCATGGGCTGATATTTTTTACCATCGGTATCTTTCTTGCCATCGGACTCGCGGCGTTCATTTACTATCTGCTTCTTCCTGCGCCCGCGCCGAACATCGCGATCTCATTTTCCGGCCCGAATTCGATCATGATCGGCCAACCGTTCCCCGTGGTCGTCACCGTTGCGAACGATTCAAAAAGCGTGATCCAAAACGCACAGTTGAACATCATGCTGCCGAGCAGCAGTCTTGCGTTTGCGAGCGGAACCACTCCGATGCAGGATGTCGGCACGATAAGCTCGGAAACCATCAATCCACCCATGACCATCTGGCTTGTCGCAACGGGAAGCGGCGGGACGGCAGGAACGACGCAGACGATAAACGCCACGCTTACGTACCGGGTTGCCAACGCGGCAAGCGCCACGTTCACCACGCCCGTCGCCAGCAGCGCGCTTGCCATCGGAACACAATCGGCGCTTTCGCTTTCATACAATGCGTCCTCGAGTATTTTCAGCGGGCAAAATTTTATCATTGCCATAAATTATCAGAACAACACGGCGGAACCATTGCAAGGGATCCAGCTGCAGATGCAATACCCGCCTGCGTTCCGTTTTGTATCAAGCAGCCCGGCCATGCCAACGGATGCGGGCGATGATACATGGAACTTCGGCGCGCTCGCCGCGAACGCCTCCGGCACGCTCATCATCGAGGGGAACATTGTCGGCCCGGCGAACGCGCAATATCAGCTCACGGGCACTATCGGTGCGACATTCTCCGGGCAGAACTATCCCGCGGCGAGCGCGCCGGTGAATTTCACCGTCACGCCATCGCCGCTTTCGCTTTCGCTCGCACTCAATAATTCTCCGATGTATGTCGCAAAATTGGGGGATAATCTCAATTACACGCTCACCTATACCAATAATTCAAACGTGACGTTCAAAAGCGTGAACATTTCCGCCACGCTTGCCGGAACGATGTATGATCTTTCGTCGCTGCAAACGAACGGATCGTTCAACTCGAAATCGGATACCATCACATGGTATGCGGCGAACACGCGGGCGCTCGCGTCGGTCGCACCCGGACAGTCGGGATCAGTGACCTTTACGATTGGCACCCTGGCGGCATTTCCGACAAAACTGGTGAGTGAGGGATATAAGAATTATTCGCTCAGTATCACCGCGCAGGCGGTTTCGCCAACGGTGATCCCGAACGCGGCCGGCACGAACACCACATCGGCCACCGCGCTTACGAACAAAGTGAGCGGAGAGATCGCGCTTGCCGCAAACGGATACTACAAAGAGACATCCTCCAGTATCGCGAACACCGGTCCGTATCCGCCGACAGTGGATCAGCCGACGGAATATACCATCCATTGGGATATTGCGAACTATGCGACCGATGCGACGAGCGTCACCGTATCGGCGTACCTGCAATCGGGGACGACCTTCACCGGCGCGGCGACGAGCACTGGGCTGGCATCAACTTCGCTCCCGACCTATAATGCGGGAACCGGCCTTGTTACATGGACGATCCCGTTCATCCCGGCGACGACCGGCGTGGTCAGCCCGCCGGTTACGGCGATATTCCAGGTGAGCAACATGCCGGCAATCAACCAGGCGGGGCAAACGGTCACCCTAATGGGGCCGACCACGCTCACCGCCACGGACGTTTATACTGGTGCAGCGGTGCGGGCAACCGCTGCGGCAATCACCACGCGATTGCCGAACGATCCATCCGTCAGCAACCAGCTCGGCGTCGTAACGCAATAGAATATCAAAGATATGGAAAAGAAAAAAGTCTCAAAAAAAATCGCCGCCGAAAAGATTGAAACCGGCCTGATGGAAAAGATCGTATCGCTCGCCAAACGGCGGGGGTTTGTGTTCCCGGGATCGGAGATCTATGGTGGATTGGCAAATTCTTACGAATACGGTCCGGCGGGCGTGGAGCTCAAAAAAAATATTCAGGATGAATGGTGGCGTGTGTTTGTACGCGAGCGAAGTGATATGGTGGGTCTCGACTCGTCTATTATTTTGCATCCGAAAGTTTGGGAGGCGTCCGGCCATGTGGCGGGGCTTGTGGACGCCATGGTGGAATGCAAAGCATGCCATACCCGCACACGCGCAGACCACTTGATCGAGAATCACTACGAGACCAAGGGCGAAAAGATTAGCGTTGAAGGAAAGACCGAAGCGGAGCTTGATGCGATCATCAACTCCGAAAAAATAAAATGCCCGGCGTGCGGAAAGTTCGATTGGACGCCGGTGCGCAAATTTAATCTGTTGTTCGAAACGCATGTCGGCATCGTGCCGGAGGCACAGTCGAAGGTCTATCTCCGTGGCGAGACCGCGCAGGGAATTTTTATCAGCTTCAAGAATATTTTGGACTCCACCCGCGTGCGGCTGCCATTCGGTGTCGGCCAGCTCGGCAAAAGCTTCCGTAATGAGATCACTAAGGGCAATTTCATTTTCCGGACGCTCGAATTCGAACAGGCGGAGATCGAATATTTCTTCGACCCGGAAACTACCGACTGGAAAGAGTTGTATGAAAAGTGGAAAGGGGACATGTGGAAGTTCGTCACAGAAAATCTTGGCGTGCAGGCGGATGCGCTCCGCTGGCGCGAACACGGCGACGAAGAGCGCAGCTTCTACAGCAAACGCACCGAAGATCTTGAATATAAGTTTCCGTTTGGCTTTAAAGAATTATGGGGTTTGGCGTATCGCACTGATTACGACTTGAACCAGCATATGAAATTCTCCGGCGCGGATCTAATGTACGTCGATCCGACGTCCGGCAAGAAGTTTGTGCCACACGTAATAGAACCGGCAGTCGGCATCAATCGTTTAATGGCGATGGTGATGCTCAATGCGTATACGGAAGACGGCGACCGGGTATATCTCAAACTCCCACCGCGCCTCGCGCCGTATAAAGCTGCGGTATTTCCACTGCTTTCCAATAAACCTGCGCTCGTGGATAAAGCGCATGAGATATACAACGATCTTCAAAAACGTTTTGTCGTTGCCTGGGACGATCGCGGCAACATCGGCAAGCGCTATTACGCGCAGGACGAGATCGGCACGCCGTTCTGCATTACGGTAGATTTCGACACATTAGGCGAAGGCGATGCCGCGAATAAAGACACCGTGACCGTACGCGACCGCGACACGGGAACGCAGGAGCGCGTCGCCATTAAAAAATTGGGCGAATTCCTCCATGGCAAAATTTATCGTTAAAGGCGGCAAGCCGTTATTCGGCGAGATCACGATCGCCGGCGCAAAGAACGCCGTTTCCAAAATGATGGTGGCGTCGCTCCTCACCGATGAGCCGTGCCTCATCAAGAACGTGCCGACGATCGGCGAGCTGGACATCATTTTTGAATTCCTCCGGAACATCGGCAGCGAGATCAATAAGGCCGGCTCGGTCGTAAAGATCGCGACGCCCACGATCAAAAGCAATCGTGTGACGACGCTTTCTCGCCGTAACCGCATTCCGATCCTCGCGCTCGGGCCGCTTTTGGCACGCACGGGCGAAGCCGAAGTGCCGGTACTCGGCGGCGACAAGATCGGCGCGAGGCCGGTGGACATTCACCTGGAGGGACTATCAAAGCTCGGTGCGCAGATTCAGATAACGAAAGACAGCTATCATGCGTGGGCACCGAATGGTCTGCGCGGCGCGGAGATTGAATTGCGTTTCCCGAGTGTGGGTGCCACGGAAAACATCATGCTTGCCGCCGTGCTTGCAAAGGGACGCACGGTCATCAAGAACGCCGCGCTTGAGCCGGAGATCATCGAGCTTATGAAAATGCTCCAAAAGATGGGCGCGATCATCGAACTCTCGCCGCCGCGCACGATCATGATCGACGGAGTGGAAAAATTACATGGCGTGACGCATCATACGCCGCCCGACCGCAACGAGGCTATCTCCATGGCCTGTCTCGCTATCGCCACCAACGGCCGCATCATGCTGAACGGCGCCAATCAGGAGCACCTCATCACATTCCTCAATGCGGTGCGGCGCATGGGAGGGGAGTACGAAGTGACGGACGAAGGCATCGCATTCTGGCGCGCGCACGAGCTGCAGCCGATCGACATCCGCACCGACGTCCATCCCGGTTTCATGACCGACTGGCAGCAGCCGCTCGCGGTGCTCCTCACGCAGGCGAATGGCACGAGCACTATTCACGAAACGATCTACGAGGACCGCTTCGCGTTTGCGCTCGACCTCAACGAGATGGGCGCAAAGATAAAAATCGCGACCGATTGTCCTCCGGGCGACCCGTGCCGCCTCAACGGCAAAAATCATTACCACTTCGCCACGATCGAAGGCCCTACGCCGCTTACCGGCAAAAATCTCCACGTGCGCGATCTCCGCTCCGGCATGGTGGACATCCTCGCCGCGCTTGTTGCCCAGGGCGTCTCCGAAGTGGATGGCGTGGAAGAGATCGACCGGGGATATGAGCGCATCGATGAGCGGTTGCGGCAGCTCGGCGCGGACATCACGCGAGTTTAATTTCTCTCAGAAAAATAATTAAATTTTGATGAAATAATATTTGACGATGAATGAGGATGTGCTATAATATCTGTCTTAATAGTTTTCCACAAATTAGAAACAATTTAAAAAATAAAGAGCTATACTAAACATATGGATAAAACACCACAAGAAATTGTAAATGCGGCATATAAATATATGGCCGATGTGATGCAGGCTCAAGCTGGAAAAATTTCTAATCCGAGAGTTGAAGAGCTAGAGCCAAAACAAGAAGATGGCAAAAAAATTTGGAATGTGGTTTTAAGCTACGACATTGTTGGTGATTTTGCTTTTGATAAAACAAGAGAATACAAACAGTTCAGAGTGGATACCGACGGTGTTGTGCTTGATATGAAAATTAAGAAAATTTCTTAACGTGTATACGCTCGACGAGGTTCGCGCGTATCGTGAGGCGAAGGGTAAGAAAAAATTAATATTGGATACAAATCTCTTGCTCTTATTGCTGATAGGAGTATGTGATAAGAATCTCTTATCAAAATATGCCTGCACGGAAAAATATACGATAAACGATTATTCTTTGCTTCTAAAGATACTTCGTTTTTTTGAATCCGATATTGTTATTACCCCACACATTCTGGCGGAGTTTTCCAATCTTGTAAGGAGGGATATTAAGGAACCTAAAATGCATTACTACCTAGCGACGATCATGGATAAATTGAAATCTTATCAAGAGGAATATATTCCTCTTGATAGACTGCTTGGGATGGGAGTAAGAGTTATCGTTTTATTTGGTTTTCCAGATATGTCAATTATCGAGGCTGCAAGAAATATAAATGCTGTCATTCTTACGCATGACATTCGTCTGGGAGAATATGCAAACGCTAGCGGATTGCCTAGTATAAGCTTCGGCGCAGTCCAAGCAAGGGATTTAATGGCACCCGTACGCTAAGAGTCCGTTATCAAGCCTTATCTTGCCGAAACCGCGCAAATTTGACAAATATTTATTTATAGAGTATAATTCTTTTAGCTTAAATCCTGAACCCGGATGGGCAGGTTCTCCGCAGGGAGATTTGACAAGAAGGGAGATGCCGTATGGCTTCTCAAAGTATTCGCCAATTCGTCATCGAAAACGGCCCGGGCAAGTTTGATCTTGCCGCATCGCTGTTCACGGGCACCGGACGCCGTCACCCGAACGTCGTGGAGTTCTCACTCCAAGGCATTCCCGAACCGTTCGCTGTCGCTATCACCGGCATCGAGCAGGAAGACGGTTCCGGCGAAAGCTGGAACTTCACAGGTATGGCGTACCAGCATTTCAAGCTGGGCGATTCGGTGAAGGGATACTTCTCTTCGCTGACCCGCAAAGGCATCGTCCGCGTGGGAGGTGTGCAATGATTAAACGATTGATCAGAGCATCCGACCCTCGACTTGAGCAGTGGCGCGACGCGTTGCAGCTGCGGAACGATCCAACGATTGCCATTGACCGCGCGAAGCTCACGGCCACAATCGCGGGCGTGCTTCACACCCTGACTCCTCGCGAGCAAAGGGTGCTGACGCTACGGTACGGATTGGACGGAGAACAACCGCTCAATCGCGACGAAATCGCCGCAACGTTCCAAGTCACGCGTGAACGCATCAAGCAGATCGAAATGAAGGCATCGCGAAAGCTTTGCCAACGGGTGCGAGCAAACCAGCTCGAACCCTTCAAATCCCTCTGCGCGGAGATGGCGCGATGCACGTTGCCGACATGGCCCGACAGGCAAAATCGGAAGCGGGCATACATTCCTCGCCCACGACCGGAACCCGCAGTGCGGATCGGCTACGGAGAGGTGTATACCGATTCCTCTTCGTTGCCCGCGTTGCAGGCCATGATCGCAGATCTGGACAAGTGCTCGGTGATCGCCATCGAGCAGCGCGACAAGCAAGGTCTTCGGAGCACGCTCTGCGGCCTCGATATTGCGCTCAAGGTGCTGCGGTTCAAATCGCGCCTACACCCAGTCATTCTTCTCGGCTGGCAAACCGACGTCGCATATATGGACGACCACCGCTATCAGAAGATCGTTGCGCAGTATCGCAACGTTCGTCTACTGCGTTTGCCGGTCAATCGCACCGAGATCAGCGTGGCGGTGCAAAACATCCGTTACTGGTGTTAAACCGGAGGTACTATGGGTCATCGTTTTTTGATCCCTACCGGAGTTTCGGCTTCCCTGGACGAAGGTCCTTGGGACAACCTCAACAATTTTGCCGGTTTCGCGAGTGCCGATGCTGTAATCGGGACTCTTGCGAAGCACATGCCCGAGCAGGAGGCGGAAGACCTCGTCGAAGGGCCTTCGGGGTACGCTCCCTGCTGGTTTTTGGACGAGCTGGCTGAAGCTCAAGAAAATGAACTTCGTCTTGAGCTTCAACGCGCCGTGCTCGATGCAATTGCCGAGGAGGAGGCAAGAATAGAAGCCGAAGCTGATGCCTGGGAATATGATCCCTGGCCGAATGAGGAGATACAACGTGGTGTAATTCTTTAAATCAATCTGAAGGCGGCAAACACCAGAAGTTCTGACTTCACTGGTGGCGGAGGGCCTATAATCTCTGCGAATCAAATGGAAGCTCCTTGAGGATGGAGGTTAATCCTATCGGGCATGTCTTAACGGACGTGCCTTTTTCTTTTATAACAACTTATTGCAAACAGAAGGGGAAAATAAATAAAAAGGGTTCCCATGCAACGCATTCCGGAATTTCTTTGAGGGGCGTCGCGGAGCCGCGAAGGCGGCGAGCGCCGAGGCGGCTGGCCAGCAGGCCAGAACGCCGTACCCGAAAAGATGTTCCGGAATGCGTTGCATGGAGAGGATTTTTCGTCTATAATCCCTCTTATGTTCGGCAAGAAGATCGGTATCGATTTGGGCACGGCTAACACCGTTGTTTTTGTGCCGGGCAAGGGATTTATCATCAACGAGCCCACGATCGTGGCGCTTACGCAGCCCGACAATACCGTCCTCGCGGTGGGTGCGGAAGCCAAGGAAATGATCGGGCGCACCCCGGACGAGATCGTGGCATACCGTCCGCTGAAGGACGGCGTGATCGCCGATTACTATATTACGAAAGCCATGCTCACATACTTCATCTCGAAGGCGTCGGGATGGTTCAATATCATCAAACCGGACGTCGTCATCTCCGTTCCGGCTGGCATCACGCAGACCGAGCGCCGCGCCGTGATGAACGCCGCGCGCGAAGCGGGCGCGGGCAACGCGTTCATCGTACGCGAACCGATCCTCGCCGCGCTTGGCGCCGGCATCCCGATCAACGCGCGCAGCGGCAACATGATCATCAACATCGGCGGCGGCACGTCCGAACAGGCGGTGATCGCGCTCGGCAACATCGTCTCGTGGAACTCACTCCGCATCGCCGGCAACAAGTTCGACCAGGCAATCATGGATTATATCAAAAAGAAATACGCGCTCGCGATCGGCGAGCAGACCGCGGAAGCGGTAAAGATCGAGATCGGTTCGGCGATGCCCACGAAGGAGAAGATGGAATACCAGGTGCGCGGGCGCGATCTCGTGACCGGCTTACCGAAGGATGTGGTCATCAACTCGAATGAGATTGCGGAAGCGCTCAACCCACTGCTTATAGAGATCGCATCATCCGTGCAAAACGTCTTCAATGTGACCCCGCCCGAGCTCGTCGCGGATATTATGGAAAAAGGGATCATCTTGAGCGGCGGCAGCGTCCAGCTCCATCATCTTCCCGAATTCTTTGAGCGCTTCCTCGGCGTGCAGGCATACGTCGCCGAAGATCCGCTCTTCTGCGTGGCGAAAGGCACCGGGCTCATTTTGAATCACTTGGATACATACAAGAGGACGTTGCTCAATAAGCGATAATTTTAATCGCCACGCTCGATGCCTATCATAGGACACGAAGGAATCATCAATGATCTGAAAGATTTGTCCTCCCGCGGCATGCTTGGCCACGGCTATATTTTCGTCGGACCGGCGATGGTCGGAAAGCGGACGGTCGCCGCGGCGCTTGGGCATTATTTGGAAAAAGGCGTTTTTGAACCGGCGCGCGGTGGCGAAGCCGACCATCAAGAGGTTTTACAAGATCTAAAGATCATCGACATCGCGTTCATGAGGATGCTCGACCCGGATGCGAGCGGCGACTCGATCGGCATCGACGCGGCGCGCGAGGTAAAGACGTTCTTGTGGCAAAAGCCCAACACGAGCGCGCGCCGCACGCTCATCATCGACAATGCCGAGCTACTGACGACCGAGGCGCAGAACGCGTTGCTCAAAATCACCGAAGAACCGCCATCGAGCTCGCTGCTTATTTTAATTACGTCGGATATTGAAAGTATTTTGCCGACGATCGCCTCGCGCCTGCCAAAGATTTATTTCGGTGCGGTGCCGACGGAAGAGATCGAAAAATGGCTGGCAAGCGAAGAACACCTCCCGAAAGCCAAGGCGATGGCGCTTGCGCGGCGCTCGCTTGGTAAGCCCGGCATCGTGTGGCGCATGTTGCACGATGCAGCATTTCAAAAAAATCTGGAATTCGCGGAAGCATTCCTTAAAACCACACCAACCGCCCGCCGCGACTTCATCAAAAAACTGATCGACCCCGACGAATTCAGCTTACGGATTTTCCTGGATGCGGTTATAATGACTCTGGCGTGGGAAACGCCCTCAAAAGCGAAATCGCAATTCTGGCATAAGACATTAAAACTTTATGAAGGCGTGAACAATTTCAGCCTCAACCCGCGGCTTCAACTGGAAGCGCTCATGAAATAATCATTAAATTTCTTCCGTACGATGACCATCTCCGAACAAATAACCAAAGACCTCGAAACCGCGCTCAGTGGCGTAACGGCAAAATTAAAAGAAAATTTCGGGCAGATCCGCGGCAACCGGCCGTCGCCCGATATGATCCAGAACATCAGGATCAATCTCTACGACCAGCAACTTACCATCCGCGAGCTCGGGTCGCTCAGCGTGTTGCCGCCGCGCACCATCCAGATCACCGTCTGGGATCCGGGCGCGATCAGCGCGGTCATGAAAGCGATCGACGACGCACACCTCGGTCTTTCCACCAATAACGACGGCAATACCATCCGCGCGACCCTCTCGCCGCTCGGCGACGAACGTCGCGACGAAATGACGAAGCTCGTTAAAAAGATCTCGGAAGCATCGCGCATTCAGATCCGCGCACGGCGCGAAGACGCGGTCAAAAAATTAAAGGACTCCGAGAACCGAAAAGAAATCACCGAAGATGATGCGTTCAAGGGCAAAGAAAAAATCCAAAAAGTGATCGATAAGGCGAATGGCGAAGTGGAAATGATGGTGAATAATAAATTGAACGAGCTCGGCGAATAACGAGATATTTTTTATGACCGCGCTCATCATCATTCTCGTCATCATCGGACTTTCGCTCTTGATCCTCGGCCACGAAGCAGGCCACTTTTTTGTAGCCAAACTGTTTGGTCTAAAAGTGGACGAATTCGGCATCGGTTTCCCGCCGCGCATCACGGCAAAGAAGTTCGGCGATACGGAGTACAGCATCAACTGGCTGCCGTTCGGCGGTTTTGTGCGGATCAGCGGCGAGCGCGGAGAGCTTGAGATCATCGATCCGGAGGGCGGCGCGCCCGAAGCGGCAAGCACTGCGCCACCGCAGGCGACCGACGCGGACAACGGCCGCCTTTTCTATACCCAACCGGCGTGGAAAAAAAGTTTGATCGTGCTCGCGGGCGTGTTTATGAACTTCATTCTCGGATGGTTGTTCATCGCCATCGTATTCATGGTCGGTGTGCCGCAGACGCTCGTGATCTCCGGAACGCAGGCGGGTTCACCCGCGGCGGCGGCCGGCATCCAAGCGGGGGATGTTGTGAAAGGCTATACCGACGCGCAGAGCTTTATCAATTATATCGACGCCAACAAAGGCCAGCAGGTCATCGTCACCGTCATTCGCAACGATAAGGATATCAGCTTCCCGATGACGCCGCGTGTGAACGCGCCGGCAGATCAGGGCGCAATCGGCGTCGCGTTGGAAGAGGGCGGTGCGGCGAGAGAAAATTTCTTTAAAGCGATCTGGAACGGCTTGCAGGACGCGGCGATCATTTCATGGCTCACCCTCCAGGCATTTTATGAATTGCTCAAACAGATATTTGTCCATGCGTCCATCCCTGCCGGTGTCGTCGGCCCCGTCGGTATCTTTGGCATCGCGGAAGAGACCGGACATATCGGCCTCACATACCTTTTGCAATTCCTCGGCATCATTTCCATCAATCTGATGATAGTCAATTGCATCCCGTTCCCGGCGCTCGACGGCGGCCGGTTCCTCGTCGTGCTCTTTGAAAAAATAAAAGGCTCGGCGCTGCCGTATAAAGTGGAGGCATGGATCAACGGCGTCGGATTCGCACTGCTGCTCTTGCTTATGGTGGTGCTGACCGTGCGGGATATTAGTGGGCTATTATGATTCAATTTTGAATCATTAAATTTCAATTAAAAAGTTTTTGACATATCGTTTGCAAAGAATATGATGGACGTTATGCTTCCCAAAATTCCAAAAGATATTATGAGTCCTGAAGGCGAGCGCTACATTGGAGTACTTCTTGAGAATATTGAGGGAACACTCAAATTGATTTTTGAGAAATTAGATTTTTCAGACAAAAGAACCGACAACTTGGAAACCCGCGTGGATCATACAGAAATTCGCCTCGACGACATTGAATTAAGGCTTATGGACGAAGAATAATTCGTCTCTAAAAAGCAGTATAATAAAGCTATGATCCAGCGCGGCATAGCTTCATTTGGGCTCGATTACGGCAAGTGTCCGCCGTGGCTTTTTGAGCGCATGGTAAAGCTTGGCCGCGAGATGATGTATGTGCTCGTAGCCGGATACGGTCCGGACGAGTTCATTAAGCGCATCGCCGATCCGGCGTGGTTTCAGTCGCTCGGCACGGTTTTGGCATTCGACTGGAATGCATCCGGCCTTACCACTATTTTGACTGCTGCGCTCAAAGAAGCGATCCGCGGGCACGAGGCGGACTTTGGCATTGTGATCGCTGGCGGAAAAGGAAAGACGTCGCTCAAAACGCCGGACGAGATCCAAGCGTGGGGCGAGCGCCTGGCATTGCCCGTCAGCCAAACGCACAATCTTATTTATAACTCCAAGATGAGCGCCAAGGTGGATTCCGCGCTCGTGCAGGACGGATTCCAGCTCTATCATCACGCGTTCTTTTTCTCGCGCGGCGGAGCGTGGGCGGTCGTCCAACAGGGGATGAATGCGGAAAAACAATCGGCACGGCGCTACCACTGGTATTCGGAAGATGTGAACGACCTTGTGTCCGATCCGCACTCAGGCATCTCATCGCCGGTCACGCTCAAAACCGTGCTCGACCTCAGCGCCGCCAAGAGCGACAAGACGCGCGAGATCTCCACCGAGCTTACGCACGCCGGCTACGCGACGCTCATGAAGGACATCACGCTGCTACGTAAATATTCCTCGCGGCTTTCGCAGATGGCAAAGATCCAGATCGGTGGCGATGGCCGTGCGAGCCAACAGCTTACCCTGCTCAACCTCGAATCGATTGAGTTCACCACCCATCCGGTGGTGTTCGAGGATTTCGGCAAAAGCAAATATCTGGAAAAGATTTTTGCCAAGGTGACCGACGAGAAACCGCAGAGCTATGAGAAGCTGCTCGCGACCGAAGGCGTTGGCGCAAAGACCGTCCGCGCGCTCGCGCTCGTGGGAGAGATCATCTACGGCGCCACGCCGTCGTATGAAGACCCGGCGCGCTATAGCTTTGCCCACGGCGGCAAGGACGCGACGCCATATCCCGTGGACCGCAAAACATATGACGAAACGATCGCAATGCTTGGCAACGCGGTGAGGAAGACAAAACTCCCGCTCGTGGATAAGCAGAAGGCTCTTGGCCGGTTGAACGATGCGAACACAAACACACTGTTATTATAAAATTATGGTATAATTCCAATATATGGACACATTGATCCACGCGGACATCTTCTTTTTTGTAACGACGGTTGTTGTCATTGTTGTCGGCATTGCGCTCACGGTCGCGCTTGTTTATCTGGCAAAAGTATTGAGCGACATCAAGGAAATAACCAAGCAGGTAAAGGAAGAGACTGTGTTGGTACGCGAAGATATTAACGGCTTACGCAACGATGTTAAACACGAAGGATTCCGTGCCGAACGTTTTTTGATGTTTATAAGGAACCTCTTCAAAAAAACAGGTACAAGGTCGAAAAAAGAGACAAAGAAATAATAAATTTTTAATAAAATCCAATAAATACCATGGCAACGAAAAAGAAAACGGTAAAAAAATCCGGTAACGCGAAAGAGTGGGGGATCGGTGGCGCGCTCACTGCGGCAACCCTCGCTGCAGCAGCAGGCGCATATCTGCTTTCGAACAAGAAGACTAAGGCAAAGGCAAAAAAGTGGGCGACGGAAGCGCGCAAGGAGATAGTAAAGAATACAAAGATGGCCAAGAAGCTCGGCGAAAAAGAATATGCCCATATCGTCGACGAAACACTGAAGCATCATGCAGCGCTCGAGAATCTCACCGCCGCGGATGTCATCAAAGAAGGAAAAGCGTTGAAGGCCGAATGGAAAAAGATCCAGGCCGAAGCGAAAAAAATGGCAAAGGCCTATGCGCCAAAAAAAGCAGCCGCAAAGAAAAAGCCTGCACATAAAGCGAAAGCCGCAAAGAAAGCGCGAGGATAAGATCAAGGTTTGAAGTTCGAAAACGGCCCGCAAGATTTTGTCTTGAACGGGCCGTTTTCTTATCTTTCTTTCTTTATCCTCATCGCGCTGAGCTACGAGTAAGACCCCTGCTGTTCTGAGGCAATTAATCTTCCTTGCCTCAGAACAGCAGGGGTCTTACTCGTAGCGAAGCGCTTCGATCGGGCTCTTCCGCGCCGCCTGGCTCGCCGGATATAATCCGAATGCGATGCCGGTAATACTTGAAACGGCGACCGCGAGCAGGACCGCGGACAACGGGAATGCGAATGTCCATGCGACGGCAAACACTTTGGTGATCACAAGCCATGCGAGACCCACCACGAGTCCGCCGAGTGCGATACCAATGACGCCGCCGACGAACGTGAGCATCACGGACTCCACAAGGAATTGCTGGAGGATATCGTTATTGGTGGCGCCGACGGATTTGCGCAGCCCAATCTCTTTTGTGCGTTCGATCACGGAAACAAGCATGATGTTCATGATACCGATGCCACCGACGATCAATGAGATGGAAGCGATCGCGGCGAGGAAGAGCGTCAAAATGGAAGTGATGTTACCGAGCAATGAAAGCACGTCCTGCTGTGTTTCGATCGTGAAGTCATCCTTGGCCGGATCGGTGATGTTGTGATCCTGTTCCAAAATGGATTCCACGCGCGACTGCGCAAAGCTGACGGTATAGGCGTCGTTTGCCTGCACTTCGATGTCGCTAAAATAATTGATGCCCAGCATCTGTTTCTGCCCGACCGTGATCGGCACGAGCACAATGTTGTCCTGATCGATGCCGAACGCGCCGGTACCTTTTGCCGCAAGCACGCCGACCACCTTGAACTGGATATTTTTAACGTTGATATATTGCCCGACCGGATTCGAGCCGGAACCGAACAAGGTGCTTGCAAGCGATGAGCCGATGACCGCTACGTGATTGAGCGACTGCACGTCGTTGTCGGTGAACGGATAGCCGTTCGCCACCGCAAAATTGCGCACCGTAAAGAAATTTGCCGGAATGCTGTCGAACGTGACGCTCTCGCTGTTGTCGCTGAACGACGCGGTGGCCTGGCCACGTGCTTCTTCCGTCACCGCGGCAATCGACGGATCGCGCGAAAGCGCATCGATATCCTGTTGCACCAAGCTGGTGATGATGATGCCCTGCGCCGCGGCAGGGGAGGAGAATTTGCCGTTATTGGTACCGCCCGGAATGACGATGATAAGGTTGGAGCCCAACCCTTGCACTTGCTCCAAAATATAATCCTGCGCCGATTGCCCGATGGACATCAGGATGATCACCGATGAGATGCCGATGACGATGCCAAGCATGGTCAAGAGCGACCGCATCTTGCCGTGTTTGAGTGTCGCCCGTGATGATTTGATAAGATCGCTGATGCGCATGAATAAGGCCTTTTATTATTTGGAAAATTCACCTCTTGAATGCCGGGGGTTCTTGACCGGTTCGTCACTCTCGATGACCCCGTCACGCAGACGGATAATGCGATTCGCAAACTCAGCGGTGTTGGTTTCGTGCGTCACCAGGATCACCGTGCGACCGGCATCATGCAGACCGTCGAGAATGCTCATTACCTGCGCACCGGAAACGGAGTCAAGGTTTCCCGTCGGTTCGTCGGCAAAGATGATATCGGGATCGTTCACGAGCGCGCGAGCAATCGCAATGCGCTGTTTTTGCCCTCCGGAAAGCTTTGCCGTCTCCACATAGAGCTTTTCATCGAGACCGACCTCATGCACCGCATCTTCGATCAACTTTTTCCGCTCCGTGACCGGCACATCCGAATAGATGAGCGGGATCTCCACGTTCTCATACACCGAAAGCCGTGTGAGCAGGTTGAACGACTGGAAAACGAACCCGATGTTCTTGTTTCTGATGTGCGCAAGCTCGACATCGGACAGGTCATCGATCTTTTTGCCAAGAAAGGTATAGCTCCCGCCGGTCGAGCGGTCCAAAAAGCTCAATATCTGCACAAGTGTCGATTTGCCAGAACCCGACGGTCCCATGATCGAGACAAAATCTCCCTTATTGATAGTGAAAGAAACGCCACGCAACGCGGACGTGATCTCGCCTTCATCGATATAATCTTTTTTGAGGTTTTTAACGTCGATCATCTACGGTTTCAAGCCGATATTAATGACCTGTTCGCCGGCGGTCACGCCCGATGCGATCTCGACGTTGCCATTCTGATCGCTGATGCCAAGCGTCACCGGCACCTGCGCTTCTTTCCCGTTCTGTAAGATATCGACATAGGTACCGCTCACATTCTGAACCACCGCATACTGCGGAAGGATCAACGCATTTTGATCGGTCTGTGTGTTGATATTCAGATTCGCGGTAAGCCCGCTCTTGATGCGCGTATCAGGCGTGTTGAACGAGACCTTCACCAGATAATCCACGACGCCGCTTTCGATCGTCTGCGCAGGATCGATGTAAAACACTTTTCCGGCAAATGTTTCGCCCGAAAAGGCATCAAACGTCATACTGACATCATCGCCGATAGCCACCTTGCCAATATCCGTTTCTGGAACGTATGAATCCACTTCAAAATTATTTCCGGAGATGATCGACGTCATGGTCTGCCCCGCTCCCGCGATCTGTCCTACCTTTGCGTTCTGCGTGGTGACGACGCCATCGATAGGGGAGGAAAGCGTCGCATTTGCGATATTCACCTGGATGCTTTGCACATTGGCTTGCGCCGACGCCACCTGCGCCTGTTGCGCCGCGATCGCCTGCGAAGTGGACCCTGCGAGCGTTTGGGCTAATTGCGCCTGCGCCTGCGCCACTGCTACCTGTTCCGACGCAATACCTTGCTGGATCGTATTGATCGCACTCGCCGCGGAGCTGACCTCCGTGATCGCACTCGCAACGTCGTTCTTATACGTCGCTGCGGTGCTCGCGGAAAGGCCGGTCGCATCTACGACGGCAGTTGCATCGGTGTTCAGCATCGTCGTGACAACGGAAAGATGCGTGGCGGCATTTTGCAAGTCTTGATTAAGCGCGGAGGTGGAAAGCGTCGTGGTTGCCGAAGTGAGCGCGGTGATCTCCGTTTGCCATTCGTTCAATTCATTGCCCACTTTGACCCGTTGGGTATTTGCATCATTGCTCACCTGCGGATCATCCAATGAAAATACCAACTGAGGATTGTTTGAGTCGGGATTATCGTAGAAGGTTCCCACCTGATTATGCACGGCGTCATTCGCCTTGGCATACGCATCGGTAACCGCGTTGGGAATGCTCGTGTACGTATTTGCGAGTGTCTGCTGCGCGGTGGTAACCGCGGCCTGCGCCACCTGCACCGTCTGTGATGTCGGCCCCGCCTGGAGCCCTTCAAGCGTCGCCTGGGCAGCTTGTACCGCGGCCTGCGCCTGCGCAAGCTGCGCCTGGAGGCCGCTCGTATTGAGCTTCTCGAGTACATCGCCCGCACGTACGGTATCACCCGCATTTTTATAGACCGCAGCAATGGTGCCTCCGGCAGGGAATGAAAGGTCAAGACTTTGGATCGGAGTGGTGTTGCCGGTCACGCTTACCACTTCGGTGATCGTGCCGCGGGTGACGCTCACCAACTGATAGGGACTGCTATTGCCCCTCAGCCAAAAAAAATAAATCGCGCCGACGATGACCACGATAGCGGCCACAATGATGGTGACCCTTTTCTTCCCGAATCCAAGCCTCGTTATTATTGTCTTCATACAGTTACATTATACCATAAAAGCAGCGGTGTGCGGCATACTTATCCACAGGGTAGTTAAGTAAGTTAATAATTATGGTTTATAATGAATCTATGCTATACTACCATCCATGGAGAACATCATTGAGGTAAAAAACCTGGTCAAAAAATTCGGCGATTTTACTGCCGTGGACGATATTTCCTTTGACGTCAAAAAAGGCGAGATTTTCGCGTTTCTGGGCCCGAATGGCGCAGGAAAGTCCACCACTATCAAGATGCTCACCACCATTTTGAACCCCACGGGCGGGAGCATCGTTTTGAACGGCCACAATGCCGCGACCGATTCCAATGCCGTGCGGCACTCGTTTGGCATTGTGTTCCAGGACCCAAGCCTGGATGACGATCTGACGGCGCTCGAAAATATGGAACTCCATGGGGTGTTATATGGCGTCCCGGGCAAGGTCCGCAAGGAGCGGATAGAACAACTGCTCAATTTTGTGGAACTCTGGGACAGAAAGAACGAGTTGGTAAAGAACTTTTCCGGCGGTATGAAGCGCCGGCTCGAGATCGCGCGCGGGCTTCTGCATCATCCTGCTGTGTTGTTCCTGGACGAGCCGACGCTCGGCCTCGATCCGCAGACGCGCAACCACATGTGGAGCTATCTCCAAAATCTCAACAAGACCGAAGGCATCACGGTGTTCTTTACTACGCACTACATGGAAGAGGCCGAGCGCATCGCCGAACGGATCGCCATTATCGATCACGGAAAGATCATCGCCGCCGGCACGGCAGACGAACTGAAAAAGAAAACCGGGACGGATTCCCTCGAGGATGCGTTCCTCAAACTGACCGGCACAGTGATTCGTGATGAGGACGCAAGCGCAGCCGACCGCATGCGTGCCCGCCACAACATGCGAAACAGGCATCGATAACCAACAACATCAAACTCCATGAAAACCATCTACATATTGTGGCTCCGCGAGATCAAGCGCTATCTGCGCTCAAAGTCGCGCATCATCGGCTCGCTCGGCCAGCCGCTGCTTTTTCTGCTCGCACTCGGCTACGGACTCGGCTCGGTGTTTGCAAAAGCAGGGGAAGGGAACTATTTCCAATTTCTCGCGCCAGGCATCGTCGGCATGAGCATCATCTTTACCGCCATCTTTTCCGGCATCCAGATCATCTGGGATCGCCAGTTCGGATTCCTTAAGGAGACACTCGTCGCGCCCGTGAACCGTCTGAACATCATGATCGGCCGCACGCTCGGTGGTGCGACCGTTGCCACCATGCAGGGGTTGCTTGTACTTATCCTCGTAACGATCTTTGGCTTCCGCCCCTATAGCTGGGCGCTCGTACCGGTGGCGATACTTTTCATGCTGCTCGTTGCGCTTCTTTTTGCCGCGCTCGGCGCTGCGATCGGATCGCTGCTCGACGACATGCAGGGATTCCAACTCATCATGAACTTTCTCGTCATGCCGCTCTTTTTCCTTTCCGGCGCGCTTTTTCCACTGAGCGGCCTTCCGGCGGTGCTCACCGCACTGGTACGATTCGATCCGCTCTCCTATGGTATTGATTCGTTCCGAATACTGCTCGTGAATGCCGGCAGCTTCGGGCTCGGCCTCGATTTTGCCGTTCTCGCCGTCGTCACGGCGGCTTTTCTTGGTCTCGGCAGCTACTTCTTCTCGAAGATACAGGTTTAGTTCCAGGCTCCACAACAAAAGGGGAGTATACTATTGATATGAAGATCGAATGGAACAAAGTGACGTGGTATTCGAAGCTTCTTGCACTGGTGCTTTTTGTGGCGTTGCCATTCATCGGTTTTTGTTACGGGGTGCGATATGGCAAAATTGTTGCGGCGATAGGTCAAACACCGACATTCATCGCCGCGGGCGCCGCTACTACCACCGGCTCAGCCGATACCGCCGCGGCGTATTATAACGATCCTGCCGAGTGGCAAACGGACACCAACAACACCGCAGGCGGTTTCAGCATCGCATATCCGATCGACTTCGATTACAGCGATAATTATCCGGCAACCCTATCCACCGATTGGCGGGTTAACGCGAATAATGTATCGGGAATAAAATATTTCACGCTGACCGTGCCGCGCGCGTTCGAACCCCAGACAAATTTTGGGGATGCGACGCTCACCGTCGGCGCGAGCGGTGCGACTGCCGCTATCACGGCGTGCATGACACCGGATCAAGGCGGGGGACCGGCAATAGCTACCTCAAGCGCGACGATCAACGGCACTACATTCACCATATTCAAATCATCCGACGCGGGCGCGGGAAATTATTATGAGACGACAAGCTACCGCACGCTCCACGCAAATAAATGTTATGCCGTAGAATATACCGTTCACTCGGCGCAAATCGCGAATTATCCGTCGTCATACGGCCTCCAGCCGCTCAATGAGCAAAAAATAAATTCGCTGATGCAGAACATCATCGGCACATTCAAATTCCTTTAACGGAAATGAAAAAGGGGAACAAAATAATCGTGGTGGTCGTGCTGGTGCTCGTCGTTCTTTTTGGCGTCGGACAATTTTTTGCGTCTTCAAATATCAACGCACCGGGAAACCAGACCACTTCGACCTCGACACAAAGTACCAACGCGACACCGGCAACGCAGGTCATCGCCTATGTTCCGCCGGCGCCCGCCAGTTCCACGCCGGTGGAGAACGGCTCCTGCTGGACCAATTCCATTGCCGCGCCGTTCCGCAGCGATGCCTGGCGCTGTGCGATCGGAAACGGCATCAGCGATCCATGTTTTGCGATCCCGAACAGTACCGGCAGCCTTATGTGCAATGTGAATCCGACCATGCCGGATTCAACATCAACATTCGTACTTAAGCTCACCAAACCACTTCCTCAATCGCAACCGATACAAGGCCTTCCGCTCGCCGAGCAGGTATGGCTCATCCAACTTTCGGATGGTACGCTTTGTTCGCCGTTCGAAGGAACCCGACCGTTCACCGCATCGGGCGAGTCTGCAAATTATGACTGCGCGCCCGGACCGCTTGGCAAGGATGTCCTTATCTTCGGCGACCTTAATACCTCAAGCAGCGTCTGGACGGCGAACATCGGAACGCTTTCCGCGCCAACTTCAAGCCTGCCAACGATCGCAACCTCTTCGACCGTTCCGGTGGCTGCGGTTTGGCAATAAAATAATTACAGATAAGATACTTTCTTCAGCCACGCTTCGTTCTCCCATTCCCAGAGCCGTTTTGCGCCTAAAAACGCAGTGAAGTCGTCCTGCCAATAGGGGAATTCCTTCAATTCAATATCGCCATAGAGCGCGGACCATTCGTGGGTGCATTCACGCATGGCGCGGTTCTTCCAATCGGTCTTGATCTTTTCCCGGCCGCCTTTCACGCGCCGGATCGCGCCGCAGCGCACACATTTTTGTATCTGGTCGATCCGCAATATCCATCGCGTGGAAAGGTCCTCAAATTCGTTCTTGAGCGCGTCCATATACGCGGACGTCTGCAGATTATAATCGCGATAGATGGACTGCGAGGTTTTGATGTCGAGCACGCCGAGCTTGCCGCCGATGCGTGCAATGGCATCCACCGTGCCCGCGTAGCGATGATCGCGGTTCACGATGCGCCGCTCCACGAGCTCCGGAGATGTTTGAATATGGTTCTTCTCAAAAAATTCCTGGAACGACCGCACCGCGGGCGCAACCCCGTCGGGGATCTCATCTGTTTTCCCGAGCAGCAGCCCTTCCACTGCCTCGTGCAGCATCGTCCCTTCCGCTGCAGAACGTTCCGTCACTTCCTGCGCGGCGCGGTAGCTCTTTGCCTCGCCGTAATAATAGTAGAGCGCGGGCTTCGCTTTGATACTGACGATCCTCGTCACGCGCGGATACCAATCGCCGTTGATCATATAACCACATTGCTCTTTAAAATCGTTGACGTCTTTGAACTCGTCGAAAAGAGACATGCTATTTCAACAGCTTTCCGGTAAGTTCCGAAATGTCGCCGGCACCCATCATGATGACGACGGGAGGTTGTGAAAACTGTTTTTGTGGACGCATACTTTTCAATATGGCCTCCACCGCCGGCCGGATATTTTCGGGATGCTCGAGGTAGAATATCAATTTACCCGGAGAGCGTTTTTGCATCGTCTTTACGAGCGCGGCGGAATCGTGCGCAAACTTCTCGTCGCGGCCAAGCACTTTATAAAGCGGCAGGATAAACACGATATCCGCCACGTCGAACGCCCCGACAAAGTCCTTGAAAAGGATATTCAAACGCTTTGCCTGATGCGGCTGGAAGATGCAAAAAAGAGGGGAGCGGGGAAACTTCTCACGAAATGCGGCGAGGGTCGCCTTGATCTCTGTGGGATGGTGCGCGTAATCGTCATAGACCGGGATCTTTGTATTTTTTAATGTTCCTTTAAGCTCCATTCGCCGCCACGCACCTTTATACGCGCCGATCGCGCCCAAGATTTCTTTTTCGGAAATTTTTAATATTTTGCCAAGCTGAACGACCGCCATCGCGTTCGAAACATTATGCGCGCCGGAGATCGGGATGATTTTTTTTATTTTACGAACCTCCGCCGCTGCTTTTGCACCGCGCGTGGAAAACCAGATCACCTTCAACTCGCGTTTTTTTGCCAGTGCCGCGATCGCCGCGCGCAACGAATACAGCGGCACATCATCGCGATTCAAGATCAATGTGCCGCCCGGCCGCGTTCGCGACAAAAACTTTAAAAACGCGCGCTTTGCATTCGGAAATGTTTTATAAAAATCCATATGCTCGCGATCGATGTTCGTCACGATGGAAATGGCAGGGGAGTAGTCCAAAAACGCGGCATGAAAGTCGTCCGCTTCCAAAACGAGGTATGGTCCACTGCCGATACGGATATTACTTCCGTTCAAATCCACCAGCTTTGTGCCGATCAAAATCGTTGGATCCAATCCTGCACGCATGAGCATAAGCCCTGCGAGCGCGGTAGTCGTACTTTTGCCGTGCGAGCCGGTGATCGCGATCATCTGATACTCCTCCGTAACCCGCCCAAGCGCTTGGGAATAGGGAAGCACCACAATGTCTTTTCCTGCTCGAAAGGCAGCTTCCGCTGCCATCAATTCCGGATTATCGGCAGGAATCGCCCTATTATAGATAACAAGCCGCGTACCGGCCGGTATATTGCCCTTTTTATGCCCAATTTTGACCTCTACGCCGTCTTTTACAAGCTCTTGCGTCATTATGCCAACGGCGGCGTCGGAGCCGGAAACAGCCCATCCATGGGCAAGAAAATAGCGGGCTAGGCCGCTCATGCCGATCCCGCCGATGCCGATAAAGTGGACGTTAAGGTGAGATGTTTTTTTCTTTGAGTTCGAGGAGGAGGTGCTCATGCTGATGTGATCATTATAGCGCAAAATCTTTTATTGATACACCGTCCCCAAATAATTCAACGGATCAACGTCATGTCCTTGAGGATACGGACCGCAGCCATGCGCCGGCGCCATGCTAAAGCCCGCGCTTTCGAAGATAGAAAAGTGGAGGTGCGTGCCGGTCTCGTCGCCGGTCGCGCCGACGGTGCCGATCAATTGATCCTTTGTGATGGCCTCGCCGGGCTGGACATTGATGTCGGCCAAGTGCGCGAACAAAAGCATAAGATGGTTTGTATTGTCCTCGAGCACGATGAATCGTCCGAATGCGATGCGCGGACAAAAATCATCCTGATCGCCGACGGCGAGGACGGTCATGGCGGCGGGCGAGTAGATCGGCGCGCCATAGACAGCAGCGACGTCGATGCCGTTGTGCCAGTCGCCAATGTATACATACGAGTACGACGTGCGGCCATAGCCTTGAGTGATGGCGCCATACCCCTTGCCACCCTTGGCGAATAGATCGAAGTTAATGGCGGTAAGACCACCCGAGGCGCCGCTGCCAACGCCAGACCCAAAATCAGACCCCGCCGGGGGAGTGATCGTTGGAAATAATGACAAGAGCGATCCCGATTCCAATGCATGCGCAGCCGAAGCCACTATGTCATAGCCGATTGCGATCACAAAGATCAAAAGAAAAATAAATCCGATACGTTTTACCATCTATGGTATTGTGCCTGAACCAAACGGGTTATGAAAGGCGCGAGGGAATAGGCAGAAAATGAGCTATTTTTGATATCTCATCTGTTATCCAAGGTATCTTTTGCGACAGATAAATAGCTTTGCCCGCTTTAATCCTTGTTTAATGAATCCTTTAATGGAACAGCCCCAACAACCAATTTACCGCCTGCTGTGCCAGTCCGAGCGCCCATGAGAACACGCCGAGTATCGCCACCATGATCCCCGACAGCTGAATACCGGTCGCTCCGTAGACCCAATTGTCGAACTGGCTGAACCACTGGCTCAATGTGTTTTGCACGGTGCTTTCGAGAACCGGCGCCACGTTGACGGTCGGCCATGAAAAACCGGCGCCGCCTACGGCATTATTCACGCCATTGATGTTTATCGTCGTATCGTTATTGAACTTAAGACTGTTAAAAAAACCGGTGAATGGCGAAACGAGATTCTGGAACGAATTGCCAGCGTCATAGCTGCTGCTTGTGCCGGCTCCGGCTCCGGCATCGGCTGGCACCGATCCGACCGCGTAGGCGCGCGCGTGCGGCACGGACACGGACATCATTGCGCCAAAGAAAACAAAAATAGCGACCACGCCGACGGTCGCTGCACCGAAGAACATCACGCGGTTCTTTTTCATAAGTTTATTATACCACAACTATGCCGCAGCTTTTTTGATCGCCGCGTCAATGCGCTTCAGCGATTCATCCTTGCCGATCACCGACATAATTTCTATCGGGTCGGGGGAGTTGGCCTGACCGGAAACCGCAACGCGCAAAGGCCAAAGCACCACTCCCCTGCTGCGCTCGCCAACAATAAGCGGCAGGCAGGCGGTGAGCGTTTCGTGGTTGAAATCCTCCGCGGCAATGCCATTGATCACCACACGCGCGCCACTCAACACGTCCGCAACTTCTTTGAGCGTTGATTTATCTTTCCAGATCAAAAGATTCGGCTCATATTGCGGCACGGAAAAAAAGAATGCACTCGCGGTCGCAAGCTCTTCCAACGTCTTCGCGCGCGCAATCTGCACGGCGATGACACGCTCAAGCAACGCCTCGTCGTGCACCGTGATGTTCTGCTTTGCAAAGAACGGTGCAGCGAGTTCTGCCACTGTCGCAATCGGCATCGCTTTGATATGTTCGCGGTTCAGCCAATCCAACTTCTCCTCATTGAACACCGCACCGGACTGCTGGACGCGATCGATATCGAACTCCGCGATCAATTCCTCGCGCGATAGCATTTCTTTGTCGCCGTGCGGATGCCAACCAAGCAACGCCAAAAAATTGACCATCGCCTCCGGCACGTATCCCCGCTCGCGATAATTCAAAAGTGCGGTGTCGGAAAACCGCTTGGACATCTTGCTACGATCGGCGTTCAGAATGAGCGGGATATGCGCATAGATCGGCTCGGGAAATCCAAGCGCGCGCTGCATCAGGATCTGCTTCGGGGTATTCGAAAGATGATCTTCCGCGCGGATGACGTGCGAGATCTGCATCAGCGCATCGTCCACGACGACCGCAAAGTTATAGAGCGGCGTGTCGAGATCCTTTGCAATGATGATGTCGCCGAACAACGCCGCATCGAACGTCACTTTGCCGCGCACGAGGTCTTTGAACTCCACTTTTACCTCCGGCACCTTGAAGCGGATGACCTCCGGCGTTTTTCCTTCCGGTGCGGGATTATTCCGGCAGTGGCCGTTATATTTCGGCGGAAGCCCCTGCGAAAGCATCGCCTGGCGCTGCGCCTCAATGTCTTCTTTGCTGCAATAGCAATAATACGCGTCGCCGGACTCGATCAGCTGCTGGAGATATTTATGATAGATGGCGGTACGCTCGCTCTGGCGATACGGACCGAACTCGCCCTTCTCGCCGACGCCCTCGAGCGGCAATTGGCCATCGGCGCCGATCGGCTGCGGACCTTCATCCCAATCCAAGCCGAGCCACGAAAGCCCTTCGAGCAATTCATCGTCATAGCGCTTTTCGGAGCGCTCTTTGTCGGTATCCTCGATGCGCAGCACGAACGTGCCGCCGTATTTGCGCGCGAAGAGCCAGCTAAAAAGCGCCGTGCGAACGCCGCCGACGTGGAGCGGTCCCGTCGGACTTGGCGCAAAGCGCACGCGGATGGACGTTGCTTGAGTTTTCAGATTTGGGACGGCGGCTTCCATATTCCCCTATTTTAGCACGAAAATTGGGAAGAGGATAGGGGCTTTTATAATGGATACTTTTATTTAGAATTTGGAAATAGGATTCATTGCTTGCTTTGATTTACTCTCAATAACATCTTGGATTAACCTTACATCAATCGAATATTTTTCTTTAAGCGCTGATAATTGATTTTGAATATCGGCAAGTTTATTTTTAAATTCAATACTCTTAAAATCATCCAATTCCATCTTGTTTAAATTTCGCATTGCCGCCCTTAAGCAAGTAGCTGCGAGATTATCGGAATGTCCTTGGTTATATAAATAGGCTCCGCCCAAAAACCAAGTAAAAGCCGGTCGATAAAATTTGGCGTTTTCACTTTGAAGACCAAAAAATCTCGATATGTCGGCCCTTAAAGAGTTGCTTATTTCTTTAAATTCTTTACGAAATTCCTTTTCTGAGGTATCTGTAAGTTCTTTAAGCGAAACTCCTAAGTCTGCTTTTATATCTTCAGTAAGTTTTGAAAATTCCTTTTTCTGATCGTGGCGCGTATAAAACCACTGAACCCCCTGAAATAAAATTACTAAGGTCGTTAATATTCCTGTTGAAATGGCAAGTGTGTAACCAAAATATGTTGAGTTTAAATTGCTTTGTCCTGCGACGTTATTTATCTGCTGATTTAACTTTAACAAGGTTGATGTTGTAAGCGTGATTGTTGTCGGATCCATAATTTAAATTATCCAATAGAGTTGACTTTTTATCAAATTCTAGAAATCAGTTAGGATGGTTCCGGCTTCATATCAGCATCCCATTATGCAAGCCCTACCTCGAGCTAATCCTCATCAACCCATCCGCGATCTTATCCGCCGCGCCGGGGATAAAGAATGCTAAAGATGCAGCGCTCATCTTGGCGCGCAGGTCGGCGTCGGTGAGAATATTCGTGAGCTGGGAGAAGAAGATGCCGGGCAGGAGGTTCGCCTCTTCGATGACGATCGCGGCCCCGGTGGCGGCGAACTCGTAGGCGTCCACGCGCTGGTGATCGTTGGCGGATGTGGACAGTGGGATAAGAATGGCGGGAAGACCGAACGATGCGAACTCGCATACGGAACTGCCCGAGCGCGCAACGACGACGTCCGCGGCGGTGAGCGCCGTGGCCATGTCACCATTCGCGCCAGCAGCGCTTCCGGCGCCGGTGCCGCCAAAGTAACCGATCGGCACATAGCGATACGTGACCGGCGTCTCCGCGAGCGCCACCTTGGATAATTTTTCCACTTCCGCAAAATTTCCCACGCCGGTCTGGTGGAGCACCGACGTCATTCCGATGAACTGCGGCAGGTTCGCAAGCACAAAATCATTGATGCGCTGCGCGCCCTGCGATCCGCCGATGATAAGCACGAGCGGCTGCGTCTTATCGAATCCCATGATCTCCTTTGCGGATTCCTTTGAAATACGCTCGCCGAGCAGTTCGGTGCGGAGCGGCGATCCCGTGACCTCCACTTTATCGGCGCGGAAGAACGCCGCCGCGCGGGCGAAGCTCAGGAACACGCGCGTGGCAAAACGGCCGGAAGTGATATTGGTAAGCCCGGGCTGGGCGTCGGAATCATGGATGGCGATAGGAATGCGATAGAACCATGCAGCAACGACGACCGGCAACGCTCCCGTGCCGCCCTTCGAGAAAACGACGTCCGGCATGATGAAGTAAAGCCTCCACAACGCCTGGAAAAACCCGATGACAAACTTTGGTCCGTCCAAAAAATTCTGCAAGGAAAAATAGCGGCGCATCTTCCCCGACGCGACCGGATAGACCGGAATGCCGCGTTGCGAAAGCAGTGCGCTGTACGCATCCTTGGGGCCAAGGTAAGAAAACTCCACCAGCGCGTGGAGCTGGTTGCATTTTGCCTGCAACGCTTCTGCCACCGCGAGCAATGGATAGATGTGTCCCCCGCTCCCGCCACCCGTGAATACTACGCGAAATTTTTCCATATTATTATCGTTCCGTTAATTATACCGCGTAACGTTCAGCGCGACACCGCTCATCGTGATGAACACCGCGAGCGCCGTGCCGCCGTAGCTGACGAACGGCAGCGGCACGCCGGTGAGCGGAATGATCCCGGAGATGGACGCCATATTGACGAACGCCTGGAGCGCGATGACGGTGCCGAAACCGATGAGGATCATCTGCCCAAACGGATCGCCCGCGCGCTTCGCGAGCCAGAACATGCGGAACGTAACGATCGCGAACAGCGCCACGAGCGCCGCGGCACCCACAAAGCCCAGCTCCTCGGCAACAACGGCAAAGATGGAGTCATCTATCGGCGTCGGCAGATAGCTGTCTTTCGTTGCCGATTGGCCGTACCCGACACCGAAGAGCCCGCCCGATCCGATCGCGATCAGCGACTGGTTGACCTGATAGTTCTGCCCCTGCAGATTCTGCGTCGGGTGGAGAAATCCGGTGATGCGCGCCATGCGGTACGGCGTGATGAAAACGAGGAGCACGACCGTCACCACCGCGATGCCGATGATGCTCAGGATATATTTCCACGGTGCGCCGCTCAAAAAATAGACAATAAGACCCGCACCGATCAGGATCGCGACCGTACTCGTGGCCGGCTGGAGGACAAGGAGCACGGCCATCAAACCGGAAATGATCGCGAACGGCAGGAGGCCCGTCTGAAAATCGGTGCTCCGCTTCTTTGAATTTGAGAGCCACGCGGCGAGATATAAAAGGTAAGTGAACTTCATCAGCTCCGCGGGCTGGAAACTGAGCGGCCCGAGCCGGAGCCAACGCGTGGAACCGCTCGCGGCGGTGCCGAGCGGCGTGAACACGAGTACGAGCGCTGCCATGCTGATGAGCAGCAGGATAAAAGCGACGTTCTTAAATTTGTAATATGGCACGAAATAGCCGACCAAGAATCCAACAAGGCCGACGGTGAGCCCGAATTCCAACTGGTGTTCCAGATAATAATAGCTGTTATTAAAGAGCTGCTTGCCGAGGCCGGACGACGCGGACGAAAGCATTGCAAGCCCGAAAACGAGCAGGATGCATAACGCCGCCGCCAAAAAATAATCAGGAGCACCGGCGCTGGTTCGTCGTCCGTTTCTTGCCATAAATTATGAGGATTTTTTACCACTCCGGCGCGGCGCCGGATGGCGCAACGTCTTTCCCGAAAATACCGCCTGGAACTCATTCTCTTTTTCCACCACGCGGCCATTCACCACGATGAACTTTACTTCGTTGCCGCGCAGGCACACGAGATCCGCGAAATTTCCTTCTTTGACCACTCCCCTGTCCGCAATGCCGAACTTTTTCGCTGGCACCAATGTGATCTTTTTTACCGCATCCTCGAACGACATCGTTTTATTTTCTTCGACGAATGAAAGGAACGCGGAGAATGTGGAAGCGCTCCGCTCGGACTTGAAATGTTTTTCTCCGGACATCGTATCGGAAACACTCGGCGCGTTGGAGGCGATGAGGCTGCGCGGTGACGCGATGGCACGGGCAATGAATGCGGCATCAAGATTTTTATAGAGTACGCTTCCCCTCAACCGTATAGCCTGCATCAGGCGCAGAAGCGCGTCGCGGCTGTCTTTCATCTCATACATTTCCCCGATCTCTTTGAGCGACTTACCGACGAGAAATTCGCTGCCTGGTGCCTGGGCAACGATGAAATTATTCTCATCAAGCTTCGGAATATCTTTTTTGATGCGCGATAAAAGCCATTCATCTTTGATGCTCGCCTCCATGACGCCAACGCCGCCCGTCTGCGCCCATTCCGGCAAAAAGGTGTATATCGGCACGAGTGAGCTTGTTGACGGGGCGATGTCAAAATGCAGATCGATCTCCGGCGGCAGATCGTTCACGAGCGCGAGCGCTTCCTCGTATTCCTTTTCCGCGCCGACGACCGGCGCGAAGTGGCTGATGATCGTCGAGACGCCGGTCTCACGTGCGAGCTTGATCGTCTCTTCCACTGATTCTTTTACGCCGGCCGCATCGCGGCGCAGGTGCGTGGCGTACACGCCGCCATATTTTTTTACCGTTTCCGCAAGCGTACGCAATTCCGCGTACGGCGTCTTGCGCGCGTGCACATAGCCAAGTCCCGTTGAAAGCCCGAATGCGCCTTCCGCAAGCGCCGCCTCGAGCGTGCGCACGAACACGTTCAGTTCGTTGCGCGTAAGATCGCGGAGCGCCTCGCCTACGATCGCACGGCGGATCGTCGCGTGGCCGGCGAGCGTGCCAAAGTTCACGGACGTCGGGCGCCGGTCCATCACCGCCAAAAATTCCGCCACCGTGTGCCAGTTGACGTTGAAACGGTTCGTATCACCCCATTTTTGGATGGACTCGAGCGTGCCGTAGAGCAGCGGCGCGAGCGATGCGCCGCACATGCCGCCCATGATGGTCGTCACCCCTTGCCGCAAGAAATCCTCCTGGCTTCGGTCGTTGAAGAGCGTTAGATAGTGGTCCGAGCCGGTGTTGCCGTCGATGAATCCCGGGCAAAGATACGCACCCTGTCCGTCAATGACGCCGTCCGCTTTCTTATTGGGAAAATTGCCGATGGCGGAGATTCGGGTGTCGCTCACAAAGACATCGCACGGGCGATCGGACGCATCGCCGGATGCGTGAGCGACACCCGTGCCATCAACAAGCTGGACGTTTTTGATAAGGAGTGTCATGCCTACTCATTATACAACAAAAACACGCCGGGCTTTGAGGAAACGATGGCGGCTTTCGCGGATAACGCGGTTGAGGATGCCACATAGGCGAGCATTGCCTTTGTCGGCGCACTTGCGGTGTTCTTAACGCCGGGGGCGACGACTATGGTTTGCGGCGCGACGGCGCGCAGGAACGCATCCCCTGCCGCAGTGCCAAGCCCGGGAAACGGCGCCTTGAGGATGTTCGCGTGCAGGCTCGTGCTCGCGTTCTTATCTTGCGCCGCGCGCGCGAGCAATGCGTCTTCCCCATTGACGCCGATATCCGCGGCGAGCAATGCGGTGAATTTTTGCGTGACCACGCGCTGAACAATGCCCGTATCGCTTGGCTCCGGGCTGCGCGCGAACGCAGCGTCGGGCGAAAGAATATCGATCTCGGCAACTGCATTGGTGTCGCTCACCGCGCCAGCGCCCGCCTCACCAAAGCGGATGCGATCCCCCGCACCAACCGTGATAAGCGGGATGTGTTTTGCGGCGATGACGTCCGTAAGCTGATTCCATTCCGTGCCATGTGCCGCGTCGGCGCGGCCATTATAGATGAATGCACCGACCTGATAGTGCTGCAATACATATTCATAACCATCGTAGTCGGCGGCCTGCGGATAGGAAATGATCGCGAGATCAATGTACGCCGGCGCACCGGGCGGCATCACTTTTTGGAGATCGTCCACGATGCCGTCGTCGGAACCCGCGTCGGTGAGTACCGTCACGCCGCCCGGCAAAGCGAGCAGTGCTGACTCACCCTGCGTTACCGGCAAAAAATAGATATACGGCGGGGTTGCAGATCCGGCAGCGCCATTAGCAGCACTAACACCAGCATCGCTTCGCGCAACAAAAATATTTCTCCATAACGCCACATCGAGTATGATGAGTGCGAATAAAACGGTCGCGCTCACGATGTCAATAATTTTTTTGCGATGATGGTGAGGCATAATAGTGGACAAATAATAGTAAGATGCCGTAGTAGAGCACGATCGCGAATGCCGAGCCGAACACCGCCGGCACCGGCATGGTGATCACTGCAAAAAAATGAATGATAAAAAGTTCGTATTGCAATAGCACCTTCGTGATCTGTGTTGCGCAAAACGCGAGCGGTGGCATAACGTAGCTGAACATCACGAGTAGTGCGCCGAAAACAATTATCGCAAACCACGGGATCATGATCAAAATATTGGAGATGAACGATGTCAGTGAAAAATCTCCAAACGTGTTCATCACAATCGGCAGGATCGCAAGATTGGTGGAAAGTGAAAGCATCGCGTGCGATCGCCATTGAAATGCGCCTTCGTCCGTCCAATGGAAAAAATGTTCGATGGGCGGACCGAGATAATAGATACCAAGGAAGCTCAGGAACGAGAGCTGAAACGCCGCGTCGGTGAGTACCGTCGCATTCGCGATAGCCATGCCAAGTGCGGCGAACGTGATCGCGTTCCGCGCGCTAAAGACTCTGCCCGTTCCGCGCGCGACGACGGCGAACGAACCCATGATCGCGGCGCGAATGGCGGAGATCGCGCCGCCGGAGATAAAAACAAACAACGCGATCACGCCGAGCGTGATCCATAGCAGCGCGCGACGCGGCACACGATCTTTCAACGCCGCCACAATAGCAAAAGTGATGATGATTATTTTATATCCATACAGGTTGACAATATACGACGTACCAGACGCTTCCATCTGCGCCTTAAGCGCCGCACCAAGCGTGCCACTTGTGCCAAGCAATATTGCCGCCAAAAGTGCCGCCTGATCCGCCGGCAAGGACTGTGTGATCTTTTGGGCGATATTTTGCTCAACGTCGATCACGACCTCCTTTAGCCACAACCCCTGATGATGCGTCACCACGTGCAGCTGCGGCAGAAATATCGCCGGTGGCTCACCGCCACCAGACATATCGCTCATATCTTCCGATGATGACGCGTCCGCAGTCACCGATCCGCTGATCCACAGCTCATCGCCATAACGGAATTGGCTGCTGTCCGGAAATGTAAAGACTTCTATCGTGCCGGCATACGGACGCGCCAGAGATATAACAAGTGTCGTATATTTTCCAGCCACTTTCGGCGCGTCCGCTACGACGCCAAGAAATGCAGCGCTCTTTCCTATTGGTATATGCGTATGCGCGGTTTGCCAATTTAGATACGCGTGATAATAGAGGACGCCTGCGCCGGCGGCGCAAAAAAATAGCGCGAGGTATTTCCATGACCCGCGCCAGCGGGAAAAAAACAATAACGCTGTTCCCCCTGCGACACTCCCCGTCACCCCTAACAAAAATATATTCCATCCCACATTCGCGGCGAATATGCCAAAAAGAAACGCAGCGGCAATGCCAAAAGAAATATCCCCTGCGTTCAGCTTCGTGCCAATGGATACGCGCATCCACCTATCATACTCACGCCGGATTAAAAAAATATAAAAAGGCGCCACTCAACGAGAGAGTGACGCCGGACATCCGGGCTGGAAAGACGAGGCATCTAGGCATATCGCTGTCCGATTGCGTTGAACCCAAGAGCGACCATTCCCAATAAAACATCGGATAAAAATTCCTCTTCATCTCTCCACTCGATCTGTCGAATGGGATTTTTGAAGGGCAATATGCCGCCATCGCCGATGCTCCGATAATAGCACCAACGATGGCGAAAATCGCTTCTTGCATTCTGTTCACGCACCTTTGCCGCCTTTTCGCCTAGCAAATCTCTCATGCGCCAGCGGCGGTCAATTTCCTGCCGCGCTTCGATCACTGCGGTTGCCAAGCTGGTTAACTCGAGGAATATTTCGTCGTCTCTCCGAAGCTCATCGCACTGCGCGCGGCTGGTTGGATAATCATCGTGATCACATCTCCTTTCGCGACAAAATTGTTCGATCACTTCAGCTTCTTTTGCAAATTTTGAGCTGGAACTTGCGAAAGCAGCCGTTAAAAAAATTGCTGCCACGACGATGAAAATGAGGGCGAGCGGCACAAAGTGGTGGATGAAAAATGTAAGACCAAGGACGCCGAATAAAACTGAGGCGGCCCACGATCCTCGGATAAAAATCTTGTAGGTACGCACTTTCTCTCCGGGTGTTTTGGACATCATGAATTCCTCCTTATTTCCCTTCGATTTCAAGTTGCCGTTTTTATTCTAATCTATTTTTTTATATTCTGTCAAATTTTTTCCGCCACTCCGCGATCTTTTTGTGATCGCCGGAGAGCAATACCGGCGGCACGCGCCATTTTTTTCCTTTTGCGGGAATAAAAACCTCGGGCCGCGTGTATGTCGGAAACGAACCATTGATCTCTTCGAGTGATTCTTCCTTTCCAAGGAATCCGGGAATCTGGCGACTTACCGTTTCTATGAGCGCAAGCGCCGGGATCTCGCCGCCGGATAAGACATAATTTCCTATCGAAATCTCCTCGTCGGCAATATATTCCGCTACGCGCTCATCCACGCCCTCGTACCGGCCGCAGATCAAGATGAGATCATCGTATTTTGCCAGGCGGCGAGCGGTAGCGGCGTTTAACTGTTTTCCGCGCGTGGAAAACAAAATCACCCGCGTTTTATGTTTTTTTAACGTCTTCCGCGCCATGCTTTTAATCTTTTTTACCGCATCCCAGGCGGGTTGGACCGCGAGTACCATCCCCGGACCGCCGCCGAACGGCCGATCATCCACTTTTCTATGTTTGTCCTTTGTGAATGCGCGAAGATCGTACGCACGCACCAAAATAATTTTTTTCGCCTGCGCGCGTTTAAAAAGCGATTCCTCAAGATAGGAATCGAACATGCCGGGGAAAATGGTGACGATATGGAACCGCATCATCTCGAAATCATTTCGAATGTTTATCCGGCGGTTCCATGTTTATTTGCGTCAGCTCCGGCACGGATGGCGTTGCTGCCGGCGAGGGGTCTTTGGTTTGCTTCTTTAACGATTCAGTGATGGAACGCCGCAATTCTTCTATATCCACTTTTTGCCGGACAAATTGCTTTGGAGCGGGTGCTGATGTTTGCGGCGGAGCAGATACCGAAACCTGTGTTGGAGTTGGAATCGAATCAGAAGAAGACGTTTTTTGATCGGCAATTTTTACGCTAGGCCCCAATTCTGGCGCTTTCGATACCGGCCGCGAGAAAGGCACTGACGAAGACGCCGATGCGGGGGTCGACGGGTGCAGCGGCGGCGCGGAGCGGTCACGCGCACCGACGTCGCTGCGGGGACGCATCTCTCCATGCGAAACATCCGGGCGTGGCGCCGCGGGACGCAAAACCTGCGCCAGCGGTTTTTCGTCGCGCCGTCCGATCTTTTCGTTGATGATCGCATCGCTTTGGCCATTCCATTCGCTGGCGATCCGCTCGTCTACGATCGCACGGGGTACGGCATAATGCTCGCGGGTATTTTTGATGATGATATCTTTATATGACTGCAGCGGCTGGATATGCGGCGGCAAGGTCGTTGCCGAAAACGGCTTGGATGAAACGCCGTCGATCATTAATTTGATATAAACATTCGCCTTTGCAAGATTTACCAGGTCGTTCTGCAGAAATTCCGGCATAAACTCCTTTTCAAGAAACTCGCCGTCCGCTGCACCGACACGGAATGTGATGATCGTGCCCACGTTACCAAACACCGCATCGCGCACTTTGGTGTTGCCGTCATTCGTTACCAGCTGACCGATATACTGGTGCGCAAGTGTGAGCGAGAGACGATATTTGCGCGCTTCGGAAAGAATACTCGCGAATGAATCCGTCGCAAAGTTCTGGAATTCGTCCACGTACATATAGAAATCGCGGCGTTTGTCTTCCGGAATATCCACTCGCGACATGGCGGCAAGCTGAAGCCGCGAGATGATCATCGCGCCAAGCAATGCGGAATTATCCTCCCCCATCTTTCCCTTGGAAAGGTTCACAATGAAGATCTTGCCGGTATCCATGATCTCGCGCATATTGATCGTCGAGCGCGCCTGCCCAAGAATGTTGCGAATCAAAGGATTGGAGACGAACTGCCCCACCTTGTTCTGAATGGCGGCGAGCGCCTCCGTCTCGAGCTTTTGCGAATAGCGCGCAAACTCGTTCTGCCAGAACGCCTTGATGACCGGGTCTTGCAGATTATCAACGATCTTTTTGCGGTACGGCGGCTCGGCGAACATCCTCAAAACACCCAACAATGTCGAGTTGGGCAATTCGAGCAACGCGAGCAGCGTATTGTTCAAAATATATTCCATGCGCGCGGACCACGCGTCCACCCAGATCTTTTTGAACACGCCCATGATGCCCGATGCGACGAGGTGGCGGAACTCCGTACCTACCTGTTCCATCGGGTTGAACGCAATCGGATACTCCATATCGGACGGATCAAAATAGATCACGTCGTCCAGGCGCTCCTCGGGAATGTAATCGAGGAGCTTCTCCGCGGATTCGCCGTGCGGATCAAGAAACGCGATGCCGCGGCCGGCTTCGATGTCCGCGATGGCCATGTTCTCTAAGAGTGTGGATTTTCCGACGCCGGTCTTTCCCACCACATACACGTGGCGTCGGCGGTCGTCGATCTTGATGCCGAACTTCTGATCGGTATTCCCGCGATAATTGTGATATCCGATCGGCGTGATGTCGTTTGGTGATTTTCCGTTTGCCATACAATGATTATCCCTTTATTCCTCTATTATAGGAAGCGACGCCGGCGGACTGCCCTTGCGCGATTCCACCTTTGCAAGCTCGGTCGTCGAAACCACCGCCAACGGGAAGTGAAACACGGTCGCCAGTTCCTCTATATTGAGGATCGATTCGTGGGTTGCGGGGAGAAGGTGGCGATAGTGCTCGTAGAGATAACGCTTTCGCGCGCGGATGCGTGTCTTCTTGAAAATATTATATTTCACCGAATACGATGCGGTCGATGTCGGGCTGTTGGGTTTCAGGGAATTCAGATTCTGCGTGTTGAATTGGCGGATGAACCCGTGGATGGAATTGGTATGGCCGGAATCCTCCGCTCCTTCGCGCTTTTCGACATAAAGAAATCGCAACGTTGCCTCGAATGCGATCTTGGAAATTTTAAGATGGATGGCGTCCGCGCGTTCTTTGTCTACGGGCGTCATTAAAAAGCGCGGCATCTTTGCTTGCTGATCATTTTTGCTCGGCTTCGCCGCGCCGGGGTGTTCAAACGGCGCACGAAGCGCCTCTTGTGGGGAAATGCCCAGATCAAGCTTTGGCCACATGCTTGGTTTTTTCTGCTCCTCGATACCAAGCAGTTTTTTTATCTCCTGCTCCCCTTCTTTGCGAAAATCCTCGCCGGTCGGCTTAATAACCACCTGAAACCACAGCTGCTCATCGTTCTTTAATTTGGACATTGCCTCCATGAGCGGCGCGATGGTATCGATGCGATGCTCTTCCACCGCTTCCTCGAACATCGGGTAGGTGCGGATCGGCAAATAATTTTCATGGCGCAACACCTCCTCGAATCCGGAGACGTCGAATGTCTCGTTCGGCAGCACGTGCGGCAGCTCCTCCAGATAATCCTCCGCCTCGGTGATCTCCGCTTCCGGATATGCCGCATAGATCGCCGATTCCATCATATTGCGGAATTGCGTCGGCACGCGAAGATAGAAATGCGTCTCGCCGGCGCGGCCGATGAGCTCAAAGATCATCCAATATTGCTCCTGTCCTTCCCAATATTTCTTATAGGGACCGATACCGTACGAATAGGGCGCGTGTGCGGCGGCGAAGATCTGCTCCATCGCCTTCGGTGTTTTGAGGATGGTCTTCGGCACTTTGATCTCGAGCAATTTCCATTTGATGTCGGTGACGAACCGGTAATGCAGATGCAAACGCCACGCTTCCCAAAAGATCAGGATGGCGATCAGGGGCAGAACGAACCACCATACCGTTCCCCACACCACAAAGATGCTTCCCAAAATGCCTGATACGATATGAGCCATATATGCTTATTATCAACCGTAAAACGACAAAGCGCAAAACGCCGGGCCGTAAAAAACCAGCCTAAGATTCCCGGACGCGGTAGCGGCCGTCGTTCATACGCTCAAAGAAATTCCGGTTTTGGAGGTTGATGAGGATGGTGTTCTGTTTGAAGAAACGCTGCTGGTTCACATGGGTCACCACGTCGGTCGCCTTGAGCGGACCCTTGGTCTTCAATACTTTTGCGATCACTTCGCGCGCGGTTCCCGGTTCATAGCCATGCTCCTTAAGACCGTACATGCCACGGCCGACGAGTACAAAACGATTATCCTTGATGAGCTCATTATGCACGGTCGGCGCAAGCGCCTTTTGGTCATCAAAGCCAACTTTATTGATGTTTGTGGCAATATCCTCAAAGTGCAGCGGTTCGGCTTTCTTCTTGAGCACGAGATAGATCTTGTCCCGCACGGTTGCCGGATTGATCTCCGGCCATTCGCTCAGACCCATATCGCCATACGGGTTCTTGTCGATCTGCTTGGAGATGCTCAGATAATTTTCGGCGATCTCCTGCGCGACCGATTTTGTTTTCAAAAAACTTGCGAGTTGAACCTGATACGAATCCGCAAAGACCTTCTCTTTGTGTGATTTCAAAAACCCGACCCAGCCGTTCACGAACGCGCTCGCGGTCTTGAGGTCTTTTTCGGTGACATAATAGAAGGGATTGAACGCATCGTCCTCGCGGTGAAGATTGAACACGCCGGATGCTTCCGCCAGAAAATCAAGATGGTTCTCCCGTACGCCGCTCGTGAGCGTCGTCGCGTAACGAACCACTTCGGGCTTGCCGGACACGCCGCCGCGCGCGGCGATGAACTTCTTGACCTTCTCCAGCACGACGCCCGTTTCCGAATTCTTTGCGATGTTCGCCTTGACGAGCGTGATCGCACCGTTCTCTATCTGGCGCACGCGCTCACGGGTGACATCCAGGCGATCGCCGATCGCGGCAAGCGTTTCTCCGTCCGTCTTGCCGTCCAGCCCAAAACGAGCCGTAATAACCTCCTTTTGGCGGGGATTCAGGCCATTCAGTGAATTAGTGATGATCTTGGTGATAGATGCCATACTTTTGTATATCGGTGATATTGTATATTTATATTAAGATAAATGTCAAGCGTTAATCCAGTAGGCTCAACAAGTAAGTGCAACACTTCGGTAAAATACGAAGTGTATGACATATCAACAATTGTCGGTCGAGGAAAGGGAAAAGATACAAGAAATGCTGTGGGCAAAGTCCTCCATCCGGGCAAT
>Ga0326727_10002289_pt1 | contig 66454 bp, 62 predicted proteins | sample MB2enrmetagenome_FD_207643 | JGI IMG/M metagenome (GOLD analysis project Ga0326727, IMG submission 207643) | Lab enriched peat soil microbial communities from McLean, Ithaca, NY, United States - MB29MY | ecosystem: Environmental > Terrestrial > Soil > Wetlands > Peat | place: USA: New York...
CGAGCGGCATGTCCCGAATTCCATCGCTACGTTGAGACGACAGCTTATCGCCGCTCTGGTCGCTCATCTGCCGCGATGCCCGTGCTGCGGAGGGGCACGGATCACGGAACAAAGGCTGAATTTATGAAGCAGTAAAAATAGGCGGCGCCCAAGAATAAGCGAATGAGGCGTTTGACTTTGTTCCGTCACGGCCCGGCTTGTGCCGGCCATCTATCGCGGCATGTGCGGCTATAGGTGGCCCGGACAAGCCGGGCCATGACAGTTTAGGAATCCGTCCGGCTGAAGCGGTAATTCTTGGGCGTCGCCTTAGGCCGAAAAACGGGCCGAAAGCCGATTCCCCGACCGGTTCGGAAGCTCGCTTACGACGTGGCTCCACCAGACGCGGTGGCAACCGAACGGGCATGGCCTGCCAGGGCCTCCCGCAGCGCTTCCTCCTTCGTGTGGTCGAACGATGTCCGCATCACCGTCCCGCCGATGCCCTCCAGATCGGCCAGCACCTTGTCGTCGGTCATCTTGCGGATCAGCAGGAACAGTCCGGCCCCACCGGGCGGCAGCGCCTGAGCCGCGTCCTTCATGAAGTGGTCGTCGATGCCGGCATCGGCGAACGCTCCGCCGACTGCGCCGGATGCGGCGCCAAGCGCGGTGCCGACCAGCGGCATCAGGAAGATGAAGCCGATCAGGGTGCCCCAAAAGGCGCCGGACAAAGCGCCTGTCGCGGTGAGGTTGACCATCTGGTTCAGCTTGACGCGCCCCTTTTCGTCCTTCACGGCGATCACGGCGTCGCCGAGTTCGATCAGATACTCCTTTTGCAGGCCCAGTATCCGTTCGCGGACCTCTTCGGCTTTCTGCTCATTGGGGAAGGCAATAAAAACCAGGTCGCTCATGCCAGTGTTCCCATCTTATGACGTTGGTACGACAGAATGAAGACGTATCGAGACTTAGCAAAAGCCTCGATGCGACCTTAGCCGCCGCCGGCCATTCCGGTCGAGGCAATACCGAAGTTTGGGCCGAACCCGAACGAAGCCATCGGCATGTTGATGCCGCACCCGGGCAATTCCATCAAGCCCGCCGGGTGGTCATAGGCGATACCCGTCCGAGGCTGTGATGCACTTCACAGCGTCGCAGCCCTGTCGCGGAATAAGACGTCAACTACGCATGGTCCGGAAGTTCTGCTGGACGCGGAGGGGGGCGATAACGCAGATGTTATCATCGACATTGATGCAGATTCCGCGGGCCAGGCTGCTACTTCATTGATCGTCAAGTGATCGGCTACACGCCCCGGTGTTATGTGCTGAGACTGCGCTTCGGATGCGATGGCTACTTCCTGCTTGCGTCCGGCGTAGGGGAAACATAAAGTTGCTGATATGGTCTCGAAGTTATTCAATGGTAACTTCGATCTTCGGACTTTGATGACGGAGGGTCCGCAAGGTCTCAAGAACAACACGGAGGTAGTGTCATGAATACCAAGGGATTACGCGTCCAACTCCTGTCCGATAGCGAGAGCATAGACGCCATTGGCAAAATCGCCGCCATGGACTCCGTGGCAACCGAACCGGCGGAACTGCCAGCATCAGATCAGCGTTTCGGCATAGCCGAGGCGGCGGGGATCATAGCGGTTATTCATACCTCGGCCGAAATTGCACTGTTGTTGGCCAAGGCATTCAAGCTAGTGCGTGGCCAGAAAAAAATAACACTCAGGACGCCGCGGGGATCGGTGACGATCGAGGGCGATGCCACCACGGCGGAGGATGTAATCCTCGCCAAAATCAAGGCCGCGGCAATCATTTAATGAGTGAGTGCGTTCCATGGAACATGTGGCGTTTGGTGCTTTCAATCCACGCTTCTATGGCGTGTCGATGTTTCTGACCGACGCGGATCGACGAGATACGCTCAACCGTTATTTCGAACATCCAGACAGCTTCCCCGTGCGGGCCAACGACGGCTCACCGAGCCTGGGCGAAATCTCCGCGATTTCTGCCATAGACCATGAGTTACGGCATTTCCATGACTTTCTGTTGTCGCCCTTTGGCACCATTATGATGGGCCTCAGGATGCAGGCAACTATCAACGGTTTTCAGGCGATGAAAACTATTCAAAATTGCCCTGGCCGGTTTGTGCCAGTGCCTCTCATCCGCTGGATGAGGTGGGACGCAGCGATGCGGCAAAAGTGGATCGACACGACGGGCGCTTCCTATGGCATCGAGCGCACTGAAGACGTGGTTCCGATACCGTATGTGGAAGATCCTTCAAAATCAGACCTGCAAAAGGGACTCCATCCGGTTCAGGACGGTGTCTCTCATGAGATTCGGTTTCAACAATACGCACTGACGGCCGCGCAAGCATTTGTCTCGATGGATAAATGCAGGCAGCGAAGCTTCTCGGAATATAATCTGGACGTAACGGCCGACAATATATTCGAAGCGACCGCGCATTTAGTTCAGCTCCAAGCGGTGTGGACAGGGCAAGATGAAGCTTCGTCTAAACTGTTTTTCCATTTCGTTATGAACTCTCAATCAAAGCAACTCAAGCCGCTTCAGATACTCTGGATGGCGTTGCAAAAATCCATTACGGTCACTCGGGCATTGGAGTTGTGCACGTGGATGCTGCTCGGCTCGTATGAGCAGATTTGGTCGCGCGGTCACCCGGCAAACAGGTACCTTCAGGTCCTAACGCTGGCGGCCGCGGCGCCCGATCACGAGATATTCTCGTTGCCAATGCCTGCGCTCCAGTTATTTGCTCGTCTCGATGCTTTGATGCAAGCCGGCGCATGGAGCGACAACCTCGCCGCAGCCGCTCTCTCAGCCGACCGTCGAAGCAGCGTTTATGCTCGTGCGGCCGAGACGTTAAAGGGCGGGTTTTTCGATACGCTTTTTAGCGTGGCGACGGTTTGGTACAGCGATCAGCGTGCTGTACGGGCAACATTCGCCAAGGATCCGGAATCGTTCGTCAATCCTCTTCGATATCTTAACGAGCGGTGTTATCCCATACCTCTTGTGGAGACACGGTTTGGCGATGACGTGCACGAGCGGGAAGATTCACTTGATAATCTTAATGCACGCGCGATCACTATAGACGATCAAGATAGACAGGTGCTCTCCTACATAGTGCGACTTAAATCAGATCGGACAGCGCATGACCTTGATGACGCCTTTTCGGCACGAATTGTGACGCACATGGTCGATTTTCTGTTCACTGATGAGCCGGTTACCGATCTCTATGAGCACTGGTGCAGATCGCAAGCTAAAAAGCTCATCAATAAGGAACTCATATCAGTATATTGAAACCTTCGTCTCGGCTGGCCTATCGGCGGCTTGTGTCTCTCATCGGACAACCCACCATTGTTCGTTGCGGCAGTTTCTCGGCCGAGCTCAGGCGGACCGGCATCATACATCCGCGAACTCCGACGCCGGATAGCCCTGGGCGAACAGCAACGCCCGCAAGTCCGCATGGTCGACCCTCGCCCGCGCCTCGGTCGCGACGATCGGCTTGGCGTGGAACGCCACCCCAAGCCCCGCCGCCCGGATCATATCGAGATCATTGGCCCCATCGCCCACCGCCAAGGTCGCCGACAACTTCAGTCCCCGCTGCGCCGCCAACTCGGTCAGCGCCGCCAGTTTGCTGTCCCGGCCGATGATCGGTTCGCCCACCGCCCCGGTCAGCGCCACGCCATCGTCCAGCAGCGTATTCGAACGGTGCACATCGAAGCCAAGCTGCGCCGACACCTTGCCTGTAAAGAAACTGAACCCGCCGGAGATCAGCGCCGTCAGCGCCCCCTTCGACCGCATTGTCGCGACGAGCTCGTGCGCGCCGGGCGTCAGTTGGATGCGTTCCCAGGTCTTCTCCAAGGCGTCCAGGTTCAGGCCCTTCAGCATGGACACGCGTTCCCGCAGCGCCTCCTTGAAGTCCAATTCGCCGTTCATGGCCCGCGCGGTAATGGCGGCGATCTTCTCGCCGATGCCGGCGAAACCGGCGAGTTCGTCCAGCGTCTCGCCGGTCACGATCGTGCTGTCCATATCGGCCACCAGCAGCGCCTTGCGCCGCGCCCGCGTCTTCAACGTGATCGCGTCTATCGGCCGCCCCTCCAGCGCGGCGAGCAGCAGCTCCGGCGTGGGCGGCGTTGACAGCGGGATATCCACGGCCTCTCCCGGGGACAGGATCACCGGCGGCGCACCGCGCAGGGCGTTGCGGATTTGATTGATGATGGCTGGGGTGAGGGTGATAGCGTCGCGCCGGGCGACGATGGTCGTTACGTAGTTCATGGCGGCCCGGAACCTGACAGCGGGTTGCCGGACATGCAAGTGAATGCCGAAACGGCAGCGCTGGATTATGAGGTAAATGTCCTCATAATTTGCTTGCGATGCCACTTCGAGTGCGCTATACGATTTCGGCGGCCGGATTTTGGTCGTGGCGTTAACCGATCGTTCAGTCTCTTGGTCTAGTCCGGCGGCTTTCCGACGGAGCAAGGTCGAATGTGGGACACGCCATGGCTAAGGCCGCGAACATCGGAGCGCAGGTTCCAGCCGCGGATCGGCCGGGACTTCGAACTTGAAGACGCCGATGTCATCGACGCCAAGGCGCGCGGGTTTCCCACCCGCGTTATTGCCATCGGTGCCGGAGGGGCTGTGGTGGTGACCGGCTTCTATGGTTTGGCGACGGGCAGCTACCTCGCCGTGCAGGTGGTCTGGGCGGTGGCGGGCCCGATGCTTGGTGCTCCGGTGACGCATACTTCGGCTCAACGGGAAAGGATTAACCATGGATAGCCTGACATTCTCCTCCGGCGTTGCCGCTCAGGCCGATGACCGGGCGGATGCCAAGCTGAAGGTGCCGAAGAACCGGGTGCAGTTCGATCTCGCGCCGCGGTCGATGGAGCGGCTGAACGCGCTCAAGCTGAAGACCGAAGCAGCGTCTTATGCGGAAGTCGTCAAGAACGCGTTGCGTCTGTACGAAGCGCTGATCGAGGAAACCGAAAGCGGCAAGCAGTTCTTCGTGCGCGACGAGACCGGCGCGATGACGCCGTATCGCCTGTTCCTCTGACCGCGATGGCCGATTGGCCCGGCGCGCTGCTTGTGGCGGGGCCGACGGCCAGCGGCAAGTCCGCCCTCGCGCTGGAAATCGCTCAGCGCGTGGGCGGCACTATCATCAATACCGACTCGATGCAGGTCTATCGGGAACTTCGGATCCTGACCGCCCGCCCCACCGCGGCCGAGGAAACCCTGGTTCCCCACCGGCTCTACGGCATCCGTCCCGCCGCCGAAGCCGGTAGCGTCGCGTGGTGGCGGGACCAGGCGATGGCGGCGATGGCGGAGGCCCGCGCCGCCGGGCGCCTGCCCATACTGACCGGCGGGTCCGGGATGTATTTCGCGGCGCTGACCGATGGCATCGCTGATGTCCCCGACCCCGGACCGGACGCCCGGGCCGAAGCGCGCAGGCTGCTTGTTGAGCTGGGTCCCGCCGGGCTGCATGCCGAACTGGCCGCTGTCGATCCCGCCACCGCGGCGCGGTTGAAGCCCGAAGACAGCCAGCGAGTCGCGCGCGCCTGGGAAGTCCTGCGCGGCACGGGTGTCGGCCTAGCTGCCTGGCAGGACCGCAAGTCAGAACCGGCCCCGTGGCGCTTTTCCGCTATCCTCCTCGACCCGCCCCGCGACAGTCTGCGGGCTGCGATTGCCATGCGCTTCGACACCATGATGCGGCAGGGTGCGCTGGACGAGGTGCGGCAGTTGGTGGCGCTTAAGCTCGACCCGAGCCTGCCGGCGATGCGTGCGCATGGCGTGCCGGAGTTGTCGGCCTACCTGCGTGGCGAGTTGTCCCTGCATGAGGCTGGGCGGCGGACGGAACTGGTCACCGGCCAATACACGAAGCGCCAAGCGACATGGTTTCGTCATCACGTGCTTGCACCCCAGCCCCGCACTTTGGCGATTAGTGCGCGATTTTTGGATTTGGCGCAACTTTCGGAAAGAGAACGCGCTGATTTGTTCATGTTTATTGAAAATCTGTGTTGACCCCTGATTTCAACCGGCCTAACCGTCCGCCGGTATTCAGCAACGGGAACCGGACATGGCGGCGGAAATGACTCAGTCGGGAGCAGAAATCCTTCTACGGGCACTCAGGGATCAAGGCGTAGAGGTCATTTTCGGCTATCCCGGCGGCGCCGTATTGCCGATTTACGATGCGCTGTTTCAGCAGAACTCGATCCGCCATATCCTGGTGCGGCACGAGCAGGCGGCGGTGCATGCGGCCGAGGGCTATGCGCGGTCCACCGGCCGCACCGGCTGCGTGCTGGTCACCTCCGGCCCGGGCGCGACCAACGCGGTCACCGGGCTGGTCGATGCGCTGATGGACAGCATCCCGATCGTCTGCCTGACCGGGCAGGTGCCGACGCATCTCATCGGCAACGATGCCTTCCAGGAGGCCGACACCACGGGCATCACCCGGCCGGCAACCAAGCACAACTATCTGGTCAAGCGGCCGGAAGACCTCGCCCGCGTGGTGCATGAGGCGTTCTATGTCGCCAGCCATGGCCGCCCCGGCCCGGTGGTGATCGACCTGCCGAAGGACATCGTCATCAACAAGGCCCCGTATGCGGAGCCGACGGCGCAGCACCCGAGTTATCGTCCGCGCACCGAGCCCGACGCCGATCAGATCGCCAAAGCGGTGGCGCTGCTGAAGGGAGCAAAGCGGCCTGTCATTTATGCCGGTGGCGGCGTGATCAATGCCGGGCCGGAGGCATCGGCGCTGTTGACGCAGTTCGCCCGCACCACCGGCTTCCCGATCACCAATACGCTGATGGGCCTGGGGAGCTATCCGGCCAGCGATCCCCAGTTCCTCGGCATGCTCGGCATGCACGGGACATACGAGGCCAACCTGGCGATGCATGGCTGCGACGTCCTGCTGGCCATTGGGGCGCGCTTCGACGACCGGATCACCGGGCGTCTGGATGCGTTCAGCCAGGGTTCGCAGAAGATCCACATCGACATCGACGGATCGTCCATCAACAAGAACGTCGCGGTGGATATTCCGATCGTCGCCGACGCGGGCAAGGCGCTGGACGCGCTGTTGGCGGCGTGGAACGCCAGCGATGCGCCGGTGGACAGGCCGGCTTTGGCCTCCTGGTGGCGTCAGATCGATGTGTGGCGGGAAAAGAAAAGCCTGAAATTCACTCAGGACATGCGGCGCGGCGGCATCATCAAGCCGCAATACGCGATCCAGCGCCTGTTTGAGATCACCCGCGCCCGCAGCCAGGAAACCTTCATCACCACCGAGGTCGGCCAGCACCAGATGTGGGCGGCGCAGCACTTCCACTTTGAGAAGCCGAACCGCTGGATGACCTCCGGCGGACTGGGCACGATGGGATACGGCCTACCGGCCGCGATGGGCGTGCAAATCGCGCATCCGGATGCGATGGTGATCGACATCGCCGGCGAGGCGTCGATCCTGATGAACATCCAGGAGATGGGCACGCTGGCGCAGTATCGCCTGCCGGTGAAGGTGTTCATCCTGAACAACCAGTACATGGGCATGGTGCGCCAGTGGCAGGAACTGCTGCATGGCAGCCGGTATTCGGAGACCTACTCGAATGCGCTGCCCGATTTCGTCAAGCTGGCGGAGTCGTTTCACGCTACCGGCATGCGGGCCCAGTCGGTCGATGAGCTGGATGCGGTGATCCATGCCATGCTCGATTGCCCGACGGCGGTGATCGCCGATATCGCGGTGGACCAGGCGGAGAACTGCTTCCCGATGATCCCCAGCGGCGCGGCGCATAACGAGATGCTGCTGGGTCCGGAGCATGAAGCCTCCGGTGCCGGGATCACCGACGCGGGCCTTGCCCTGGTCTGATCGCGGCTTGTGCTTGCCTATCCGGGCGTGGCGGGGCATGACCCCGCCCGCGCGGCTATTCCCTTCACTTTGCAGTTTTGGTTCATGTAATGCCCGGCATCAGTGACACAACCCAACGTAGCGCGACCATATCGGTCCTAGTTGACAACGAAGCCGGCGTCCTGGCGCGGGTCATCGGCCTGTTCTCCGGCCGCGGTTACAACATCGACAGCCTGACCGTGGCGCCGATCGATGAAGCCGGACGGCGCAGCCGGATCAATATTGTGACGTCGGGCACCAGCATGGTGATCGAGCAGATCAAGGCTCAGCTTGATCGCCTGGTGCCGGTGCATCGCGTCGCGGACCTGACGATGGAGGGGCCGCATGTGGCGCGGGAACTCGCGCTGGTGAAGGTGATCTGCACCGGGGAGCAACGGGTGGAAGCGCTGCAGGTCGGCACGTCGTTCCGCGCCCGGGTGGTGGACACGACGCTAGGCAGTTTCGTGTTCGAGCTAACGGGCGCTACCGAAAAGATCGACGCGTTCATCGAGCTGATGCGGAATCTGGGCCTCGCCGAGGTGTCCCGCAGCGGCATCGCCGCGCTCGCCCGCGGGACGCGAGTCATCTAAATCACACGCCTGAGCTTAAGGGGAAGCACACAATGCGCGTCTACTACGATCGCGATGCCGACGTGAACCTGATCAAGGGGAAGAACGTCGCCATCATCGGATACGGCAGCCAGGGCCACGCCCATGCGCTGAATCTCAAGGACAGCGGCGTCAGGCAGCTTGCCATCGGCTTGCGCCCCGGTTCAACCGGCGTCGCCAAGGCGGAAGGCTCCGGGCTGAAGGTCCTGGACCCGGCTGACGCCGCCAAATGGGCGGACGTCGTCATGATCCTCACCCCCGACGAGGGCCAGGGCGACCTCTACCGCGAAAAGATCGGCCCCAACCTGAAGGCCGGAGCGGCACTCGCCTTCGCGCACGGCCTGAACGTGCACTTCAACCTGCTCGACCCGCGCCCCGACATCGACGTGTTCATGATCGCGCCGAAGGGCCCCGGCCACACCGTGCGCAGCGAATACCAGCGCGGCGGCGGCGTGCCTTGCCTCGTCGCGGTGGCGCAGAACCCCTCCGGCAACGCCCTGGAAGTCGCTCTGTCCTACGCCTCCGCCATCGGCGGCGGCCGCGCCGGCGTCATCGAGACGACCTTCAAGGAAGAATGCGAAACCGACCTGTTCGGCGAGCAGGTCGTGCTCTGCGGTGGCCTGGTCGAGCTGATCAAGGGCGGCTACGAGACCCTGGTGGAAGCCGGCTACGCCCCCGAAATGGCGTATTTCGAGTGCCTGCACGAGGTGAAGCTGATCGTCGACCTGATCTACGAAGGCGGCATCGCCAACATGAACTACTCGATCAGCAACACGGCCGAGTACGGCGAGTACGTCTCCGGCCCGCGGATCATCACCCCCGCGGTCAAGGCTGAGATGAAGCGCGTGCTGACTGACATCCAGACCGGCAAGTTCGCCCGCGACTGGATGCTGGAGAACAAGGTCAACCAGACCAGCTTCAAGGCGACCCGCCGCCACCTGTCCGAGCATCCGATCGAGAAGGTCGGCGAGAAGCTGCGCGCGATGATGCCGTGGATCAGCAAGAACGCGCTGGTGGACAAGTCGAAGAACTAAGGCCACTCTCGGGCCTCCACGGGTCGATTGATCCGTGGAGGCGACCCGGCACTCCGGGATCATGAGGGGTTATGCGCACCATACTGACGGTCTCGGTTGACAATTTTCTCAGCTTCCGGAAATCGGATGTCACGCTTGGACCGTTGAATGTGCTTGTCGGCCCCAACGGCGCCGGCAAAACGAATTTCCTGAAGATTTTTCAGTTTCTGGGGGATGTCGCCCGACTCGACCTTGTCCCGGCGATCGAAGGGTTTGGTGGCTACGGTGAACTCCGGTTTCGCGGCAAAGGCTCGACGAACGATATCCGCATCAGTTTGCGAGGATTGATAACCAAGTCTTCCCGCGAGGCGCAGCCCGATGAGTACGGATTGTTATTCCGCGAGCACAAGCAACGGACGTTAGGGTCGCGAAGCGATGGGACCGACGCGCGCCTGACCGGCCGGGCGATAATTACGAGGGAAGAGAGCCTTCTGTTCCGGCGGCGCGGGAGTTCGCGGGTTATCGCCCTCAGCGGGCGGAGCGCAAATTTCGTCACGAAACCCCTGACTGGGGAGTTTGCTGGGGATAAAGGCTTATCCGTGCAGGAGCAGTCTTCCGGTCTAAACACGATCAGAAAGCTGGGAGAAGATTACGACGCGCCAGAGGTCGAAGCCCTCGCCCAAGTGTTTGAGACTTGCCGGCTATTCGACGCAAACGTTGCGCGGATTCGGCTTCCATCGCAACAAACCACTGCGACCGCTCTCGCATCCGACGGTTCCAACGTCGCATATTTTCTTCAAATGTTGGCGCAGGAACACCAAGCGGTTTTCGAACGGCTATGTGATGATATACGGTTCGTGCTGCCAAGCTTCGAAAAATTCATGTTCATACCCGTCGGCGGCGCGGACAATGCTATACGCCTCGACATCAAGGAACGTCATATCGCCGGGGCAACCTCCCTGGCACGCGCATCCTTCGGCACCATCCGCGCCATCGCACTGTTTGCGATGCTTCACGACCCGAGACCGCCACGCTTGACCTGCATTGAGGAGATTGACCACGGATTCCATCCCCATGCACTCGACCGGGTTGTCGAACGCTTGCGCGAGGCATCCGAGAAAACGCAAATCATTGTCGCGACCCACTCCCCCGCCTTGGTGAACCGCATCACGCCGGAGGAACTCATCGTTTTCGAACGCGATCCGGCGACCGGCGCTTCCCGCATCGTGGACGTCGATCCCGGCGTCGCCTCGGCCATGGAACGCGAATCCGGCCTTCGCATGGGAGAACTGTGGTTCTCAGGCGTGCTTGGAGGCGGGCTTGGCCAGGAAGACTGAGCGCAAAACGGCACCACGCGGCAAACAGGAGATTCTCATTTTCGGCGAGGACGAGAACGATCGGAGAGCATTGGGCGAGTTGTTCCGGGCTCTGCGGCCCGATCTCAACGCCGTCGCGATCCGGACCTTGCGGGAGCCGCTGATCCTCATGCGTGACCCATCCCGGCTCGCAACGAGAAAGCATAATGCCAAGACCGTCGCCGCGGTCGTCAAGGCGCGGCAAGTCGCCGCCCAAGTCGTGGCGGTGATCGCCCATCAGGACTGCGACGCGGTTGAACCTGCCCATAAGCCCCTGGCCGAACGCATCGAAACAGAACTGACCTCGGCGGGCGTTCCCAATCCGATCGCCGCGACACCGGCCTGGGAAATGGAGACTTGGTGGATGCTGTTTCCAGACGCCCTGGCGGCAACACGGCGATGTTGGTCCCGTATCGACTACGCGAATCGGGATGTCGGCCTCATCGAGGGCACTAAGGAGAAACTCAGGGATGCACTTCGGCCTCGCGACAGGACAGCCCGTGCGAGTTGCCCCGACTACGCTGAAAGCGACTCTATAGCAATTGCCGGACACGTCCGCCGGCTATCGCTGCATGCGCAGCCCGTGGGGACTTCGGACTCCTGGGCTTCCTTCGTGAATAAAGTCTGCGCTTTGAAACTCGCCGGTTAGCTTGCGGCGTCCCATGCCTGGTCGCGGTGGCGCAGAACCCCTCCGGCAACGCGCTGGAAGTGGCGCTATGCCTTGGATCAGCAAGAACGCGCTGGTCGACAAGACCAAGAACTGATCCGTGAACGGCCCTGGCCTCGACCGAGGCCGGGGTTCGCCCGCCGGCTCACCCGGGTTAATGTTCGCCAACCCGAATCACGCCTCGCCCGGGATGGTTGGCAATGATAAACGCCTTTGTATGCACCGGCGGTCATTTGGCGCCGCTGTCCGAAACCGGCTCGGCCGACGCCCTGCGCCAGGCGGTGTGGATCGATCTGGTCAGCGCCGATCCGGCCGAGGTCGAGCGCACCCGGCAGGCAACCGGTCTGCGCATTCCCACGGAAGCGGATGTCAGCGAGATCGAAAACTCGAGCCGGCTCGCGGTCCACAACGGCGTGCTCTATCTCAGCCTGCAGTTGGTCAGCATGCGGAACGGCGGTGCGCGCGGCGTGTCTGCCGGCTTCGTGCTGTCGCCGGACCGGTTGATCACCGTCCGCTTCGCACCCAGCACGATCTTCGATCATTTCCGCGATCATGCGGCCGGCGAAGAGTCCGGGAACGACAGCGCCGTGCATATCCTGGTCGGACTGCTGGAGGCGATCGTCGATCGCCAGGCCGACGCGCTGGAACTGGTTCGTGACGACATGGAGACGCTGTCGCACACAATTTTCGCGATGGGGCTGGAGCGTTCCGGCGGCCGCAAGCAGGAGGACGCCACGCTGCGGCACACGCTGGGCGAGCTCGGACGCATCAGCGACCTGATCTCCCACGTCCGCGACACGCAGACGGGCGCCGCCCGCATCGTGCCGTTCGTACTGGCCATGACATCCGGATGGCTGCCGAAGGATCTCACGCCGCGGCTGAAGACTTTGCGCCAGGATATCGCCTCGATCCGCGACTTCGAGACGCACCTGACCAACAAGCTCCAGTTCATGCTGGACGCGACGCTGGGCTTCATCAACATCGCGCAGAACAACGTGATGAAGGTGCTGGCGGTGGCCTCCGTCATCGGCATCCCGCCGGTCGCGATCGCGGGGATTTACGGCATGAATTTCAAGAACATGCCGGAGCTGGAATGGACCTACGGCTATGCCTGGGGATTGGGGTTGATCGCCATCACCACGGTCATTCCGCTGGTGGTTCTGCGCGTGAAGAAGTGGATTTGAAGGCGTCAGTCGCCAACCGTGGAACACAGCCCGGGAAGCGCGGCGTCGGCAAAGCCGATCGCATCGATAAAACCGTATTGGGGGCTTGCAATCCGCGGCACGGGCTTGGGCCGCAGCAGGTACTGCCGGAAAAACATCATCCGATCCGATCGGCCAACGCAGCGCCATTGGCCATCCTCGTAGAAATACATGTATCGGTAGAAGGCCAGCGCTTCGGCCACCTGTAGCGCCCGCCGCAATCGAGTCAACGCGGTCGAATAGTCATCTCCACCGGCGACAATGTTGAACGGATGGAACGACAAATGCAGGAACGGCTTTGCTTCCGCCAGCAAACCGGCGATGGCCGGCATGACCAGGTATTCGGCGCCTTCGATGTCGATCTTTAACAACGTCCGTGCCGTGACGCCGATGCCGCGCAGAACGGAATCCGCGTCTCGCAATTCAACAATCGCCTCCGGAGCGCCATCAATAAGACCGCCACGCTCCACCGTGCGGAAAATGCTCGAGCCGGAGTCCGCAACAGCTTTGCGGTAAAGCGGAACACGGTCGTCGCGGTCGCCGAGTCCGAACCCGAACAACCTGATACGGTGGCGCAGCCGCTCGTTGATCGCAACATTTTGCCGAAGCAGATCGAAGTTCCCCGGGCTGGCCTCGAAAGCGCACACGTCCGCAAGCCCATCGGCTGCATACAGGCTCATCAGGCCGACATAGGCACCGACGTCGATCATTTTATCGCACGCCGGCAGCACGGCATCGAAGAACTCCAGCGTCCCCGCCTCGAACGGCGAGCGGAACTCGGCCACGGCTGCCGCGACGGCGGCATGCCGGACGACGCGGAAATTCCGGTTGCGCCACGTCACCGCATCGGCCGGCTCGGAACCGATGGGATCGGTCATGACGCGCTCGCAAACGATGGGGATTGCAGCATGGCGGCAGTCGCGGCGATCTGCCGCTCCAGCGAAAAATTCCGGACAACATGGTCGCGCCAGAGATGCGGCCGGGCGTTCCGGATAAGCCGCACAGCCTCATCGACCGTGCCGAACCGTCTTGCCGCCGGCCAGAATTCCGCCGCACCCGGGTGCTCCAGCACGGCGATGTCGCACCCCGCCGCGGCCGCCTCGGCGATGGCGTAGCCGAAGCTTTCATGCAGGCTGGTGTGCAGCAGAACGCCGTTGCGGGCATGCCAATCCGGCATCTCTCGCTGCGGCAGCGTGCCATCCATGTGCATGGCATCCATGAGATCGAGATGCCGGGCGAGATGGAAGAACGTTTCGGTCGCCAACACCTCGCCGCCATTGCCGCAGACATGCAGGTGATAACGTTCGTCCTGAACGCGCAAGGCAAACAGCACCTGCAACGCCAGCACCGGGTTCTTGCGCAGGGTCATCAGGCCGCACCAGCCGATGCGGAAGGGATTCCAATCCGCCAGCGGGGAGAACCGGCTGGTATCGAGACCATTGTATATGCAATGCAGCCGGGTCGAGCGATCCACCTCCGGCGCCGCGCGGCGGACCCGCCGCGCCATATCGGTGCTGACAACGATCACGTCATGCACCTTGTGCCAGGGCGTCTGCGCGACATGCGGCGTTTCCATCGCCTCGATCCGATGCACGCGCACAATGACACGGCGGCCGGCGAACGCGGTCCGCGCGATCAGGGCGGGGAAAGGCGGCCAGCAGAACTCAAACCACATAGCGTCAAGTTCGGGACGATCCGTCCATGCAAGCGCCGCCTCGAAATCCGCCGGGCCAGCGATGTGGAACGGCCGCACCTCCCAGCCGGAATGGCGCGGCAGCAACGCGATCAAGTCCTGCGCGAAATGATCCAGGCCCCGGAGCATCAGGAATGCAAGCCGCGGGCGGCGGATAGAAACCTCATCCATGCGCGTAAACGTGGAAGTCGGCAAACGACGTATCGTCGGGCGCGCGCGGGTCGAACGGAAACGGGTTCGGGACATGCAGCACGCGCCGCCAGTCCGGCGCATGGTCCCGGGTCCAAGCGGAGAACCGGCGGTGGCGGACATGGGCATCCGGCGTCGCGGCATCGTAGTCGCTTGAATAGATCACGACGAAACGACGGGCATGGGCAAATAGCCAATCCATGTATTGATGAAACGTCTCGTCTTCCACCAAATGAAATATGACATCCAGCGACAGCGTCAGATCGGCTGTCCCCGGATCTTCGCCGACCACCATGAAACGTTTGCCCGGATCGCCGGAAAACCGCTCGGAACAAAGCCGGACGGCTTCCGGCGAGACATCCAGGCCAACATAGCTGCCCGGGTAAATCGCCAATTGAAGCTGCCGTCCGTCACCGCACCCGTACTCGATAATGCTGGCGATCTCATGCCGGCGGACGATCTGGTTGACGATGTCGGCTTTGAACTGGGCCAGATGCCCGGAAGACCCGGCCCCCGAGTGTCCGCCGCGGCGATAACGCATATCCCAGTAGGCAGCGGACCACGGGACGTCGGGGGGCGGCCTGGATGACGGATGCGGCGGGAGTTCGGCGTATTGCATGCCTCCGTCTTAAGCTGGCAAGGTTAACGAATGGTTAACCGGCCCCGGCCCGGGCTCAAATCACCCCGTCCCGCCGCAGCGCCGCCCGTTCCTCTTCCGAATAGCCCAGCTCCGCCAGCACCTCGTCCGTGTGCTGCCCCAAATCCGGCGCCGGACGCCTGACCCGGCAGGGCGTCCCCGACAGCTGGATTGGAAAGCCCAGCATCCTGACCGTCCCGTGCCCCGGGTGGCCGACATCGATCACCATCTCCTGCGCCAGGATCTGCGGGTCCTGAAAGACCGCCGGAACGCTGTTCACCGGCCCGCATGGAACACCCGCCTTGTTCAGGGTCTCGATCCAATACGCGGACGTGTTCGCCGCCAGCTTCCCGCCGACGATGGCGTTGATCCGGCCGCGGTTCGCCACCCGCGCCGCCTGCGTGGCGTACAGCGGATCAGCTTTCAGCCCCGGCTCGCCGAGCGCATCCGCCAGCCGCCCGAAGAATGCGTCGTCCGGGGGTGCCAGCGCGATCTCCCCGTCCCGCGTCGGGAACAACCCGTAGGGCGCCGTAATCGGATGGTCGTTGCCGCTGCGCGGCGGCGGGGCGCCGGTGGCGAACGTGGCGGAGGCTATATAGGACAGCAGGCTGACCAGGCTGTTGGTCAGGCTGACCTCCGCCCGCTGACCCCGCCCGGTCGCGCGAGCATGCGGTACGCAGGCGGCGATGCTCAACGCCGCATACAGCCCCGCCACGAGGTCGCTTATCGGCAGGCCGGAGCGCATCGGCGGGTCGTCCGGGCCGCCATTGACGCTCATGAAGCCGCTCATCGCCTGGGCGATGAAATCGAACGCCGGGCGGTCGCGATACGGGCCGGTGCTGCCGAATCCGTTGATCGAGCAGATGACGAGGCTCGGCCGCAACGCCTCCAGCCGGGCGTCGTCGAACCCCATACGCGCCAGCACGCCGGGACGGAAGTTTTCCACCAGCACGTCGGACCGCTGGATCAGCCGCGCCAGGATGGCCTTGGCCTCCGGCCGCCGCAGGTCCAGCCGGACCGACCGCTTATTGCGATTGAACTGGGCGAAATACCAGGACAGCCCGTCCCGGATCGTCCCCGATCGCCGGACCGAGTCGCCCTCGGGCGCTTCTATCTTGATGACATCGGCACCCATGTCGCCGAGCAGGGCGGTGCAGAAGGGGCCGGAAAGCACACGGGTGAGGTCGAGGACCGTTACCCCGGACAGCGGCATGTGGTGAATCCCGTCGGTTGGCGAGGGAGTTTCCCACCGGACGCGCCGCGCGGCAAAGATGGCGGTTATTTAATGCGAATTGGCATCGTTTGCCCCCGTTTCGCCGCGCCCGGATCGCCGGAGCGTCACAATGACATGGCCTTATCCCTGTCACGCCCGGACCAATCACGGCTTTCCCGGGCGGCAAAGGAAAACGAACATGGTACGTCTTTCGAGCCTCGCTTCGCGCGTTGTCGCCGCCGGTCTGGTGGTGCTTCCGGTAGCCGCCTTCGCGCAGCAAACCGCGGCCCCGGCCGCCGTCCAGGCTGCTCAGCCCGGCAAGACACCGGCGACAGGCCTGCCCGCGCACGCGGCAGACACGACGGCGAAGCAAACCGTCAAAGCGCCGCCGCAAGCGAAACTGGGCGCCACCACCCACACCGTTCCGGCCAAGCCAGCCGAGCCGAACAAGTCCTGACGGCTCGTAAGCACGGTTCGCAGGGCGGGAAGGAAACTTCCCGCCCCCGGGCGATGAAGCTTTGATGTCGGTCGAACGGATTGCCGCGCGCAACCGCTTCGGTGCTATAGGGCGGCCACCGCCCACGCCGGAGACGCGCTGCTCATGGAATACTCCCGCCATTTCAAGTTTCTGATCTGCGCTCCGGCCTTCGATCCCGCCGATTTGGAAGGCCAGCGGCTGCAGGAAATCGCCGATGAGATCGAGCGTGACGGCTACGGCGTCATGAAGGCGCGCAAGGTCGATGACGCGGAACTGGTGATCCAGACCGATGCCGCCGTGGGATGCGTGCTGCTGGACTGGGGCAAGCGCGGGCCGCAGGGCAAGATGGGCGGCCTGGTGACGCTGATCCGCAAACGCGGGCTGGACATGCCGATCATCATTTTGGTGCGGCGTCACAGGCTGGAAGACATCCCGGTGGATGTGCTGCGGGAGGCCGACGGCTACGTCTTCCTGGCTGAGGAAACCCCCGACTTCATCGCCAAGAACCTGATCAGCCGGCTGCGCCAATACGCCGAAACACTGAAAACGCCGTTCTTCGGCGCCCTGGTGGATTACGCCGAGGAAGGCAACCAGCTTTGGACTTGCCCCGGCCATAACGGCGGCGTTTTCTACGCGCGCAGCCCGATCGGGCGGATCTTCTTCCAGCATCTGGGCGAAGCGGTGTTCCGCGACGACCTGGACAACTCCGTGCTTGATCTCGGCGACCTGCTGACGCACGAAGGCCCCGCTTTGGCGGCGCAGCAGGAGGCGGCGAAAATTTTCGGCGCGGAGCGGACCTATTTCGTGCTGAACGGAACCTCGTCGTCGAACAAGATCGTCCTGCAGTCGCTGATTGCCGAGGACGACCTGGTTCTGTTCGATCGCAACAACCACAAGGCCGCGCATCACGGCGCGCTGTATCTAGGCGGCGGCATCCCCGTCTTCCTCGAAACAGACCGTAATGCCCACGGACTGATCGGCCCTATCGACTACGAGGCTTTGGATGAACAACTGATCCGCGAAAAGATCCGGGTGCATCCGCTGATAGACGATCCCGAAGCCTGGCGGCGGCCGCGGCCTTTTCGGGCGGCAGTGATCGAGCAGTGCAGTTACGACGGCACGATCTACAGTGCCCAGACGATCATCAAGAAACTTGGTCCGCTGTGCGACTACATCCTGTTCGACGAGGCCTGGGCTGGCTTCATGAAGTTCCACCCGATCTACCGCGGCCGTTTCGCGATGGGACTGGAGGGACTGGGACCGGAGCAGCCCGGCATCATCGCCACCCAATCCACCCACAAGCAGCTCGCCAGCTTCAGCCAGGCCAGCCAGATCCATGTGAAGGACACCCACATCACCGGTCAGCGCCGCCGGGTCGAGCATCGCCGGTTCAACGAGATGTTCATGATGCACGCTTCGACGTCGCCGTTCTATCCGCTGTTCGCCTCGCTCGATGTCGGCGCACAGATGATGAAGGGGCGGCAGGGCGAAGTACTGTGGGACGATACGATCCGCCTCGGAATTGAACTGCGCAAGAAACTGCGGGCGATCGCGCTGGAGTTCGAAGAAAAGGAAATCGATCCCGAGAGGCGCTGGTTCTTTGATCCGTTTGTTCCGGACACCGTCGAGTATCACGGCCTGACGAAATGGGAGGATGTGCCGACGGACGAGCTGGCAGCCAATCCGCGCTACTGGCAACTGACTCCGGGCGCGGCATGGCACGGCTACCGGCATGTGACGCCAGGCTACGCGATGACCGATCCGAACAAGCTGACCCTGCTGACGCCGGGCTTCGACCGGCTGACCGGCGGCTATAGCGAGCATGGCATTCCCGCTCCGGTGCTGGCGCAGTATCTGCGCGAGAACCGCATCGTTGCCGAGAAGAACGATCTCAACAGCATCCTGTTCCTGCTGACGCCGGGCGTGGAGTCCAGCAAGGCCGGGACGCTGCTGAGCGCCCTGGTTTTCTTCAAGCGATTGCACGACGACAACGCGCCGCTGGAGGAGGTAATCCCGGAATTCGTCCGCGCCCGGCCGCACCGTTACGGCGGCATGCGGCTGCGCGACCTGTGCCGGCAGATGCATTCGTTCTATCGCGACAAGGACACCAGCGGCCTGCAGCGCAAGCAGTTCCGTCCGCAGCATTTTCCGACCCTCGCGATGCGCCCGCAGGAGGCGGTGCGGCGGCTGGTGAAGAACGATGTGGATTACCTGCCGCTGGAGGAACTGTCCGGCCGCATCGCGACCACCTTGTGGGTGGTCTATCCGCCCGGAATCGCAACGATCGTGCCGGGCGAGCGGCTGGACGAGCGGGCGCGGCCGATGATCGAATATCTGAAAGTGTTCGAACAGGGGTCGAATCTATTCCCGGGGTTCGAGACGGAGATCCAGGGGTTGTACCGCGAGAAGCAAGCGGATGGATCGATCCGGATTTTTACTTATGTAACGAGGTAGCCGCCGGGCTAACCATCGGGTGTCAAATCCGGCGCGTCATCCCGCCTGACCAACCGGGGCCGCGCCGGAAACACAACGCCGTCGTAAATCTCCGTTAGCGGCAGAACCACCTCGATTGCGGGCAGAGACACCGTCTGGTCAAGCCCTTCGACAATCCGCCGAAGCCATGCCCGGCTCATGTCGCGTGACCAGACCACGACCTCCGGCGCATTCGGCTCCACCACCATAATCGTTTCGAGACTGTCAACCTGCTTGTATTCCGCCAGCTTTTCGAACGTGTCGAAGTCGCGAGTGGACGGAGACAGCACCTCGACCACCACCCGCGGCAACGCGGCCTTGAAAGCATCCGGATCGCGCCGCCCGCAATCAAGGCCCACATCCGACCGGCGAATTTGCCCCGGCAATGTCTCGATGCTGCTGTCACCCGTGAACGGACGACAGCCGCTTCCGCGCAACTGTCCTCGGAATTCGGCCAGGAGGTTCATCACGATATCGTCGTGAACATTTCGCGCGCCCGCCGTCATGCGCACCTGGACGCCGCCCACCAGTTCGTATCGCTCGGTCTGGGCGCTCTGCCACTCGAAGAACTGCTCAACAGTCCAGGGTTTTGCCGCCGGGTCGGCCATTCACGCCCTCCTGACTAACGGAACCTACCATCAAATCAGCCCGGGGCCGAAACCGCAGGCACGACATCGGTCTTCAAAAAATCATCGCCCTTGAACACCAGTGGCAGGTTGTTGTTGGTCGCCAGGGCATAGGTGGCGCAATTACCGAAGTTCAGTGCTGCGGGATGGCGGCCCTTTCCGAAGCGAAGGAACGCCTGGCGCGCGATCCGCGCGAGGTCTGCGTCATGCGGCACGATCTCCAGATCCAGCAGCGACAACAATGCGTCCAGCGATTTCCAAACCGCTTCGTCGCCGAACCGGCCGGCGATCGCCATGCCCGCCTCCTGCACGCTGACAGCCGACATCAGGCGGGAACTTGCCGCCAGTATTCCATCGACGAACCGGTCCTTCTCGGGCTCGTTCCACAGAATAGCAATGATGGCGGATGCATCGATGACGATCGCGCTCAAAGGCCATTCTCGTCATAAAGTTCCGCGTCCGTCATCGGCGGGTATTTGTCCAACAGCGCGCCGCTGCGCGCCACGATCCGATCGACATCATCCTTGATGGATTGGATGGTCTCCGGCGCGGGAACGCTGTGGCGAACGCCGCGATCGATGAATTCCGCGCCGGCTTTCTCGAGAACCCGCCTGACCACGCCCACGGTGGCGGGTGCCACCTTCGAAAGGCCGTGCCGATCCTCCAGCCGCCGCAGGGTAATGACGGAAATGCCAGCGTCGCGGGCCAGTGCGGCCTGGTCCAGCCGCAAAAGGGCTCGGGCCGCGCGTATCTGTTCAGGCGTGATCAGCATGATCGGTTCCTATCACCCAATCACACCACGACCAGGGCCCGCTTCGCCCTTCATCGCCTTTTACGCGCGCCGAACCACCTTCGCCGCCGCCTGCCCGCTCAACCAGGCGCCCGCCAGCGTCCCGGCATACGGCACGGCACATGCCTCCCCGGCGAACATCAGGCGCCCGTCGCCCACCGGCTCGGCCAGCACGTCGCGCGCGCCCGACGCGCCCGGGACCGCATAGCAATATGCGCCGCGCACCCACGGGTCTGCCTCCCAATGCGTCACCAGCGTCGCCCCCCCGGCGAACAGCCGATCGGCCCGGCCGCCGAACACCGAGCGCAGGAAGCCCAACGCGTAGTCCACCGCCGCAGCGTCACCGGCTTTGGCCAGCTCCGTGCCCAAAGGGCCGCCAAACCAGCCCTGCACGTAATCGCGCCCGAGCGGCCAGCATTGGAACGGCGTCAGCGTGTCACCCTCCGCCGTGACCGCCCGATACACCGAGCAATGCATCGGCAGGTCCAGCCGATCGGCTGTGGTGGCGCGAAGAGCGACTTTCATCGCGAGGCCCATGGGCAGGTTGTGCACCGCCTCGGCGACCCGCGCCGGCAAGGGCGGGTCAAACGCAATCGCGCCGGACGCCAGCACGCCGGTCGAAACCGTGACGATACAGGCCCCGGCGATTAGCGTGCCGCGCTTCGTTTCCACGGTCACGCGTCCGCCCGGGCCGCCCCAGCGCACCCGCGTCGCCGGCGTGTTCAGACGGATATCCAGTCCCTTGGTCAGCCGGCGCACCGCGAAGGCGCCGATGCCGCCGTCCGGCACGAGGTTGCCGCCGTTCAAAGCGTTGCGTTGCCAATCCCTTGCGCTGAAACGCTCCGCATCGGCGGCGCAGATCACCGGTCCTTCCCATGCCTCGATGGTCCGCGCCCAGGGGTCGTCTGGAAGCCGGCGGGCGATCTCGGCCAGCGGCACGTCGCCTTCCCCCGTAAGCAATTGCTCCGCCATCGCCTCATAGCGCGACGACGCCTGGTCATAGTCCGCCAATTCGGCCTCGGTCGCGAGGCGATCGCCAACAAACAGGCGGGTCTGGCGCAGATCATCCGACCGTATCAGCCCATCGGCCTCGGCCCGGGCAATGGCGACGAGGGGATTGCGTTCGGCGTCATGGAACCAGACCGCACCCATGTCGAACCAAACGCCGCCGAGCGCTTCAGGATACGCCGTCCAGGCCCGGCCGCCGACACGGCCGGACGCCTCCAGCACGATCGCCCGACGCCCGGCATCGCGCAATGCGGCCGCCGCGCCGAGCCCCGCCAGTCCGGCGCCGATGATCAGAACGTCGGTATCGGTCACGCCGCTTCCTCCCGTCCGGTGCGGGCGGCAAGCTGTCATCGGAGGCGCGGCGAGGCAACCCCGCCGGGTCCGTACTATTGAGCGGCGCAGACCCGGTTCCGGCCAAGCGCCTTGGCCTGGTACAGCGCGACGTCCGCCCGGTCGATCAAGGATGCGGCCGTCTCGGTGGTCCGGAACTGCGCGACCCCGATCGACACGGTTATGCCGATCGGCTGGTCTTCCGCCTTGCTTCGAACGATCTGCTTTTTCTCCAGCAGCATGCGGATTTCATTCGCGACAGTCGTACCGGCTTTCAGATTCGCCTTCACCAGCAGCACGGCGAACTCCTCGCCGCCGTAGCGCGCGGAGATATCGCGGCCCTTGATGCTCTCGGACAACACCCGGCCGATCAGGCGCAGAAACAGGTCACCGGTCGGGTGGCCATAGGTGTCGTTAACGCGTTTGAAATGGTCCACGTCAATCATCAGCAACGAAACCGGACTGCCGTCGGCCTTGGCCTCCGCCAAAGCTTTCCGCAGCCTGGCGGTGAAAGCCTTGCGGTTGCACAGACCGGTCAACAGATCGACCGTCGCCTCCCGCTTCAGATCGGCAATGCTATCCTTCAGCCGCGTGATGCGCGCTGTCGAAGCGGAAAGCTGCTGTTCCAGAGCCCGGTTTCGCTCGCTCGCCCGCGCCGTTTCGGCCAGAACGCTGGAAACGGCCTGTAGCAGCGTTTCCAGTGTGCGGTCCTGACTGAGACGATCGGACCAGAGAGACAGGGTGTTTCCGTATTGCCGCAACTGCTCGCCGTTGCCGGCCAGTTGCGTCACGAAAAGCTGGGCCGCTTGTTGGATCGCTTCGGCCTGATCCGCCACCTGATCCGCGGCGCCCTCCGGACTCCCGAAGGTGGCATGCAGTTCGTCGAGGGTCGCCGCCGTCACGACAGGCTGCTTGGCCAGGATCTCCCCGATCTGGCGGCTCAGTTCGGGGTTGGCGCCGCTGACATGGCTGAACCAGAGATCGAAGTTGCGCGGCGTCGGCAGCACGCCGGCGCTCTCCATCTCCAACCAGGCGCGAGCCGCCCATTTACGGATGTCTGAACTATCATCGATTGGCGGACCATTCATCTGCACGCTATCCTGCTGGCTATGGGCGGGGTGCCCGCAGGACTACCGGCAATTCCTTAATAAATGATAAATACAGGCGCCGCCGCCTCGGATCGTGAAGCGGTCAGGCGAGGATCTTCGCGACCTCCTCGGGCGGCTGCAGCACCAACCGGTCGTAATCATGCATCAGCGTCTCGGTGATCGCCCCGGGGGTAAACCGATACGGACCGATCTCCCGCACCGCCGTCACCTCGGCCGCGGTGCCGGCCAGGAACACCTCCGTCGCGCCGGCGAGTTCGGATGGATCGATGTGCCGCTCGATCACCTTCATCCGGTTCCGCTTCGCCAGGCTGATCACCGTCCGCCGCGTGATCCCGTCCAGAAAGCAGTCCGGCACCGGCGTATGCAGTTCACCATTGATCACGAAGAATATGTTCGCCCCGGTCGTCTCCGCGACCAGCCCGCGCCAGTCCAGCATCAGCGCGTCGGAGTAGCCTTCCTGCTCCGCCTTCACCTTTGCCAGCGAGGCGATCACATACAGCCCTGATGCCTTTGCCTTCACCGGAGCGGCCTCCGGCGGCGGCCGCCGCCACTCCGCCTGTCCCACACGGATGCCTTGCATCCGTTCCGTCCCGAAATAGCTCGGCCACGGCCAGGCCGCGATCGCCAGATGAATCGATGTGCCCGTCGCGGACACCGCCAACTGCTCCGACCCGCGCCAGGCAATCGGCCGCACATAGCCGTCGGTCAGGCCGTTCGCCCGCAGCACCTCCGCGCTGGCCGCATCGATCTCGTCTTCGGTGAACGGGATGTCGAAGCTCAGCAGGCGGCCGGAGTTGATCAGGCGCCTGGTATGATCGCGCAGCCGGAAAATATTACTTGCGTATGCACGTTCCCCTTCGAACACGGCGCTGCCATAGTGGAGGCCGTGCGACAACACATGCAGCCTGGCGTCGCGCCAGGGCACCAGGGAACCGTCAAGCCAGATCGATCCGTCTCGGTCGTCGAAAGGAAGAAGCGCCATGGCCGTCTGCTCCGTAATTTTCTTGCGTATCGTGTGCCGACGCTAAAACATCCCGCCAAATCAAGTCAACATTGCTGACCTATTTCTGGATCGAATATCTGGCATGCCGAAACCCGGGCCGAGGGAATCCAAATCCGATCGCTTCTGGCCGCCGCCGAAAGTGGCGCCACCGTCCCCGGTGGTCGATGTCGGCGATCCCGAGATGCGCCTGGCGCAGGATCTGCTGTTCTTCGCCTATCGCGACTTCACCACTGTCGCCGACAAGGTGCTGGAGGAACTCGAACTCGGCCGCGCGCATCACCGGGCGCTGCATTTCATCGGCCGCAACCCTGGCATCACCGTCTCCGGCCTGCTGGCGATCCTGCGCATCACCAAGCAATCCCTCGCCCGTGTGCTGAACGCCCTGGTCGATCAGGGCTACGTCTCGCAAGCCCCGGGCTTCGAGGACCGCCGTCTGCGTTTGCTCACCCTGACGGAAGCCGGCCAGGCGCTGGAGCGGCGGCTGTTTGAAAGCCAGCGGGAGAAGCTGGCGCAAGCCTACCGCGCCGCAGGTCCGCATGGGGTGGAGGGATTTCGCATGCTTATGCGTGCTATGATGGACCAAGGGGCACGGGACTACATCGACGGTACCGGGTCGCCAGAGGACGCCTAAAAGGATACCCATACGTCATGGCCGACGAATGCCACATCCTTGTGGTCGAAGACGATCCCCGGCTGCGGGAACGTCTTGCACGCTATCTGGCGGGGGAGGGCTTCCGGGTCACCTCGGCCGGCGATGCCGCCGAAGCCCGCTCCAAGCTCCGATCGATCAACCCCGATCTGCTGGTGCTGGACGTGATGATGCCGGGGGAAAACGGCCTGGAACTGACCGAATCGCTGCGCCGGGAAACCCATGACCTGCCGATCCTGATGCTGACCGCGCGGGGCGCGCCGGAAGACCGAATCGCGGGGTTCGAGGCCGGGGCCGACGACTACCTCGGCAAGCCGTTCGAGCCGCGCGAGCTGGTGCTGCGCATCCGCGCCTTGCTGCGCCGCGCGCCGCCGCCGCCTCCGCCGGAGGTGCCGCTGGCCGCTGTACGTATCGGCGTGGCGGAGTTCGATGTCGAACGCGGCGAGTTGCGCGATGCCGAGGGACCGATCCGGCTGACCGGCGGCGAGGCGGCGCTGCTGACGGCGCTGGCGCGCAAGCCGAATGAGGTGCTCTCGCGTGAGGAGATTGCCGAGGCGCTGGGCATGGACGATGCCGGCGAACGCGCGATCGACGTGCAGGTGGTTCGCCTGCGCCGCAAGATCGAGGCTGACCCGCGAGAGCCGCGATTCCTTCATACCGTGCGCGGACGCGGCTACATCCTGAAACCGGGCGTCTGACGCATGCGGATCCATATCGGCGTGCCGTTCGAAGCCCGCATAAAACAGTTCCTGCCGACGTCGCTGCTCGGGCGCACCTTGCTGATCATGCTGGTGCCGCTGGTGCTGGTGCAGGCGATCGCGTTGCAGATGTTTTACGGCAGCCACCTGGGGATCGTCTCCCGCAGGCTGTCCAGCGCCATCGCCGGAGAGATCGCCTATACCGTCGAGCTGATGCAGCAGGCGCCGACGCCCCAGGGCCGCGAATGGGTGCTGGACATGGCGCGGCGCCAGTTCACGCTGGATATCAAGCTGGAACCGGGTGCGGTGCTGGAGAACCGCAAATGGAAGAACGTGCTGGGGCCGATGGACGACGACCTGGCCGCGGCGCTGACCGAAAAGTTCAATGCGCCGTTCACCATGGACTGGACCTCCGACCCGCAATCGGTGCTGATCCGGCTGCAACTGCCCGACGGGGTGCTGGATGTCGCGGCGCCGCGCAAGCGCCTGGCCATCGGCACGCTTTTCCTGTTCGTCGGCTGGCTGGTGGGTTCGGCGCTGCTGCTGTTCGTGATCGCCGCGCTGTTCATGCGCAACCAGGTGCGCGCCATCCGCAGGCTCGCCCGCTCGGCCGAGGCGTTCGGCATGGGGCGGGAGGTGCCTCCGATCCGGCCCGAGGGCGCGGCCGAGGTGCGGCAGGCCGCCGCCGCGTTCAACCGGATGCAGGAGCGCATCCGCCGCTTCCTGGCGCAACGGACCGAAATGCTGGCGGGCGTGTCGCACGATCTGCGCACGCCCCTGACGCGGCTGCGGCTCGCGCTGGCCATGCTGCCTCCGACCGAGGAGCTGCGTCAGGACATCGCCGAGATGACCGCCGACGTTGACGAAATGGAGCGGATGATCGGCGGCTACCTGGCATTCGCTCGGGGCGAAAAGACCGAGCAGGCGATGCCGGTCAATCTGTGCGGCATCCTTGAGGAAGTCGCGGCCGGCGCGCGGCGCGCGGGGGCGCGGTTGGACCTCGACGTGCCGCCGGACCTGACGCTGAAACTGCGCGCGGATGCGGTTCGGCGCGCGGTGACCAATCTGGTGGACAATGCCCGCCGCCATGCCGGTCATGTGGTGCTGACAGCGACGGCGCGGGAACGCTCTGTCCTGGTCACCGTCGATGACGACGGCCCCGGGATCCCAGCCGATCGGCGGGAGAGCGTGTTCCGGCCGTTCGAGAGCGGTGCGGCGGGAGGTACCGGGCTGGGATTGACCATCGCACGGGACATCGTGCGCGCGCATGGCGGGGAGATCGTCCTGGAGGATAGCCCGCTCGGCGGCCTGCGCGCCCGCATCCGGCTGCCGGTATAGACCAGAGACTGATGAAACCGCCGAGATGATGGCCGGAGGTCCATCAATTTGGTGTCGTCGCACAGGCCATTATGCTAATTACGTAATGACGACCGCAGCCGTCCCCGGGTGCCGTCGCGACGAAGCGATCCCGCGGCAATGCGCACCAAAAGAGCATCCCGATGACCTTGCTTGCGGCGGCGTGGGAATGGCTGGTGCGGCATCGGGAGGCAGTGACGACCATCGATGCGTTGGTCGCGGGCGGGCTTCTGATGTGGACGGCTCGCCGGAACCCGGTGGAGGAACGGCGCCGGTTCCGGGCGCGGCCTGATGCCGACCCGGCGCAACGGGCAGCCGAGATCTTCGGCATGGCAGTGGAACAACTGGCCAGTGACCGGCTCGATATCCGATTGGGCGGCATCTACACGTTGGAACGCATCTCCCGGCAGAGCCGTCCGGACTACGCCGCTGCCATGGAGGTGCTGTCGGCCTTTGTCCGGCAGCGCGCACGCTGGACGCATCAGGCTGCATCGCGAAAGGCGCCGCTGCTGCAGGACGAAAAACCGGCGCGGCTGAAACCTTGGGCGGACGTCGCTGCCGTGGTGGCCATCATCGTCCGGCGGGAAACCACTGCGACCGGCTCCGGCGACTCGCTGCTTGACCTGAGGAAAAGCGATCTGCGGGGAGCGTTGCTGGCGAATGCGTCACTGCAAAAGGCCAACTTTTCGGGCGCCAACCTTTCCGGGGCCAACCTGGACGGCGCCAATCTGTTCAAAGCCAACCTCAGCCGGACCAATCTGGGCGGCGCGACGCTGGTCGGGGCTGACCTTCACGGCGCCGATCTCAAAGGAGCCGATTTACGGGCGGCCGATTTGCATAACGCCGATCTTCGCGGCGCCGACATCTGTTGGGCCGATCTCGGCGGGGCCAATCTCAAAGGTGCCGACTTGCGTGGCGCCCTGCTTGGCAACGCCCGCCTTGAGGCGGCGGACCTGACGGGCGCGGACCTTCGCGAAGCCGACGCCAGCGGCGCCGATTTCAGCGCGGCCCGCCTGGAAAGGGCGAACCTGAGCGGTGCCGCCCTGCACCGCTCCAGCCTGGCCAAAGCGAACCTGGAGAAGGCGAATCTCGGCGATATTCATCTTTACAACGCCAATCTCCGTGGCGCGGAGCTGCGGGCGGCGAACCTGCGCCGCGCGGATATGAGTTGGGCCGATCTCCGCGGGGCGATCCTGCAATGGGCCGACATGAGCGGCGCCGTGTTGTATGGGGCGGACCTCAACGGAGCCGATTTTGGCTGTGCAACATTGCAGGGAGCCGACCTCCGCAAGACCGACCTGCGCGGGGCGAGTTTTGTGGATGCCATCCTGGAGGGAGCGGTCCTGCCGCTGGTGGTTCCGCCGGCGGCCGAACCGGATCCGATCGGCACCCTCGAGATCACGCCGTTCGCCAACGACGACATCCCGGCGCAGCCGGACAATGTGGCTCGGGCGGCGGCGTCAGGCGAAAGCTGCTGACGCCGCCAGCCCCGGGGGTCAGGAGCGGTTGGCCTGCCGCTCGGCCAGGCGCAGATCGATGATATCGCTGTAAAGCTCCATCGTCGCCGGCACGTAACCGACGCCGGAGCCTTGCTCGATGTCGGCGTAGACCTTGGGATGTGACTTGGGCAGGTCGAGCAGGAAGTCCCGGAACGATGTCTTCAGCTCCGCGGGCAGCGCGGTGCGGATGGCCCAGGGGCCGTTGGGGATCTTGCCCGACTGCCAGATGATGTTGATGTCCGACATCTTGAGCAGCTTGCGGTCCACCATCGTGCGCAGGTTGCCGCGCGTGTAGCCGTCCGCCTTGTCGCCCTGGCCCGAGGTCCAGGTGACCGCGGCGTCGTACTGCTTGTTCAGCACCGCCACGACGCCCTGTTCGTGGCCGCCGGAAAACCCGGTCTTCGAAAAATATGCACCGTCCGCCAGGTTGATGCCCTTCGTCTTCAACGTGGCGCTCGGGATCAGATACCCCGACGTCGAATTCGGATCGGCCCAGGCGAGCGAATGCCCCTTCATGTCGGCCAGCGACTTGATGCCGGAATCGGCGCGCACGACCATGACGGAGTAGTAGTAGGTGGACCCGTCCTTCTCCTGCGGCACCACCACCGGCTCGATGCATTTGCAATCGAGCCAGGCGCCGGCGAAACCGGAGGCGCCGAATTCGGCGGCTTCAAGCTGGCCGGCGGCGATGCCCTGCATGACGCCGGCATAGTCGGCCGCCGGATACAGCTTCACCGGCAGACGGAGATGCTCCGACAGCAGCTTCTGGAATTCGTCATAGCGGGCGAGACGATCCTGCGTGTTCTCGCCGCCGAGCAGTCCGATGCGGAATTGTGCCGGCATTTCGGCGCGGCTTTGCTTGCCGAACAGAGTCAGCCCGGCGGCGGTGGCGCCCATGGCGATGAGGTGTCTGCGTTGCATGGCTGTCTCTCCCGTTTGCGGATGCCCGGACGGCGCGGTTCAACGGCGCTGCCTGATGCGTTGACCCGCGACCGGATAGCCCGCGGTTGATGACAAACGGATGTCAGTTGAGTGAACACGCGATGTCGGCGATTGCGAGTCTCGCCGAACCCGCAGACGATTTATGCGGCGGCGCGGAGTCAACGCCAGTGGTAGATCCAACACACGCTAAGGCGACACCCAAGAATAAGCGAATCGGGCGGCTGAGACTTTGTTTCGTCATGGCCCCGCTTGTCCGGGCCATCTGTCGCGGCACGTGCGGCTATAGGTGGCCCGGACAAGCCGGGCCATGACGGTTTTAGGAAGCCATCCGACTGAAGCGGTAGTTCTTGGGCGTCGCCTAAGCAACGGGAGAAGACGCAATGGCCATCAGCAACCGGCTGACGCAGACGCTTGGCATCGAGCATCCGATTTTGCTCGCCCCGATGGATATCGTCTCCGGCGGCCGGCTGGCCGCGGCGGTGAGCCACGCGGGCGGACTTGGCCTGATTGGCGGGGGATACGGCGATGGCGGTTGGATCGATCAGGAGTGGGCTCGCGCCGGCAACGCCCGCATCGGTTGCGGCTTCATTACCTGGAGCCTGGCGCAGCGCCCCGACCTGCTGGACGGCGTGCTCGCTCATCGCCCCGCGGCCGTCATGCTCTCATTCGGTGACCCACGCCCGTTCGCCGCGGCGATACGCGCGGCCGACGCGCGGCTGATCTGCCAGGTGCAGACCGTGCCTCAGGCACGCGAGGCGGCCGATGCCGGCGCGGATGTCATCGTTGCGCAGGGAACCGAAGCTGGCGGCCACGGCCAGGCCGAACCGCTATTCACCCTGCTTCCGCGGGTGGTGGACGCCTGCCCGGATGTTCCCGTTGTTGCGGCTGGAGGGATTGCCGACGGGCGCGGCATGGCGGCGGCGATGATGCTGGGGGCGGAGGGCGTGCTGATGGGCACGCGATTCTATGCCTCGCAGGAGGCTGACGGACACCCCGAGGCCAAGCGGCGCATCGTGGCGGCAGAGGGCGGCCAGACGGTTCGCTCGATCGTGTTCGACCTTTCGCGCCGGAACCGATGGCCCGATCCCTATACGGGCCGCGTCCTGCTCAATCGGCATGCCGAACGCTGGCTTGGCCGGGAGGCGGAGCTGGATGCCCGGGCGGACGAGGTCGCCCGGGAGTATGCCGAGGCGCGGGAGCGTGGCGACTTCGATATCGCTGCCGTCATCGCCGGCGAAGCGTGCGGCCTGATTCATGACATCCCCGCCGCGGGGGACATCGTGCAGCGGATCGTCGAGGAAGCGAACCGCCTGCTGCCGCGGCGCCTCGGCGGCATCGGCTGACGGTCGCTGGGTAAAAGTGGCGAACGGTGCGGTTTCTACGCCTATGGGGACGAACGGGTGCAACCCACCCGCGTTCTGTATGCTGGCCTGGATCGGACGGGAGGGCGCGGATGGATCGTCGCAACTTCGTCGGCACTCTGGCTATGGTTGCGGCAGCCGGCTCCACCCTCGGCCGCGCCGCCGCGCAGCCCGCGCCGAAAGTCCGCAACGTCGTGCTCGTGCACGGGTTGTTTGCCGACGGGTCGTGCTGGTCGGAGGTCATCGCGCGGCTTCAGGCGGCCGGGATGAATGCCACCGCCGTGCAGAATCCTCTGACGACCCTGGAAGCCAGCGTGGCCGCTGCGCAGCGCGTCCTGGCACAGCAGGATGGGCCGGTCGTGTTGGTAGGACATTCCTTTGCCGGCATGATCGTCACCGAGGCCGGTGTCGATCCGAAGGTCGCATCGCTCGTCTATGTCGCCGCGCGGGCGCCCGATGCGGGTGAGGACTACAGCGCGCTGGCGAAGCGATTCCCCACGCCCCCGGCCTCCGCTGGCATCGTCTGGTCCGGCGACTGGGGACAGCTCAATGAGGCGGCTTTCCTGCGGGATTTCGCCGGCGACCTGCCACCCGAAAAGGCGCGCGTGCTGTACGCGGCGCAAGAGCCGTTCCAGCGCGGTTTGCTCGCCGGCAAGACAAAGCACGCGGCCTGGCGGTCGAAACCGAACTGGTATGCGGTGTCCACGGAAGACCGCACGATCGATCCGGACCTCGAACGCTTCATGGCGAAGCGGATGGGCGCCAGGACGATCGAGGTGAAGGCGAGCCACCTCTCATTGATCTCCCAACCGGATACGATCGCAAATCTGATCCTGGAGGCCGCCGGCCACGCCCGGCCTTAATGCGATAGCAGCGCGCACCCCTGTCCGCGCAGCAACAGGTGCCGTGTGACGCCGCCCAGCGCCCAGTCCCGCAAGCGGCTATGCCCGAAGGCGCCGGCGACGATCACGCCGGCATCGTGGTCCCGCGCGATCCCCTGAAGCTGCGCCGCGTCGTCGCCGTTCGGCCTCGCCACCACCGGCACCGCCTTGATCCCGTGCTGCTTCAGCCAGCCGATGACATCCGCGACGCAGGACCGCGCGGTGGCGAGAACGTCCGCCGCGGCGATCGTCGCGACCGCCACGTGCGAGGCCTTTTGCAGCAGCGGCAACGCATCCACCACCGCCCGCCGAGCCTGCCGTGATTCCTTCCATGCGACCACGGCGCGATCGAGGTTCAACGGCACCCCCGCGGACGGCACAACCAGCACCGGCCGGCCCATCGTCATCAGCAGATCGCCCGGGTTGACCCGCCGGGTCAGGTCCGACGGGGTGTCAGCCGAGGCGGCCGTGACAACGATATCCGCGCAGCGCGCTTCGTCGCCGAGATAATCCGCCAAAGGCTCGGATATCATCTTCGACCGCCATGAAATCGTCTTCGCGCGGCCGTGCATCGCGTCGCGGAATTCCGCCTCCGCCCGTCTGACCTCGCAGTCGAGTTGCCCGCATTCGGGGCCGCTCCGCTCGTCCGGGAGGTAATCGGCGTCCAGTGCCGCGACGGGCACCCGCCGGCAGGCCGCGATGCCGATGACGCTGGAACCGAAGCGCTCGGCCAGATCGCCGGCAGCCGCCATTACGCCCGCGTTGGAGCAGCCGAGTTCCAGATTCACCATCACGGTCGAATAGGTCATCGTCATTCCCTCAAACAAGAGCGCCCTGTACCGTAATACGATGGTCATGCAGGTCGCCGCTGCCTATGATGTGGATCAAACGGCCGTTGCGGCATTGGTCCTATGCTCATCGCGCGTTGGTCGATGGCAGAACAACCGCCAAATTGTGTCTGTGACGAATAGGGATATCCCATGCCCGACACGAACACACTCGTTTTGCTCCCGGATACGCAGCCAGCACCCCCGCGCGCGACACCGGCCGACGTCGATCAATGGCTGCACGCCTGGCAGAGCCGCTTTACCGGCGGACGCTCCCCCAGCACCGTCACACTGGCCTACCTCGACTGGGCGGCCCATGCGGCCAACGCGCCGTTCCAGACGGCGGAGTTGTTGCGGACCGGGCTGGAGCAATGGAAACGGCTGTTTCGCATCGCGGCGGGGACGGAAGCGAAGCTGACGCCGCCGCCGGGCGATCATCGGTTCGCCAGTCCCGCGTGGCAGAAGCACCCGTACGACCTGCTGACCCAGGCCGTGCTGCTGAACGAGGCGTGGTGGGACAGCGTCGTTGCCGAACCGCCGGGGGTCAATCCGCGCAACAGACGGATTGTCGCCTTTACCGTGCGTCAATGGCTGGATCTGATCTCCCCGTCGAATGTTCCCTGGCTGAATCCGGAGGTGATCGAGGCCAGCCGCGCCACCGGCGGACGCAATTTCCTCGATGGTTTGGTCAACCTGTTGCACGACGGGAACGGCACGCCGGCGCCAGGCGATTTCGCCCCTGGCAGGAACCTGGCGGTGACGCCGGGCAAGGTGGTGTTCCGCAACAGCCTGATCGAGCTGATCCAATACGCGCCCTCGACACCCAAGGTCAGCGCCGAACCGGTGCTGATCGTGCCGGCCTGGATCATGAAGTATTATATCCTGGACCTGTCGCCGGGGAACTCGCTGATTCGCTGGCTGGTGGCGCAGGGCCGCACGGTGTTTGCGATCTCCTGGCGCAACCCCGGCGCGGACATGCAGGACATCGCCTTCGATGACTACCGCACGATGGGCGTTATGGCGGCGCTGGAAGCGATTGGAACAATCTGCGGCGGCGCGAAAGTGCATGCCGCCGGCTACTGCCTCGGCGGCACGCTGCTGACGATCGCCGCCGCCGCGATGGCGCGCGACAATGACAAGCGTCTGGCGAGCGTATCGCTGTTCGCGGCGCAGACCGACTTCACCGAGGCGGGCGAGCTGCAACTGTTCATCACCGAGGACCAGCTCAGTTTCCTCGGCGACCTGATGCGGACGCAAGGTTTCCTCAGCTCCGCACAGATGGGCGGCGCATTCCGGATGCTGCAGTCCAACGACCTGGTCTGGTCGCGGGTGATCCACCGGTATCTTCTCGGCCAGCAGGAAGCGGCGTTCGACCTGATGGCTTGGAACGCCGACGGGACCCGCCTGCCGGCGCGTATGCACACCGAGTATCTGCGCAGCCTATACCTGCGCAACGAACTCGCCGAGGGCCGCTTCAACGTCGGCGGTCATCCGCTGGCGCTGGAGGACATCAGGGTGCCGATATTCCTCGTCGGCACCGAGCAGGATCACATCGCGCCCTGGCAGTCGGTGTACAAGCTGCATCTGTTCACCGACGCCGAACTGACATTTGTCCTGACATCCGGCGGCCACAACGCCGGGATCGTCAGCGAGCCCGGCCACCCGCACCGCCATTTCCGCATCCGCGTCCGCGAGCCCGGCGGCCACACGTTTGGACCGGACGAATGGCAGGAAGCGACGGCGCCGCGGGACGGGTCGTGGTGGGTGGAGTGGAATCGCTGGCTGCAACAGCGCTCCGGTCCGCCGGGCGATCCGCCGCCGATGGGCGAGGCTTTGTGCGATGCCCCCGGAACCTATGTTCTGGAAGCGTGACGGCGCCTGGATAAAGGAACCAAACCATGGACCTGTCGCACGTGCCCAACGACGCCATCATGGAAAACCGCACCTTCGAGGAGATCGCCATCGGCGAAAGCGCCAGTGCGGTACGGACGCTGACGCAGGAGGACATCGAGCTGTTCGCCGTCGTTTCGGGCGACGTCAATCCGGCCCACCTCGATCCTGCTTATGCCGAAACGGACCTGTTCCATCGGATCATCGCGCACGGCATGTGGGGCGGCGCGCTGATCTCCGCCGTGCTCGGCACGCAACTGCCGGGTCCCGGCACCATCTACATCGCCCAGGACCTGCACTTCCATGCGCCGATCGGCATTGGCGACACGATCACGACGCGGATCGTTGCGCGGGAAAAGCGGCCTGACAAGCACCACGTCGTATTTGATTGCCACTGCACCAATCAGGCCGGCAAGGAGGTGATCACCGGCACCGCCGAGGTGCAGGCTCCGACGGAGAAGATTCGCCGCAACCGGACGGAACTGCCCGATGTCCGGCTGATGCGTCACCAGCGGTTCCGCGACCTGATGGCGCATGCCGCCGGACGGCCTGCAGCGCCGATGGCGGTGGTGCATCCCTGCGATGCGCTGTCGCTGGGCGCCGCGGTCGAAGTCGCGCAACTGGGCCTGGTCATTCCCATTCTGATCGGCCCCGCCGCAAAGATCCAGGCTGCCGCGGCGGCGGGGGGACTTGATATCAGCCGTTACCGCCTGGTGGATGTGCCGCACAGCCATGCCGCGGCGGCGCGCGCGGTGGCGCTGGTGCGGGCGGGTGAGGCGGTGCTGCTGATGAAAGGCTCCTTGCACACCGATGAACTGATGCACGAGGTCGTTGCGGCCGAAACCGGATTGCGAACGGAACGGCGGCTGAGTCACGTGTATGTTCTGGATGTGCCGACTTATCCGCGGCCGTTGCTGATCACAGACGCCGCGATCAACATCGCGCCGTCATTGGAGATCAAGCGGGACATCGTGCAGAACGCCATCGACTTGGCGCATGTCATGGGGGTGAAGGAGCCTCGGGTCGCCATCCTGGCGGCGGTGGAGGTCGTAAATCCGGAGATGAAATCGACGGTGGACGCCGCCGCGCTGTGCAAGATGGCGGATCGCGGGCAGATCACCGGCGGCATCGTGGACGGGCCGCTGGCGTTCGACAACGCCGTCAGCCCGAAGGCGGCGCGCGACAAGGGCATCGTGTCGCCGGTCGCCGGCCGGGCCGACATCCTGGTGGTGCCGGACCTGGAGGCGGGCAACATGCTGGCCAAGCAGCTTGCCTTCCTGGCCGGCGCCGATGCGGCCGGCGTGGTCGTCGGCGCGCGCGTGCCGATCATTTTGACAAGCCGGGCGGATTCGGAGCGGACACGGATTGCCTCGTGCGCGGTGGCGGTGCTGATGGCGCAGGCGAAACAGGCGGCCCTGGCGCCGGAGCGGGGGTGACAGCCGAACCGAACCGCGCCACCATACCGCCGGAGGTATAGGCCGTGAAAATCAGTCCGAAGGATTACCGGGTTCGCGAGGGCGACTCCGTGGATCTCGACAAATGGCCGACGGCGGTGAAGCCGGTCTACAAGTCGAAGGAGGACTACCACGAGCAGTTAAGCGACCACGTCGATCGGCTCAGCAAGCAGCAGCAGCTTCTTTATGCGTCGAACAGCCACGCGATCCTGCTGATCTTCCAGGCGATGGACGCGGCGGGCAAGGATGGCGCGATCCGGCATGTCATGTCGGGAGTGAATCCGCAGGGCTGCCAGGTGTTCAGCTTCAAGCACCCGAGCGCGATCGAACTGCAGCACGACTTCCTCTGGCGCACCACCCGCGACCTTCCGGAACGCGGCCGGATCGGCATTTTCAACCGTTCCTATTACGAGGAAGTCCTGATCGCCCGGGTGCATCCCGAGATTCTGCTTGGCGAAGGACTGCCCGATGCATCGCCCGACGACAAGGCGTTCTGGCACAACAGGTATCGCTCCATTACGAACCTGGAGCGGCATCTGAACGGCTGCGGAACCCGCATCGTCAAGTTCTTCCTGCATCTGTCGAAAGAGGAACAGCGGAAACGTTTTCTTGCCCGCATCGACGATCCGGAGAAGAACTGGAAATTCAGCCAGGCGGATATCGAGGAGCGCAAATTCTGGGACAAATACATGAAGGCGTACGAAAAGTGCCTGGAAGCGACCAGCACGGATTATGCGCCGTGGTACGTCGTTCCCGCCGACGACAAGGAGAACGCACGCCTGATCGTGTCGGAGATCGTCCTGGAGGCGCTGACCGGGCTGAAAATGAGCTACCCGGAAACGACCCCCGAACGCCATGGCGAATTGCTGGCGATCCGGGACCAACTGGCCGATTGAACGCCGGGCGGTTCTTCCCATAGACGTCATGGCCCGGCTTGTCCGGGCCACCTGTGTCAGCACATGTCGCGACAGGTGGCGGGACAAGCCGGGCCATGACGAAAAAACCCCCGGCGGGTCCGCTTCAACGGCGTCTGGTATAAATCCGGCCACGACAAATCAGGATCGGACCGCGCCGCCCCTGATGACGAATTGCAGGCTATTTCACCGCCGCCGGCGGAGCATTCATCGACGACAACGGCACCACCGCGTCGGAATGGGTCATCGACGGCAGCAGATTGAACGTGACTCCCAGCACCAGCGCCACGCCAAACACCGCCAGCAACACCCATTTCCGCAACGGACTTTTCGCTGCCGCCGGCTTGTTGTCCGCCCGCGGCGCCTGCACCTGCGACGGCAGCAGCAAAATCAGCCGCGACGCCGTCGTGCGCGCTTCCGCGATCGCCTGCGGAGGCAGCGGCATCTGGGCGATGCTTTGCGCGAGTTTGTCGATCGTCGCCGCCTTCGGCAGCTTCGCCCAGCGCGCCGCCTCGGCCCACGGATCCTGCCCGAGCCTGGCCAGTATCGAAAGGATGGTCAGCGGCGAACCGTTCAACTCGGTGCCGACTTCGGCAAACAGGAAATCGTTCAGGCCGGACTCTTTCAAGGCGAATGCGTTCGAACTCGTCATGTAAACTTCCTTGTCAACGCAGATATCCGGCCGCTGATTACACTGCGGACACAATGCCGCCCGGCGCTCCAGATGCCAACAGACCCTACATGAGCATCGCGGCGTGCAATGGCAAGGCAACATGCCGAGACGGCGCTCGCGCTCCTGGCATGATCGCGCGCAAGCCTGTACAACGCGCGCATCACGCGGGAGACGCCGGATGGACAAGGACGAACTGACCCGGTGGGCGTTGCGCAACGGCTGGCAGATCATCGCCGGGTGCCCCAGCCTGACGAAGCCGAACCGGCCGCAGGAGGCGATCGTGCGGATGGTGTTCAAGACCACCGTGGCCAACCTGGAAATCAAGAAGCCGGCCGGGAAGTGGGAAAAAGTCGCCGGCCAGAGCTACGCAAAGATCCAGGCTGATCCGGATACCGGGCTGCCGCTGAATTTCGGCCTGGACACGATTCCCGGCTTTACGATGCTGATGCGGGACAACAAGGACCGCATGGCCTTCGCCGGAATGTCCGGCGAGGCGAAAGACTAGCGGGACCGTCACACCACCAGCCAACCGAGCAGCGAGTCCAGCCTGATCCGGCCCTCCCGCGTCGCCACCAGCCGCTCCGGGGTCACGGTCAGATAGCCCTCGGCCACCGCCTGAGCGAGAACCTCGGCATCGACCGACTGAGCCAGGGTTTGCCCGGTCCTGGCTTCGAACCACGCGAGATCGATGCCTTCCGCCAGCCGCAGCCCCATCAGCAGCGCCTCCCTGGCCCGTTCGGCGGCTTCTATCGGCTCGTCCGAGGTCGTACCGTCACCGGCTTGCTCGACCCGTTCGGCCCACGGCTCCGGCGCCCGGTGTCGCCGCGTCGCCCGCAATACGCCATCCACGGTGACGCGGCCATGCGCGCCGGGGCCGATCCCGGCGTAGTCCTGGTAGCGCCAGTAGGCGAGGTTGTGCCGGCTCTCCTGGGCCGGGCGGGCATAATTGGAGATCTCGTAGGCCAGCAGGCCGGCGCGGGCGCATTCCTCCCCGGTCGCGTCGTACAGCGCGGCGGCGGTGTCGTCGTCGGGCAGGATGATGCGGCCCTGCCGGTGCAGCGCGGCGAATGGCGTGGCCGGCTCGATGGTCAGTTGATACAGCGACAGATGGTCCGCCGCGATCGCCAGCGCGGTGCGCAGTTCCGCCCGCCACGATGGCAGATCCTGGCCGGGACGGGCGTAGATCAGATCGAACGACACGCGCGGAAACAGCCGCCGCGCCAGGGCCAGGGCGGCGACCGCTTCCGCCGCGGAGTGCTGCCGCCCGAGGGTGCGCAACGCCGACTCGTCCAGGCTCTGGATGCCGATGGAGACCCGGTTGACCCCGGCGGCGCGGTAGTCGGCGAGGCGGCCCGCCTCGATGCTGGTCGGATTGGCTTCCAGGGTGATTTCCACATCGGCGGCCGCAGCGAAGTGCCGCGCCGCATCGTCGAGGATGGCGCCGACGGTCGCCGGGTCCATCAGACTGGGCGTGCCGCCGCCGAAGAAGACCGACGTGAGCCTCCGGCGCCCGAGGCGCGCGGCTTCGGTCGCCAGTTCGCGCCGCAACGAGCGGGCGAACCGGTCCTGGTCGATACGGTCGCGCACGTGGGAGTTGAAGTCGCAGTATGGGCACTTGGACAGGCAGAACGGCCAGTGGATGTAGAGCGCGAGGCCCGGGTCCGCGGCAGTGTCCCCATTCGTCATGGCCCGGCTTGTCCGGGCCACCTGTCGCGGCACGTGCTGAGATAGGTGGCCCGGACAAGCCCGGCCATGACGCTTGGAGTTGGCCATGACGATAAAGCGGGGACTCGCTCCGGCATGTCAGCGTTCGGACGGGCCGGCGCCGGTTCCCCCTGCCGGCCATTCGCGAAGCTGATACGCGCCGTCCCAGAACAGCCATTCGTACTGCGTGGACCGGATGAACGCGGTCAGCATCCTTGCCCGCACCGCGCCCGAGGCCGCGGCGGCGGCGCGATCCGTCGCGGCCTTCACCGACTGGACGACCGAGCCGAACCCGTCGTCGGCGTAGGTGTCGATCCAGGCGCGATAGGGGTTGTCCGCTGCCGCCTCTCGCGCGATGGCCTGGCCGACGACCCAGTAGATCCAGAAGCACGGCAGCAGCGCCGCCAGCAGCACCTCCCAGGGTTCATGGTACGCCGTGGCGAGCAGGAAACTGGTGTAGTTCAGGCAGTCCGGCGATGGTTCCGCCTTCGCCGCATCGCCGCCGGACTGCGACAGGTATTGCGCATGCAACGCCTGCTCCACCTCGATCCCCTCGAGCGCGGCACCGGCGAACAGCCGCAAGGTCGCGCCATCCGGACCCCGGGCGCCTGCCATCGCCAGGATGCGCGCATACTGGTCGAGGTACAGCGCATCCTGCACGATGTAGAACCGGAAACGCGCCTGATCCAGCGTTCCCGCCGCCAGCTCTCGGTTGAACGGCAGGTCGTGGATCGCCGCCCGCAGTCCCGCCGTCCGCTGCCACGCGAGGTCGCAGAATCCCGTCATGCCAAACTTTTCGACGCCATCTCGAAGGTGTTCCGGGACAGGTTCGGCAGCGCCAGAATCCGCTCCAGCTCCTGCTTCATCAGCGCCTGCCGGTTGTCGTCGAACCGCCGCCACTGGCCAAGCGGGGACACCATCCGCGCCGCCACCTGCCCGTTCGTGGGATCGAGCTGGATCAGCGTATCGGCATACAGCCGGTATCCGGCGCCGGAGCCGTCATGGAACCGCACCTGATTGCCGGCGAAGCTGCTGATCAGGGCGCGGATGCGGTTCGGGTTGCGCAGATCGAAATCCGGATGCGACTTCAGCGCCTCCACCGCCTGCACCGTTCCCGGCAACGGCGACAGCGCCTGGATCGCGAACCACTTGTCGAGCACCAGCGGGTCGCCGCGCCACGCCTGATAGAACGCCGCCAGCGCGTCCAGCCGCTCCTGGCACTCCACGGCCGACAGGATCGCCAGCGCCGCCAGCACGTCGGTCATAGTCTGCCGGGCGTCGAACTGCGCCTTGGCGAGGCCGATGGCGGCGCGGTCTCCGCCGGCGACCAGATAACCCAGGCAGGCGTTGCGCAGGGACCGCCGCCCGATGGTGGGGCCGTCGATCCGGTAGCTGCCGCCATCGGACAGCGACTCGTACGTTGCGCGCAGCTCTACGGCCAATGCCTGGCCGATGGCGGCCCGGGCAAGGTCGCGCGCCGCGTGGATCGCGTCCACATCGACAACCTTCATCTTGTCCGCCAGGGTTGCCTCACCCGGCAGCGCCAAGGCCTCGGCGGCGAAGGCCGGTTCCTGCTTCAGGGCCGAGGCCGTCGCCTCGATCAAAGCCGGATCGACCTCCGGCTGACGCCCCTGCTGGATCGCCGCGATCATGTCGAGCAGCACGGTGGAGGCATACTGCTGGCCCGACTCCCAGCGCACGAACGGGTCGGTGTCATGCGCCGCCAGAAACCGCAGCCGATCGGCCGACAGCCCGGCGAGCTTCACCGGTGCGGAGAAGTCACGCAGCAGCGACGGCACCGGCGGGCTGGCGACATCGACGAACTCGAACCGGTTCTGCGCCTTCCCCGCCAGCAGCACGCGGGTGCCTTGCGTCGCCTCCGCCTCGCCGTCCAGGCGCGTGGGAAGTTCCTGCCCGTTGCCGTCCAGCAGGCCCATCGCCACCGGGATGACCAGCGGCTGCTTGTCCGGCTGCCCGGGCGTGGGTTTCGTCTCCTGGCTGATGGTCAGCGCGTAGCGCTTGGTCTCCGGGTCGTAGGCGTCTTCGACCGAAATCTCCGGCGTGCCGGCCTGATGATACCACAGCTTGAATTCGGTCAGGTCGACGCCCGACGCGTCCTGCATCGCCTGGACGAAATCGTCGATGGTGACGGCGTGATTGTCGTGGCGAGCGAAGTAAAGGTCCATGCCGCGGCGGAAGGCGGCGCGGCCGATGATGGTGGCCATCATGCGGATGACCTCCGCACCCTTGTTGTAGACCGTCGCGGTATAGAAATTGTCGATCGCCAGGTACGCCTTCGGCTGCACCGGATGCGCCAGCGGGCCGCTATCCTCGCGGAACTGCGCCGCCCGCAGCGCCCGCACGTCGGCGATGCGCTTCACCGCGCGGCTGTTCTGGTCGCCGGAGAATTCCTGGTCGCGGTAGACGGTCAGCCCTTCCTTCAGCGAAAGCTGGAACCAGTCGCGGCAGGTGACGCGGTTGCCGGTCCAGTTGTGGAAATACTCATGCGCGATGACCGTCTCGATGCCCTGGTAGTCGGAGTCGGTCGCGGTCTCCGGCCGGGCGAGCACGTATTTCGTGTTGAAGACGTTCAGCCCCTTGTTCTCCATCGCGCCCATGTTGAAGTCGGACACGGCGGCGATGTTGAACACGTCCAGGTCGTATTCCAGCCCGAACACCTCCTCGTCCCAGCGCATCGCCGTCTTCAGCGATTGCATCGCGTGCGAACAGCAGTCCTCATCGCCGCGCCGGACATAGATGCCGAGCGCGACGTGACGCCCCGATCGCGTGGTGAAACTGTCCTTGACCGCCACCAGGTCGCCCGCGACCAGCGCGAACAGGTAACACGGCTTCGGATGCGGATCGGACCACGTGACGCTGTGCCGCCCGTCGCCGAGGTCCGTCACCGGTCCGGGATTGCCGTTCGACAGCATCACAGGACAGGCCCGCTTGTCGGCGATGATCGTCGTCCGGTAGCGCGACATCACGTCGGGGCGGTCGGGGAAATAGGTGATGCGGCGGAAGCCCTGCGCCTCGCACTGGGTGAAGAAGTTGCCGCCGGAGACGTACAACCCGCTGAGTTCGGTGTTGTCTTTCGGCGAGATGCGCGTCGCGATCTCCAGCGCGCAGGCATCCGGTAGGTCCGCGATCGTCAGTCCGCCCTTTGTCTCGGTTGGCGTTACCGGCGCACCGTCCCGGGTGATGCTGACCAAGGTCAGCGCCTCGCCATCCAGATGCAGCGGCGATCCGGGCGGAGCGGCGGGGTTCCGGCGCAGCGCCAGCCGCGACACCACGACGGTCGCCGCCTCGCCGAGTTCGAAGGTCAGATCGACCGTATCGATCAGGAAGGCGGGCGGGGCGTAGTCCGCGAGGCGGATTTCCGCGGGGGCGGCTTCGGTGCGGATCGAATCGGCGGCCATGGTGTCTCCGGCGTCGTGTCTGGCAGCTTATATAGGGATGCTAGCGGTTGCGTGCTGCCTCCGCGAGAATCTCCCGCGCCAGCGGCAGCATCGCATAGTCCACCATCGCCCCCTGGTAGCTGACGGCGCCAAGCCCGGCTTTCTCGGCCGCTTCGAAGGCTGCGAGCAGGCCGGTGAAGTACGCGACTTCCTCCGGCGTCGGCCGGAACACGTCGTTGGCGATGGCGACATGCGACGGATGCATCACGGCGACGCCGGAGTAGCCGATGTCCTTAGCCCGGCGGATCAGCCGCTCCACCGCGGCCAGATCGTCCTGGGGGGTGCCGAAAATCCCGGCGATCGGATACGGGGCACCGCCCGCCCGGCTGTCGAGCACCAGCTTGGAAGCGAGGTACAGTTGCTCCTCCCCGCCTGAGGTGGCGCGGAAGCCGAAGGCGCGGGCGAAATCGCCGGACACCGGGCCGCTGATCGCACCGTGGATGCCGCGCACCCGAGGGCTGGCCTTCGCCAGGTTGTAGGCGTCGTACATGCCCCGGGCGGTCTCCGGCAGCGGCAATATGCCGACGGTACCAAGCGGCAACCCGGCGCGGCCCTCTGCATGGCTCAATAGATCGTGGACGCGGCGGATTTCGTCCGGCGCCGCGACCTTGGGCATGACAATCGCGGTCAGGCCGCCGGTCACCGCCGCGGCGATTTCGGCTTCGGTGCCCTCGTGCAGCGGCTGGATGCGCACGAAGGCGGCCGTGCCGGCATCGCGCAGTTCGTGGATTTCGCTTTTCAGATGCTCCATCGCCTGCCGCTTGAACTGCGGCGGGACGGAGTCCTCGATATCCAGCACGGCGGCACCGGGGGAGACGCGAATCGCCTTCGCCACCCAGTCGCGGCGATGGGCGGGGACGAACAGCGCGGATCGGATGGGCCACATGCGGACGGTTCTCCTTCGTCGACCAGTGTGCGGGGAGAGGCCGGGCGGTGCAATCGAGTAACGCCGCGTGGCCGTTCCCGGTGCCGGGCGGTTGAGCAACCGGCCAAACAGAGGCGGCCCCCGGGACGGGTTTGCCGGCCGGTGCGGCGTTTCCCTTCGCTTTGCCGACACAAAGGAAGAACGGAGGGACACAGAGGATGCCGGGAAGCAGCGGCGGCTTCGCGTGAGAGCGCGCCCGGTTTCGTTGCACTGGTTTAGCGAAAGAAAAATCGAAGATAGGGAACGGTAAATCGGCATGTGTCACGCCAGGCGCCGGATGTCCTTTGCCCTTCGTGCCGCTCTTTTCTTCCTCTGTGTTAAAATACTTTCCGAGGAACGAATCTCGACAAACCATCCCGTCACACTCCCCTCGTTTCCAGAGGTGCCACTTACGCCAACCAGTAAAGCTCGTGTCCGTGGCCGGCGTTTGCTACCGCCACGGCATCGCGCCGCCTGATGTTCGTTTCTTGAATATGAGGCGCACGCCCGCGATTCGCCGCAACCGATGCGCCCGTCCCGTCTTATGGTTTTGCTCACAGTTTCGTGATCCCTTTCGCGCCGGGCGGGCCAGGGATGGCCGGGGCCGGATTTCAACCGCGCGGAGCGAACCCGATCGCGCCCCTCGGTTGCCGCGTTCGTGGACCTGTATAGAGTGGTCCGATGCAGACGACACGCGAGACACCCGGGACCACCACCGCGTTGCTGGAGCGGCTGGTCTCCTTCGACAGCACCAGCCGGAACTCGAACCTCGAACTGATCGATTTCATTCAAAAATATCTTGCCGGACTCGGGGTGTTCTATCGCATCGCAAGCGACCCTTCGGGGCAAAAAGCCGCCTTGCACGCAATCATCGGCCCGCGGGAACCCGGCGGCCTGGCGCTGAGCGGCCACGTCGATACCGTTCCCGTGGATGGCCAGGCATGGACCGGAGATCCGTTCGCGTTGCGCCGTCAAGGCGACCGGCTGGTAGCCCGCGGAAGCTGCGACATGAAGGGCTTCGTCGCGTCCTGCCTGGCCGCGGTGCCGGATTTCCAGGCGCGTGCCTTGCGGCGCCCGCTGCACCTGTTCATCAGTTACGACGAGGAGACCGATTGCGGCGGCGCCAAAAGGTTGATCGAGGATCTGGACGAATCCGGATTGCGCCCCAGTCTGTGTATCGTCGGCGAGCCGTCCGGCATGAAACCGATACTCGCCCATAAGGGAAAGCTTAACCTGAATGTCACCGTACGGGGTCTCATCGGTCATTCCAGCGATCCGGCCAAGGGAGTCAACGCTGTCCATGCCGCGGGCGAGGCGATCGCCCTCGTGGCCGCCGAGGCACGCCGCCTGGCCGCCGAAGGTCCGTTCGAGGACGGATTCGATCCCGCTCACACCACCATCCATGTGGGCACCATGCGGGGCGGCTCGATCCTGAACATCATCCCGGACCATGCCGCATTCACGATGGAATGGCGGCACATTCCCGGCGACTCGCCTTACACCCACATGGAACGGCTGCGGTCCCGGATCGCCGCGACCATCGAGCCGGCGATGCAAGCGGTGCGGCCGGAATGCGGCTTTTCGTATGAGATATGCCTGGAGATGCCGGGCATGAAGCTGGCGGAAGACCACGCCCTGACGGCCGCGGTGAAGCAGGTAACCGGCGCCAACAGCACCGGCAAGGTCAGCTACGGCACCGAGGGCGGATTCTTCGAGCAGGCCGGCATCGCGACCATTATCTGCGGCCCCGGTCACATCGCCCAGGCGCACCAGCCCGACGAATGGATCGCGGAATCCGAACTGCACGCCTGCGACCGTTTCATCCGAGGCATGGCCGATCGGCTTTTGGTCTGATGGCGATGGCAATGGTCCAGTTCACGCATCCTCCTCCGGCGCCACTGCCTGACTTCAAGGTCCACCTCAGCCGGCCGGATATCGCGGCCTGGATCGGCGGCAATGCGGGGGTTCCGGGCATCATCACCCGCGAATCGGGCCGCCCCGGACCGCACGTCGCGTTGCTCTCTCTTGTCCATGGCAACGAGATCGCCGGCGCTATCGTGCTCGATCGGCTGCTGCGGGCAGGACTGACGCCAACGTCCGGCAAGCTGTCGTTTGCCTTCGTCAACCTGGCCGCGTTCGACCGGTTCGATCCGGTGCGGCCAACCGCCTCGCGCTTCCTGGATGAGGATTTGAACCGGGTCTGGGATGAGACCATCCTGAACGGCCCCCGGCATACGATCGAACTGGACCGCGCCCGTGAACTGCGTCCGTTCATCGACACGGTGGATGTGTTGCTGGACCTGCATTCGATGCTGTGGCCGTCGGAGGCGCTGATCCTCAGCGGCGTGCCGGCGAAGGGCCGGGCGCTGGCGCGCGCTGTTGGCACGCCTCCGCTGGTGGTGGCCGATCACGGGCATGTGAACGGGCGGCGGCTGATCGACTATCCGCGGTTTGCAAACCCCGACACGCCCCATGCCGCATGCCTGGTTGAGGCCGGGCAGCATTGGGAGGAAACCACGGTTGATACGATGCTGGGCAGCGTGGCCGGATTGCTGCGCCATGTCGACATTGTCGGACCGGACGCGCCGCTGCCCCCGCCGGTGCCGGTATCCGGCGCCCGCATGGCCACGGTGACGGCGGCCGTCACGGCGATGACCTCGAGCTTTGCGTTCGTGCAGACCTATCGGGGCGGCGACATCATTCCCCGACGCGACACTTTGATCGCGATGGACGGCGAGACTGAGATCCGCACGCCACATGATGACTGCCTGCTGGTCATGCCGGCGCTGCGGCCAAGCCGCGGACATACGGCGGTGAGACTGGGCCGGTTCGAGGAGCGATAGAACGGCTTGGACGCGCCGGGGTTTTGGCAAGGAGTGCAGGCGGCGCAGCACGCCCCTTGGCGATCATATTTTGCCCGTAGCGAGGTTGCTTGCAGGGCGAGGCCGGAATCAAAGAATTCTGCGGGCGGGACCGCTGCATTCGTGCGAAACACGATATCTGTCTCTTGCGGTGACGGAAGGTTCTTGGCATCAGTAATACCCGGCGTCGAGCGGTTCTTCAGTCGTTGGACCGGCTGATCAAGCGTCACCCGCACGATGGCGGCACCCGCCTCGGACCTGAGCGGGGTTGCAGGAAAACCGCGATATGAATTCGTATTATGGCCCGTATCAGGTCGGCCTGCCGGGTACGGTCATTTTGCTGGCAGCGATTGCCGGCGCCTTGCTGACCGGCGGCTACCGCTCTGCACAGCGGCCGCCGTTTCTCAATGCCTGGGCCTTGTTCTGCTGGGCAACCGCCTCGTCCGGGGCGCTCTTGCTGCTGTACGGCACGATCCCTGCCCGGATCGTCATCACCGCCGGCTATGCGCTGCTGCTGCTCGCCTGGGGCTTTTACTGGGCCGGGGCCCGCCAGTTGCGCGGCGCCCGCGTGCCCGGTTGGACGCCCGGCGTCGCGCCCGGTCTATGGCTGGCCGCCTGCTGCGCCCCCGCCTTCCGCGACTCGCTTTCCGCCGGCGCCGTCGTGCCGCCGGTCGTTGTCGCCATCCTGTCCTGGGGAGGCACCGCCGAAATTGTGATGCTCCGTAAACCACATTACAATCAACGAAGCGCCCGTGCCCTCGCCATGCTGACCTTCGCTTACGGTGGCGCAATGGCCTGGTACGCCGGCTCGACCATGCTTCAGCGACACGACGCCGTGCTGGCGCAGGACGTGGCGAGCGTGCTTGGCACCGTCATCTTCAGCGCCATCGGCTTTGCCGGTCTCGCCATGGCGGCCAGCCAGGCGGCCGATCGGGGCGCCGCCGAATTGGCCGGCGCAAGATACGCGGAGACGTTGCACGCCGAACTCGAGCGCATCTTCTCGCTGGCGCCGATCGGCGTTTTCCGCGGCCGGCTGGCGCCGGATGGCGGCTTCACCCGGACCTATCTCAGCCGCGGCATCGAGGCCCTGACCGGCTGGGACTGGGAGGATATCAATCCGCCCGGCGGACTGAACGGCATCCTCGATCTGGACGTGACGGAGCGGGAGGCGGTGATGCGCCGCTTGCTGGAGACCGACAGTTTCGTGGACAAGCCGCGCATTCGGCGGCGCGACGGAAGCTGGATGTGGGCACGGGTGAACCTGATGGTGCTCGATCGCCAAAGCGATGGTTCGGCCGAACTCGTCGGGTTCATAGCAGATCACAGCGTCGAACGAGAGCAGGAGATGCGGCTGGTGCAGGCTGCCCGGATGGAAGCGCTCGGGCAACTCGCCAGCGGCATGGCACACGATTTCAACAATGTGCTGCAAGCGGTGGATGCCGGCCTGACGCTGGCCTCGGCCAGTTTGCCCGATGACGCGGCGGCGGCGCGGAAATTCCTCGGTCTCGCCGCCGAGGCAACCCGGCACGGAACCACGGTGACCGGGCGGCTGCTGTCATTCTCACGGCACGAGCCGCAACAGTCCGGCCCGGTCGAGGCCGTGCCGCTGTTGTCGGATCTGGTCGCATTCCTGCGGCCTGCCATCCGGCCCGACATCACGTTGCTGGTCGAGGCGCCGCCCGGCCTGCCGCCGCTGCTCGCGGACCGCGGCCAGCTCGAGGCGGTGCTCATCAACCTGGTCAACAACGCCAAGGACGCCATGCCGGACGGAGGCAACCTGACGCTGCGGGCGGAAGCGGCCCTCGTGCCGCAGACCGCGGGCGCTCCGCTGGAGCTGGCTGCGGGCCGCTATATCCGCCTGTCGGTCGCCGATTCCGGGCAAGGCATCGCCCCCGATGTATTGGCGCGGGTCTGCGAACCATTCTTCACGACGAAGCCGGCCGGCAGGGGCACCGGCCTCGGGCTCGCCATGGCCCGCCGGTTCGCCGAGGAGGCGGGTGGCGCGCTTGCCATCGCCAGCCGGCCGGGGTTCGGCACGACGGTTTCGCTCTGGCTGCCCGAGGCGGCGCCCGCGGCGCGAGGAAACCCCGGCGCGCAGCCGGTTCCCCTGGCGCGGGCATCCGCCGACGAGTCGCCGCGCCTGGCGATCTTGCTGGCCGTGGACCGGCCGGAGGTGCGCATGTTGCTGGCCGCGCAACTGGTGGAGCGCGGCTGCACGGTGGCGCAGGCCGAGACGGCGGCCCACGCAATCGCCCTGATCGACAACAAGCTGCGGCCGGACGCGTTGGTCACCGACTTCGCCTTGCCCGGCGATCTGGATGGGCTTGGGCTTGTGCAAGCGGCCCGATTGCGGCTGCCGCGCCTGCCGGTGGTGCTGATAACCGGACAGCCGGGCACGCTTCCACCGGTCCGGCTGAGAGAAGCCGGTCAGCAGGCGCCGCTGGTTGTCCTGTGCAAGCCGGTCACTGCGGAAATGGTGATCACGCGCCTTCGCGCCCTGCATACCGCATGACGCCGCCGGTAGCGGGCTGGCGGCGCGCCCGCGGCGGCGTTGCGGCCGAGGCTACAGCAGCCCCGCGCCGGACAGGCCGCCAAACACGCCAAGCGCGCATGTCAAACCCGCCACGGCGACCACCACCCACAAGTACCACCCCTGCAGGCGATGCTTCCGCGGCAAGGCCATGACGGCGAGAGCGATCAGGAATCCGAGCACCACCGGCAGCATCAGCGCGTTCATCACCTGGACGGCCACGTTCAGCGACACGAGGTCCGGCCAGAACGCCACCGTCCCGGCTCCCGCGACTACGCAGGCCGCGTAAACACCGTAGAACCAGCGCGCCTGCAGCGGCTTGCACTCCAGGGACCGGCGATACCCCGTCACCTCGCCCAACCCCCAGGCGAAGGCCAGAGACACCACGATTGCCGCCACCATGCCGGCGCCGAGCACGCCCAGGCCGAACACCAGGTTGCCCATCGTCGTGCCGAGGAAGGGAGTCAGCGCCTGCGCCATCTCACCGACGGAGGTCAAAGTGGCACCGCGGTTGCCGCGGCCAATGGTCGCCGCGCAGGCGACCAGCACCGCAACCATGATCAACTGGGTCAGCAAGGCGCCGATGGCCGTGTCCCACCGGGCCGCGGTCAGGTGCTCCGGCTTGAGGCGTTTATCCGCCACGGCCGACTGCTGGTAGAAGATCATCCACGGCATGATCACCGCGCCGATATTCGCCGCCGACAGGTAAAGGTAGTCCGGATTGCGGTAGGGAATTTGCACCGCCCCGGCCAGCAGTTCGGTCAGGTCGGGGTGCGCCGCCCAGGCGACGAAGAAGAATGCCAGTTCGAACAGGCCGACGGCGATGGCGACCCGCTCGACCCGGCGATACGAGCCGGTGATCACCACCGCGAGCAAAGCCGCCGCCGCTATCGGCAGCGAAATCAGCCGCGGCAGGCCATACATCTCGCCCACCCCGGCGACGCCGGAGAACTCCGTCAGCAACGCCCCGATGGTGGCGACGCCGAGACCGATGGCCGACATCCAGGCCCAGGCCGGGCCGAACGTTGCGCGTATCAATTCGCCGTGGCCGCGCCCGGTGAAGATCGCCAGCCGCACCGTCAACTCCTGCGTCATGAACAGGATCGGCACCAAAATCAATTGCAGCAGCAGCAGGCTGTAGCCCCATTGCACGCCGCTCTGTCCGGCGGTGATGACGCTGCCGACATCCGTATCGGCAAGCATCACGACAAGCCCGGGGCCGAAAACGGCCAGAAACCTGGTGAGGCGCGTGCTCACGCGCAGCGTAGCTTCAGGAGTCAAAGTTACACCGGTCATCTGCGAATGGTTCTCAAATAGGGTTTCCGTGCCTATCGCGGCACCCCTGATCTGTCAACGATATCTCACTCGCGCGTTGCATATAGACGGGCTTTCCCCGACAAAGCGCAGGCCGAGAATGGACCGCCACACGATGCCCGAGTTTCACCTGCATAACAGCCTGACCCGTCGCAAGGAGCGTTTTGAGCCGGCCGAACCGGGCAACGTGCGGATGTATGTGTGCGGGCCGACGGTGTACGACCTGGCGCATCTCGGCAACGCCAGGCCGGTCGTGGTGTTCGATGTCGTCGCGCGGCTGCTGCGGCGGCTGTACCCGTCGGTCACCTATGTGCGCAACATCACCGACGTGGACGATAAGATCAACGCGCGGGCCAAGGCGTCGGGCGAGTCGATCGCGGCGGTCACCGCGCGCACCACGGCCGACTTCCATGCGGATATGGCGGCGCTCGGGTCTTTGCCGCCGGACCGGGAGCCTCGGGCGACCGCGCATATCGCCGAGATGATCATTGTCGTCGAACGCCTGATCGCCTCCGGCCATGCCTATGAAGCGGAGGGCCACGTGCTGTTCGCGGTCGCCTCCGACCCGGATTACGGCGCGCTGTCTGGCCGCAGCCACGATGAACTGATCGCGGGCGCCCGGGTGGAGGTCGCGCCGTACAAGCGGGATCCCGGGGATTTCGTGCTGTGGAAGCCGTCCCCGGACGACCTGCCCGGCTGGGACAGCCCGTGGGGCCGCGGGCGGCCGGGGTGGCATATCGAGTGCTCTGCGATGTCGTGGAAGTATCTGGGCGAGACGTTCGACATCCATGGCGGCGGCAGCGACCTGATCTTCCCGCACCATGAAAACGAGCTGGCGCAAAGCCTGTGCGCGTTTCCCGGCAGCCGGTTCGCCCGCTACTGGATGCATAACGGCATGCTGCAGGTGAACGGCGAGAAGATGTCGAAAAGCCTGGGCAACTTCTTCACCGTCCGCGACGTGCTGGCGAAGGCGCCGGGCGAGGCAATCCGGTTGCTGCTGCTGCGCACGCACTACCGCTCGGTGCTGGATTTCTCCGACCAGGGGCTGGCCGAGGCGAAGCGCGACCTCGACCGGTTCTACCGCGCGCTGGAAGCGTTCCCCGATGCCGTCGCGGGCGCGGTGCCGGATGCGGTGCTGGAGGCTCTGTGCGACGACCTGAACACGCCGCTGGCTTTGAGTGCCATGCACGGCCTGGCGGGGGCGGCGCTGGCCGGCGATGCGGAAGCTGCTTCGGGGCTGCGCGCGGCGGGGGACGTGCTGGGGCTGTTGCAGCAGGCGCCGGACGCCTGGTTCCGCGGCGGCACGGATGACGCGGCGGAGATCGAGGCGGCGATCGCCGATCGGCTGGCCGCGCGGAAGGCTCGGGATTTTGCCCGGGCGGATGCGATCCGGGCGGACCTGGCGGCGCGCGGCATCCTGCTGGAGGACGGCCCCAAGGGCACCACCTGGCGGCGCGACTGATGACCGGACGCGATGGCGGAGCCGATCTAAGGCCGCTCGGGAACAGCCCGGTGGTGGTGCTGGTGCGGCCTCAGTTGGCGGACAATGTCGGGGCCTGCGCGCGGGCGATGGCGAATGGCGGGCTGTTCCATATGCGGCTGGTCGCACCCCGGGATGGCTGGCCGCAGGCAAAGGCGTGGCGGATGGCCTCCGGCGCGGATCGCATCCTGGACGCGGCGACGGTGCATGCGACGGTGGCCGAGGCGGTGGCGGATTTGCACCATGTGTTCGCGACGTGCCCTCGGCCGCGGCATATCGTCAAGCCGGTGCTGACGGCGCGCGGCGGGGCGGCGGAGCTGCGGGAGATCTGTGCCCGCGGGCTGCGGGCGGGGGTGCTGTTCGGGCCGGAGCGGGCGGGGCTGGATAATGACGACATGGCGGAGGCGGATGCTCTGATCCGGTTTCCGCTGAACCCAGAGTTCATGTCGCTGAACCTGTCGCAGGCGGTGATGGTGATGGCGTATGAGTGGTGGACGGCGGAGGATGACACGCCGCCCAGAGCGCTGATGACGAATGAGAGCCGGGTGGCGACGAAGGAGCGGCTGGGGAATTTTCTGGCGCACCTGGTGGATCAGCTCGATGCGTGCGGGTTTTTGCGCAACCAGCCGAAGCGGCCGGGGATGGTGCGGAATTTGCAGCATCTGTTCCAGCGGGGGGAGGTGACGGAGCAGGAGTTGCGGACGTTGCATGGGGTGGTCACGGAACTCGCGATCGGTCGGCGGCAGCGGGGGCGGTTGGAGTCTGAGACGGAGGCGTGAGGGGGCGGGAAGTTCGCTTCCCCGCGTGGCCGGACTCGGTCGGGCCACCCACTAAGCCAAGGCGGGGTTCAGGACATCGACATACATCTTCAACTAAACGGTCGCGTCAGTGGATCTACCGCTGTTTAGGCGAACTTTGTCGGGTTCCACCGCCGGATGAGACCGCCGTCTTTTGGCAGCCTGGCCGAGTTTGAGCGCGAGCTACTGCCTGCACGGGCGGCCCAAGGCGGAAGCCGTGCCCAGGCGGGCGGCTTGAAGTTGGGCCAGTCGCCGAGGCTTCCGCAGCACACGGCGAAGGAGGCGCTCAAGCGCTGCCGATGCCTCTATGCGGGAGGTCGAAGACTCGGGTAATGTCTCTACCAGTGCGATTTCGAGGTTCATGGTATGATCGCTGCAAAAGCTCAGCAAAGACCCGTACCCTGCTGGATGTGCGGAGGGGTTGCTGATTCAGGGGAGCATATCTTCAAGGCACGTGCGTTACGGCGTATATTCAATCGCGACGGGTATGCCCCTAACGATTTGCCTTTTCTATTCGCCAAAGGTGGGCATGAGCGAATTCGTGGACCAAATTCTAAGCGGGTGAAATATCGGCCCCTAATCTGTAAGCCATGCAACAACGACCGCACCAGCGACTTTGACCTAGCCTATGATCGGCTGTCTGATTGGTTCGCGACCCATCAAGATCACTACGCCATGAAGGAGATTAACTTTCAGGAGATCTTCGGTAAAAGCTATGTCGGGAGCATCGATGCCGTCCGTCGCTACTGTGCGAAAGCATTAGGATGTAGACTTCTAGCAAGCGGATATCGCCTACCAGCAAATTTGTTCCCGAATCCCATCTGGGACATTGACGTCTCCATTCTACAGCTATCGGTATGCCGGGTTCAGCCTTTTAGTCACGAAAGAAAGTTCAGACCCGATATGATGGAAAGGATTCTAGGGAACGGTTCAATATATGCGAATATCAGTCGGTCGCACCTTGAGTCGAGCGGTGAGCAGGGAGTTCTAAATGCCGTGTGGTGGGAGAATATTGGCCACTTCCAGATCACCTACTGGTTCAACATCGACGTCAACCCTGATCTCGGCGCGCCAATCATTGACAGTACCACCGCCTATACGATCATCCATAGCGAGCTTTGTTTACCCGAAATGGAGGGTCTGATGTCGGACTGGATTAGCGGCCGCTCGCCGTTGCGCTAATTAATATGAAGCAGGCTGCCACGACATGAAATGTCCCGTTTTGCTTATCACATGCCTGATGTTGTTCGCCTGTGGACCGGAATGGTCTGCGTCGCATGTGACAGAGGAAGGTGGGTGGGAGGCGCAGCGCCAATCCAACCGGGACTTCCAGCAGAAGCTGGAGTATCGAGAGCGATTGAATGATTGGTACTCTGACGCCTACCGATTGCGCTGCCTGCCTTTAATGACCGAGAACCCCAAATCCCTTACCGCGGTGGATCGGTGCGATATCGCTTTGCAAGCCAAATATCACGAGGCGGAAACCCGGGCTGGTCTACCGTATTCGTCTTTGAACGGATCGTCCGGCTTGTCCCAATCGGCGCCCCCGCCGCCCAGGGAGTCGCCTGTTACCACGACTAATTGCAGCCCGGCATTTGGCGGGGAAGTCACTTGCTTCAGTTATTGACGGCGATGTCGGGCGGCCACATGCGTGGACCCACACGCCCGGACCATGCTACCATGAAGGCATAATTTTTCATGGAGAGTGGCAGGTCCGACGCCACCATCCGCTGTGTCGCGGGACACGGATTTCGCGGTGTGCAGCTTCCTAGCCTGATCCAGAAGGGTATTGAGGTGGTCATGCTCCGGGGATATGCGACCCGCTGCCATCTGCTCGAATTCCTCGTTCGTCATGTCGGTCACCGCCCTGCTTCGCCCCGACCGCCTTGAGGCGTTGCAACTCCTCGTACTCGACGGCGGACACGAAATAGCCGGTAGCCCGTCCATGGCCGTTCACGGTGACCGGCTCCCGCTGGGCGATTTCCCGATACCGGCGAAAGTTGCGAGTTAATTCGGTGGCCGGAACCTCACGCATGGCATTCTCCATTAACGCGGCGTTTTACGCATTTTGAGCGAGCCTGTCACATCCCTCGTTTCCCCTTGCCACTAAAATGCGAACTCATTACAGCGTGCCGCAGAGGAGCCCCTTATGCTTGACCAAGTTGACCACCGCCGCCTCCGCCGCCTCGTCCTGCCGGCGCTTTTGGCCATCGCCGCCAGCCCGACCGCCATGGCGATGCAAAGCTGCAGCGGAACCGTCGCGGCCACAGCGCTCCAGGCGATACCGGAGCATCCAACCGTCGGCCTCGACATCCGGGACAATTCGTCCGACACACAGAAATTGGCACAACGCTTCACCGCCGGCCTCCGCCTCGCCGGAGTGGCTATCGGGTCGAAGCCGAATGTAGTGCTGTATGTGACCGGTTCGACGCTTGACGACGGCTCCGGCGGGGGCGGTGCACGGACCTATTCAGACCTGTCAGTGTTCTACGGCAGCAGAATGCCCACACTGCCGCCGATGCCGAGCGAGCCGTCGCGCGGCGTCCGGACACCGCCGTCGCGGCCGATGCTGTCCATCAAAGCGCAGGCGACGGTTTCGGGTAGCGATCGGGTCGCCTGGGTCGCCTTGATCCAGTGTAAGCGAACCGGATCGAATGACGGGCAGCTCGCAACGGAGCTCGGCCAACTCGTTGGCGGTATCCTGGGCAAGCGCGTCGAAAACACCCGCCTGTAGGTGAACCCGGGGTCCGGCGGCGAAATGACTGGCCAGCAAGCCACGTATGCGTTTTCGCCGCGGACGAAACGGCTGCGAGTGCGTTAGAAACGACATAGTCGTGGTTCCCCCAGCCGGGAGAGACAAGCATGAAAAAGCAGCTCATTTCTGCCACGGTAGGCTTTGCGACCGCCGCCGCGGCATGCCTCGGTTTCGTCGATGCAGCGAAGTCATGCAGCCTCATACTGTGGAACGACAACGGCCAGGCCGTTGTCGCCGCCAGGACCTGGGACCTCTACCGGGAGGATGACGCCCGCCTCGTCTACCTGCCGCGCGGCATCGCGCGGCGTGGCGTCGCCGAGGGCAACGCAGCGCAGTGGAAGTCGAAGTTCGCAAGCGCAGTACTGACGGCCTTCGACGCCGGAGCGAGCGACGGCATGAACGAGGCCGGGCTCAGCGCGCACCTGCTGTATCTGCATGGCACCGAGCACGAGACCCCTGACACGCGCCCTGCCGTCTCGAACGTCCAGTGGGCGCAGTATGTCCTGGACAACTACGCCACGGTTGCGGAGGCGCTGGACGGCCTCAACACCGTGCAAATCGTGTCTAGCAAGGCGGCCGGGCGCGAATGGCCACTGCACCTCGCCATCGAGGATGCCACGGGTGACAGCGCGGTCCTGGAATACGTCGGCGGCAAACTCGTGGTACATCACGGCAAGGATGTCACCGTCATGACGAACGAACCGACGATGGACGAGCAGCTCGCCAACCTGAAGCGCTACAGGCTGTTCGGCGGCGACCTCCCGATGCCCGGCGATGTCGATCCGGCCAGCCGCTTCGTCCGCGCCTCGTCCTACCTCAAGACGCTGCCGAAGCCGGCAAACACGTATGAGGCGGTGAGCTATCTGGCCGGGGTTGCCCGCAACGTTGCCGTTCCATTCGGATCTCACGACACCTCCGGCAGCGACTCCGTGGACACCTGGCCCACGCGGTGGGGCACGATCGTCGACCTTACCCACAAGATCTTCTACGTAATACCCGCCAAAAGCCCGGCCGTGTTCTGGGTCGATTTCGCGGCGTTCAACCCGAAGTCGTCGAAAATCCTGGCCCTCGACCCCTACAACGTTCGCTTTAGCGGCAATGTGTCGAAGCAGTTGAAGAGCTTTGGCTCGGTGCAGAAGGCGTGGCCGCCCGCACCTTGATGCCGGCTGTTGGAGACGGAGGGGGAGGCGCGACGGCGGATCGTTTCTTGATGATGGCGATCGGGCATGGCCCCATAGCTATCAGGATAAGCCGAAGCTCGGAGTGCGGCATTCTCCCCCTCGACATGGCCCGGCTTGTCCGGGCCACCTATCGCGGCACTGTGCTGGAATAGGTGGCCCGGACAAGGTTCAACCGGGCACATGACGATGAGAGAACGACGCCGCAGCCAAACCTTTCTCTCGCTGTCCCTTATCCTGATAGCTATGGGGCATGGCGCGGCTAACTGATCTCACGCCGGGTGACCGGTCGCTTATACCGAGGGCTTCCAGCCGTGCCTACTTCGGCGCGATCTTCCAGTCCCCGTCAGGCATCTTACACCAGGTCAGGTCGTAAGCCCGCGATCCGGCCGGCGACGTGACCGGCAAGGTATAGCGCAGCCTGTGGCACGGCCGGCCATCCTGCAGGCTTGACCCCAACACCTGGATGGTCCCCCGGCGGTGTGTTTCACCGTTGTACCATTGCAGCTTCGTGCCGGCAGGCACGACGTTGCCGCCGATCAAGCCGCCCGCCACTTCTCCTATGACAGCAAGATCGCTCTCTGAAATTGCCAGATCCCGGCCGGGAAACGGATTAGTCTGTGCCGAGGCCGCGCCAGCCGACAGTGCGAGAGCCGTGCAGGCGAGCAACGCGGAACAGCGATGGGAACCTTTTCGCATACGACCTCACTCCGCCTGCGCAACCGGATGACAGTTAGGCTATCGGTTCCATTCGGGTCAAGCACCATGGCCTTGCGACGCGGGCCGCGCCGGTCGCATCCATGCCGCATGGTCCGAGCCAATGGGAATCATCCGGCGCCGACGGGGACTGGACGTTGCATCGGCGCCGGCTCAGTGAGCGACGGATTTCGAGAAGACGTTCGCGATGACGACGCCTGCGATGATGAGGCCGGTGCCGATCATCGCCGGCAGGTCAAGCGCCTGATGGAATTTCACGTAGCCGATGCCGCAAATCAGGACGATGCCAAGGCCGCTCCAGATCCCATAGGCAATTCCGATGGGAATCGTTTTTAACGCGAGCGACAGGAAGTAGAGACTTGCAAGATAACATAGGCCCATGACCACTGCCGGAACCGGCCTGGTAAGCTGTTGCGACAACTGTAGGAACGTCGTGCCGGCGACTTCGGTAACAATCGCAATGGTCAAAGCGGCGGCGCTGTTCATGAGACTCTTCCCGGTGTTGCAGGTTGCACTGTCATGATGGCTCGATCTCCTGTCCCGGGTTGCCCTGATCAGAAAATGAAGGTGAGTTGCAGGCTCAGTTGCCAGGAGGCGCCGTAGGACGGCCTTACGACATTATAATAGGCGCTGAGCGACAGATCGATCGGCAGCGAGCCGATACGGAAGACCCGCCCGGGGCCGCCGCCGATGGGCACTGTCCATTTCGTCCCGTTGGCCTGCCAGTTCGCGGTAATATTTGGCGCGGCGGAGATGTACCACCCGCTGTCGAAGTTGAATGCGACGAAGGGATTGGCGAGGAAGGTGCTGTAGCTGTTGCCCGAAGGCCCGTGCGTGCCGCCGAGCGACCAGATGTTGTTGACCAGCGCTCCGGCGACCCACGGCCCGGTCGAGTAGACGATCACCGCGCTCGGACCCGCGCCCCAAACGCTCGAACCGAGCGTGGCGCTGCTGATCAACGGAAGCTGCACCACCGGGCCGGCACCCCACAGCCACCCGTTGACGTCATGGCTGGGCGATACGAAGGCGGTGAAAGAGGTCGGGGCCAGTCCGGCCGGCACGCTCGAAGCCGGCGACAGGTCCGGGTTCCAGACGACCGGCAGGATGGTGCGCGTGATGATGTTCCAGTCGTCGTTGACATGGAAGGGTATCACGGGCTGCAGGTTGAGAACGTTCTGGACCGCTTTGTGCGGCCCGTAGCCAAAATTGATATTGTCCTGCAATGGCAAACTGATGAGATCGCCGACGGGATTCTGGAGCTGCCTGGCCAGGTCGGCATCGCTCTCGGCCGCCGCGTTGTCGCCGATCAAGGATCCCGGCTGTTCGGCCGTCTGTGCCAGGGACAGCGCCGAAGCGCCTGACAGCACCGCGTAGAGCAGCCCTGACGCGGCTGCCGCCAATGTAAGGCGGTTATTTCGATTCATGGAACCAAAATATTTTAATTACAAATTGGATTATTATACGCAATGAACTGCCGGTCAAGGTAAACACAACTGTCGCAGATGCATGGCAGGACGGAGCTGGGACGAGGCGCTGTGCCTGGCCGCCTTTTGGTCACCATCGGTCTGCACGACCGGACACCGAGACCACTTTGGTGTCCGGCCCCCGGATCGCCAGCCACGACCTGCCGGCGCCCCACCCGTCCCATTGACACACATCCCTGCCCCGGCAATATCTGCTTAGGCAGCGAAAGCCTGACCCCATGCGGAACGCCACCACCGACCCGATCTACACGCCGGAAACCTACACCCCCGCCGGCAGCATCGGCCGCCTCATCGCCGATGCCGCCGCCATGCTCTCGCGCGCCATCGACCGCCGCGCCCACGAGGTCGGGCTAACCGGTCCGCAATGGGTGATGCTGATGCGCATCGCCCACGGCATGGGCAGCACCGCGGCCGAACTCTGCCGAACCATAGGCTACGACAGCGGCTCCATGACCCGCATGCTCGACCGACTGGTCGACCAGGGCCTGATCCGGCGCGACCGCAGCGATGAGGACCGCCGCATCATCCACCTCTCCCTGACCGAGGCCGGCGAAGCGCTCCGCCCCCGCCTCAGCCCCGTCGCGGTCGAGGTCCTGAACCAGCACCTCCAAGGCTTCACCGCCGAGGAAGCAGCGACCCTGACCAACCTCCTGCAACGCCTCCTGGCCAACGGGGCGCCCGAATGACCCGCCCCGCCCCTAACCGCAGCCAAGGATCGGCCCGATGAACCCGCCCGCCGAAGCCGCACCGCGCAGCAACAGGCGCCGCTGGCTGCTGCTGATCGCCACAATCGGCTTCCTCGGCCTCGGTGGCGCGTACGCCGTCTGGTGGGACCGCATCGGCCGCTTCGAGGTGGACACCGACAACGCCTATGTCGCCGGCAACGTCATCCAGGTCACGCCCCAGGTCTCCGGCACCATCGTCGCCATCCACGCCGACGACACCGATTTCGTCCAGGCCGGTCAAACACTGATCGAAATCGACGACGCCGACGCCCGCCTCGCGTTGGAGCAGGCCAAAGCCGAACTCGCGCAGACGGTGCGGGAAGTGGCAACTCTGTTCAGCACGGACGGTGCCCTCAACGCCGTCGTCTCGGCCCGCGAGGCAACCCTGGCACGCGCCGAACAGGACCTCGCCAGACGCCAGAAGCTCGCCGGCACCGGCGCCGTCTCGGCCGAGGAACTCAAGCACGCCAGCGACACCTTGCAGGAAGTGCAGGCACAACTCGCCGGCGCCCGCAGCCAGGCCGAGGCCAACCGCGTGCTGATCGACAACACGACCATCCCCGACCATCCCCGCGTGCTGCGGGCGGCGTCGAAAGTGCGCGACGCCTGGCTGGCGCTTCGCCGGTGCAGCGTGCCGGCTCCGGTTTCCGGCCAGGTGGCACGGCGCAGCGCGCAGCTTGGTCAGCGCACCACCCCCGGCACCCCGCTGATGACCATCGTGCCGCTGGAGCAGGTCTGGGTCGATGCCAACTTCAAGGAAGCCCAACTGCGCGAGGTGCGCATCGGCCAGCCGGCGGAACTGACCGCCGACATCTACGGCGGCGGTGTGGTTTACCACGGCCGGGTGGTGGGCCTCGCGGCCGGCACGGGCGGCGCCTTCTCGCTGCTGCCGGCGCAGAACGCCACCGGCAACTGGCTGAAGGTGGTGCAGCGCGTGCCGGTGCGCATCGCGCTCGATCCGGCCGAGGTCAAAGCGCATCCACTGCGCATCGGGCTGTCCATGCAGGTGGCGGTGCGGGTCGAGGACAAGAGCGGCCCCCTGCTGTCCACCGGCCGCCAGCACGATGCCGCAAGCACCGCGGTGTTCGAAGATCTCGACCATGACGCCGAACCGCTGATCGCCCGGATCATCGCCGACAACACCGCCGCCGCGCCCCGGGGCGGACCCACCGCGGCGATGCGCTGAGCATGGCCCAGCCCCCCGGTCCCGCGCCTTTCCCGCCGTTGGTTGGAGGGCGTCTGGTCGTCGCCACCATCGCGCTGTCGCTGGCCACCTTCATGAACGTGCTGGACACCACCATCGCCAATGTGGCGCTGACCAGCATCGCCGGCGATCTCGGCGTCAGTCCCAGCCAGGGCACCTGGGTCATTACATCTTTCGGCGTCGCCAACGCCATCGCCGTGCCGTTGACCGGCTGGCTGAGCCAGCGGCTTGGGCCGTTGCGGCTGTTCATCGCTTCGGTGCTGCTGTTCACCCTGGCATCGCTGCTGTGCGGCCTCGCCGGCAGCCTGGAGGTCTTGCTCGCATGCCGTGCCTTTCAGGGAGCGGTGGCAGGGCCGATGATTCCGCTATCGCAGGCGCTGCTGTTGCAGAGCTACCCGAAGGAGAAATCCGGCATGGCGATCGCCATGTGGTCGATGACGACGGTGGTCGCGCCGGTGATGGGACCGGTGCTCGGCGGCTGGCTGACGGACAACCTGTCCTGGCCGTGGATCTTCTACATCAACGTGCCGTTCGGCCTGGTCTCCGCCTGGCTGACCTGGCTGGCGCTGCGCGGGCGGGAATCGCCGACACGCAAGCTGCCGGTCGATTTCGTCGGCCTTGCGCTGCTGGTGATCTGGGTCGGCGCCACGCAGATCATGCTGGATAAGGGCAAGGAACTCGACTGGTTCAACTCGAGCGAAATCGTTTCTCTCGCGTGCGTGGCCATCGTTGCCTTCACTTTCTTCCTGATCTGGGAACTGACCGAGGCGCGCCCCATCGTCGATCTGACGTTGTTTCGCGGGAGGAATTTCACCGTGGGGTCGATCGCGATCACCCTGGGTTACGCGGTGTTCTTCGGCAACGTCGTGCTGATACCGATGTGGCTGCAACGATTCATGGGCTACACCGCGACCTGGGCGGGGCTGGTGACGGCGCCCGTCGGGTTCTTTGCGCTGATGCTCTCGCCGGTGGTAGGGCGGCTGATGGACCGCATCGACCCACGGGTCTTCGCCACGGTATCGTTCCTGGTCTTCGCCGCCTGCGGCTTCTGGCGCTCGGGCTTCAGCCCGGATGTCGATCCGCGGACCATAGCGGCGACCCATCTGCTTCAGGGCATCGCGATGGCGACCTTCTTCATCCCGCTGACCGCGATCATCCTGTCCGGGCTGGAACCGCAGCGGGTGCCAGCGGCCTCCGGCCTGTACAACTTCATGCGCATCATGGCCGGATCGTTCGCAGCCTCGGTCTGGACCACGATGTGGGAGGACGGCGCCACCCGCCACCATGCCTACCTGACCGAGAGCGTCACCGCCGGCACCCCCGCCGTCGGCGATACACTTGGCACGATCCAGGGTCTCGGCACGAGCGCGCTTCAGTCGTATGCGATGCTCGATCAGGAGGTGACACGGCAGGCGTATATGCTGTCGGCAATCGACTTGTTCCAGCTTTCGGGCGGATTGTTCGTCGCGCTGATCGTACTGATCTGGCTGGCGCATCCACGGCGGAAGCCCGGGCGATGACGAAGGCGCGGAGAACGCCCCGCCCGTCCATCACAGCGTTTTCAGATATTCCAGCAGCGCCTTCTTGTCGTCAGCGCTCAACGTCGTCCCGAATTCATGGCCGCACCGGCTGTTGCCGGAATCCCGGGCGTCGCACCCCGTCGTGGTCAACATGGTGCTCAACCCGGTCTGCTCCGCGGCAAGCCCGACCTTGTCCGGATCGTATATCGGCCCGACCTGGAACGATGCCGGCCGCTCCGCCGCGGGATTTAGCAAGTCCGCCAGAGTCGGAACCGAGCCGTTATGCAGGTACGGCGCGGTCGCCCAAATCCCCTGCAGCACCCGCGATTCGTATTTGAACGTGCCGGCCGCCGGCTTCTGGAACGCGACGGAGACCTGCTGCGCCTCCGGCGTTGCCGCCAACGTCGAATTGGCCGCGGCGGCGGTCGTTGCGGTACCAGGCGCGGCGTTGCTGCGGACTTCGCTCTCCGGTGCCGTGGCGGCTGGAATGATCTTTTGCAGTATCGACCCGCCAACCGCCGTCTTCAGCACATTGAACGCGTCATCCACAGGCTTGAGCGGTTTGGCGCCCGGAAAAGGCGCGCCGGAAAGCACGCCAGTTTGCGCGGTGCGCGCCAAAATCTGATACTCCCGGCTGTCGGTTTGAACATCCAGGATCGGCGTCGCCCAGGTCTTCTGCTGGGGGAAGCGTTGCTCGCCCGGTTTGATCCCGTGGCACTCCACGCAGCCGCCCTTCGCGGTCTCCCAGCCAAAGATTTCCTCACCTTTCTTGGCGAGCGCCGCATCGATGTTCCACTGGAACTTCGGCGGCCCGATTTTCTTGATCAGATCCTCAAGCTTGCCGAGACCGTCGAAATTCGCGGAGTTGGTCTTGGTGTAATTGATCTTCAGCAGCCAATCCGCCTGGTCCTTCTCAGGATGGAACGTGGCGAACACGCCGAAGACCTCGCCCAGGTTGCGCGTCAGGCCGTAAAGATCGTTGCCATTCGGCGCAAAGCCCGGCCACTGGGTGTAATCCTGGATCGGTGCGTTCCACAGGAACGGGTACCGAACCGGCGCGTCCGCGACCTTGATATTCGCCGGAATCAGGTAGCTCGGCGCCGGCCCGAGATCGAGGCCGGTCAAGCGATCGAAGATCATTGCGACCGCGTCGAGGCGGGATGCGCCCCAGGCATGCGCGGGGCCCGGCAGCGCAAGATGCATCTGCGTATCATAGCGCAGGAACCACGCCTTTACGTCCGACAGCAACTGCGCTTGCTGTTCCGGAGTCGGGGTCTGGCCGAACACCCCGGCGGCGAAATCCGCAAAAGCGTCCGGCTTGTCGATGACGGTCTTAACCGCCTTGTCCAGATCGGTCAGGAAACTTTGGAAATCGACGATCGCGGGACCGCCGTCGATCCGATAGCGCGTGCCCTTGACCTCGATTTGCCGCGTGTGGCAGGCGGCACAGGTCAGACCAAGCGCTTCGCTGCCAAGCGGCCCGGACGGCACGAAACCCACGGGCAGAATCGAGGTCGGCGCCAGATCGTTCGTCAGATAGCCGTAACGGTTCAGGCTGTTGGCCAGGAACGGTTGGCCATCGGGCTGTTTCAGTGCCGTTATCCAGCGCAGGGGAATGAGCTGCGAACCCTGGTCCTGCGTGTAGAATTTCGCCCTTGTATCGAGGTTCCAGTTCGGTCCCTGATCGACCGCCGGTCGCAACGGCGGGACTGGCGGTTGCGGGGTGCACGCGAAAACCGAGATTGCGCTGATGGCGATCAGAAGGTGCCGATTCATCCCAGCCTCTTTAATTGTATGGCGGGGACAACAATAACGGCTTGCCGACCGGTTGCAAGCTATGATTGCAACCGGTCGGCACTGAACCGTAATCTGTTGAAATTGAACCGACCGGCGGCGGCGGTTTTGCTAAGCCCGGCTCAGCGGGACGCCGCCCGGACCTGGGCCGCCATTGCCCGCACCAGCACCAGACCCTGCTGCAGTTGGTAATCCGTCCCCGGCTTCTCAGGATCGAGCGCCGGCCAGCCGATCGGCGGCAGTTTTTGGATGTTCCGGGCTTCCGCGGGCAGATCGGCCGCCGGCGGCGGAGCCTCGGCCTCGGTTCCCCCCTCATTCGTCAGGATATGCCGCAGATCGGCCTCGTGCTCCGGTCCGAAATGCGCTTGCGGCGTGCGACTTTCTTCCACTTCCACGTTCGGGGTGATGCCCAGGCCCTGGATCGAGCGGCCCGACGGCGTGTAATACCGCGCGGTGGTCAGCCGCAGCGCGCCGTTGCCGTTCAGCGGGATCAACGTCTGAACCGATCCCTTGCCGAACGACCGCGTGCCGAGCACCAGGGCACGGTGATCGTCCTGCAACGCCGCGGCAACGATCTCGGCCGCCGAGGCTGTGCCGTTGTTGGTCAGCACCACGACCGGCAGGTTCCCCGCTATGTCCTCACCGCGTTTGGCGGACCAGCTTTCGTTGTCGGAGGCATGCCGGCCGCGGGTGGACACGATGCCGCCGTGATCCAGGAAATCGTTAGACACCGCGATCGCCTGGTCGAGCAGGCCGCCGGGGTCGTTGCGCAGATCAAGAATCAGGCCGTCCAGCCGCCCGCCCGCCTCGGCCCGCAGCGACTTCAGCGCTGCGTGAACGCCCGAATTGGTTTGCTCGGTAAACTCGGTGATGCGGATCACCCCGACGCCGCCGATCAGCCGGCTTTTCACCGTCTCGATGTGGATGATCTGGCGGGTCAAGGTCAGCACGATCGGATCTTCCACACCCTGCCGCTTGACGATCAGATGCAAGGTGGTGTTCGGCGGCCCGCGCATCGCGGTGATCGCATCATCGAGGCTGAGGCCCTCAACCGACTTGCCGTTCACCGAGGTGATCAGGTCACCGGGCTTCATGCCGGCGCGGGAGGCCGGCGTTCCGTCGATCGGGCTGACCACCTGGATCAGGCCGGCATTGTCCGTCAGTTCCAGCCCGATACCGCCGAACTGGCCGGAGGTTTCGGTCCGCATTTCATGCCATTGTTGCTCGGTCATATAGGCGCTGTGCGGATCGAGACCGGTCAGCATGCCGTTCAGCGCGTTGTCGATCAGCGTGCGATCGGATACCGGATCGACGTAGTCGGTGCGGACCTGTTTCAAGACATCCGCGAACAGCGACAGCAACCGGTAGGTCTGCTGCTGGTCGGAGCCTTGCGCGGCGGCGGACCGGATTCCAACTTGTTGCAAGACGTCCATGCCGACGGGTGCCAGGGCGATGCCGGCCGCAAAGCTCGTTGCCGCCAGCAAGGCGGCCCTGATTCGTGTGAGTTTCATCGATTAATCCTGCCCGGACGGAATGGAACGGGCAAGTATAATGGGCTTGATGTCCGCCATCACATGTCCACTCGCTTACAACCCCATCATGCTCGTGATGCCGTCCGGGCGATTTCCCGGGATCGGGTTCGGCTGTTAGGCTCGGCCTGAATGCGACCAAACAAGGGAACCGGCAATGGACCTGGGACTTCAAGGCAAGAAAGCCATCGTCTGCGCCGCCAGCAAGGGGTTGGGACGCGCCTGCGCGATCTCGCTGGCGCGAGAGGGGGTCGAGCTGGTGATCACCGCCCGCACCGCTTCCACCCTGGAGGAAACCGCCGCGGACATCCGGCGGCTGACCGGCGCCAAGGTCACGCCGGTCGTCGGCGACATCGCGACGGAGGAAGGCCGGGCCGCGGCTCTGGCCGCCTGCCCCGCGCCGGACATCCTGGTCAACAACAACGGCGGCCCGCCGTACGGCGACTTCCGCGACTGGGACCGCGACGCCTGGATCAAGGCGATCGACGGCAACATGCTGGCGCCGATCTTCCTGATCAAAGCGGTGGTCGATGGCATGATCGACCGGAAGTTCGGCCGCATCGTCAACATCACCTCCGCGTCGGTGAAGTCTCCAATACCGGAGCTGGGCATGAGCAACGGTGCACGGGCCGGCCTGACCGGGTTTGTTGCGGGTCTGGCGCGGCAGGTGGCGCGGCATAATGTTGTGATCAACAATCTGTTGCCCGGCCCGTTCCTGACCGACCGCCTCCGCGGCGGACTCGAGAAGGCCGCGCGGGAGAGCAACCGCTCGGTCGATGAGGTTATTCAGGAGCGCACCGCCAGGACACCGGCCGGGCGCGTTGGCGATCCCGCGGAGTTTGGCGATGCCTGCGCTTTCCTGTGTTCCGCCCGGATCGGCTTCATCGTCGGGCAGAATCTGCTGCTGGACGGAGGCGCGTTCAATTCCGCCAGCACGTAGGCACGACGGCGCTGGTGGCAGCGGCGACAAACGGGAGGCATTGGGACTAGTACCCCGTCACAGTGATTTTGACCGGTTGACCATGCCCCGGGTTCAGCTCGGGCAGGTCGGAGCGATCGAGCAGGACAGCGATGCTGCGGGCAACCCCCGGCTTGCGTGAGATCAGCCCGGC
>Ga0326727_10002290_pt1 | contig 66429 bp, 58 predicted proteins | sample MB2enrmetagenome_FD_207643 | JGI IMG/M metagenome (GOLD analysis project Ga0326727, IMG submission 207643) | Lab enriched peat soil microbial communities from McLean, Ithaca, NY, United States - MB29MY | ecosystem: Environmental > Terrestrial > Soil > Wetlands > Peat | place: USA: New York...
GGCCAACTCGATGAGGCCATGCAAAAGAAGGATGAGGCATGCGCGGCGTACCGGTTAGCCGATGCTGCCGTAAACTCGACCACGCCGCCCGCCGTCCGCAAGCACATTCACGAGAGCTTTACCCGGCTTGAAGCCGGCGGAGCCAAGCCGGGACCGAAGAATGGAACGGATGCGCTGCAGGCCTTGCGCACTTACAAGCTGGGGCACATCGCCGGCATGAACGGGTGGGGCACTTTCCGTATTCAACTGACTGCCGATGGAGTGCTTGAGGCGCAACAGATGTCGGGCGATCGGCGCATCGCGAGCATCGGCGATGAAATCAAGAAAATGAAGTTCCCGGAGTTGGTTCCCCCAGGGTCGAAGGCGCGCCTGCTGAGGAGCGCCGTGGTGAGTTGCTCGCAGACCGCCGGATGCGAATTGGTTCTAGTGCCCGACGGCGGCTTGCAAACTGAGCAGCAATGACGGCAGGTCAGGCCGCTTGACATAGGGATCGATTAGCGTCATTCTTCTATAGACATCTAGGGGAAATGGATATGGCTCGAACCAAGAGCGAAAATCTGCAAGGCGCCTTGGCGCTGCTGGTTCTGAAGACCCTGGAGCAGGGACCCATGCACGGGTGGGGAATCACGCTGCATATCCAGGGAATATCGAACGAGGTGTTGCGCGTGGAAGAAGGCTCGCTTTACCCCGCGCTTCATCGCATGGAGCAGGAGCGATGGATCGCCGCGGAGTGGGGGATGAGCGAGAACAATCGCCGGGCGCGATTCTATCGGCTTACGGCGCTGGGGCGGAAACAGTTGGCGGCGGAGAGGGAAAACTGGCGCAGGATTACTGCTGCGGTTGGTCTGGTGCTTGCGTTTGGTGAGGCATGAGTCACGGGGGGTCGATGGCTTGGTTTTCGCGATTGCGTGCGCTGTTGGGAAGGGAAAAGCTGACGCGGGAGATCGACGAGGAGCTTGAGTTCCACCTCGCCATGCGGGAGCAGTTGAACCGGGCGCGAGGGATGGCCCACGCCGAGGCAGTTCGCGACGCCAGGCTGCGGCTCGGCAACCCCGCCGTCTGGCGCGAACGGATAAGCGAGATCGACCTGATGAGTTTGCCGCAGACCTTGCTGCAGGATTTGCGCTTTGGAACCCGCTTGCTGATGCGCAATCCTGGCTTTACGGTTATCGCGATTTTTGCACTGGCGCTCGGAATCGGGGTGAATACCGCGGTCTTCACCGCCTACAAGGCATTTTTCGCGCATCCTCTCGATGCGAGCGATCCAGGCAAGATGGTCAACCTCGCCCTGGTCCTTCACTCGGGCGTCACTGCTCCATCTTTCAGTTACGCCGACTATCAAGCCTACCGCGATGGTCTTCATTCTTTCAGCGGAATCATCGCCATGAGCGAATCCGAGCAGTTGACCGTGTCGGGCGCCGAAGGGATTGCACGCCCGCGAAGCACCGGCATGGGCGCGCTGGTGGGAAGGTTGAGGCTGTTGCCAGCCAGTGCCAGCGACGCGCAGTTTGCGGGCACCTTTGTGGTCTCGGAAAACTATTTCTCGGTTCTGGGTGTGACGGCCTTGCGCGGTCGCACGTTCAATGCTGAAGACACGGCGGCGTTGGCTGCGTCTCCCTCGGTGCTGATCAGCGAAAACTACTGGCAGAAGCGATTTGGCGGGGATCCTGCGCTGCTGGGCAAGACCATTCGCCTGAATGGCGTGGCGTTTAACGTGATTGGAATTACGCCGCATAACTTTGTTGGGACCTACGGTTTTGGCGTGCCTGATTTCTGGCTTCCGATCAGTCTCGAGCCACTGGTTCACGCGGACAATCGCTTGCTGCGCGATCGGGAGAACCCATGCTGCCAGCTCTTTGCGCGCCTTGCTCCCGGCGTCAGCATGATGCAGGCACAGGCAGAGATGAACTTGCTGGCCAACCGCGTTCGCGCTCTGCACGACCCTCACTCTGAGCTAAGCAAGCCGGTTACAGCGCTCATTTGGCCGGGCTCGTGGCTTCCCTTTCCAATGAAGCACTACGGCGGATTGCGATTCGCAATCCTGCTCATCATGGCCGCAGCCGGAATGGTGCTGGTGATTGCCTGCTCCAATGTTGCCAGCCTGCAACTGGCGCGCGCCGCATCGCGGCAGAATGAACTTTCAATGCGGCTTTCGCTTGGCGCAAGCCGCGTGCGGCTCATCCGGCAGTTGTTGACGGAGAGCGCCCTGCTCGGTCTGGTTGCCGGTGCCGTCGCGCTGCTTTTCACCTGGGTGCTTCTGAAGGGATTAGCAGCCCTGATGGCCGCAACAATACCTCTTGAATACGGCACCCTGGTTTACAACATGACTCCCGACCTCGGAGTCTTCGCCTACGTATTTGCAATCTCGCTCGTGGCCGGCGTTCTGTTTGGGCTCGCGCCGGCACTGGAAAACTCCCGCGCGGCTCTGTCGTCGTCCCTTAAGGCTCAGGCGGGGACACCTTCGCGTCGCAGCCGCCGGCTCCGCGACTTCCTTATCGCCGCACAGGTTTCGGTTGCGCTGGTGCTGATGATCGCTGGGAGCCTCTTGATTCGCAGCTCTCTTCATCTGCTCAAGGTCGATCCGAGCTATGACCTGGGCCAAGTTGTCGATCTGGATTTACAGTTTCCCGAGGGGCCAAAATACACAGACGGACGCCGATTTACACTCGTTCATGAGCTTCGCGGCCGCCTTGCGGCACTGCCGGGAGTCACTTCGATCACCAGTGCCTATTCACCCGTCATCGGCTATCGAAGAGCCGCGGTCTCGCTCGAAGGAGATATACTTTCACGCGGGAGCGCGCAGGCGTCGATGGGTTTCACCTACGTGCAGCCAAACTACTTCGAGACTCTCGGCATTCCTCTGCTCTTTGGCCGTAACTTTCAGCAGCAAGCTGGCCAACCAGATGCTTCCGTGATCCTCAGTGAATCGGCAGCCAAGCAACTCTGGCATGGCCAAAACCCCATTGGGCGCGGCCTTCGCCTGGGAACCGACGGACAGATTCAAAGCACGAGCGCGGTTCTACCTAGTGGGCCGGTCTACCAGGTCATTGGTGTTGTACGCGACACGCACGGCGCTTCGTTCGATGGCAGCGACGCTGCGGTGATCTACCTGCCATTACCTGAAACTTGGGTGACCAGTTTCCCAATTCTCATTCGAACCCGGACCGATCCCGAGCAATTGATCAATGCCCTTGCGCCGGCGATCTCGACCACCGATCCGGACCTTGTGGCCCACGCTTCAACTCTCGAGCAACAATTTCACCTAACACCGACCTTCTCCATTCCCAGCACGGCAGCCGCGATTGCTATCCCGGTCGGCCTGATCGGGCTTCTGCTGGCATCGATGGGCATCTATGGAACCGTCAGCTATGTCGTCGTGCTGCGTACACGCGAGATTGGAATTCGCATGGCCCTCGGCGCCCAAAGGCGCGACGTCCTGGGACTTATGCTTCGCCAGTGCATGCGACCTGTGCTTGCGGGCCTGCTAGTGGGAATGCTGCTTTCGGTGGGGGCATCTCATTTGCTGCGCGGAGTTCTTTATGGACTTGGCGCCGTGGACGGCGTTTCATTTGCCGGCGTATCGGCATTGTTCCTGGCAATTGCGCTGGCGGCTGCATGGCTGCCTTCGCGGCGAGCAATGCGCGTCAATCCGACGGTGGCGCTCCGTTATGAGTAGCCGGTGCATCTACTCGGAGTGAAGCCGGCTCGATGGCGCTAACTCCGCTAACTGCGCTAACTCCGCTAACACCGCTGACTCCGCTAACTCCGCTCGTTCCGCTCATGGCTCGTCGGTGATCTTGCGCCAGGGGCCGGCCGTCGCGGTTGCATTGGGGGCGGTTGCGATGGGCGCAGATAAGTCGATGGTTGTGCGGGGCAGGACAATCAGGTCGACGCGGCGATTCTGAGCGCGGCCTTCCGGCGTGTCGTTGCCGGCCACGGGATGGAACTCGGCGTATCCGGCAGCAGAGATGCGCTCCGGGGGCATGGCATGGAGGTCGAGGAAGATGCGGGCAATGCGCGTGGCGCGGGCCGAAGAGAGCTCCCAGTTGGAATCGAACTCGGCGGTGTGGATGGGTATGTTATCCGTGTGACCCTCGATGCGGAGGTTGTATGACGTGCTGCCCAGGGCAGTGGCGATCTGGCGCAGAGTGGCGATGGTTGCCGGCTTGGGGGCTGCAGATCCGGAGTCGAAAAAGCCTGCCTCGCGCAGGCTAATGATCAGCCCGTCGCGGCCCATCTGGATGGAAACGGTGTGTTGGGCGATCTGGTTGGAGAGCAACTGCTCCATTTCGCCGCGGATCTTGCCCAAATCGTCCTTCACTCGAGCCGGCGAGCGCACGTCGTCGCCCATAATAATGTTGACGGGCAGCGCGGGCTTTTCGATGCCGCTGGCGCCGTTGGCGCTTCCCTGCAGGGGCTTGGCTCCGCCGAACAGGCCCAATGAGCGAAAGGCGGTGTTGATGGATTCAGCCACCTGCACCTGCTTTTTCTGGTCAGCCTTGGCCGCTGAATAAAGAACGACAAAGAATGCAAACAGCAAGGTAATGAAATCGGCATAGGAGATAAGCCAGCGGTCGTGGCTTGGTCGCCTCCGCTCCGAACGCCGGATCATGCTGCACGGTCCTTGTTTTCGGGGCCGGCGTCGTGAAGGAAGCCGGCCAGCTTGAGTTCGAGCATGCGCGGATTCATTCCTTCGAGGATGGAGACCACGCCTTCGAGCATCATCTCGCGGCGCTGCTGGTTGTCGCGAATGCGGATGCGCATCTTTCCCGCAAAGGGCAGGAAAAAGAGGTTGGCGATGCCTACGCCGTAGATGGTGGCGACAAAAGCCACGGCGATGCCTCGGCCCACCTCATTCATGTTGTCGAGATGCTGCATAACCTGAATCAGGCCGAGCACGGCGCCGAGGATGCCGATGGTTGGGGAGAAGCCGCCGGCAGACTCGAAGACCATCGGCAACTGGTCCTCTTGCTCCATTGCGGAGTCGAGGCTGACGCGCATAATATTGCGCAGCTCGGTGGGCTCGGTGCCGTCGACGGCGAGCATGAGGGAGCGTTTCAGGAATGGGTCCTGGATTTTGTTCAGGTCGGCGTCCAGTGAGACGACGCCCTGGCGGCGAGCCTTGTTGGCAAAGGAGAGCAGCATTTTGAGGACTTCGTCATTCTGCTTGCGCGGCGCGGCAAAGACGTGGCCCAGGCTCTTGAACGCACCGAGCACGACGGGAAGCGGAAACTGCAATAGAACGGCCCCGAGCGTGCCTCCGAAGACAATGATGGCCGCGGTAGGCTGCAGGATCTGGCCCAGGTTCCCGCCTTCCATGAGCAGGCCGGCGACAATACCGAGCACAGCCAGTAGGACTCCGCCGACGCTTCCCTTATCCATTGCTGGCTCCTTTCATGCAAAACTCCTTGCGAAGCGGTGAGCGGCTTATCGCGCCATCGACCAAGACCCGTCGATGAAGTTGCGTTTATCGGCAATCGCCTGCAATCAGCGCAGTGCCGGGGAATGCGCTGCGCTGGAGTTGCCCGAGACGTCGAGACTGGTGATGGAGACAACGCGCTGTACGTCGCTTAAAGAGGCCATGCGCCGCGACACGCCTGCCAACAGGCGGGCACGGTAGGCCAGCACACGCTCCGTGACCTCGTCGCAGGTTTCGCGCACAATCAGCTTTTCTCCATTGATGAGCGTGAGCATTGTGTCCGGCGAGGCTTCGGCGGTCTTGATCAAGTCGCTGTTGAGCACCATCGGCATTCCGTTGAGCCTGGTAAGTTCGATCATCGCCGTGTAACTCCTTGGCTGATGTTATCGGCGGTGGAAGCCAAAGGTTAAGAAACTTCTGAATAAGTCGGAGTTTTGAATGGCACGGCGCGCCCCCCCTGGGCCGGGCCGGTTCCCGTGGTGAAAATGCAGCAAAAAAAGAACGCGGGCTTTACAGGCTGCGGAATAACTCACAATCAAGTCCGGTCATGCCCTGTTACAAAGCCCTTTCCCGGGAGAGTTTTTCCGCATCCTGTTTAGCCCCTGGGGGAGCGGGCCGTTGACGAGGCGACTTAATCGGAGGTTCCTTAAAGAATTAGAACGAAAGTCGTATAAGTGTCCGGGCATCGGACACAATGCGAGGGATGGTAAAGTCCCTAGGTGCGGCGCCGAAAAAGAGCCCAGATGCGGCGGTGCCCGACTCAGAAGCAGCAGCCCAGACGGTTCCAAATGTTATGGGCGCACTCCGAATAGGAGACCTCCAGGGGCAGGACCGCAAATCCACGCATCTACAAGGAGAACCCCATGTCCCTGGGAGTCTTGAATAACATCTCCGCCATGTATGCGGAAAACAACCTGAATAACACCACCAACAGCCTGAACACCGTGCTGCAACAGTTGTCTTCGGGTTCGAAGATCAACTCTGGCGCGGACGATGCTGCCGGTCTTTCATTGGTCAATGGTCTCCAAGCCAATTCACAAGCCCTGGCCCAGTCGCAAACCAATGCCCAAGAGGGCGTAGGCTTGCTTCAAGTTGCCGATGGCGCTCTCTCGCAAGTGACAAGCCTGCTCAACCGTGCCGTTACGCTGGCTACCGAAGCCTCGAACGGTACCCTAAATAGCTCGCAGGACACCGCGGCTAACCAGGAATACCAGTCCATCCTGTCGGAAGTCTCGAACATCGGTTCCACCACCACCTATAACGGTACCGCGGTATTCGGCTCGAGCACCAACATCTACACCGGCGACTCCACAAGCACGGGCTCATCGGTCAACGACCTCAACATCCGCTCGCTCTCCTCGTCTAACGTGGGCGATACGGCGGGCACCATGTCCTACAGCAACGGGACCAACAACGTGTTTGTGGATCTGTCTTCGAGCGGCCAGAATGCCGCAGTCACAGACACACTGGGTACCTCCGCGCAGACCACCCAAATCACGGTCAACTATTTGGCCAAGGGTTCAAACGGTTCGGCGATCAACGCCACTTCGATTATCAGCGTAGGCGCCGGCACACAATACCAGAACACAGCCCAGGGCCTGATCAGCGCCATCAACGGCTCCGGCCTCGGCATCACCGCGAGCTTTGGCACGGCGGCACAGGCCGGAGCAGCGGCAAGCGCAACGGCGACAGCCGCCAATGACACCAACAGCGCTCTGCTAACCGGCTCGACCGATACCGGCATCATCATCTCCGGGGCAGGCGTCAGCGTTAACAACAACAGCGCCGCATCTGGATACTCCGATGGCGCGGGCGCAGTCGGCACACTGACGGTCTCTCAAAGCACCGATACGCTGGGCGGCACTCTGAGTGTGACCGGCAGCGACGGAGCCACCCATTCCGTCACGCTCGGCACCGCCAACTCCACTGATACGCTGGCCAACCTGGCGGCGACCATCAACAACGCCGGCTACGGAATCACGGCTACGGTGAACACTACAGCGGCCACCACCAACGCCAGCGGGACTCACGCCGCGGGCACCCTGCTGACCTTCACCTCGGCAAGCTCCACGGCGACTATCGGCGGCACCAGCATCACTGACGCCGGGACATCGTACAGCATCACTGCCGGCGGCGTTGGCAGCAACCCCGCGGCAAAGGCTTCCGGCTATGTCGTGAACAGCGTGACGGTCAACAATGCCAGCGATACACTGACTGGAACCCTGGATGTCACGTCGGGCAATACCGGCGCGGGCGCCAATGTGTCGAAATACAACCTGGCCGGTCAAACCGTCGCACAGGTCGTGGCTTATGTCAACGCCAATAACACTACCGCGACCGGTCAATTCGCGGACATAACGGCCTCGACCAACACTGTGGCCGTGGGCACGCAAGCCGCGGGCACGATCCTGACCTTCACCGAAAACAAGGCCGATGCGACTGCGGCCCCGATCATCACAACGGACGCCAATAGCGCCATTCAAGGCACCGCCGCGTCCACGGGTACCGCCATCGTCACGCAAACCGGCACCAATCCGACCACCATGCTTCTCACCAGCGCCGCCACGGTTGCGACGACCGCGCCTGCGATTACTCTCGGCGGCATCGCGGGCATCATGACTGCTACCTCAGCCTCCGATTTGCTCGTGGGTGTTCTTTCTGCCACCCAAGCGACTTCGGGCACCGCCACCGCAACTATCACCATGACTGGCCAGACGCTTAGTACTCTCTTTAGCGCCACGAATGCGGACGGGTCTGCCAATGCGACCGGCGTTGCCAACTTGGCCAGTTTGACCGCTGCAGGACTCAACGCTACTGTTTCCGGCGGCGGAACGATAGTGACATTCAACGAAAATGCTTCCAACGCTAGCCATAGTGGCTCCCTGGTCACCCTCGCGGGTGGGACGGACAACGCCGCTACGCTGGGCACGATCAAACTCACCAATGCCAACGATTCCCTGACCAGCGGCACCCTCAACATCGCAGGTTCCGGGGGCGTTATGACCGCCATCACCCTGGGAACGGCAGGCTCCACGGACACCCTGACCAACCTGATGAACACCATCAACAGTTCCTCCACAGACCACACCACCGACGGAGTCACCGCAACCCTCAGCAGTGACGGCACGTCGCTGGCGATCAGCATGGACCCGACCAAGGTTGCCGATGCGCCGATGATGTACGCCACAGGCGCAACCAGCACTTTCTCCTTGACCGGCACTCCCACCGCCGCAGGAACGGCCAGCTCGACCACCTTGGGCACGCTTTCGCTGCCTGGGAGCACCGTAGCCCTCGGTGCTGCGTCCGCTGGAGATACGTTAAAAGGCTCGATCACCATTGGAACTGAAACCATCACCCTGGGCACCGGGGCCACCAATTCGACCGCCGGAACCGCCACCATGTCCGCGCTGGCGCAGACCATCAACGCCGGCAACTATGGAGTCACGGCTACGCTCAACACCGCGGGCACGTCCATGGTCTTCAAGTCGGCAAACTCAGCCAACGTCAACGTGACACCGAACGTGAGCCTTGCTCTCGACCATACCGACAGCAACACGGCTCTTGCCTGGACTACTCCCAACGCCGGTTCGACTTCTTCGTCGTACTATAGCGTCGGAATCAGCGGCAACGTGCAAGACACCAGCACCCAGGCCAACACAACCACGCCCTTGACCAAGGGCCTTTCCTCAGACAGCAACGGTTCCAACGGCGTGGCCACCATCAGCTATTCCGACTCGGCAGGCGTATCTTTGTCGGCCACCGATCTGTCCAATGCCACCGATGCGAAAGCTACCCTGACCGCGCTCAACTCAGCCATCACCGCCGTTTCGGCGCAAGACGGATACGTAGGCGCGCAAATCAACCAGCTGAATGCGGTCAGTTCCGTGCTCAGCACGCAGCAGGAGAACGTGATCTCTGCGCAGAACGCAGTGCAGGCTACCGACTACGCGTCGGCAACCTCCAACATGTCCAAGTACGAAATCCTCAGCCAGACCGGCATCTCCGCCCTGGCCCAGGCCAACAGCATGTCGCAGGAAGTCACCAAGCTGCTCCAGTAAGCGGACGGTCCGCTGCCAACCAGCAGCCTGCCAACCACAGAAGGGCGTCCCGCAAGGGGCGCCCTTCTTTATGAAGGGTACGGGCCTCAGCCCGTACATTTAGGGGCCAACTTGGATTTCCGGCTTTAGCCGCCGAGGGAATGCAAACTATCAAAAGCCCTCCCTCAGGGGCTAAAGCCCAATCAATCGGGGACTTTGATGTACGGGCTGAAGCCCGTACCCTTCACGCGTGGGCTAATGCTTTGGCGCCTCAAGCCGATAAAGTCCTTGAGGCTGCCGGGAGTCCAAGCCGTCCCTCGAAATAGGCTATTTCAACGTTCTAAACGATTTCCAATCCGGCCCGGAGCCGGCTGGTTCTTCGGCTGCTTGAGTTCAACACGGAGAGAACAATGGGTACAGTTGGAATAAGTTTCGGGTCGCCGACCAGCGGCGCCGGATTCGACGTGAGCACGACCGTAGCCCAGATCGTGGGCAATCTGCAAAATGTGGAAACGCCCTGGAAGACCCAGTTGACCTCCCTGGAGGCGCAGGACACAACCATCTCCAGCCTGGGCACGATGTTCTCAAATCTCTCCAATGACATGAGCTCGCTGACCGACCTCGAAGGCATTATGGCGGAGAAGACGGGTTCCAGTTCCGACACCAATGTGGTGCAGATAACCTCGGCCACCGCTTCGGCGATTGCGGGAACGCATACCGTAGAGGTTACGAATCTGGCCGCGACCTCCAGCGGCTACCTGGCCGCCGTTACCAGCAATTCCGCCACACTGACGGGTTCTGTGACGCTGCAAGCGGGTAGCGGCAAGGCACAGACCTTCGCCATCACTTCCGCGGACAATACACTTTCCACATTGGCGTCGACCATCAACGCCTCCGGCGTGGGCATTACCGCCAGCTTGCTGACCGATTCATCCGGATCGCGATTGAGCTTGGTTTCGAGCACATCGGGTGCGCTTGGAAACATCGCCGTTAGCGCGAATTCGATCGGCGCCGCAGGCCAAATCCTGGGTTACACGGGTACAGCAGGCGCCACCGGAGTTGCCTCAACCGGCACTCTCGCGGGAATAGAAACCGCCGGCGATACGCTTTCCGGCTCCATCTCCATCCAGGTGGGCACTGGCGCGGCGACGACCATCGCTGTCGGCACATCCAGCAACACGCTGGCAACTCTGGCCGCTGCAATCACCAATGCTGCCCTCGGCGTCACGGCTTCGGTGGTCACCGCCAATGGAGTATCGAGCCTTTCGCTGCTGTCTACCGCCACCGGAACCGCGGGGAACCTGACGGTGAGCTCCAGCATCGCTGACACCAAGGCTTCCACGTTGGCCTACACCAACACGACGACGGGCAAGGACGCGAACATTACGGTGGACGGCAGCAACCTGACCAGCGCCTCCAATACAGTGGCCAATCTTATCCCCGGCATCACCCTGCAACTGCTGGCTCCCAGTTCTAGCGGCGAGCAGGTTCAGGTGGTCATTGGCAACGACAATACCAACGTCGAGAGCACGGTGAATCAATTCGTCTCCGACTACAACTCGCTGATCAGCGCCATGAACACTCAGGACGGGAATACCACCTCTGGAACGCCCGAGCCGCTGTTCGGCTCTCCCACGCTTTCGTTGCTTCAACAGCAACTCCTCGGTGGTTTGAACATCCAGAATCCCAACGGCGCTCTTGATCCGATTGCCACCAATGCGGGCACCGTGCTGTCCGGCTCCATCAACATCGCGGTGGGCACTGGAAACACACAAAAATTCGTCGTGGGCACCGGCACGAACGATCCCGCGACCAATACCTACTACACTGGTTCGGCCAGCGGTTACAACACGCTTTCCGGCCTGGCCGCGGCCATTAACGCCGCCAATAGTCCTACCTCGGTGGTCTACACTGACGCGGGCACCACCAGCACCACCGCGCCCGACAGCGGCACTCTGACCGCATCCAGTTCATCTGTGCTGTCCGGATCGGTTTCAATTGCCGTGGGTAGCGGCACGACGGAAAACATCGTCTTCGGAAGCCAGCCGTCCACCGGCGCAGCGTCCGGCACACTCTACACCGCCACCAGCAACATGACCCTCTCCGGGTTGGCCACGTTTATCCAGAGCGCCAACCTCGGGGTTACGGCCGCCGCGGTGACCACAACCGGGACGACGACCCTGACGCTGACATCCGCGACCGATGACACGGCCGGGGCGCTGACCGTCTCCTCCAGCATTCTTGCCGCCGGCCTCGGAGTCACGGCCTCCGTGCAAACCACGGGTACCGAATCGAGCCTGGCTCTGCTTTCACAAACGGCCGGGTCCACCGGTGCAATAAGCACCACCTCCAGCATTGTTGCCACCAGCGACGCGGTGATGAGCTATTCCGGCACCAACGGCACCGACGCCACGACCGCTACGGCCGCGACCTATGCAACCGGAACGATCACCGGAATCCCCAGTGCCGGCGATACGCTCTCCGGGTCTCTGACCATTGAGGCAGGCACCGGCGCGACCACCGAATTCGACCTCTCTTCGTTAACTACCCCGACGCTGACCGGCCTGTCAAACGCTATCAACAACGCCAAAATCGGCATTACGGCCAGCATCGTCACCTCCAATGGCACATCTAGCCTCTCGCTGGTCTCGCAAACCGCGGGAACGGCCGGGAACCTCACCGCGGTTTCCACTCTTCTCGATACCACAAACGCCAGCTCCAAGACGCTGAACTATACGAACTCATCGGACATCGATAGCCTGACCGGCCTGGGCATCAGCGTGAACAACGATGGGTCGATCACGTTCGATGCGTCAACGCTGGACTCGACGTTGAATACGGATTACAGCAGCGTGGTGGGTTTCTTTCAGAACGTGGACAGTTGGGGACAGAATTTCTCCACCATGCTGACCAATGCCGGGACGAGCTCGAAGAGCGGCATTCTGTCGCTCGCCTCAAGCTCCAACAGCAACATCGAATCCACTCTCAACGCGGACATCAGCAAAGAGAACACCTATATCTCCGCGCAGCAGGTCAGCTTGACGGCGGAACTGAATAGCGCCAACGAGATCATGCAGGAACTACCCTCGCAATTGAACGGCGTCAACGAACTCTACTCGGCAATCACCGGATATAACCAGCAGACAAACGGCTAAGGAGCTTTATCGCGATGGATAGTTATCAGCAGCGGGCGCTGGAAAGCGCTTCGGCGGTGGATCTGGTTGTGGCGCTCTACGACGGCATCGTGCGCTTTCTTTACGCCGCCATCTTGGCCGTGGAGCGTGGAGACGAAGCGGCCCGGCGCAATGCGGTGAAACGCGCCATGGATATTATCATTCACCTCCAGGCCAGGCTGCGCATGGATGTGGGCGGCCGGCCGGCGCAGGTGCTCAGCGAGTTCTACGCAACCATCTTCGCGCAGATTCTGCAGGCATCGCAATCGGCCTCAATCGAGAAGTTCCAGCACGCGATCGACTGCGTCAAGAACGTGCGCGATGCATGGCGCCAGGTGGCAACCGATCCAGAAGTGAATCCGGCGCCGGCCCAGATTTTGGGTAGGAACTCCGGCCGCAGGCAGACAAGCTTTGAGAATGACGAATACGGCGCGGATGCCTCCGCCGGCTCAAGTTGGAATGCGTGAAGGACAGGGACTAGTCCCTGGTTCATGTCATCCGGCAACGGTGAGCTCTTCTTCGAGCTGCTGCTTCTGGTAGAGGCCGGCGTAGTAGCCGTCGAGCGCGAGCAGCTCCTCGTGGCGGCCCAATTCAACGATTCTGCCCTGGGCGAGAACGGCGATCTGGTCGGCATCGCGCACGGTCGAGACGCGGTGGGAGATGAAGATAGTGGTCGAGCCGGACGTGTAGCCGCCCGCCCCGCGAATCCCATTCAGAATGCGCTCTTCAGTGAAAGTGTCCACGCTCGACAATGCGTCGTCGAGGATAAGAATTGCGGGCCGGCGCAACAGAGCCCGTGCGATAGCGGCGCGCTGTTTTTGCCCGCCGCTCAGCGTAACGCCGCGTTCGCCCACCATGGTCTCAAGGCCCTGCGGGAACTCCTCGAACTCCTGACGGATGTGCGCCGCTTCGGTGGCCTGGGTCAGCTCGTGCGCAGTGGCGTGAGGCGCGCCGAAGAGCAGATTCTCGCGGATGGTTTCACTGAAGAGGAATGTCTCCTGCGGCACCATGCCGATGTTGCCGCGCAGCGCGGCGAGCGGATAATCGCGCACCGGGCGGCCGTCGATCAGCAATGACCCTTCAGGCGCTTCAAAGATGCGCGGAAGAAGATTAACCAGCGTGGTTTTGCCCGATCCGGTTGGTCCAACGATCGCCAGGCTCGAGCCCGCGGGAACGTGCAGCGAGATGTCGCGCAGCACCGGCGTATCGCCATAGCTGAAGTTCAGATGACGGAATTCGATCTCACCGCGAAGGGTTGCAGTGGCGGGAATGGCCTTGTCGGCGGCTGAGTCGTCGATGGCCGGCTCGGCCTTCAACAACTCGTCAATGCGAACCATTGAGGCGGTCCCGCGCTGGAACAGATTCACTACCCAACCCACGGCGATGATGGGCCAGATGAGCATGACCATGTATGTATTGAAGGCCACGAAATCGCCCACCGAGATGCGATGCGAGAGCACCAGGTGGCCGCCGGCTAACAATGTAATCACCATCGACACGCCGAGAATGAACTCCAGCGTAGGCCAGAGCATGCCCATAAGTTGAACCAGGCGGAGAGCGCGGGCGATGTACTGGCGATTGAGCTTTTCGAAGAGGCCGATCTGCGACTCTTCGCGGGCGAATGCGCGGATCAATCGCGCGCCGGAGTAGTTCTCCTGCGCCTGTGCGGAGATGTCGGAGAAGCTGGCCTGGATGCGCTCGAAGCGGTCGTGAATGCGGGTTCCGAAGTATTGGACAAGAATGCTGGCGATGGGCATGGGCGCCAGCGCGACCAAGGTCAAATAGGGACTGATGTGAAGCACGAAGGGCAATGCGCCCACGGTGAAGAACACCGTGTTGGCGCTGTACATTAGGGCCGGGCCGAGCAGATTGCGCACCGCCTGCAGGTCGTTGGTCATGCGCGCCATGATGTCGCCGGTGCGATAGCGCTGATAGAAGCCCGAGTCCTGCTTTTCAAGATGAATGAAGAGGTCGTTGCGCAGGTCGAACTCGATCTCGCGCGATATGCCTATCAAAATCCAGCGCTGCGCATAGAGGAAGATGCCCTTGACCGCCGCGATTCCCACCAGCAGACCGGCGAAGAGCAGAATTCCTTCCCTGGTCACCCCCTTGCTCGAGCCGTTTGTGGCCATTTGCCAGACTTGGGGAAACCATGTCCAGATCCCTTTGCGGGGAATGCCCTTATCCATGCCGTCGATGGCCGCTTTGAGGACCTGGGGAAAAAACACCCAGATAGCGTTGGTGGCTATGCACGACAGAATGCCCCACACGTATCCCCAGCGGTAGCGGCGCATGTAGACGAAGAGGGGGCGCAGGTCACGAAGCATGACTTTATTGTATCGGGGCGCGGATCGTGGCAGCTTGGCAGGTTGGTTTTAGACAGGAAGTCCTTGGCTGAAGCTGTTATTGATTTCATGGAGATAGCACCAGGTGCTATACTTCCCGCATGGCAAGTCAGGCTCGGGGAGCGAACCGTGTTTTCAAAACAGCTTGGTTTGCCAGGGCTTCGCGGAAGGCACACATCGCGGACGACAAGCTTTGCCTAGCTATTCGGCAAGTCATGTTGGGCCAGGCCGACGATTTGGGCGGTGGAGTTTTCAAGAAGCGCTTGGATAAGAATATTTACCGCTCGATTGTTGTAGCTAAGGGTCGCAGGTTTTGGGTGTTCGCATATCTTTTCGCGAAGAAGGATAAGGCGAACATCGACGACGGGGAGTTGGCGGATTTCCGTGATTTGGCTAGCATCTAAGCTCAGAAAACCGATGCCGATATCGCAAAGGATTTGCAACTCAACGTACTAATGGAGATATGCCATGACAATGAATCGCAAATTCAAGAGTGATGCTTATGAAGCGATACATAGCAGCGTTGCCGATATGTATCGAGCTGGCACGATCGACAAGGCGACGATGCGGCGTTTTGACGAGTCTTGCCTGTCGGTCCCCGGTGTGCTGGAACCGCGTCGGATCAAGCAGATTCGCCTCAGCCAGAAGGTGAGCCAGCCGGTCTTTGCCCGCTATCTCAATACAAGCGAATCTACGGTGGAGAAGTGGGAGACCGGCGTAAAGCGGCCCAGCGGCATGGCGCTGAAGTTATTGGACATCGTTCAAAAGCACGGGTTGAAGGTGCTTGCCTGAGGGGTCTATGAAACCCGGCTGAAGTTACTTGACGATGGGCACGCGCAGATCGGTGCCGGTCATTTGCTTGGGCTCCTCGACTTTCAAAATGGCCAGCATTGTCGGCGAGATGTCGCGCAGCGAGCCGTCGTTGCGCAGGCGGTAGTGAGGAGCTTCTTCGGCCACGTAGATAAACGGCACGGGATTGGTGGTGTGCGCGGTGTGCGGGCCTCCCGTGACCGGATCGACCATCTGCTCGGCGTTGCCGTGATCGGCAGTGATCAGCCAACTGCCGTTCTTTTCCTTGATGGCCTTGTAGATGCGGCCTAGTTGCGCGTCGACGGCCTCGCAGGCTTTGATCGTGGGCTCAAGCTTGCCGGAGTGGCCCACCATATCGGCGTTGGCGAAGTTGGAAACGACAACGTCGAATGCCTTGTCGTTGACCGCCTTGATGATGGTGTCGGCGATGCCTTCGGCTCTCATCTCCGGCGCCAGGTCGTAGGTGGCCACCTTGAGTGAGGGAATCAGGATGCGCTCTTCGCCGGGGAAAGGCGTTTCGATGCCGCCGTTGAAGAAGTAAGTCACGTGGGCAAACTTTTCCGTCTCAGCCACGCGCAGGTTGCGCAGGTGATGCTGGGCGAGCACGTTGGCCAGAATGTTATCGAGCGACTCGGGCGGCATGATCAGCGGCAGCTCGAACTTCTTGTCGTACTGGGTCATGCAGACATAGAGCAGGTTCTTCGGAATCGCGGAGCGCGGAATGGTCTCGTCGAGCGGCTCCCAGCCGTCGAGATCGCGTCCGCCGTGCTGATTGAGGCCGCTCTCGCGAGCCAGCACGCGCGTGATCTGGCGGGCGCGGTCGGCGCGGAAGTTGAAGTTGATGCAAACGTCGTCGTTGCGGATCTGGCCGACGGGCTTGCCGGCCGCATCCACCACGACAAATGGAATGAGAAACTCGTCGGTGACGCCGTTGTTGTAGCTCTCCTTGATGCGGGCCACGGCGTTCGTGTGAGCGCCGCCTTCGGCCTTGCCGTTGACCATCGCGTCAAAGGCCTTGAGCTCACGCTCCCAGCGCTTGTCGCGGTCCATGGCGTAGTAGCGGCCGTTGACTGAGGCGATCTTGCCGACGCTGTACTCGCGCATCTTCTGCTCAAGCTGCGCAATAAAGCCCGCGCCGGAGTTGGGGCCGGTATCGCGTCCGTCCATGAATGCATGCACGAAGACGCGCTCCAGTCCGTATTCGCGCGCGATGCGCAGCAGGGCATAGAGGTGTTCCTGGTGGGAGTGAACGCCGCCGTCGGAGACCAGGCCGAAGAGATGCAGCTGCCGCCCGCCTTCCTGCGCGCGCCGCATGGCATTCACGATGGTGGGGTTCTTCTGGAACTCGTTGGCCGCAATCAGGGCGTCGATCCGCGTGATGTCCATCTGCACAATGCGGCCCGCGCCAATATTCAAGTGGCCGACTTCGCTGTTGCCCATCTGCCCGTCGGGCAGACCCACGAAATGTTCCGACGCGCGTATCAGCGTGTTGGGAAACTCGCGCAGCAGCTTGTCATAGGTAGGCTTCTTGGCCAGCGCAATGGCATTGTTGGCGGTTTGGGGACTGTAGCCCCATCCGTCGAGGATGGTCAGTACGAGAGGGCGCTTGGATGGCATATGAGAAACACCTCGGAATAAATCGAACTACCCGATATTCAGGATAACCTGCCGATGCTTCGCGCCGAGTGGCGCCCGTCACACGCGGAGCGACCGCCCGCATCGTCGAATATCGCGTTGGAGCGTCCCAAAACCCCGTCCAACTCCCAAGATCTTCTCCACTCCACTGACTGTCATCCTGAGCGGAGCTTGGTGGGCTTTTGCACCAAGCGGAGTCGAAGGACCTGCGGCTGTACTTTCGTACTTTGCTTTGACTCATCAATTGGCGTAGATTCCCGCCATGCAAGAGAGGGTCTACTGCGCGTACATCGTAGCCAGCCGGAGCCACACGCTTTACATAGGAGTGACCGGCAATCTTCTGAAGCGGGTTTTCCAGCACAAGCAAAAGACCTATGAAGGGTTTTCCGCAACGTACAACTGCAACCGTCTGGTGTGGTTTGAGCAGTTCACAGGCCCAAATAGCGCGATTGCGCGGGAAAAGCAGTTGAAGGGCTGGATTCGCGCGAAGAAGATCGCCTTGATCGAAAAAGACAATCCAACTTGGAACGATCTGAGCGAGGGGTGGTGGGTGGTTGATCCGACGGTGCGATTGCCGGGTTGAGGCAAAACAAGCAAAGGCAACCGCAGGTCCTTCGACTGCGCAGGTCGCAAAAAGCGCGACCTGCTCCGCTCAGGATGACAGTCGGTGGTGGGAAAAAGCGCGACCTGCTCCGCTCAGGATGACAGTCGGTGGTGGGAAAAAGCGCGACCTGCTCCGCTCAGGATGACAGTCAGTGCTAGGTTCGGCTCTTGTGAGCTAGCCGTTGTAGTTGAGCCCTTCGAGGCCGAGAAACACCGCGCCGGCTCCCAGTTCCTCTTCGATGCGCAGTAACTGGTTGTATTTGGCGATGCGGTCGGTGCGGCTCACCGACCCCGTCTTGATCTGGCCCACGCCGGTGGCTACGGCCAGGTCGGCAATGAAGGTGTCTTCGGTTTCGCCCGAGCGGTGAGAGATGACCGACGTGTAGCCGTAGCGTGCGCCCAGTTCAATGGCTTCAAGGGTCTCGGTCACGGTGCCGATCTGGTTGAGCTTGATGAGAATCGAGTTGGCTACGCCCTCGTCGATGCCGCGCTGCAGCCGCTTGAGGTTGGTGACGAAGATGTCGTCGCCGACCAGTTGAATACGGCTGCCGAGCTTCTCGGTCAGCAGGCGCCACCCAGCCCAATCGTCCTCGGCCAGGCCGTCCTCGAGAGAGACGATGGGGTACTGGCGCGTCCAATTGTCGTAGAAAGCGACCATCTCTTCGCTGGTGAGTTCGCGCTTGTCGCTCTTCTTAAACACGTACTTGTTCTTTTCCTTGTCGTAGAACTCGCTCGATGCGGGATCGAGCGCGATGGCGATCTGCTCGCCGGGCTTGTAGCCGGCCGCCTCGATGGCTTCGAGAATCAGCTCGATGGCCTCGGTGTTGGACTTGAGCGAGGGAGCGAAGCCGCCTTCGTCGCCAACCGCCGTGTTGTAGCCCTTCTTCTTGAGCACTGTCTTGAGGGTATGGAAGGTTTCGGCGGCCCAGCGCAGCGCATCGGAGAAGCGCTCGGCGCCCACCGGCATGATCATGAACTCCTGAAAGTCGACGTTTGAGTCTGCGTGGGCTCCGCCGTTGAGCACGTTCAGCATCGGTGTGGGCAGGATGCTGGCATTGACGCCGCCCAGATAGCGATAGAGAGGAATCTCCAGCGTCTGGGCCACGGCGCGGCTGGCCGCCATGGAGACGGCGAGGATCGCATTGGCTCCCAGCTTGGCCTTGTTCGGCGTGCCGTCAAGCGCGATCATGGTCTGGTCGATCAGGCGCTGATTGGCTGCATCCAGGCCTTCCAGCTCAGGCGCGATCACGGTCTCTACGTTTTCCACGGCCTGCAAAACGCCCTTGCCGAGGAAGTGGGTCTTGTCGCCGTCGCGCAGTTCCACGGCTTCATGCTCGCCGGTGGAGGCGCCCGAAGGCACGATGGCGCGGCCCAAAGCGCCGCTTTCCAGGATCACGTCCGCTTCCACGGTAGGATTGCCGCGCGAGTCAAGGACTTCGCGGGCGCGAATGGCAACGATTTCAGTCATATCATTCCTCATAATGCGGTGCTGCAGCCGGTCATTCAGTTGCGGACGGCGATCTACGGCAAGAGTCTCTCCGGCGGCGCTTCGAATGGTTTCCAGAAGCTCATGCACGTTCAGTAATCTCTCTTCCGTCCGTTGATCAAGAGGAGGTGTCTTCCCTACGGATTCTAGCAAACTTGCCGGTGTTGACCGGTGTGGCAGCGGTCACACTGCAGTGATATCGATGCAAAAATGAGAGATGTGCGAAATGCGCTGTCGAAGCGGGTTGCCTTCCCTGATTCGTGCCGTCAAAGGAACCTGCGTGAACCGCAGGCGCAAATGCCCAGGCGGCGTAGCGGTAGCCTTAAATTGGGTGATTTGCCGGAAGAATCGGCGCAAAAGCGCACTTTTACGAAACTCTCCGGCTCAGACAGGGTTTGAACGATCAAGGCGAATTGTGCCCGCGAAATGAAGTCCGCCAGCGAAAAGGAGTCAAGGATGAATCGGTCGGTTCTTATTGTTTGCGCGTTGTTTCTGGCTGCGGCTGCCGCTATGGGAGCGCGGGCGGAAGCCCAGTCGAGCCCTTATGAGGGTACTTCGAAGCCGCCGGCGGACGATCAGATCACGACCGAACAGGCCAAGCCGCCGGCGGGGCGGCCGATGAAGAGCCAGCAAACCCAGCCTGACCCGATTCCAATCCAGCCGCAGGATCAAACGCAACCGGCCCGCCTCGATACGTCGGATATGTCCGCAACTCCCGGCCGTTCTCCTGACCGTTCGATGCAGACCGGAACCGACGAAGGCATTGTGCACGTGGCCGAAGAGCCGCGCCCTTTGCCCAATCGCGCGTATGCCGACGATCCGGACGGCGACATTGTTCACCCGCACGCGCTGCGGCCCGGAGAAATCCTGGAGGGGACGACGATTCGGGTGAGGCTGCTGCAGCGGTTGTCGAGCGTATCAAGTGAAAAGGGCGAGCGATTCCACACCATGGTGGCTTCGGACGTGGTGCAGGAAGGGCGCGTGGTGATTCCGGCCGGGGCCGAGATTGACGGCCAAGTGGTGCGCGTGTCGAGCGGCCATGTGGGCGGGCACGGTTCCATGCGCCTGGCGCCGGAGACGGTCACCATGCCCGACGGCACCCGCTACAGGCTGCACGCGGAAGTAACTGCGGCGCCGGGGTCGAGGACGCGCGTGAGCAACGAGGGAACCATCACTCCGGGCTCGCAATTGAAGCGCGACAGCATCGAATATGGAGGCGCGGTGGGAGCAGGCTTGGTGACCGGCGCAATCCTCGGCGGACCGGCGGGCGCCGCGGCCGGCAGCTTGATCGGTGCCGGCGTCATCACGGTTCACCTGCTGGTCAACCATCCGCAAGCCACGCTGGAGCAGGGCACAAACATGATGCTCACGCTGACCGAGCCGCTGGATTTGGTTCCGGCCGTTTCGAGCGGGAACTAGGGCCTGCTACACTCCCGTTGCGGAAGGGTTGAGCATGGCGGAAGTTGCGGCGGCGAGCGAAATCAGGATCGAAACATTAGGCGTGGTTGGCGCCGGAACCATGGGCTCCGGGATTGCCCATGTCTTTGCCCGCGCCGGCTTCCGTGTCCTGCTCTGCGACGTGGAGCAACGATCTCTCGACCAAGCCATGGACCGGATTCGCGCCAATCTTGGCCGCGAGGCTTCCAAAGGCAAGCTGGCCGAAACTGAAATCGAGCCGGCGCTGGCGCGCATTATTCCGACGCTGGATCGTGAAGTGCTCGCTGGCGCGGACTTCGCTATCGAGGCCGCTTCGGAGCGATTCGACGTGAAGGCGAAGATCTTTCGCGCGCTCGACCGCATCCTGCCGGAAGGCGCGGTGCTGGCCACCAATACCTCCTCGATCTCCATCGCCAAATTGGCCGCTGAAACGCGCCGTCCGGCCCAGGTGATTGGCATGCACTTCTTCAATCCAGTGCCGGTGATGGAACTGGTGGAGGTGGTGCGTGCGCCCGCCACCAGTGACCAGACCTTTGCAACCGTTGGAGCGTTGGCCATCCGGCTGGGCAAGACGCCGGTTGCGGTCAACGACGCGCCCGGATTCGTCTCCAACCGGGTGCTGATGCCGCTGATCAATGAGGCTGCCTACGCGGTGATGGAGGGCGTGGCCACTCCGGAGGCTGTGGACCAGATCTTCAAGCTGGGCATGGCCCATCCCATGGGACCGCTGACCCTGGCGGACCTGATCGGCCTCGATGTTTGCGTCGATATTCTCAGAGTGCTCGAGAGCGGCTTCGCCGACCCCAAGTATCGCCCCTGCCCATTGCTGGTCAAGATGGTGGAAGCGGGCAAGCTGGGGCGGAAGTCCGGGGGTGGGTTTTATACATATGAAAAATAGGGAGAAAGTAATACACCACGGGCGAATGTCGTCGCTCCTTACCAAATGTAAGGAGCAGAGTATAATCAATTGAGAGGGAACCCCATGGCTACCGCTGCGGTCACATCCAAAGGACAGATCACGATTCCGGCCGAGGTTCGAAAGAAGCTTGGCCTGAAGGCTGGCGACAGGGTGAGGTTCATCGAAGGCGAAAATGGCGAGTATGTTTTGAGGCCCAAGACCGGGTCGATCATGGACTTGGAGGGGTGCGTGCCTTGGACGGGTAAGCCTGTCACGATCGAGGAAATGAATGAGACGATAGCCCAAGGCTGGGCGGGGCAATTGAAATTCGAGGATTGAGCATTTCACGATGACCGGGCTCGATACGAATATTTTCGTTCGTTTCTTTACGAAGGACGATCCTTCACAAGGCGGTCGCGTAAAAGAGCTTCTACGCACTCTGACGCCCGAACTGCCTGGCTTTGTTTCGCTGGTCTCCTTTATTGAACTCGTTTGGGTCCTCCGTAGCCAATATCAAATGGGCAAGGCCGAGCTCATTCAATGCATGGAGAGGCTTCTCAATTCCGCTGAAATAGTCGTAGAGCATCAAGCTGCGGTGAGTCAGGCTCTCCAGCGATTCTCCACATCGAAAGCCGACTTCGCCGATTGCCTCATCGAACGCTTGGGACACGCCGCCGGTTGCGCAGAGACGGTCACCTTCGACACCGGCGCCTCCAAGTTCGCCGGAATGAGGCTGCTGTGAATGCGACAGCCGAATCCTTGCAATCATCGAGCGAGGCGGCTTATGTCAACGCCTCACTCACCTTTGTATACTCGGATCGCGGACGAAGTTGGGGGTGAGACTGATGGAAGGTACGTTTCGACAGACGAATTGGAATTGCAATCCAGGGAACTCGAACACGATTGCGGCGATTGTGCCTGTGCTTCTTTTGTGGATGATTGCCTGCCTGCCGCTCTGCGCCGCGGCCCAGCAAAAGGTTCTTGTCTACACGCGCAACTACACCCCAGACGGGAAAGGCTACGTTCATGACAACATTCAGTCCAGCGTAGACGCAATCAGGAAGATGGGTGCGGAAAGTGGATTTGCCGTCGAGGCCTCGGACGATCCCGCCGTTTTCACTGAGGCGAATCTGAAGAATTATGGCGCGCTGGTCTTTTCAAACAGCAACAATGAAGCTTTTTCGAGCGACGCGCAGCGCAATGCATTCAAGAGCTACATCGAAGCCGGAGGCGGCTTCGTCGGCATTCACTCCGCATCCGGGTCCGAGCGCGATTGGCCCTACTTCTGGTCGGTGCTGGGCGGTAAATTCGCGGCTCACCCCAAGATGCAGACCTTCACCGTGCAAGTTGCCGATCCGCTCTTTCCTGCCGTCAAGAACCTTCCGGCAACGTTCGAGTGGACAGATGAATGCTACTTCGTCGATCACCTGAATCCCGATATACATCCGGTCCTGGTGACTGACCGTACCAAGCTGAGCTCGCTTGATTTGATGAAGATCGATGTTTCGACCTTCCCCAACCCGCTGCCATTAGCCTGGTATCACCAGTTTGACGGCGGCCGGGAATTCTACCTTGCTCTCGGCCATAACAAAGAGGACTATGCGAATCCCATCCTGTACAAGATCATCGAGAACGGCATTCTGTGGGCTCTGAGAACAGGAAGACGGTGACGAGCCTAGTGGTGTCCGCCACACAGATGGTCGTTTATGTTTTGAAAGGGCACGACTTCAGTCGTGCCGCAAACGACGTAAAACAGGCCGGGCTTTAGCCCCTGAGGGAAGTCTCTTCTGCGACTTCAGTTCATTCGCGGGCTTCGGTAAAGGACTCTATTTGCGGCGGCCTACACTAGAGGTAAGCCTCAACGGTGAAGTTCAGGAGAGCAGGGAACTGATTCCCCCTCCAACACGTATCAATCACCGAGCAGCCCTCCCGGCGTCAAAGGATTATGCAAAGTTTCGGCACCACTCTCGGACAGGTGTTCCGCGCCATCATGGCCAACAAGCTGCGCAGCTTCCTGACCATGTTCGGGATTGCCTGGGGCGTAGGCTCGCTGCTGGTGCTGGTGGGCCTGGGCGAGGGCTTTCGCTCCGGCCAGCACAAGCAGTTGGCCACCTTCGGCAACGATGTGGTGATGATGTGGAATGGCACCATCCCCGCGCTGGCCAACCAACACACGGGAATGCGCCCCTACCAGTTCACTCCAGGCGATGAAGCGGCCCTCCGCGCTCTCCCCGAACTGCGTAGTGTGACCGGCTTCCTGAACCGCAACGACCTTTACGAAGTGAGCGCCTATGCCAACTCCTCCGGCCAGGTGATGGGCGTAGAGCCGAATTATGCGGATGTCCGCTTTGTCCCCATCGCCGAGGGGCGCTTTATTGACGCAGCCGATCTCACCGAACGCCGCCGCGTTGTGGTGCTGGGAGCAAAAAACTCAACGCTGCTGTTTCCCGGCCGGCCCATGCTGGGCGAAACCATCAACATCAACGACGTTAGATTCACTGTCGTCGGCCGGGTAGCCACCATCAGCCGCGGAAACAACGACGGAGACAATCAAAAAGTCTACATCCCCGTCACCACCATGCAAGAACTTTTCGCCATGAAGGGCGATAATGTTCCTCACGATGCGCTGAGTTCCATCCAATACCAGCCAACCACCAAAGGCGACACTACCGCGGCGGTTCCCGCGGTCCATCGCGTCATCGCCGAGCGTCACGGCTTTGACCCCTCGCTCAAAGACGCCTTCGAAGAGTGGGACACCATCCAGGAAGAGCATATGATTGGCGCCATCTTCAATGCGATGGACATTTTTCTTGGCGGCGTCGGCATTGTCACTCTTGCGCTTGGTGCGGTGGGCATCATCAACATCATGCTCGTTTCTGTGACTGAGCGTACACGCGAAATCGGTTTGCTGAAGGCCATTGGCGCCACCAAGCGCAGCATCCTGGCCCAGTTCTTCTGGGAAGGCCTGCTGCTGACCGCCGTCAGCGGCATCATTGGGATTGCTGTCTCCGCGGGGCTCATGTGGGTTCTTCAAGAACTTCTCACCGGCAAGGTTCCGGGATTCGATCCGCCGCGCCTTGTGCCCTGGTCAGCCGCGCTGGCCCTGACCGCGCTGGTGCTGTGCGGCGTGGCCGCCGGCCTCTATCCCGCCAGCAAAGCGGCGCAGATGGATCCCATCGAGGCGTTGCGCAGGGAGTGAGAAAGACAGTTGTCAGTCTTCAGTTTTCAGTTGTCAGTGCCTGGAGGTGACTTGTGGCGCAAGCATTTCGCGATTTGCAGGTGTGGCAAAGAGCGATCCAGTTGACGGTGGTAGTTTACCGCCTGACCCAGGGTTTTCCACGCGAGGAGGTCTATGGATTGTCCAGTCAGATCAGGCGTTCGGCCGTTTCGGTGCCAAGCAATATCGCGGAAGGACAGGGAAGGCTCTCCATTGGAGAGTTCAGACAGTTTTTGGGTATAGCTCGCGGCTCGAATTATGAATTGCAAACTCAACTGGAGATTGCAAGGTCACTTGCATTCGGCGATTCGGCATTGATCGATGAAGCGGAGAGTCTGTCACACGAAGTTGGGAAAATGATCTACGCTCTGCTGGAATCTCTCAAGGAGTCCGTCCCTCAAGGGCAGCAAAAAACTGACAACTGAAAACTGAAAACTGGAGCGCAGCGACCATGTTCAAAGACATTCTCGGCCAGGCCTGGGAGGCGATGGTCTACAACCGGCGCCGCACTGCCCTCACCATGGTAAGCATGGCCTGGGGCATCGCCACCGTTGTGTTGCTGGTTGCTTATGGCGCAGGTTTCAGCAACGCCATCGAAAACATCTTCGCCAAGTTCGGAACCAACACCATCATCTTTTGGGGCGGCCGGACCAGTGAGCAGGCCGGCGGCGATAAAGCCGGGACGCGCGTGCGCTTTACCCTTGACGACGTAGACCGCGTCTCCAATGCCGTACCCGGGATCCTGCATATTTCGGCGATGTCAAGCAAGAACGTTCCTGTCCAGAACGACCTCCATTTGTATACCTGGAGCGTCAACGGAGTTCGCCCCTCCTACCAGGAGATCTGGAAGCTCAACCTGGACCAGGGCCGTTTCTTCAATGGCGCCGAGGACCAGCAGCGCGCCCACGTCTGCGTCATCGGATCGGAAAACAAGATCAAGCTCTTCTCCGGCGGCTGGGCGCTGGGTGAGACCATCCGGCTCAATGGCGAAGCATTCACCGTGATCGGCGTGATGGCGCCCAAGATGCAGGAGGGGGACAACGACGACAGCAACCGGAATATCTATATCCCCTTCAACACCAGCAGCGACCTGGTCGACACGAAGTATCTGGATAGCATCTGGCTCGATTATCGTGGCGATCATGAGATGGTCGAGAAGGCGCTCCGCGAGACCATGGCCGCGGCCCATCATTTTCGCCCCTCGGACCACAACGCCATGGGCGTGGCAAATCTCATGTCGCAGGTCATCGTGTTTCGCCTGCTGTCAATTGCGCTGTCGATTCTGCTTACTTTGGTAGGCGCTCTTACGCTTGGCATCGCCGGCATCGGCCTGATGAATATCATGCTCGTAGCCGTGCAGCAGCGCACTCGTGAGATCGGCATCGAAAAGGCGCTTGGCGCACGCCGGCATCATATCCTCATTCAGTTTCTGGCCGAGGCCATGGCCATCACCGGCATAGGCGGCGTTGCCGGCATCGGGCTGGCCTACGTAGTTTCCGCTCTGGTGGGCCGCATTACGTTTTACAGCGCCCTGGCAAAAAATGCCGAGAGTGCGGATATCCGCCTTATCATCTCGCCAACCTCGGTCGTTGTGGCTACGGCGATTCTGATCGTTACCGGCCTGGTGAGTGGCATGATTCCTGCAATCCGTGCCGCCAACCTCGACCCGATCGAGGCGCTGCGCTACGAGTGACAGTGGTCCAAAAGCAGGGAAAAGAAAGGGTAAGCCTATGACGGAAAGAGAGGCTGAAAGGACCGAGGGCAACGAGCTAGATGCATCGACAGACAAGCTGGCCCGGCGGGCAGGCGCGGCCTACCTCATCTATATCGTTTTCATTGCGTCCTCCGGGATCATGCAGGGCCGCCTGGTTGCATGGAACGACCTGGCCGCCACGGCTCACAACATTCAGCAATCCATCATGCTCTTCCGTGTCGCGTTTCTCGCCGAGATCGTCGCCACAATGCTCTTTCTCTGCGCTACGTGGTCCTACTACGTTCTGTTGAAGCCGGTGGGCAAGAATCTGGCCTTGCTGCTGGTGCTGCTCAACCTTGCCGGTGTCGCCGTCGAGTGCTCTTCCAGGATTGTGAACTTCGGCGCCCTCAAATGCCTGACCGACACCGACCTTGCGCGAGGATTCACGGTCGATCAGATGCAGGCCATGGCCATGCTGCTGCTGCGCGTCGGCGGTTCAGGCATGGCCGTGGCCAACCTCTTTTATGGGGCGTGGCTCTTTCCCTTCGGCTGGCTGGTCTGGAAGTCCGGATTCATTCCGCGCTTCTGGGGTGTGCTGCTGATCGCGGACTGCTTTTGCCTCTGGATCTGTTTTGTGCAGTTTTGCCTCTTTCCTGATTATGAGAAGTGGACCTACCCGCTTTATCCCATCATGTTTGTGGCGGAAGTGGGCGTGGCGCTATGGTTAGTCATCAAGGGAGCGAATGGGAAACAACTCCAGCCAGCCGCCGGCTGACATTTGATCCCTGTTCCCTCGTCTCACCCCGGCGGCATTGCATCCACTACTGGAACGCCGGGCGGCGCGGTGAAATGGAAGACATCGGCGGGAACCTGGACATTGGGCTGTTCGCCGGCGAAGGTGAAGCGGGTCAGAGCGCCGTCGGCCTCCTCGACCTCGATCCCGGTAATGGCTCCTTCGCCGGTCACGGTGAGGGTAAGGCGATTGACTCGCTTCTCCTGGCCTTTGGGCTGGCCGGTCAGGGTGAATTGGCCGCTTGGTGCGCGTGCCAATACGAGGCCGTTCACTTCTTTTTCGAGCTCGGTGTGGCCCAGCAGAAAGCGCAGCGGCGAACGCAGGTCGTCGAGCTCCTTGGCGGGAATGCGTTGCACTTGAGAGTCGCCGCGCGAGTAGAACCAGGCGAATTTGCCGTCGAGCAGAAAGATCTTGCCGGCCGGCGAGCTGTAATCCCACTTCATGCGGCCGGGCTTAAGCAGGAGAAGCGTCCCGCTCTCGGTGCGCTTCACTCCCAGGCCCTCATATGTCTCGGTGAAGCCGGCCTTCAGCGAGTGCAATTGGTTGTAATGGCGGTCGACGCGCTGTGCAAGATCATGCGCGGAAAGGTCCTTCGCGGACGGCGAACGTTGTTGGGCGCCGCCGAGTGTCGCTGCGGCAAGCAGGATTACAAGCCGCGCTATGATTCTGCTTCCGGCAAAGGTTTTGAAAGAGCGCGACCTCAGTCGCGCCGCGAGAAGCTCTCCGGCGCAGGTTTTGAAAGAGCATGGCTTTGCAGCTTGCGGAAACGCTTCACTCTGGAAGCGTTTTGTATCAGGGCACGACTTTAGTCGTGCCGCAAGGTGCTGAAAAAAAACGATGGGCTTTAGCCCCTGAGGGAAGATTAATTCAAAATGATGCATTCCCTCAGCGGCTAAAGCCGAGATTCCAAAGAGGCGCTTGATGGCACCCTTCGGCAGGCTCAGGGCAGGCTTGAAGTCGTGCCCTTTCAAGGCATCGCTCGTATCGCGGAGGCTCATGCGGCCGAAGTCGTGCCCTTTCAAAGCTGCCGAGCGCGCGCTCATTCGAGGGGCTGGGTGCAGTTAGCGCCGCCCGCCGGGTCGTATTGAATGTTGCCGAACTGGTCGCCGCAGAAACCGCGCGTGCCGGTTTTGCCGACGGCCACGGGAACGGCCGTAACGGCAAACTTGTTATAGCGGTAGATACCGTTCTTTACAACGCTGTCCTTACAACTTATGGAGAAGGAATAGCCGGATTTGATTCCCGAAGCAAGGTCGGCTTGGATTAATTGTGCGGCCACCGGCGAAGGTGCGCCGGCCCTCGGGTCGCCTCCCAATTCGCCAAGCGTGCATGCAAAGCCATCGGCGGGGTAGGTGGACGCGTATTCCATTTCCGCCTGCTGGATAGCTCGGATGGAGCGAAGCGCAGTTCTCTCGTCGACCGGCTTTTCTGATCCAAACATAGGAATCGTCAAGAAACTTGACTTGATCCAAAAACAAACCGCAGCGGCGGAACCGAGCAGAAGCACCGCCGGCACAAGCATGGATCTCCGCCGCGCCATTGGGCGGGGCTGCGCAATCATTGAACCTTTTCTGTGCAGTTCGAGCCGCCCAGCGGATCCTGCTTCAGCACGCCGCCCTCGTCGGTGCAAAAGCCGAGATCGCCGGTCTTGCCCACGGTGGTGGGAACCGCCGTAAGCGTGTAACCATCCACATGTTCCGAGCCGCTTTGCGAACTCTTCGCGCAGTTGGTGATGGCAAAGTTGTAGCCATCCTTGTTGCCCTTCGACAGCTCGTCGGGCAGCATCTGCGAAGCAGTCGCGGAGGGCGGCGTTCCCGGCGCCGGCTCACCGCCGAGGTACTTCAGATCGCAGGCGAATCCCTTGCTCGGATAGCTTTGCGCATACATCATCTCGGCCTGCTGAATGGTCTGCAACGACTTCTTGGCCGAAAGCTCGCGGGTATGTTTCATCACGCTGCGGTAGGTCGGAAAGCCGATCAGCATCAGGATGGTGATGATGGCCATCACGATCAGCAGTTCCATCAGCGTAAAGCCGTTCGGCGTGAGCGAGCGTTGTTGGCGACAGCGGCGGAGCGAAGAATTATCATTCATGGAATTCAAATGCCTCATGGAGCGGGCCCAAGCGCACAAGCCCATCCGACAGAATCCTACAACGTACAGACGCGGAAGGGAAATGGGGCGCTCAAGACAGTTGTCAGTTTTCAGTTGTCAGTCCGGCGCCGCAATCGCGCCTCCAATGCACGAGCGGAGAAATCCTGGCCCGGCATTTCAACGTTGGGGGAGAGCCGCAGCTCGCTCTCGGGCCTTAAGAACTGACAACTGAAAACTGACAACTGAAAACTGTCCTTCAACACACCAGCCTCGCCCTGCCCAGCTTGATGCCGTCTAGCCGTCCCAGCAGGGTAACTGCGACCTTCTCCGGATCGAAAAGCCGCTGCGCCATAACTTGCACCTGCGCGGCTTCAACCTCGTCGATGCGGGCAATGACCTCGTCCACGGTGAAGAAATTGTGGAAGTACATCTCCTGCCGGGCCAGGTTGGCCATGCGCGAATTCGAGCTCTCCAGGCCCATCAGAATGTTGCCCTTGAGCTGGTCCTTGGCGCGGGTCAGCTCTTCATGGTGGAGAGGGTTTTGTTTCAGGTTGCTGAACTCGGCCAGGATCAGGTCCACCACTTCAAGAGCCTTGCCAGCCGATGTGCCGGCGTACACCAGCAGCGTTCCCGTATCGCGGTAAGGGCTCAGGTCGGAGTAGATGGAATAGGCCATGCCGCGCTCTTCGCGGATGGTCTGGAAGAGGCGCGAGCTCATGCCGCCGCCGAGCACGGTATTGAGAATCAGCGTGGCGTAGCGGTTCTCGTCGGTGATGGGCGGGGCAGGGACGCCAAGGCAGATCTGGACTTGTTCCAGCGATTTTTTGTTGCGCAGAATAATGCGCGCGCTGGCCTCGGGCGCGGAGAGCTCGTGCAGCGTTTCGCCGCCTGCCAGGCCGGAGAATTTAGCCGCCACAGCCTCCGCAAAATGGTCGTGCTCGAGGTTTCCCGCGGCGGAGAAGACGATGTTGCCGGCGTGGAAACGGTCGCTGTGATAGGCGAAGAGTTGCTCCTGGTCGAGCTTGGTGACCGTCTTGGTGGTGCCGAGGATTGGCCAGCCCAGCGGATGGTCCTTCCAGAAGCTCTGCGTGAAGAGCTCGTGCACCAGCACGTCGGGATTGTCCTCGTCGATCTTGATCTCTTCCAGAATCACGCCGCGCTCGCGCTCGATATCGGTGGCGGCGAAGATGGGATTAAGCACCAGGTCCGACAGAACGTCGAGAGCGATAGGAACGTGGTCGCCCAGCGACTTGACGTTGAAGCAGATGGTCTCCTTGCCGGTAAAGGCGTCGAGATTGCCGCCGATCGAGTCCATCTCGCGGGCAATGTGCTGCGCAGTGCGGGAACGCGTGCCCTTGAAGAGCATGTGCTCGACGAAATGCGAGATGCCGTTGGTCTCGGCTGGCTCACACCGCGAGCCGGATTTGATCCACACGCCCATGGCCACCGAACGCAGATGATCCATGCGCTCGGTCAGGACGATCAGCCCATTCGGCAATACTGTGCGGCGGAGGTTACGCTCGGTGCTCATCGTCATAGCTCAAGCTCGATTGTAGGTCAAACCGGCGCGGAAGCGGGGCGGTGGAAACTGTGAAGCCTGAGACGAACCAATTCGATCTGCGACTGTGTGTCCTGATGCCGGTAGCTGGTCCGGTCTGCGTGAGGGGACGGAATGAACTATCCTGAGGCCAGCCGTGCCCGAGCCTAGCGTGAAACAAAACTCCAACCAACTCGTTCGGTTAGACGATACTGCTCGCAAAGGCGGCAGCAAGGCCAGCCTTGCCGCAAGCGCGAGGCCGCTTTTTGGTCTGGATACTGTGTCGCTCGCGGCGCGAATGATCGAGATGGGCGAACCGGCCTGGCGCGGTCCGCAGTTGGCAGAAGCTATTTATCGTCAACGGCTTGAGGAGCTAACTGAAATCACGACTTTATCCAAATCTCTGCGCCTGAAGCTGGCTGACGAGGGTTGGCGGGTGGGCCGTCCGCGGATTGCACAGGTCTTCCGCTCGGTCGATGGAACGGAGCGGTATCTGGTCGAATGCCAGGACGCGATGACCGTCGAGACCGTCTGGATGCCGGAGGGCGACGAAGGCGAGACCGGCGACGGCAGCGAGTCAATCGATTCAGATTCGGACCCGAAGGAAACAGCGGGTGCCCCCGGTCTCGATTTTGAGACCGGGGAAAGCAAAAGGCCTCATGGCAGTCGCCGCCGCGCCACCATCTGCGTCTCCAGCCAGGTTGGCTGCGCCGTCAACTGCCAGTTCTGCCTCACCGCGAAGCTCGGCCTGCAGCGTAATCTCTCGGCAGGCGAAATTGCCGGGCAGATAGTTTCCGTGCTCGACCGCCACGGCGTTGAGGTAGGCCGCGACCGTGTGAACCTGGTCTTCATGGGCATGGGCGAGCCGCTGTTGAACTACGACAACTTCATGGGCGCTGTTGAGCTTCTGGTCCGCGAAGTGGAGCTGAGCCCGCAGCGAATGACAGTGTCGACCTCTGGAATCGTTCCCGGCATCGAGCGGTTCGCGCAGGAGCCCGCCGAGCTGCGTCCCAAGCTCGCCATCAGCCTGAACGCCCCGAATGACCAGATTCGAGAAGAGCTGATGCCCATCAACCGCAAGTGGCCCATCGAAGCGGTGATCGACGCAGTACGCGCCGTGGAGCTTCGCCCGCGCGAGCGCATCACGTTTGAGTATGTCCTGCTGGCCGGCGTGACCGACCAGCCCGAGCACGCGTTGCAAGTGGCACGACTGGTGCGGCGCTCCGGCTTGCCCGTCAAAGTAAATCTGATCGCATGGAATCCCGGCCCGGGCATTCCGTATTCCATGCCCAGTCCCGAAGCAGTCGAGAGATTCCGTGCGACCCTTGTCGGCGCGGGCATTCCCACCTACCTGCGCAAGCCGCGCGGACGCGACATCTACGCCGCTTGCGGGCAGCTCAAACGCACGGTCGAAGCCTGAAAGTCATTCGGATTTTGCCGGCGCCGCCTATTGAGGCGTAGATTCTTTTGCAAAGTGTGCCAACTACTGGAGTTAACTTTCGTCCAATTACGCAGGCAGGGTGCAAGCCACCCGCGGAAAGGTCTCTGCCATGCATAAATATCATCTGCCTGTTGCCCTCGGATTCCTCTTGACATTCAGTTTTGTTGTTCCCGGTGCACAGGCGCTGCCAGTCACGCCGGACTTCACCCTCGCAGCCACGAATGTAATCATGTCCTCCAGCGGCCCCAGCGGATCTGGTTCCAGCACCTTCACGCTGACCTCGGTCAACGGCTACGCCGGCACAGTCGAGATCCGGTGCGTTCCTCCAACTCCACCGGCCGGGGTCAATGTGCCCATCTGCAACTTCGTGCCAGTAATGCCACCCTATACACTGACCGCGAATCAGGTGGTGACCGGGACGATCAGCTTCGCTAACGTCTCTTGCAATCAATGCGTCGCCCCCGTGGCGCGTCGCGGGGGCTATGAGCTGGGGAAGGGCCTGGCGCTGGCCGGGGTGCTGCTGTTGGGCTTTGGCTTCCGTCGAAGGGCCGCACGCTGGCTCACGCTGACTCTGCTCGCTGTAGGCACACTGGCGGGTCTGGCGGGAATCGGCGCCTGTGGCGGAACCAGTAACGTCGTGACGCCGGGGACCTATACCTACACAATCACGGCGACTGACGACAACACACAAGTGTCCCAGACCGCATCGATCAACGTTATCGTGCCGTAGACAGTCTCGGGCCAGATTGGATTGCCTCGCGCTGCCAGGCGCTACGCCGCGTGGACGGGGTATTTGAGCTGCCTGCGGGCAATTGAAGCGAACGGTGGAGGCGTAGCGAACCAACGCCTCAGAATCGAAGCGGTCACCGCGCCGCACTGAGGGTAGTGGTAAACTTGGCTCCCAAATGAGCGACCGAAGCACGTTGAGGCATCAGATTCTGGGATGGACGGCGATTGCCATCTCTACGGCGATAGCTTGTTTCTGGGCGTTTTGGGGCGTCAACGAAAACTTTCACGAGGGTTGGTTCTCCACGAGCATCTGGCAGAACCTTGGGCTGATGTTCGCGCAGTACCTGAGCCCGATGCTGATCGTTCTGTTGCTCAGCGTCCTTGCCTTTCGCTGGCCGCGCCTGGCGATTCCATTGCTGGGAGCCGTCGCACTCGTCCTGGCCTGGTTCTTTCACAGGGGCTTTGCCCCCGTCGTGTTCATCGCTTTGCCGCTTTTGGCAATGGGCCTGCTCTACCACTTTGGCCGGCCGCAGCCGCGCCGCTGGGCATGGCGATGCCTGATCGGGCTGCCCCTCATCACCGCTGTGGCCTGTGGCGCATATCCCTGGTGGCTGGCAGTGCACCGCTTCGACGATGGTAATTATGGAATGCGCCAGATCGCCGGCAACGGCGTCACCCTGATCTGGGCTCCGGAGGGACCAGGCTGGACCTCGCGCGGAGCCACTTGGACCGGAGCGACGAAACGCTGCGCACACTTGGCCGCCGACGGCCTCTCAGTTGCCCACGATCCGCAGAACATCTGGCGCCTGCCGACCGTTGACGAAGTTGTCCGCTCGTTGGTCTTCCGCGGAAACAATGCTGGAGGCGTCTGGGACCCGATCGCTCAGCGTGCGCACTATCGCACCGCGCCGGATAAAGACTCGCCCCTGTGGAAGGTTCACTCGCAGGTGATCTATTGGTGGACCAGCACTGAAGACGGCGAGAATCAGGCGTACTACGTCACCTACAACGGCTTTGCGATCTCGCTGCCCAAGAAGTTTGCGCCCGGCTATCTGGCCTTCCGATGCGTATGCGAGCCGTCGAAAGCGAGCGTGACTTCGAGCGGTCATGAATGAGCGGCATCCCGTCCTCTTCCTTCAGCGCCGGAGAGAACGGGATGCAGAGTCCGATTCAAACCACAGGACTGCAAGGCTCGATGTTAGTTGGCCGGCATCGGCATCGGCTTCACGCTGCCGCAGTCGGGGCCCTTGTAAACGGATGTGGACATAATCGTCCACTCGACCGGCATTGAGTTAGGGCCGGACACCATCGTTCCGATAAAGTGTACTTTGCCCTTGGCGACGTTGCCGTCTGTCCAGGAGGACTCCATCTCCCCATGCCCACTCATTCTTCCCGTGCAAACCATCTCGGCGGTCATGCCGGTGGGCTTCATCACGACGTTGGTGATCTGGCAGTCGCGGTTCTGCGACACCGGGGCGCCGTACTTGTCGATCATGGCCTGGGTGAGGCAGACCTGCGTGGTGTGCGGTGCGCTCATGGCCGCGAGGGCAGATGCGGGCATTCCGGGGGGGAAGGGAGACTGCTGGTACGTCATCGTGCTGGTCATCTCCCAAAGGCCGGGCTTTCTGACAGCTTGCGCCAGGGCGACAATCGCCAAGGCGAACAAGCAACAGCTCAACGTAATCCAAACTGGGGTCTTGCGCATACTTCCTCCAATTGTTGGTGGCGCAGTATTGGGCCACGCCGTCTTACTTTACTTCAATGCGGGAACACGGGGAAAGAGAAATCCTTCAAGTCCATCAGTTACCAGCCCGGAATCAAGCGCCGGCAAGCGAGGCCTGTCCCAGTGCCAACAGGGATTCGGTAACGCGGCCGGCGGCGTGGCGAACCGCGGTCTCTTCGCTGGCGAAGTCGCCGGAGATGCAGCGTACGCCCAGGGCTTCGATGTTTTCGATGTCTGCGATGACCGGCGCCGCGCCCTCAGCTGCATAGCGGGCCAGCGTTTCATCCGAAAAGGATCTGGTATTGACCAGCGCATAGTCGAAGATGGGCGCGCCCGTGTGTTCGTAGATGCGCTTGATGTGTTCAGACGCGGTCAGTCCAAGGCTTTCGTTGGCCTGCGACATCAAATTGCAGATGTAAACCCGCACCCCGCGGGCGTTGGCCAAGGCCTCGGGAATATCCTCGACCAGAAGATTGGTAATGAGCGAGGTGTAGAGCGAGCCTGGCCCCACCGTGATCAGGTCCGCGCGGTTGATGGCCTCCAGAGCCTCGGGCAGCGGGGCGGCATTGGGAGGATCGAGCATCAGTTCGGCGATGCGTTTCTTGCTGGCGGTGATTTTGGTTTCGCCGCGCACTTCGGAGCCGTCGTCCATGCGCGCCACCAGGGTGGTGTTGGCCGTGGTGACCGGATAGATGCGCCCGCGCGTGGCAAGAATCTTCGAGGCCAGTTGAATGGCCAGGCCAAAGTCGCCGGTAATCTCAGTAAGCGCGGCTACAAACAGGTTGCCGAAGTTGTGGCCTTTCAGCGCATCTCCGCCGCGAAAGCGATGGGCGAAGAGCTGGGCCAGCAGGTCCTCTTCTTCGCAGAGCGCCACCATGCAGTTGCGCAGGTCGCCTGGGGGCAGCATGTTGAAGCCCTGGCGCAAGCGGCCGGAAGAACCTCCGTCATCGGTCACGGTGACCACCGCGGCCAAGTCGGAGATGAGGCCCGGCGCGGCGTTTGGGGCCGATGAAGTTACGTGCTCGCGAAGCCCGTGCAGCAGCGTAGAGAGTCCCGTGCCTCCTCCGATGGCTACCACGCGCAGGGGCCGTTGTCCCGCGGATTCCTGCTTGTCGGCATCGAGAAGGGTCATCGAATCCCGGTTGGGAGTCATAGTCAGCGGCCTAAACAAGGATAACGCGCCCGGCGATTGTGGGGGCTGCAACTTCGCCTTCTTGGCAGCAATCCCGTCTACAGAACGTTCGCAGAGGCAAGTTCATCGCCCGGATCGGGCGTCTGGTCGGGGGCGTTGCGCAGAATCTCCAGGAAATCCACTTGCTCCGCGCCCTGCAACCTCCGTTTAAAGAATGCCTCGGCGGTCTCCACCGAACTGATCTTCTGCGCCACTGCGAGGGAGACCCACTGGCTCAGCGAAACGCCATCTTCTTCGGCAAGCCTTCGAGCGGCGTTTCCCAAGGAGGGAGGCAGCTTGACTTGAATCGTTGCTTGGTTCATTTCAGCACCTCTACTACGAAACTCGCGGGATTCACAACACGCAAGCCAAACGCTGAAGCGGCAGGGAAAAAATTCCTGAGATTGTGAGTGACGATCACGTCGGCGCGTCCGTTGATCGCCGCATCGAGTACCATCTCGTCGTCTACGTCCTGCATTTGCGGTCTCCAGCGGTAGTAGACCTTGACTGGCTCAATGATGGCAGCGATTCCAACCAGGACAGCGACTGTGCGCTCCGGCGACATACCATGAACGGCGCGCTGCTCGTCGCGCCCCAGCACATCCTCGAATTCCAGGAAAAGGGCGGGAGTAGCCAACATCTAAAACGAGTGGGCATAGGCTAACTGGAGCAGCCGATTGCTGGCGCCATGCCGGCTGCGCATCGCCGAGACAATCACTGAGGTGTCAAGAACCGCTCTCATTGTGGCTGGTTGACCCGCATCTTCTCATCGACATAACCGATTGAGATTCGAGGTTTTCCATCATTTGCTAAGGGATCTCGGGATAGAGCAGCTCCGTAAAACGGGGATCGTCCACCATGCTTTGGAAGTCGTTGTCGGCGCGTGCCTGAAGCCGGTTTCTGGGATTCAATTCAATGGCGCGGGCCAGGTTATCGAGGCAGTCCTGAGAGCGCCCAGTGATCGAGTCAAGCAGGGCCAGCCCATAGAGCGCGTAGTCGGCCTCGGGATACTCGGCCAGAATGTTGCCGAACTGCTCGTGCGCATCTTCGTAGTAGCCGGTATTCAACAGAGAGATGGCGTAGTCGTAGTGCTCCTCGGGTGTCAGGAAGGTCAGCCGCGCCTGCTCCAACTGCCGCTGGCAGGTGTGGATGTACATCCGGCAGCGTTCGGTGATCTCTGCCGGCGCGTTGAGGAGCAGTTTTTCAAAGGCAGCCATCGCCTTTTCGTACCTTCCTTGCTGAAGCAGTTGCAGGGCAGCCTGATAATGCTGGAAGGCGGGTCCGGTGGTCGAGGTCGCGTGACCGCCGGGCTTGGCAGTTGGAGGAGGTGTTTTCTTGCGGCTGGGCGCCGCGGTTCGGGCGTCTTGCATCATGTGTTTGCCGGGGCGCTACCCACTGGACGCACGTTTGAGCCGACCATCGATCCGGCAGAAACGCGCCCCAGGGAATTGCGGTGCTTGGCCCTCTTTATACGCAGAACCCCGGCCCACGTCAATGGGTAGCCGGGAAGGCCGCCCCTAAAGGTCATGATTCCGGGGGTTTGTCCTGTAGATGACCGGGTTTAGATTGGGGTCGTTGTACATTTTCAACTGGCGGTAAAGCTTGAAGCGCCGTGTGCCGGCCATGGTCTCGCGCCACAATGCGTCAAGGCAGCCGGCCAGGTCGGCGCGCTGTTGTTCAAGCACGGCCAGCCGCTGCCGATTGCGTTCAGCATGACCGGCGGGCGCATTCTGTCGTTCGGCCTCTTCACGCGTGTGATAGATCTTCAGCGCCAGAATGGAGAGCCGGTCGACAATCAGTCCCGGCGACTCGGAATGCAGCGCAGCCTCCGCGTTGGGCAGCCCGTGTGATTCAAGCCAGGCGAGCAAAGCGCGGTCGAGCTCCTCGGCCAGATCGTTGCGGCGCTGGTTGGTCTTATCGATGCGGCGCTTGACACTGGCCAACTCGGCCTCGGTTGCGCCCGGAGCGCGGGCCTCGTCTTCAATATGCCAGAGGTCGAAGTTAGCCCTGTGTTGGCGAGCCACTGCGCGGAGCCAGTCCGACTCCGCATCCGCTTCCTGGCCTCGCTCGGCGGGCTGTCCCGCAGGCTCCTGGTGCCAGGCGCGAGTTCGCTGGTCGTGCAACTCGACAATTGCGTCTGCTGAAAGCATCCTTGACAATCCTTACACGCGGGGCTTATGGGGTGTTATTAACGTCTATGGTAGAACTATCCTCACATGGGATCCAAGCGGGGTCCAAGCGAGGGATCGATGGCCGACGGAATCGAGCGGTTTCTATGCATCGCCAGCTACGAGAAAGGGCACGACTTTCTGCGCCAGTGCGCGGAGATGGGCGTAAAGCCCACGCTGCTTACGCTCGATAAGCTGCGCGATGCCGCGTGGCCGCTTGAAGCGCTGGAAGAGCTGGTCACCATGCCCTCCGGCCTCACCCGCGAGCAGGTTCTCAATACCGTCTCCTGGAAGGCGCGCACGCGGCGCTTCGACCGGATCGTCGCTCTGGACGAGTTCGACATGCAAACGGCGGCGGAGATTCGCGAACACATGCGCATCCCCGGCATGGGTATCACCACGGCGGCCAACTTCCGCGACAAGCTCGCCATGCGCACATCCGCTCGAGATGCAGGCGTCCTGGTGCCGCGATTCTGCCGCGTGCTCAACTACGATGAGCTGCGCGAATTCATGGATAGCGTGCCCGCGCCATGGCTGCTCAAGCCGCGATCCGAGGCGTCGTCGCTGGGCATTCGCAAGATCGAAGCGCCGGAGCAGCTTTGGCGCGCGCTCGATGAATTGGGCGACCGGCAAAGCTACTTCCTGATGGAAGAGTTTGTGCCCGGCGACATCTTTCATGTGGACTCCATCGTGAGCGACGGCGAGGTGGTGTTTTCTGTGGTGCATCAATACGGCCGTCCGCCCATGCAGGTGATGCATGAGGGCGGCGTCTTCACCACGCGCACCGTGGATCGCGACAGCCTGGAATGGGAAGACCTGACCGCTCTGAATGCCGATCTGGCGCCGTCGCTGGGCATGGTTCACGGCGTCACTCACGCTGAGTACATTCGCGGCCACGCCGATGGCCGATTTTACTTCCTCGAGATTGCGGCGCGCGTGGGCGGAGCGTTCATTGCCGATCTGGTCGAGGTTTCAACAGGTGTGAATCTCTGGCGGGAGTGGGCGCGCCTTGAGGTGGCCAGTCTTCGTGGCGAAAGCTACGCGCCTCCGGAGATCTTCGAGAGCTACGCGGGAAGCGTACTTTGTCTGGCCAACACCGCCGAACCGGATACATCCTCGTTCAGCGACCCGGAGATTGTGGTGCGCATTCAGAAGCACCATCACGCCGGCATGATCGTTCGCTCCGAAGATCCGGAACGCGTGCGCCAGTTGCTGGAGCATTACAGCGACGAGTTCGCCCACCGCTTCCTGGCCACCATGCCGCCGATGGAGGGCCTGACTCCGGCGTGAGCTGCTGCTCATCCGGCGCCTGGCCAGGGCTATACTTGCGCCGGGAGAAGCTTCAATGGTCGTCGCGCGCAGTTGGAAGGAAGCCGATGCAGCGGCAGCCACACGCGATTTTTTACGCGTGTCGCCGCCACGGCGCGCTGCCATTCGCGACCTGATGGCCGAGCTCCTGTCGCCGAAACCGTTTACCCGCCGCTCGGCCGCTGACCTGGCACGCCGCGTGAGCGCCCGGGAACCCGGAATTCTGGGTAAATATGCGGACGTCCTGATCGAGTTGCTTGCCGAAATCCCAGTGGATCAGTGGCAGGCCCGCGGCTACGTCGCGCTTGCGGCGGCTTTGAACGCCTCTACGCCTAGGCAGCGTGCGTGGCTGGCGTCTCTGTTCCGCTCCCTCATCCAGGACGAACGCATCGCCATTCGCGCCATCGCGCTTGAGGCCTTCGCGATCCTGGCTGCCGCCGAGCCGAAACTGCGCGATGAAGCCATGCTCATGATTGAGAACTCCCGGTACGACGCCGTGCCCGCCATGCGTTCCCGTGCGCGCCGCATGCTGCTTGTGCTTCTTGCGTCGGAGGGCAAGCGATTGTTGTAGAGCTAGTTAGAAGGCGATCCTTGAAGTGTCGCTCGGAATCGCTCGGTCACACAAGCTTGCCCAGCTACGACCTTCAGAGCTGTTGAAAAAATTCTCTTGACAACATACCGCCTGGTTGGTATTCATCATACCAACTGGTAGGTATTTCATGTCCGCAACGCTCGAAAGACACGAATCGAAGACCAAAATCCTTGATGCTGCCCTGCACGTCATCCGCGCCAAAGGCTACGAGGCGACGCGGATCGAAGACGTGTGTGAAGCCGCAGGCCTCACCAAGGGCAGCTTCTTCCATCACTTCAAAAGCAAGGAAGACCTGGCCCTGGCAGCGGTCGAGTACTGGGAAGAGATGACCGGCGCATTCTTCGCTTCGGCGCCGTATCACCAACCGGCCGATCCGGTGGACCGCCTGCTCGCCTATGTCGATTTCCGCAAATCCATTCTTCAAGGCGACCTGCCGGATTTCACCTGCCTGGCGGGGACTATGGTGCAGGAGATCTACGACACGCATCCGGCAATTCGCGAAGCCTGCAACAAGAACCTCAGCGATCACTCCGCCACGCTGGTTCCCGACATCGAAGAAGCCATGCGCCGCCGAGGCATCGAGGCAGCCTGGACAGCGGAAAGCCTGGCCCTCTACATCCAAGCCGCCATTCAAGGCGCGTTCATTTTGGCCAAAGCCAAACACGGGCCGGAGATCGCCGCCGCGTGCATCGATCACTTGCGTCGCTACATCGAACTGCTCTTCAATCGGCCCCGTTTGGAGAATCGCTTGCCCTGGCAGTTCCCCGACAAAACCAATTCAAACAAGGCCAATTCAGACAAGACCAATTCACAGGAGGGATAAATGAACACGAGAATTGTCACAGCAATCACCCTGGCAACATCGCTCCTGCTTCCGGGGGCCGGCGTCTCACGCCCAGCGCAGGCTGAGGATGCAAAGGCTCCCTATCCAACCATGGCCCCGCTCGATCGATACCTGATCGCGGATCGAGATGCTGAGATAGCTCTGGCCAAAAGCGCGGCTCCGGCAGCGATCTCAAGCGACGCGGAGGTCCTGGTGCTGGGTAAGGACGGCTACCGCACCGCGATTGAAGGCAAGAATGGTTTTACATGCCTGGTTGAACGAGCGTGGATGAAGCAGTTCGACAGCCCGGAGTTCTGGAATCCCAGGATGCGCGGTCCAATCTGCTATAACCCATCCGCGACGCGATCCATTCTTCCGTACACCATTTTCCGCACCAAGCTGGCGTTGGCGGGGATCGCCAAAGCGGAGATGCTGGAGAGCATCAAAGCCGCGCTGGCCAGCAACCGATTGCCGATTCCTGAGCCTGGGGCGATGTCTTACATGATGTCGAAGGACGGCTACCTCGGCGACGATGTTCACCACTGGCATCCCCATCTTATGTTTCATGTTCCCACTGTGAATGCCGCCGGTTGGGGAGCGGATCTTGACGGCTCGCCCGTTTTGATGGACGACAGGTTTCCCCCAGGCCCGGAGCCGGAAACAGTCTTCATGGTCACCGTCGGTCATTGGTCAGATGGAACGCCTGCGGATGAGTCTGGGGCACATCAACATTGACCCGCTGCGCACCGCTTAAAGCCGTTCTCAAATTGCTGTAAGTGTTTTCAGCCCCAAAAGGAGATCGCATGAACCTCACCGAACAACCCGAAGTCGTAACCTGGCCCGAGACCCATTACGTATTCGTCGAGAAAACCGGGCCGTTTCCGAAGATTTGTCCCGAAGCCTGGCAGACCGCGCACAGTCTTCTTCCGCTTCTCAAAGAGCACAACCAGATCGCCGGATACATGAGCCTTTACAAGATGAATCCCAACGTCTATCGCGCCGGCTTTGCCCTGGCCGCAGAGCCTGTCAAGCTGCCCTCCGGCCTGAGTTACGAAGCGTTCCCCGGCGGCACGTACAGCAAGTTCGTCTTGACCGGTCCCTACTCCGATCTGCCCCAGGCCACTGGCCGCGTCTTCGAAATTGTTTCAAAGAACGGCATCATGCTGCGCAGCGACTTCTGCATCGAGCACTACGTGAACGGTCCCGGAACCACGCCCGAAGACAAGCTGATCACTGAAATTCTGATTCCAACGGCATAGTGACGATGCGCGAATAGCCGCTTCACGAAACGCACGCTGATTGCGGGCCAAATAGTTTCAGCACAAAGGAGGTCACATCATGTCCAGCGAAACGTTAAAAATGCATTCTGCACTTTTGAAGGCGCGGGGAGCGCAGCTCTACTACGAGGTCCAGGGATCGGGACCGGTGCTGTTGATGATTCCCGGCGGCCCGACCGATGCCGGCATCTTCGCCCCATTGGCAGCGTTAATGAGCGACCGTTACACAGTGGTGCGCTACGATCCGCGCGGCAACTCGCGCAGCGTCCTCGGCGGCCCGCCCGAGGATCAGCGTTTGGATGTCCATGGCGACGACGCGGCCCAGCTCCTTGCCGTTTTCGGAGAAGAGCCGGCCTTTGTCTTAGGCAGCAGCGGCGGCGCGCAGATCGGCCTGAACCTTGCCGCTCGCCATCCGCAGCGTGTTCACGCGCTGGTTGCGCATGAGCCGCCTTGCATGGGGCTGTTACCCAACGCAGCCGATCAACGAGCTTTCGTCGACGGCGTCTATGAGACCTATCTCAAACTAGGCGTCGGTCCGGCGATGCAGAAGTTCATGGTGGGAGCCGGACTGGCAGGCGGTCAGCAGGCGCAAAGTTCGGCTCCGCCGTCGCCCGATGTGCTGGAATCGTTCGCCCGCGCAACGGGCAACGCGGATTACTTCCTCGCCCACGGCTTCAGGCCGCTCAGCTTTTACGTCCCCGACGTGGCGGCGCTTCAAGCCGGTCCAGTCAAGGTCGTGGTAGGCGTTGGAGAAACGTCCGCAGGCAGTCTTCCTCATCGCTCCGCGCTGGCATTAGCCGAGCAACTTGGAACCGCTGCAGTGTCCTTCCCCGGCGGGCACGGCGGCTACAACGACAACCCGGCTGCGTTTGCCGCGAAATTGCACCAAGTGCTTCTCGGCGCAAGAGCTGCCACCAAACCCTAAGGAGGTTACCCATGTCGACAGCAACTTTGCAAGCACCCGTCACCCGAGCCCAGGTCACAAAGGACGAGGCCGATATTCTGGCCCTGCTTGAAACTCGCCGCCAGGCGCATCGCGACAAAGATGGCGCCGCCATCGCCGCGCTCTACTCTTCGGATGCGGCTTACTTCAGTCTTGCGCCTCCGCTCACTCATCATGGAGTCGATCGCCAAGAAAAGCAGGCCTGGCTCGATAGTTGGGCGACGCCGGTGGAGATTGAGTCGCGCGATTTCAACCTGACCGTCAGCGGTGACTTCGCCTTCGGCCACGGCTTCCTGCGGCTCAGCGGAACCAAAAAGGGTGCGGAAGGCAAGGTCGATTTCTGGATGCGGCAGACAGTGCACCTCGAACGGCAGGGAAGCACCTGGCGCATTATCCACGACCACGCATCGGTGCCGTTTTACATGGATGGTACTTTACGTCCGGCCTTCGATCTGCAACCCTGAGGCCTGCTGTGCCCTGCGTGGGTGCTGGTCTCGCGGCGTTACGCCGATCGCCACTGGCAAGGCTGATCCGGGCGGATGACGCAGCAGGAACGCGGCCCGGCGGGTGTGGTGAGCTCGCTGGGAATCGAACCCAGGACCCACGCCTTAAAAGGGCGTTGCTCTACCAACTGAGCTACGAGCTCGTTCAAGGCCGCTCACTCCAAATTATCACAGGGCCATCCCCGACGCCCTGGCCAGCGAACCGCCGGTTCCCATTTACCGCCGTTTCTGCCCGGTAAAGCGTTCCCAAAGCGGTACCAAATGGGCTTCTCCAGGCGCCGCGCCCGCCCATTTGCGGCGACGCGGTTCGTGCAAAGGGATAGGATAGATGGAGGGCCCCGGAAAGAGCGGCTCCGCTTGCGCGTACAGTGCCGCATGCAGAAGAAAATGAAGCGACTTAACCTCCTGAAACATGGCAGAAAAGTGGTAGAAGCGAAGGCGTGCAAGTGTTATTGTTCTGACAACATTTGCGCGCGTAGCATTTCTGCTGAGAAGTCCTTCCATTCGCGTGCGCCAAGCCTTGTTCGCCCCAGTTCTTAAGATGGGCGGCGCTGGAAGGCCAATAGGTGTCCCATGTCGGATCACAAAGGCCAGAGTGATCAGAACCCAACGCCGGACGACGTCGCAACCCTCTATTCGTGGGCCAATCTGCATGGCGCAAAGTACCGGGATTTCTCGGCTTCGCGGGCGCAAATCAGGGAAACCGCCCGGCTGCGCGTGCAGGAAGCCACTGAAGCGGAGCGTCAGCGGGTCAGCGAGCCCGCGCAGTTGCAAATGACCGCGGAAGCGCAGCGTGCGGCAGAAGCCGCGCGCGCCGCCGCGGCACACAGTCAGGCGGAGTGGGAGGCGCAACAGGCTGTGCACCAGTCGGCGAGTCTGGCTGCGCAAGTGGCCGCGCACCGGGCCGCGGAAGAGTCTGCGCAGCAGTCCGCTGTGGAGGCCGCGGCGCGTGCCGCGCAACATCGCGCAGCCATGGAAGCCGCGCAATTGGCGGCGCAGGCGGCCGAGCACCGCGCGGCGCAAGAAGCTGCGCAGCGTGCGGCTGAATCGGCAGAATATCAAGCGGCCCAAGAAGCCGCGCACGTGGCATTTCAAGCGGCTGAACAACGGGCGGCGCAAGAGGCGGCGCAACGGGCAGCTCAAGAGGCGGAGCATCGGGCCGCACAGGAGGCGGCGCGGAGGGCGACCGAGGAAGCGGAACAACGGGCCGCGCAGTTCTCCGCCGAGCTGGCCGCGCTCAAGGCTCAGCAAGCCGCGCAAAAAGCCGCCGAAGAAGCTGCCCGGCAAGCTGCGCAACAGCCCGCCTGGCAGCAGCCGCTGGTTGACCGCTTGGCTTCGATTCCAGCATCGTCGATTCCGGCTTCAAACATGGCTTCGCCGGCTGAGCCGTATCAGCCCCCAACCCCGCAACCGCCGTTCCAGCGTTCGGACTATCCCGGATACGAACGGCCCCCGCAGGGCTATGTTCCGCCTGTACAGGTTTTCTCCTCGGGGCTCGGCCAGCCTCCCTCGCCAACCAATGCTCCGGCTCAGCCGCAACCCGAGGCTGCGCGTGAAAAGCCTGTCGCGCCGCCGCGCATTTGGCCTCCAACCGATTCCCGCGAGGGCGCAGCCAGGCCAGCCTGGTTGACGCCGGGCCCGGTTGAGACGCCTGTCCCGGCGCCTCAGCCCCCTGCCTCGCACCCACCCGTCTCCGCCGACACACTGCAAGGCTCTCGCGATCGTCTCGCCTCCCGCTGGTTTGCGTTGCGGGGCGTCTTTGAAGGAGGACACGCGCCGGTTGAACAAGCTCCTGCGCCGGCAGCGGCGCGCGCTCCGGTGATGGCCGTGTTTTCGCTGGCCGGCGGGGTAGGGAAGACCAGCCTCGTGGCTACGCTGGGCCGTGCCCTTTCGGCTCGCGGTGAGCGGGTGTTGCTCGTGGATACAGCCGCCTTCGGCCTGCTCCCATTTTTCTTTGGCGCACGCGATCAGCGTCCCGGCCTGCTCAGGACCTTCAGCCCTCCGGGGGTCAGCAGCGATGCGCCCATTCAAATGGTCACCATCGATCCCGAGTCTCTGGGACCCGACCCGGCGGGCGCCGACGCCGGCGGCCTGAATGGGCTGGCCGGAGAAATCTCCCGCTATGCGCGCGGCGGAATTGGCCGCGTGATTGTCGATCTGGCCACCGCCTCCGGCGCCACCACGAGGAAGCTGATCCGAATGGCGCCCATGATTCTGGTGCCTGTGGCTCCCGACATGAACTCCGTGGTCAGCGTTACCTCGATCGACGACTTCTTTGAGCACAACAGCGCTGCCGGCAGCAAAGTGCCGCTCTATTATGTAATGAACCAGTTCGACCCATCGCTGCCGCTGCATCTGGACATTCGCGAGGTGCTCCGCCAGCAGCTTGGCGACCGCCTGCTGCCATTTGCGCTGCGCCGCACGCCGGCAGTGAGCGAGGCTCTGGCCGAGGGAATGACGGTAATGGATTACGCTCCCAACTCTACCGTGGCCGAGGATTTCGGCACCCTTGCCGGTTGGGTGAAGAGCCTTTCCGCTCCCGCCAGCACAACCTATCGAGGCGTACGCTGGAGCGAAAGATGACCGCATCGGGCCTGTGGCAGGACATCGGGGCTGGCGAGAATATTCTTACCAGGTTCCTTCGCCTCGTCTTCCTGCTGGTGGCCGCGCTCGTCTTTTATTTCCTCGCGGTTCTTCCCCTCACCTGGCCGCAACAAGTCGTCCTGGGGTTGCTCACCCTGGTGCTGTCCATGGTTCTGGCGCGCACCTCCGAGTCCTATCTCATCACCCTCGCCTTGATGATGATGTCGATGTTCTGTACCTTTCGTTACGGGTACTGGCGCATCGCCACGGCCTTCCAGTTCTTTCGCGATCCGGCCAATCATTGGGGTGCGCTCGACGCATTCTTCATCCTGACCCTGCTGCTGGCCGAGGTCTACGCCTTCCTCATCCTCTTTCTGGGATACTTTCAGACCATCTGGCCGCTGCGCCGCGCGCCGGTGGCGATGCCCGACGCGACCGAGGAATGGCCCCACGTCGACGTCCTGATTCCCACCTATAACGAGCCGCTCGATGTGGTGCGCTTTACCGCGCTGGGCGCGCTCAACATGGACTGGCCCGCCGACCGGATGCACGTCTACATCCTTGACGACGGTCACCGCAAGGAGTTCGAGCAATTTGCATTTGAGGCCGGCATCGGCTACAAGACGCGCAGCGACAACCGGCATGCCAAGGCGGGCAACATCAACGCCGCGCTCAACACCATCGATTCGCCATTCGTGGCCATCTTCGACTGCGATCACGTGCCCACGCGCAGCTTTCTGCAGATGACCATGGGCTGGATGCTGCGCGATCCCAAGCTGGCCATGCTCCAGACCCCCCATCATTTTTATTCGCCCGACCCGTTTGAAAGGAACCTCCACCAGTTCCATGTGATTCCCAACGAGGGCGAGCTGTTTTACGGTGTCGTGCAGGACGGCAACGACTTCTGGAACGCGACCTTCTTCTGCGGCTCCTGCGCGGTGCTGCGCCGCAAGGCACTGGACGACATCGGCGGCATCGCCGTCGAGACCGTCACCGAGGATGCGCACACTTCGCTGCGCATGCAGATGAAGGGCTGGGGCACGGCTTACATCAACATTCCCCAGGCGGCAGGGCTGGCCACCGAGCGGCTCTCCGCGCACGTCGGCCAGCGCATTCGCTGGGCCCGTGGCATGATCCAGATTCTGCGCACCGACAATCCATTGTTTGCGCCGGGACTCAAGCTGCCTCAGCGGCTGTGCTACTTCAACGCCATGACGCACTTTCTTTATGCCGTGCCGAGGCTGATCTTTCTCTCTGCGCCCTTGATCTTTCTGCTCCTCAGCCACACCAACATTCCCGGCTATTGGGCGGCCATACTGGCCTATGCGCTGCCTCACCTGGCGCTTTCCAACGTTACCAACTCGCGCATTCAGGGCGAGTACCGGCACTCGTTCTGGAACGAGATTTACGAGACCGTGCTCTCGCCCTACATTCTGCTGCCCACCATGATGGCGCTCATCAATCCCCGGCTGGGCAAGTTCAATGTCACCTCCAAGGGCGGCGTGGTGAAAAAAACCTTCTTCGATGCCAGAATCGCGCAGCCGTTTCTGATACTGTTGCTGTTCAACATTGCCGGCCTGATTGTCGCCATTCCGCGCTTTCTTATCTGGGACAGAGACCGGCCCGGCACGGTGCTCATGAATGTGATCTGGTGCTGCTTCAACATCGTCATTCTTGGCGTCTGCGTGGCTGTTGCGCGCGAGATGAGGCAGTTGCGCACCACTGTCCGCATCAGCATCGCCACCTCGGTGGTGGCCAGAATGCCCGACGGAACCCCGATTGCCGGTCAGACCATCAACATCGTTACGCCCAAGACGGGTACGGCGCGTAACGGGCGTCCGGTCGCGGCGGAGACCATCGACATGTCGTCGGGCGGCACCAGCATCCGCTTCCCCGAATCGGTGGATCTGCTGCCCAACACGCAGGTGAGGCTTACCTTCCCGCATCCCGCGCCGCAGACTGAGATTCCCGCGTATGTGGTCTCTTCTGAGGGCTCGGTGTTGCGCGTGCGCTTTGAGGCCTTAACCATTGCGGAACAGGAAGTGCTGACCATGGTGCTCTATTCGCGAGCGGACTCCTGGCTGGGCTCGGGCGAGTCCCGCAAGAACGACAATGTGATGCGCAGCATGGGCAGCATCTTCATGATCTCCATGCGCGGCCTGGGCGCAACCTTCATGAGCCTCTTCGGCGGCGACGACAAAAAGCCCAGAAAGCCCGCCACACTCTCCGTGGTTCGCTCCGCGGCGATCGTGGCCATGGCCTTGGGACTCATGGGCGCCGCGCACATCGCTCAAGGGCAAACCCGTCCCCAGGCGTCGTCTCAGGCTCTGCCCGTTGTTCCCAATAATGTCCAGACCGCTTTGCAGGGCGAGGCCCGGCTCAATCCCGGCATGCAGCAGACTGGTCCCGCGTCGGCCCCGCCGGCCGCGCCGCTCGCTCCCGGTCAGTTCCGCGACATCTTCACGCTCAACGACGCGGGCTCGCCGCAGATCGAGCTCCACGGCATCGACTCCAGCCACACGGTCTACTTCACGCTGCCCCAGACGCATGTCGTCCGCTCCGCCAAGATTCGCATCGACTACGCGTTTTCTCCCAACCTGCTGCCGCAGATGAGCCACATCAAGCTCATCATGAACGGGACCTTATTCGCCACCATTCTGCCCACGCCGGGCCAGTTGGGCGGATCCGACAGCCGCATTGCCGAGGCGGAGTTTGCCATTCCACCCGAGTTGCTGGTGCACGACAATGCGCTGACCATTCAGTTCATCGGCCACTACACCATGGTCTGCGAGGACCCGGCCAACACCGTGCTGTGGGCGCGTGTGCATCGCAACTCCACGCTCGATCTCGAGGGCGACCTGCTGCCGCTGGCCGACGACGTCAAGCAGTTGCCCATGCCGTTCCTCGATCCCGCCGTCATTCAACCCCCGGCCATTCCCATCGTCTTTGAATCCGCTCCATCGCTTAAGGCCATTCAGGCCGCGGGCGTGGTGGCGAGCTACTTTGGCGTGGTTTCTGAGAGCCGGCCGGTGCGTTTCCCGATCTTCGTCGGCATCATTCCCCAGGGTAACGCGATCGTCATCGCCGAGAATGCGGCCAATCTGCCGGCGGGCGTCGATCTGCCCGCGCTGAATGCGCCCATTGTTGCCATGCGCAACAATCCCAACGATCCCTACGGCAAGATTCTCATCGTCGCCGGCGCCGACGCGGACCAGTTGCTGGTTGCCGCGCAAGCCGTGGCCATGCATGGCGATCTGCTTTCCGGTCCGCAATCGCCCATCAGCGCGTTCAGGCTTCCGGAGAAGCAAAAGCCCGACGCGGCCCCGCGCTGGGCGCGCACCGACCAGACGGTCGCTTTGTGGGACTACGCCACCGCGGAGCAGTTGCAGGGCGATGGAACGGCGCCTCTGAATGTTTACTTCCGCATTCCGCCCGACCTCTATTATCCGAGCGGCGAACCCAACGCTATCCTCAAGCTCGGCTATCGCTATAACTCGATTCCCATCGGTCCCATCTCCAGCATGCAGGTGCGCGTCAACGACGCATATCTTGACTCGGTGCCGTTGATTCCCGGACAGGAGGACGCGCGCAAGACGGTGAAGGATCTGCCCGTGCCGGTCGTCAACCTGCGCCCGTTCTCGAATTCACTCTCATTCGATTTCACCTTCCAGTTGCTCAAGAAGCAAGGCTGCGAGGATACCACGCCCATCAACATGCAGGGCGCCATCCTGCGCGACAGCTACCTCGATCTGCGCGGCTATCCGCACTATGCGCCGCTGCCCAATCTGGAAATCTTCGCCAATGCCGGCTTCCCATTCACGAGGCTCGCCGACCTGAGCGAGACCACCGTGGTGCTGCCGGCCCAGCCCACCGAGCAGGAGATCGAAACCTTTGTTACGCTGATGGGCCACTTCGGCCGCCAGACCGGCTTCCCCGTGCTGCGCGTCACTGTTGCCGGGCCCGACGTGTTGAAGCAGGGAGCAAGCAACGACTTCATCGTCATCGGCACCGGCGAAGATCAGCCCGGCTTCGACAAGATCAACGACAGCCTCCCGGTGGCCGTGCGCAGCGGCAAGATTCAGGTTCGCGACACCGAAGGATTCTTCGTCAAGGTCCTGCATCATGCCTGGTGGAAGCTCAGGTCCGATGAGCACAACGAATCCGGCGACCTTACCGCCGCCGGCATTCCCGACACCATTATCGAGGCCATCAAGTCGCCCTTCGACCTGGTCGGCAACCGCAGCATCGTCGTTGTCCACCTCAAAGATGCCAACTCCTTCGAGTCCTTCATGGCTGCGTTCCTTAGAGACCAGCAGTCAAGCGATATAGCCGGCTCGGTCTCGGTTCTCCATGGAGCCAAATTCCAATCGTTCCGCATCGGTTCCGCGGTCTATCATGTTGGAGTGTTGCCGTGGTGGACGCTGTTCACGCTGTGGTTCTCTCAATATCCCTGGCTGGCCGCCATCGTCGTCTTCATTCTGGTTCTCCTGCTTGCGGTCTGGGTCAGGCACTGGTTACGCGGCAGAGCCAGACGCCGTCTGAACATGGTCGAAGAATAAAGTCAGAGATCAGGGGTCAGGGGTCAGAGAACAGGGACTAGGGAACAGGGGCTAGGGACTAGGGGCTAGGGACTGGGGAACAGGGACTAGGGGCTAAGGACTAGGGAACAGGGTCTAGGGACTCAGGCTGGCCGTAACGTTTCAAGACGATCTTTAGGGTAGAGTTGTTGCTTTGAAAGGGCACGGCTTTAGCCGTGCCGAACACGGCCGAAAAAAGGCGCGGGCTTTAGCCCCTGAGGGATTCCGCCAGAAAGCTGCTGACCATCAGTGAAAGATGCGGCTGTCAATACTATCCCCCGGGCGCTGTCTGAGCACCGCGTTCCGCATTCTTGAGGACTCCGGCGATGGGCCTTCGCATATCCCGGCCAGGCAAGCTTCGGACACTGATCGCGTTCCTGATCACGCTCAGCGCCACCGCCGGGTGCAAGCAGGGTCCGTGGACGCTCTGGGACTCCTACTCCGCGAACTTCATCGACGCGCACGGCAGGGTGGTCGATCACTCGGCCGCCGATCACACCACCTCCGAAGGCCAGGCCTACGCCATGTTCTTTGCGCTGGCCGACAACGATCGCGCCGCCTTCGACAGAGTGCTCGCCTGGACCCAGGCCAACCTGGCCGGCGACGATCTTCAAGCCCGTCTCCCCGGATGGCTGTGGGGAAACGACGGCAAGGGAAACTGGCAGTTGCTCGATCCGAATTCCGCCTCGGACGCGGATGTGTGGATGGCCTATTCGCTGGTCGAGGCCGGCCGGCTGTGGAATGTTCCCGTCTACACGAACCTCGGCCGCAAGATGATGGACCTGATTGCCAAGACCGAGGTAGCCGACCTCCCCGGCTTCGGCCCCATGCTCATGCCCGGTCCCACAGGCTTCCAACACGGCCAGGTTTTCACGCTCAACCCTTGCTACACGCCGCTGTTTCTCTTTCAGCGTCTGGCTCAGGTAGACCCGGCCGGCCCATGGCAGCAAATCGCAGCCAACATCCCGCGCTTGCTCGAGCTGAGCGCGCGTCATGGCTATGCCATGGACTGGGTCGATTATCTTCCTGGCGACGGCTTCTATCCCTCCACCGTGATGCCCGCGGCCGTTGCGCCAAAACCTGCGCAGCCGGCCACTTTGCCCCAACCACCAGACGCTGCCGCCAAGCCGCCCACACCCGCACAAGCTACAGCCGCACAGCCACCGCCCACTCTCGCAGCGCCTGCTGCCGCTCCACCCCAATCCGTAGTCTCCGGAGGCAGCTACGATGCCATCCGTGTTTACCTCTGGGCCGGCATGCTCGACAGCGAGGGTCCGGCGCGCGCACAGATACTCAATGCTCTTCCCGCCATGAGCACCTACCTTGCCAATCATGATGCCCCCCCGCAAATGGTCAGTGACCAAGGCATTCCTTTGGCGCAAGATGGACCTGTAGGATTTTCTGCGGCTGTGCTGCCGTATCTGAGGGCCTTCCCCGGCCTCTCACGCGAGAGCGCGAAGCAGACCGTTCGCATGAGCCTGGCGAGGGATCGGTCGACGGGCTTGTACGGGAAAGACAGGGCGTATTACGATCAGAACCTCGCACTCTTCGCAACCGGCTATCTCGATGGTAGATTTCGGTTTGGAGCGAACGGGGAACTGAACGTAGAATGGACACGCTGATGAGCGCGTGGTGCGGGGCTAAGAGAAAGGTTGCGATGGTCGTGGGCTGCCTGTTGTTGGCGCTCCAGATGGGCCTCGCTCAAAATAAGTCCTCTGCGCCGGCCGCTTCAGGCGCGCGCACCATTCTTGCCGAAAAAGCCCATGCATTGGAGTCGCGCGGCCGCCCCGACATGGCCATCCAGATCTGGCAGCAGATCCTGCTCTCCGATCCCAGAAATACTGAAGCTCTGGCCGGCCTGGCCAGGGATTTCAAGCTGATGGGCTCCATCGACAAGTCCAGCGACTCTCTGGACCGCCTGCGCAGGATCAACCCCAACGATCCGAATATCGCGAAGATCGAGGCGCTGGCCAGCTCCGCCAGTCAGAGCGACCAGCTTCGTCACGCGGGCGAGTTGGCGCGTCAGGGCAAGCCCGAAGATGCCATGCGCATCTACCGCGGACTCTATGGTGATCGTCCGCCGGAAGGCGATATTGCTCTCGCCTACTATCAGACCCTTTACGCAACTGCCAACGGCAAGCAGCAAGCCGTCGCCGCCATGCGCGCGCTCGCGGATCGTAATCCAAACGAAGCTCGATACTCTGTCGCCCTGGGTACGATGCTCACTTACGACGCCAACACCCGCGCCGAGGGCACTCGCATCCTCAAAGCTCATCCCAACGACTCCGATGCGCAGGCCGCTCTTCGTCAGGCCCTGGTCTGGGGTTCTGCCAATCCCGCTACCGCGCCCCAGATGCGCGATTATCTAAAAGAGCATCCGCAAGACACCGAGATCTCCACGCACCTCAAAGAAAGCGAACAGAAGCTGGCGCAGATGAACTCGGGAATCGCCCGCACCCCGGCCGAGCGCGCCGCCTTTGCCGCCCTCAATGCGCACCGGGCCGATGAAGCCGAACGGCTCTTCGCGGCTCTTCTCGATAGGGACCCGAAAAATGGCCGCCTCGCCGCGGGCATGGGCTTCCTCCGCATGCAGCAGGGCAACTTCGGCGGCGCCATCAGCTATCTGGCGCAGGCCGAGCAGGACGGCTACAAGACAAAGGCCGTTGAGGACGGGCTGGAGAATTCAAAGTTCTGGCTAACCATGGGCGAGGCGACTCAAGCCTTCGACAGCGATCAGCTCGATGTGGCCTCGGCAAAGTACCAGGCCGCGCTGGTCATGCGCCCCAGGTCGCCCGATGCGCTCAGCGGACTGGCCGGCGTGCTCACCAAGCAGGAGCAGTACACTTCCGCAGCCGGAGTCTACGAGCAACTGGTCAAGGTTCAGCCTGCCTCGGAGCCGGCCTGGCGCGGTCTGTTTCTGGCCTATGCGCGCGACCATCGCGATCAACGCGCTCTCGACCTCTCCGGCCGCATTCCCGCACCGGTAAAGGCCGCTCTTGCGCGGGACCCCGAGTATCTGCGCACCCTGGCCATCATCTATCAAGCCCAGCACCGTGACGCCGATGCGCAACGAGTGCTGGCGCTGGCCCTGACCCTGCCGTTCCCCAATGGCGGCGCCACGCTCAAGCTCGATACCAAGCTGCAATACGCCGGAATCCTGATGACGGCGAAGCGATTTGAGCAGGCTGGCGCGCTCTATGCGCAGATCCTCAACGACGATCCCACTAACCTCTCCGCTTGGATGGGTATGGTCAGCGCGCATCACCAGCTTGGCCAGGACACGCGCGCCGTCGACGATGTTCAGAAGATGCCGCCGGCCACCTACGAAGCGGCGCTCGCCGATCCCGCCTTTCTCGAAATGCTGGGCGCAATCTATCAGCAGGCCAACCAGCTTGAATTGGCTCAGCGCCTGCTTGAACGCGCAGCCAGCCAGCAGCATCCGCCCAGCGTCGCGCTCGAACTGCAGTTGGCCGGCATCTATCTGGCGCGCAACAACACCGCCCAGGCCTACGACCTCTACCAGGAGATTCTGCGGCTGCATCCCGATAGCGCCGACGCCTGGAAAGGCTTGATGGACGCTCTGCTCGCCACCAACCGCAACGGGGAGGCCCTCAAGCAGCTTGTTCTTATCCCCGCGCCCATCCGCAAGCAGCTCGATGAGGATTTCGATTTCGTGCAGAGCGAAGCCGGCCTATACGCCGCCGTCGGCGACATTCCCCGCGCCATGGACTACATGAGCCGCGTCGAGGCTCATTACCGGCAGCTTAAAACGCAGCCGCCTTCGAGCGTCGAAATTCAAAACGCCTGGCTGCTCTACCAAGTTGGAAACGACCGCCAGCTCTATCCTGTCTTAATGCGATTGGGAGGCCGCCGCGACTTGACCGTTGCCCAGCGCGAGACGGTGCAGAAGATCTGGGCCAACTGGAGCGTGCGCCGCGCCGGAGCCGCCATGGACAACGGCAACGTCGAGCGCGCGGTCGACATTCTCGACGCCGCTCTGCAGGCCTTCCCAGACAACCTCGATGTGCGCAAGGCAGTGGCCGGCGGCTATGCAATGGTCGGCCGCACCAAGCAATCGCTCAAGCTCTACAAGACCATCCCCATGCAGGACGCGACCGCCGGCGACTTCGTGGGAGCGGTCAACGCGGCTCTCGGGGCCAACGACAAAACACAGGCCGAAATCTGGCTCCGTCAGGCCCTTGAGCGCTACACGCGCGACCCTTCCATACTCTCCCTTGCCGCCCGCTTCGAGCAGGCTCGCGGCGACTATCAGCGCGCCGCCGATTTTTATCGCGCTTCGCTGGCGGCCATGCCTCCGAATTCGCCCACTTCAACGCTGGCTCATGAGCTCTACTATCCCGAGCAGGACACGCATGCTCACCGCGCCGTAACCGCGGCCGACCTGCAGCGCCTGCTCGATCCCAACAACGAGCCGTTCCAGAAGACCACCAAGCTGCCGCCCTTGCCCGCATATGGTCCCGATCCTTACAGCGGGCCGGCTCCGGTGCCTTCACCAACCCAGCCTGACAACGCTGCGCCCACCGCCCATCTTTCGCGTCAAGCGGCCCACGCGCGCTACTTCGGCAATGCCCGGCTGCTGAGAGTCTCCAGTCCGGCCGCTCCATTCGCATCCTCCGGGGGCGAGCCGCCTCAACCTCCAATTCAACCTCAGGGCCAGGCCTACATTCAGCAGGGCCAGATCTCCGCGAATCCCCCTCACTCGCAGGCCTCCGATGCCTATAAGGGCCTGGTCTTCTCGCTCATGGCCGGCGGCCGCAATGCCGACGCGCTCAATGAAATCGCCAAGATTCCCCCCGGCGTGCGCCAGCAGCTTGAGGCCGACATCGAGTTTGTTCAAGGCGAGGCCAGCCTGTACGCGTCCATGGGCGACATTCCTCATGCCAACGAATACTTGAGCCGCGTAGAGAACTACTATCTGCTGCACCGCGCCAACGCGCCCCCAGGCCTCGAGGTGCAACACGCCTGGCTGCTCTACGACACGCAAAACGATCTCGAACTCTATCCGCTTTTGCTGCGCCTCGACCTTCGCGCCGATCTCAACGCCGCGCAGAGGGTTGAACTGGACAGCCTCTGGGCCGACTTCGCGGTGCGCCGTGCCTTCATAGCCTTTGACAACGGCAATCTGGCGCGCGGCGTCATGATCCTCCAAGCCGCATCCGAGCAATACCCTGACAACATGAATGTCCGCAAGGCTGTGGCCGGCGCTTACGCCAAGGTCGGTAAAGCGCAGGAGGCCGTGGCGCTCTTCAAGGCCATCCCCATGGACAACGCAACTCCGGGCGACATGCAAGCAGCCATCAGTGCCGCCCTGGCAGCTCCCGACCTGGCTCAGGCCGAGATCTGGCTGCGCCAGGCGATGGGCCGCTTTCCCAACGATCCCCTGATTCTCGGGATGGCTGCCCGCTTCGAGCAGGCGCGCGGCAACAATCAGCGTGCTGCCGACTACTGGCGCGCTGCCTTGGCCGCCATGCCTCCAGGCTCGGCCGCCGAGAAGCTCGACAGCACTCTTGGGCTTGCTCCCGGAAGCTTCAAAGCTCCAGCGCCGGGCGATCTAAAGCGTCTTCTCGATCCCCGCAACGACCCGCCGCGGAAGTCCAGCACGCTGCCCCCATTGCCTTCTTATCTTGATTCTCCTAACCGGCAGCCGTCGCCGCCGCGGCAGAATCTCAGCGTTCCCGACGACAACCCGCTCCCGCTTCCACCGTCCTCTTCGCTGGCTCCAGCGCCCGCTCCGCGCAGCAACCCGCGCGATCCTTCGTTGCGCATTGCCTCTCAACCCATGGACTCAACCGCCGCCGAAGCCCAGGCGCGATTTGCCGCCCAGACCGACGGCCAGCTCACACAGGGCTCAGCCGCGCAGATTCACGCCATCGCCAATGCCCCCGCCAACTCCTCGGAACAGTTGAACGCCGCTCCGTTGAACTCGGTCCCCGGCGGCGCAGCCAAATATGCCGACGCGCAATACACGCCCTCCGCCCAGGATGCTGCCGCCGGCGCCTACTCCGCTCCCAAGCAGCCGGCCGCGGAGCCGCAGGCGAAGTCGCAGCCGCAGCAGGCTCAATGCGCCCCCCAGCTTTCCCCCTGCAAACCAGCCGCGGCGAAAAAGAAAGCAACTCCGAGAAAGCCGGCCCATTCCACCTCCAAAGCCACGCCCAGCCAACCGCCAGTCGAGACTTTAGGACAAGCGGAGCCCGCGCAGCCGGATCAGCAACAGTTCCAGACTCCCTCATCCGCATCGCAGGAACCGGCCCCGCCCGCGCCCTCCGCGCAATCCACGCCTGCGCCCGAGGCCACAGACACCGGCATCAGCGACGAAGAGCTCGAGCAGCGCAATCTTCCCCCTCTGCGCGGCCCATGGATTCGCCTCCAGCGCGGCCCCAAACCCATCGATCCACGCGCCGAAGCCGAGATGCAGTTGCGCTCCATCGAGAGTGGATACAGCTCCTGGCTGGGCGGAACCGGTATCGTCAACTACCGCAGCGGCGCGCTCGGGTTCGATCATCTATCGGCCCTTGAGGCGCCCTTCGAGGCCTCTGCGCCGCTCGGCTACAACGCGCGCGTCACCCTCGTCGCCAAGCCTGTCTTCCTTGATTCCGGACAGGCCGACGGGAACAGCCTCCTCATGGTGCAGGAGTATATCTCCGGCAAGTCCACCCTGTTGCAGATCCCCCAGCCCATCGGCACCCTGATCAATACAAACACCGCCCCGCCCGCGCAACAGAACGCCGTGGGCATCGGCGGAGAAGTGCAAATGGCCTTCGCGCACCTTGCTCTGGCCGGCGGCTACACGCCTTACGGATTTCTCGTCAGCACCTTTACCGGCCGCGCCCAGTGGAAGCCCGGCGATGGTCCCTTCACCTTCAACTTCGCACGCGACTCGGTCAAAGATTCTCAGCTCTCCTATGCAGGCCTGCGCGACCCTGGCTCGGCCTCGGCCCTCTATCCAGGCACCGTCTGGGGCGCAGTCATGGCCAACCAGGGCAACGTGCAGTTCTCCCACGGCGACGCCGAGTCGGGACTTTACTTCGGAGTCGGCGGGCAATATCTTACCGGGTACAATACCGAGTCCAACATCCGTTTCGACGGCTCCGGAGGCGCTTACTGGCGTCTGAAAACGGTTCCCGAATACGGCAACCTCAGCATCGGCGCCAACTTCTTCGCCATGCACTACGCCCACAACGAGAACGCGTTCACCCTCGGCATGGGTGGATATTTCAGCCCCCAGGCATACTTTCTGGCCAACGTTCCCATCAGTTGGACGGGCCACTACGAAACGCACTGGCACTACAACGTCATGGGCTCGCTCGGCGTCCAGGGATTTCAAGAAAACCTGACGCCGCTCTTCCCCCTGGCCGCGCAATCGGCCTCAGAGATCGCCCTCAACAACCCCATGCTCCCCGCCAAAACCAGCGTCGGTCCCAACTACGACGTGCGCGGGCAGGTCTCGTACCAAATCGGCCCCCACTGGTTTGCCGGCGGATTCGTTTCGGCCAACAACTCGCGCAACTACAACTCCGTCTCCGCCGGCTTCTCCATCCATTTCATGTTCCGCGCCCAGCCCTCCACCGTCACCGGCCCCACCGGCCTGTTCCCCACCGGAGCCGACAGCAGCCGTCCCAACGACGCGCTCCGCCCCTTCCGCGTGCCGTAGCCTCCAAGCTCGCTTCGGCCCTGAATTAGGGAATGTGCGGCGGCCCGCTATGATCGAAGTAGCTTACATCGCTGTAATCAGCTCGGGAACTTCCGTCTGTGAAATGCGTGAACGTCTCCACACGCAACCGATCGTCGTTCCCCAGCCTGATCGTCATCCAGACCTGACTGAAGCCGTTGTTTATCTCCGCCAAAAGTGCAACGGGATAGGAGGACCGGACGCTCGCACCGAAACTCCTGGCTGTGATCACGCCCCAGTCGCAGGCGGTTGGATGGCACGCTCCGTAGGGATGTAAATTCTTTCCCTGGATAACGATTTCGGCGAAGCTACCTGCATTCGGATCGACGCTGCGCCAGTTACCATCCATGCGACTGGCTCTCGTCTCAGCGGAGTCCTGCGCTCGAATAGGGGCAGTGCCGATACATCCAAGAACGATAGTAGCTGTTGCAATGGAAACCAGTGTCACGTTGAAAAACAAGCCGGCAATCGAGGAATTGCGGTCGCTTTTCTCAGAGGGTCTAACTGGGACTTTCATTTCGATCTCCCACTTCCGCGCAAGTATACTCCCAACCCAGGTCAGGCCTCAATCCAGAGGGTCAGCGAGAAAAAGTAAAAAAAATTAAGCAAACGTATTGACAAAATTAAGAAAGTCAATCATAGTTCTTCTTGTACTAAAGAAAGAAGACATTCTCCGATGTCAGAAACCTCCAAACCCGCCTCCGATTGGCAAGACCTGCTGCGCATCGCCCAGGGCTCTTCGCTGGTGGTCGAGCGCGTCCGGATTCCCGAGAAGCAGATTGCCGTCGAGGGCCAGTTCACCCTGCCGGAACTGGCCCGCCTCACCCTCGAAGACCAGGTCTTCATCATCGCCTTCCTGCGCTCCCACGGCTCCATCAAAGACATGGAGCAGGTCTTCGGCGTCAGCTATCCCACCATCAAAGCGCGCCTCAACCGCATCGCCGGCCAACTGGAGTTTGTCGACAACAACCCCTCTCCATCCCGCGCCGAGGTGCTGGAGCGGCTCAAGAACGGCGAGATAGACGCCCAGGAAGCCATCCGCGCGCTGGAGGCATTGAAATGACTCCCAACATCGCCTACGTCTACGTGCACACGCCGGGCTGGCGAATGCCTAGGCTCTGGGTTCCGCTGTTCCTTTTGTGGATTCCAGCCGTTCTGTTTTCGCCGCTGATTCTTCTCGTCATCTTTGGGCTCTGCCTGGCCGGAGAGGTCAATCCCTTCCGCGCCATTGCCGTCATCTGGTCCATCCTCTGCAGCCTGCCCGGAACGCACGTTCGCGTCAGCACTGTGGACACCCAGGTTGTAGTCAGAATTCTCTAGAGGCCGCCATGGATAATCATCGCCGCACCATTCTGCACCTCGTCGCTATCGGCCGCCTTACACCAGCCGAAGCCGAGCGCCTCTTGATCGCATGGAACGACGGGCGCGAAAGCATATGGGCGCTCTCGGCCTGCATCGCGATTACGCTGCTGGTCCAACTCAATCCGCGCCAGTGGATGCCGAGCCTGGTAAGTTCCGCGCACTTGCTGATACCAGGTATTCAGGCTTCTCTGCATTCCGTTTTGTCGCTGGTCAACCATCTTCTTGGAGGAATCGTATGAACGAGCATCGCCGTCAAATTCTTGACATGCTGGCCGCGGGGAAAATCAACGCGGACGAGGCCGAGCGTCTGCTGACCGCCATTGAAACGGATTCGTCCGTGCCCGTGGGCGACTTCAACGGCACTGTAGGCGGGGCAAAAGGCGCCACTGTGAAGACACGCGCCAAGTACCTGCGTGTTCTGGTCGAAGCCGACGAATCCATGACCGGCATCAAAGGTTCCACCACCGTCAATGTCCGCGTGCCCTTGCAGTTGCTGCGCGCCGGCGTGCGCCTGGCCAGTCTAATTCCGGTTCAGGCCCATCAGCAGTTGGACGAAGCCTTCATGCGTCACGGCGTTCCGCTGACTCTCTCGCAGATCAAACCGGAGAACCTCGAGGAACTGGTCGACCATCTCGAAGATCTGACCGTCGACGTCGAAGGCAACGAGGGTCATACCGTCAAGGTGCGCGTGTTCAGCGAGTAGCGCGCACAGTTCAATTCCCACAAACTGAAAAACTCATTCACACCAAAGAATTGGAGAACATTCAATGACCACTCTAGCTATGCGCAAACCTCATGCCGACCGCGGAATCGAAGGCGTGCTCGCCAAGTGGTACGCCGTCAATACGGGCGAGATGATGAAGGAATACATCGATCTCGCTCGACGCATCTCGGCGCAGCTTCCCGCTGGCAGTTCGGTGCTCGAAGTTGCGCCCGGCCCCGGCTATTTCTCGATCGAGCTGGCAAAGCTCGGCTCCTACGCAATTACCGGCCTCGACATCAGCCATTCCATGGTCAAGATCGCAGCGAAGAAAGCTGGCGAAGCCGGCGTCCGCGTGGACTTCAAGCAAGGCTCCGCCTCCAAGATGCCGCTGCAGAACAACAGCTTCGATTTCCTGCTCTGCCGCGCCGCCTTCAAGAACTTCGCCAAGCCCGTCGACGCGCTCCAGGAGATGTGCCGTGTGCTCCGGCCCGGAGGCCGCGGCCTGATCATCGACCTCAAGCGGAACGCCTCCCCAGACGAGGTAAGCCGCGCCGTGGATGAAATGGGCCTGTCCTGGTTCAACGGCATCATGACCCGGCTCGCATTCAAAACCATGCTGATCAAGGCCGCGTATACGAAAGAAGAGTTCGAGCAGATGCTGGCGCAGACGCAGTTCTCGAACGTGAACATCGTCGAGGAGAATATCGGCCTCGAAATCTCGATGACCAAGTAGCGCATCACCCCTTGCGCAGCGGCTTGTGCATCGGCACCACCTGCACGGTGACATCGCGGACCTCGGAGAGAAAGCGATTCAGCACCGAGCCGCGCAGCAGAATCTCCCAGCGCGAACGAACCGGCTGGCCGAAGACCACGTGGGAGATGTTCTCCTGCTGTGCAAACCGGATCAGCGCGTCGGAAACGCTGCGGTCGGTCAGGTTGACCACCTTCGCGCCCAGGTCGCGGGCCATGCGCTCGTATTCCTCTAGGCGATGATGGGCCTCGGGGTCGCCGTGGCCTTTGTCTTCATCCGGTCGAGCCACATAGACCGCGTACCAGTTGCTCGCCAGGCGGCCGGCTATGCGCGAGCCAACGCGCAGCAGCCGCTCGGTGCCGGGCCGCGAGCTCAGGCAAACCATTACCTTCTCCGGAATCGGCGCCTGTTCCAGTCCCTGTGTGCGGCGATACTCCGAGGCGCGGCTGCTTACCTGCTCGGCGGTGGTGCGCAGCGCCAGCTCGCGCAGCATGTTCAAGTTGCCTTTGCGGAAGAAGTTGGCCAGCGACTGCTCCACCTTTTCCGGCGCGTAGATCTTGCCCTGGCGCAGGCGCGTCCGCAGCTCGTCCACAGTCAAGTCGATGTTGACCACTTCATCCGCGCGCTTCAAGAAGTTATCCGGAACGGTCTCTCGGATGACGGTGTTGGCAGAGCGGTTAACGGCGTCGTTCAGCGTTTCAAGGTGCTGGATGTTTACCGCCGTCAGCACATTGATTCCGGCCTCCAGCAGCTCCAGCACATCTTCGTAGCGCTTGCGGTTCTTGCTGCCGGGCACGTTGGTGTGGGCCAGTTCGTCCACCACTACGGTGTCTGGATGGCGCGCCAGAATGGCGTCCACGTCCATCTCTTTCAGCGTCACGCCGCGGTAGGGAATCTCGCGCTGGGGCACAATCTCCAGGTCGCGAATGCGCGCCTCGGTTTCCTGGCGCCCATGGCTCTCCACCAGGCCAATCACCACATCCACGCCCTGCTGATGCTTCAGCAGGTAGGCATCGTTGAGCATGTGGTAGGTCTTGCCCACGCCCGGCGCCGCCCCAATGTAGATGCGCAGCTTGGCGGGCTCCGCCTTTTTTTCGAGGACGATCTCGGCCATGCTCAGCCCACCTCGACAGGATGCCGAATCGATTCCACCGCCGCCACGGGAAGGGTGAAGCGGAACGTGGTTCCATTTCCCAGCCGGCTCTCGACGGCGATCTGCCCGCCCAGCGATTCCACCAGTCGGCGCACCAGCGCCAGGCCCAGCCCCGAGCCGCTCTCGGAGAATGGATTGAAGCGGTCGAAGATCGAGCTCAGCCGTTCCGCTTCGATGCCTCGGCCGGTATCGCGCACCGTGAATTGGACAAAATCCTTCACCTCTTCGGCGGCCAGCAGAATCTCGCCGTCTTCGGGCGTGTAGCGAATGGCGTTCGACAGCAGGTTGTCGAGGATAGAGCGCAGCGCGCGCCGGTCGGCGTTGACAAACGACAAATCGGCGTACGCACTAATGTCCATGCGAATATGCTTGCGCGCGGCCTCGTCGCAGAAGCGGTCGCGGGCCTCGCCCAGTGCTTGCGACGGGCGCAGCCGCTCCAGTTTCAGCTCGCGCTTGCCGGTGTCGAGCTCGGCCACTTCGATCAGGTCGGCCATAATGTCGTCCAGCTTCTCCGCCTCATTGCTCACCTGCGTCGCCAGCTCCGTTTGCAGCCCGCGCAGCTCCCCGCCGAAGCCCTGGATCAGCGCATACAGCCCGCGCCGCAATTGCAGCAGCGGATCGCGCAGCTTGCGGCTGGCCACGGTGATGAACTGCGTCTTGAAGCGGTCGATGTCCTGTAGGCTGGTCACATCTTCGAGTGTGGTTACCGTGCCTAGCAGCCGCCCCTCGGAGTCGCGCATGGGCGTCGTGCGCAGCCGATAACTGCGCTGCTGGTTGCCGATGCGCATGGGCAGCATGGCCGCCTCGTCCTCCGTGGCCACTGCCTTCTGCATGGCAACGGCATTGCGAATGGCGTTGAGAATCTTGTCTCCGCCCGGAGTATTGTTCAGCGCCATTCGGTCCGTCGCGGCAGGGCCAAGGATCTCCGCCGCGGCCTGATTCACTTTGAGGATGTGGCCCTTGCCGTCGGTGACGATAATGGGCTCGAAGATGGATTGCAGCACCGCGTCGGAGAGTTGAAACTCCATCTGCCGGCGGCCAGCCTCGGAGTCGCGCAGCTCCCGCAAGCGCACTGCGAGCCGGTTCAGCTCCACTGCAATCTGGCCAAAATCGTCGCGGCTGCTCCATGCTATCCGGTGTTCCAGGTTGCCCTGGGCCATCTTTTTTACGTCCTTGGCCATCGTGTGAATCGGCCACAGGACCAGATAGATTGTTGCCGCCGCAATCAGCAGCGCGGCCAGTGCGAAAACATAGCCCAGCCTCGCCTGTCCCGCCGCAGCCAGAGCACGGTGGGTCAGCGCCACCAGCCCCAACGTCAGGCCGGCGAGCACCACACAACCGAAAATCAGGCGCTGCGCGAGATTGAACATGGTCCGGTCTCCCGCCGGTTGGTAAATGTATACAGTTTACGCAGTTTAGCTGGCGGGAGCGGTTAAAGAAAAGGCCAAAGCTCGCGGCGGGCTATTCCAGGGTTGATCGAGTTACCCTCGGGTGGCAATTCATCCATTTCGAGGCCGCATCTGCCGTTCCGGTCATTCCGCCGCGGCTTGCTCTATCGTTTTCTCGCCAGCACGATCGGTTGGTAAGAGCCGCTCTCCGCCGGTGTAAGCCATCGCACTCTCTCGAAGCCTCCATCTTCCAGCGCGGACGAGAGTTCACCGCGCAGCAGGCAGCGATACTCTGTTGCAAAGTGATGCGAGGACCAGGTCTCGCCCGATTGTGTCGTGATGTAAAGGTGAACAATATATCTCTCGCGGTCGATCCAATCCCAGACCTGGTGAACGATGCGGCGCTCGCCCGCCTTGCCGTAGAAGGCAGGCCCCTGCACAGCCGGCCGTTGAACGATGAGCTGGTCGTAATCCCGGATGCCCGCGATGAAGAGCCCGCTCGGCTTGAGCTTTGAGCCGATCGCACGCACTGCCTGTCGGATTTGACCGGATGTAAGATGCGGCAGCGCATTATCCAACGCTGCCACTACATCGAAGTCGGCGTCCCCAATCTCCGCTAGCGAGGTCATGTCTGAAGCAAAAAACTGGATCCCCAATTCCCGCTGCGCTGCCTCCATCTTTGCTCGGGCCACAGCGGCATGGCTCAAGTCGGAGGCCACGACCCGATGGCCCGATTTTGCAAATCCCATGGACTGGGTTCCGATCCCACACGCGCAGTCCAGCACCTTGAGCGATGAATGAGAGATCTCCGCGAGCAAAATCGGATTCAGAATGCCCGCCTGCCGTTCGATGGCCTCGTTCCAATCATCGAAGATCAGGTGGTAATACTCGGCGAGGTCTTCGTAAAAATCAAGGGTTGTCGGTGCCATGCTTTTCCCGAATCGCAATTCTCGATTGCTGCTCAAATCGTATCAAGCTTGTCCGGCAGTGAAATGGCGCCCGCAATGCGGAGCCGGAAACGGAGTTCAAAACATAGGGGCCTCAACCAGAGGCCCCTCAACCGCTCCTTGAGCGGGAAACAATTTGTTACTCCGCGCTTTCACGCCGGCTCATGATGTTCGCTTGGCGGCGCTCCAATATTGCTCCAACGCGCGCGCATGTCCTGACGGAACTTCTCGCGCTCCTCGGGCGTCATCTTCTCCCAGCGAGAGGCCCTCTCACAGCGGCGATCCGAGCGATCGCGGCCGTGACTGCCAAAGCCTCCGAACAGCATCCGGCAAAGAAATAGCAGTCCGAGTGCTTGCCAGAAGTCGATCTGCTTCCATCCGAACAGCGTGGGCGCCAGCCAGTTCCACAGATGCATCGCTATTTCGCCGAAAACCCACACAAAGAACGCAAGCGCTAAAGGCCCTGCAACAAAAATCCACGGGTTTCTCTTCACCCATCCGTCTCTCATCTTCTTTACCTCATTTCCTGTTGAACTCGTCGTGAATCCTCTGCAATCGTTGGCGCAGTTGAAGCACCGCGTAGCGCTTGCGCGAGAGCAGTGTGTTGACGCTTATGCCGGTCTCGGCCGACAACTCCTTGAAGCTGCGCCCCTCGATCTCATGGGCAATGAATACCGCGCGCTGTTCGCCGGGCAATTCGCCGAGGGCAACCTCCAACTCCACGAAGAGCACCTTGCGAAAGTAGTCCGCTTCCGGCCCGGCATCCGGCGACGGCAGCAGATCTTCGATGCGCAGCAACACGCCTTCTTCGTCCTCGATCGCAGCATCGGCGAACGTTTCCGGCTTCTTTTTTCGAAACAGGTCCGTGATGCGATTGCGCGCCACCCGATAGAGCCAGCCGGTCACGTAGTCGATCGGCATCAGCAGGCGATGGGCGACCACCAGCTCGTAGAAGACCTCCTGAAGAAGATCCTCGACGTCCGATTCGTTCGGCACCCGCCTGCGGATGAAGCTGCGCAGCCGCGAACTTTGTTCCGCGATGACTTCGGCGATTTGGCGGTCTTGCTCGATCATCGCGGTCGCGCTCATGGCTCGTCCATCCACTCCAGAAGACGGACGGGTGCAGCAAATATTGTAACGGTGTTTTCACCACCGCTGTCAGTTGTCAGTCATCTCTCCCTAGAAGTGTCATCCTGAGCGAAGCGTACTTCAGCGGAGTCGAAGGACCTGCATTACCGTCGCCTGCCTCGGCAGCTAACTCCCGATGCGCCGCTCTACGGAATCCGGCACACCGTCAGCGCATCATTATGCCACTCGCACTCAAGCCCCGCCGGTTGAGGATAGGAAACAAGCACCCAGTCCACTCCAAACTGCGCCCTCAGCCGCTCGAAGTCGGCAATCTTGAAGCGCGGCCAACCGGCCT
>Ga0326727_10002293_pt1 | contig 66405 bp, 51 predicted proteins | sample MB2enrmetagenome_FD_207643 | JGI IMG/M metagenome (GOLD analysis project Ga0326727, IMG submission 207643) | Lab enriched peat soil microbial communities from McLean, Ithaca, NY, United States - MB29MY | ecosystem: Environmental > Terrestrial > Soil > Wetlands > Peat | place: USA: New York...
AACTCAATACCAAGGGTTGTCGCAAGCATCGTTGCTGCAAGATCCTCAGCATATTCCCCTGTCCTTTCCTGGGTCTCACCAAAAGCATGGTGCTCGGAAAGGTACCCATATTCCTCAACATCTTTTGGAAGTGCAAGTCCGACCGCAGCAGAAACCAGGCGGTTAGGTTCGTTTGTTTCGTTCCTTGCCATTACACAGAAAGTAATGCCACCAGACTGGAGTTCCCGCAGGCCGGTGGCAGATTGGATCTGTTTGCATTTAGGGGGAAAAATGCTGGATACATACACGAGGTTGCATTTTTCGATACCGGCTTTACGCAGCGCCAACTCAAACGATGCAAGACGATCTTTATGGATTCCCACCCCCTTAGTGAAAAAGATCCTCGATGGAACATACATAATTTTTATAGCACCCATGATGTTTTTTAATTTTTGGTTATTTTCATAAAAGAACGCATTATCAATAAGTTTGGTTCTTCCGGGCGGGTCGCGGAGATGAAACAGGCATATCCTTGACGATATCGAGAAGCTCATCCATCTGGTCGACAACAAAATCAGCTCCATGACTCTCCCGGGTTTTCGAGAACCGGTCACCATACCGCGCATATACCGTACGGATACCGAGTTTCCGGCAGGGTTCGATGTCTCTCCGGGGACTATCACCGACAAAGAGTACTTCATCCGGTTTAGCACCGACAGCATCCAAAGCGGCAAAAAACGGCTCGGGTGCCGGTTTTTTTACGCCAATACGGTCAAAGGTCACCATGGCATCGAAGAAAGGTAAAAGGCCGCATTTATCCAGTCGCATACGGGCATCCGGATATTCTGCATCGGTCACAATTGCCATGGCATACCCACGATCCTGGATTGCCTTAAGGGTTTTTATAACACCGGGATACGGTGTGATGTTCCGGAGTTTTTCATGGTGATAGATCCTACAGGCATGTTCGAACATCCCGTTTGTCGGGATCCGGCGTTCCTCCATATATTGCCGGATATTTTCTGTGGACTCAAAACCATGGGAACCTTCGAGGAAATATAAAAACAGCTCGTCACCGTCAACTTGACCAAGATGGCCCACAACACTATTGCAGGCAGCTATCTGGGCCCCGACGAGATCAAAAAGAGTGTTGTCCATATCAAATAAAACGGCCTTGATGCCTTTTTGAAGATTGTTCTCATCCTGAGAATCGGTATTCACACAGTACTATCCATCCCCTTAACTAAAATGGGATCGATTGCGGTAGTCCAGAAAACCCACCTTTTCGTGCATAGATTTGTCACTTGACATACCCTTTCGACAGTGATATCACTCTTTACAAAACGGGTTTACAAAAAAGAATATGGGAGAAGAATATCTTCTCTCTTTCCGGGATTACTGCGAGTCTTTCGGTTGAACCACAGGAGGTTTTTCCTCAGCTATTATCGTTTTTGCAAGTGCAACTGTACCGGTCATCGCACCAAGGTTCATTGATTCAAGGGCAGTAGACGGTACAAGAACAATGGTTGCATTTCCGGTCTTGAGCCCTTCGTACAGCATGTTCATCGCTCTCAGGTGGAGTGCGGTAGGGTTGTTCTCGTAGCTTTTTGCCGCCAGCTCAAATTTCTCGGCAATCTGCCGCTCTGAGTCACCAAGAATGACCCTGGCCTGTCGCTCACGCTCTGCCTGGGCCTGCATGGACATGGCATCCTGAAGGGGACCGGGAATAATCACATCACGTATTTCAACGGAAAGGATCTTGATACCCCATCCGCTTACCCGGCTCCCAATCAGTCTCTGGAGTTCTGCGTCAGTTGCTTCCCTCCCGGTGAGCATATCCGAAAGATACGTTTTACCGATTACATCCCGGAGTGCGGTCTGCGATGCCAGAGATACCGATCCCTTGTAATCCTTGACTTCAAGTGCGGCTTTTTCGACATCAACCACCTGCCAGAACAATACTGCATCGACATTGACCGGAACCGTATCCTTGGTCAGGGTCTGTTCAGCATTAAACGGTGTTGTGTTTACCCGGAGATCAATCCAGTACGCAACGCGAGAAAGGAAAGGAACGATAAAGAACAGTCCCGGACCCTTGATGCCAACAAATTTCCCCAGGAACAGGACAACGGCACGTTCCCACTGGTTGGCAATCTTGATCGACATGGCGATGAGTATCACCAGGATAATTAGAATAATAACGACGATGAATGTGAGATCCATATTTTAACCTTCCAGAACCGTCTGGCTGGAATTTGGATGCCTGACAGTTAAAAAGAGAGTATCTTTTTGAGCATATATGTATGGTGATGGTTCGGTTGTTTTCAAACCAAGAACCTGAAAAAATTAATAATTTAACCTTAACTATCTGCACGTGTTCGGCACAAAACATTCACTGTGCCTTTTCGTAACAGATCCGTGCTTCATCATGTTTACCTAGTTTGTCAAGGGTTGACCCGACATCGTTCCAGACCTCTTTTCGCTGGGGATCAATTTCAAGGGCTCGTTTGAATGACGTAAGGGCTTCCTGGTATTTCTCCAGTTCCTGCAGTGCCCGTCCCTGGTGGATCCATGCATCGACAAAATCCGGCTGCAGGGAGATCATAGCACGGAACGATTCTGCTGCATCCTCGAACTGGCCCAGCGCTTCAAAGGCGCTGCCCCGGGTAAAGTACGCAATCGAGAATGAAGGATCTATGCCAAGGGCCCGGTTATAGGATTCAATGGCACTCTTGTGATCGTTCAGGCCGGCAAACGACATCCCCCGCCGGGTCCAGCCAACTGCATTCTCCGGGTCCCTTTTCAATCCTTCGTCATACGCATCCCGGGCTTCCGTAAATTTCCCGAGATCATAAAGAACGTTTCCTTTACCAAACCAGGCAGTCGCAAGATCCGGCTCTTTTTCGATTGCTTTCTCAAATGCTTCGAGTGCGTCACGGTACATGCCAAGCTCAGCAAGTGAAGTCCCTTTATGGGAGAACGCATCGGCACCATGAGTGTCAAGCTCCAAGGCCCTGTCGTAGGACTTGATGGCATCACGGTATTGTTCAATAGCCGCGTATGCCAGACCGCGATCCCGGTAGAGTTCGGCAGAATCCGGTTTTATGGCAATCGCCCGGTCATACTCCGTGATGGCTGCATCGAAACTGCCTTCATCATACAGCGTCCGGGCTTTGAGGTAATGTGCCTGGTAACAAGACGGGTTTATCTCTAATGCACGATCAAATGCCCGGATCGCGCCGTCAGGGTTCTGGATCGCAAGATACGTCTTTCCTTTCTGGTAAATAGCTTCACCGTAGCCGGGGCTTGCAGCAAGAGCCTGGTCGAAAATGACAAGCGCGTCCTTAAACTTACCCAGGTGGTAAAGCGCTCTTCCTTTGTCATACAGTGCCTCCGGGTAGTCACTTTTGATCTTGAGAGCGGAATCAAACGATGCAACAGATTCCTCATATTGTCCCCGGTGCATGAGGGCAACGCCTTTGTAATAATAAGACTCCTCAAATTGTCGGTTTATGGCCAAGGCCCGGTTGAACGCATCGATAGCCTCATCGTCCTGTTTCCGGTTCAGGTGGGCACGTCCTTTGTAATAAAATGCTTCTGCTGATTCCGGCTGGAGGGTGAGCACCTTTTCGATTGCAGCGAGCGCTTCCCCGGTCCGTTCCAGATGGATAAGTGCCCGACCCTGGTTCAGTAAAGCAAGTGCATAGTTGCCATTGAGGGCAAGGGCTCGGCGGTAACATTCCAGTGCTTCGTCATACCGGTCCAGATTTGCCTCAGCTATGCCACGGTAGAGCCATGCTTCTGGGTATTCGTCTTTCTGGGCAAGTGCCCGGTCAAAGGCGGAAATAGCCTCATGGAACATAGAGACCCCGCACAGGGCCCGACCCTTTGCATAGAAAGCACGGGCACAGTCCGGGTGCTGGATAATGGCAGCATCGAAGTTCTTGATTGCCTCCTGGTTCCGGCCTAATGCCCAGAAGGAAAGTCCGGCCTGGTAATAGGCACGTTCATCCTTCTTGTCAAGGGCAATCGCTTTTGTGAAACTGGTTATGGCATCTTTATGACGATCCTGTGCGGCAAGAGCCATGCCTTTCCCGGTCCAGATATACGCATAGTTCGGACGGAGCCGGAGTGCCTGATCGAAGACAGAGACGGCATCTGTGGGCCGCGAAAGCCGGAGGAGCGCCATGCCTTTATGGTATAATGCTTCGTCATGTTTTGGACTCAGGGCAAGAGTACTGTCATACGCGGCGACAGCCTCACTGTAATTGGCAAGAGCAAACAGCGTCTTTCCCTTGTAGTAATATGCATCGGAAAACTCGGGTTTTAATGCGAGAGCCCGATCAAATACCTCAACGGCATCCTCAAAGGTGTTGAGCGCAAAAAGGGCCCGGCCCATCAGGTACCAGGCATCGGCGTTCTTCTCATCGGATTCCAGCGCCTTTTTGTATGAGTCTATGGCATCACGATATTTGCAGAGGTCGAATAAGACCATGCCCCGGTGGAGCAGGCCGGGAACCGATCCCGGATCAGAACTGATGACATGATCGAATGCCTCAATGGCCGCTTCAAGTTTTCCGGTTGCTGCAAGGGAGACACCTTTCCGGTAGAATGCTTCGGTATTACCCTCATTGAGATTGATCTCTTTTTCAAAGGCAAGGATCGCTTCATCGTGCCTCCCGAGCTCAGCAAGGGCAAGGCCTTTGTAAAAGAATACCCCGGCGTAATTCTTATCGATGAGCAGCGTCTTGTCAAAAGTCTTGACAGCCTCCCGGAACATCCCGAGCGTTGTAAGTGCCTTTCCTTTCTCGAAAAGCGCATCGGCAAACACCGGCTCGATCTCCAATGCCGCATCGAATGCTTTTACCGCATCTTCGGTGCGTCCGGTCTGTTCAAGTGCAATACCCTGGTAATAATGGGTCTTTGCATCTGATGGCCGTAAAGCAATGGCTGAAGTATAACTGCTGACAGCCTCACCGGACCGCCCGAGCATGTCTAGGGAGCGGGCTTTCTGGAACTGTGCATCGAAATGTTCCGGCACCAGATTAAGTACCTGATCAAATGCGGCAATGGCATCCTCATAATGCCCGAGGCGTGCAAGGACACAACCCTGCTCGAACCAGGCATCGTCATTGTCGGGAGTATACACAAGGAGACGGTCATATGATTCGGCAGCCTCTGCATATCGTTCCATGGCGGCAAGGGAGGCAGCACGGAAATAGAGCGCCCCGGCGTTTTTGGGTTCGCCGGCTAGGGCGACATCTAATGATTCACACGCTTCAGCGTATTTTCCTGAATAGAAAAGTGCTCTTCCGCGTTCGAAACTGGCTACCGGATCTGATGGTTCAAGATCGAGCACCTGGTCAAACGAATGGATGGCTTCTTCATTTTTATTCAGTGCAGCCAGTGCCCGGCCCCTTTCAAGATAGGACCCGGAATCTTCAGGACGGAGTGTAATCGCATGGTCGAAAGCGGTGACCGCAGCTTCATAATGACCGATATGCATCAGTGCACCACCTTTCTTAAACCAGATCTCAGGGTCTCCCGCATTGAGGGACAGGGCCGCATCAAACGCCATATCCGCATCCTCATACCGTTCCAGCGCGAGCAGTGACAGACCCCGGAGGTAAGCAGGTTCGTAGTTGTCCGTGAGCTGGGTAAAGGCAAGCCGGAAGATTTCCTGTGCCTCGTCATGGCGACCAAGGAACGAAATGGCTTTTGCCTTCTCGAACAGGATTTCACCGTTGCCCGGTTCTCTTCCAAGCGCTATATCGAAGAGATGAATCGCCTCTTCGAACTGCCCGAGCCTTGACCACGCCTTTCCGTCAGTAAACAACAGGGTTATGTCGTGGGGCTCGATCTGGCGGGCTTTCTCAAACGCCTGTACAGCATCGTCGTCATGACCCAGCGACTCGGAGGCGAGGCCCCGGTGATACCATGCCCCGAAATGATCTGCTTTTTGGGCGAGCATACGGTCGTATGCGATGATGGATTCAGTAAACCGGCCGAGACGTTCCTGGGCAAGACCAAGGTAATAGGCGGCGTCACTAAACGTCGCATCCAGTTCAAGGACACGGTCAAACGCATCAACGGCTTCTTTATCCTGACCGAGTTCGAGAAGTGCACGGCCATTTTCATAATACAGTTCCGGTTTCGTATTGTCACGGGAAATTGCCGCAAAGAATGCGTCGACCGCATCATAGTAATTGCCAAGACGGGATAGAGCCACGCCTTTTTCATAGTATGCCGTATACTGGTTTGTGTCAATTTCCAAGGCGTGGTTAAACGCTGTAACAGCGTCATCATACTGTCGTAACCGGGAATGTGCACTGCCTTTTGCAAACCATGCATTAAAGTTTGCCGGGTCAAGCCGGAGTGCTGCATCGAAGGTGGCAATAGCATCGGCGTATTTTTTCAGGTTTGCAAGCGCGAGGCCTTTATTGAGGATAGCCCCGACACTCGATGCATTGATGGCAATCGCAGCATCAAAAGCGACAATTGCCTCTTTGTGTTTAGAGAGCCGGGCAAGTGCGAGCCCTTTTTCGAAATAGGCGACCGCAAAATTCGGGTCAATGGACGAGGCCATCTCAAATGCCTCGATTGCCTGCCGGTCCCGGCCCAATTTCGCAAGCGCACTGCCTTTATCGTAATAGGCACTCGCATATTTCGGGTTGAGGGAAAGCGCCCGGTCAAAAGAGGGGATGGCTTCTTCAAATCGTCCCATGCCGGAAAGCGCAACAGCCCGGTCGTACCACCCGTTGGCATTGTTGGGTTTGAGTTCGAGGGCTTTTGAAAGCGCTTCAATAGCGGCCTTAAGATCCCCAGCCGAGAGTAATGCACTTCCCTTCCTGAACCAGGCTGGTGAACAGGAAGGATCAGCGGAAATGACCCGGTCAAAACTCTCTATCGCTTCAACATACCGGCGGAGACCGGCATAGGCTTTTCCTTTCCGATACGATGCGGCACTGTCTTCAGGTGACAGCGCAAGAGCACGATCAAATGAGTCCAGTGCTTCTTCCAGGTGTTCCTGGTCAAGCTGGATGGTTCCCTTGAGGAGCCAGACATCAGATTCATTATTCTCAAGCGAGAGTGACTGCTCGAGCGTTACAAGCGCTTCATCGGGCCTCGCGAGCTTGACAAGCATCCGTGCCCTATGGTAGAGTACTTCTGCGTTCTGGGAATCAAGTTCGAGGAGTTTGTCAAAAGATCCAAGAGCCTGTTTATACCGGCTCAGGCCGGCGTAGGCAAGACCCGTGTGGAATAGCGCATCCCGTATTGAGGGATCGTGATCGAGGGCGTGTTTGAACGATCGGATCGCTTTTTCATATTTACCTTGGGTGAAAAGTGCCAGTCCCTTATGGTAGTGGGCATTGGCATGCTCGGAAACATACTGGATTGCCAGATCGAATGCCTCAATCGCCGCATCATAATTTTTCAGCCGGGAAAGCGCCAGGCCTTTTTTATACGCTGCATCCGTGTAGGACTGTTCTATCCCAAGAACGAGGTCATATGCCCGGAGTGCCTCTTCATCATTACCGATAAGGGCAAGAGATTCAGCTTTATTGAACGCCGCATCCGCTGATTTGGGATCAAGCACAAGAGCCTGGTCAAAGGCAGAAACTGCCGCTGTTCCCTCTTTTTTGAGAGAGAGCACCTCACCTTTTGCAAGCCAGATAAACGAGTTCTCCGGATCGAAAGTGAGGGCCCGGTTGATCGATTCAAGGGCCGTATCATATTCTTTGACCGCTATCAGGGATCGTCCACGGTAATACTGGATAACCGAGCTCTCCGGACCAAGGGTAAGGGCGAGCTCAAAGGTAGTGACCGCATCCGGGAACCGTTCCAGCATATAGTAGGTAAGCGCTTTCCTGAATGCATAGTCCTGAATGGAGGGAGCGAGTGCTAATGAACGTTCAAATGCCGGGAGCGCCTCATCGAATTGTTCCTGGTTGAAAAGCACTAGGCCTTTCTGGTACCATGCTGCCGCGCAATCCCCGTCGTGCACTAGAGCCTGTTCAAACGATTCCAGGGCCTCATTATGCAGGGAAAGATGGGCATAGGCGATGCCTTTATAGTACCAGGCAGCAGCATTCTTTTCCTCGATGGCAATTAGTTTGTCAAAGATACCAATGCCTTCTTCCCAGCGTTCGTTATGCAGGAGTGATTTCCCCCGGTAGAAGAGCGTAAAGGGATCCTTTGCATTACGCTTTTGTGCCTTTGCAAACGATTCCGCCGATTCCTTGAACCGGTTGAGCCGGTAGAGCGCGTATCCTTTGCAGGCATAAGCCCGGGCATTTCCCGCGTCATTTTCTATAGCACGATCAAGCGCTATGACCGCATCCTCGTACCGGGAAAGATGTACGAGATCGGTACCCATTACAAAATGGGCAATGACATTTTCCGGGTCAAGGGCAATGACCCGGTCAAAGAATTGGACCGCTTCTTCATACCGCTTGAGTTCTGATAGTGACTGCCCTTTTTTGACCAGGCTTCCAATGTGGTTACTGTCGCTTTCGATCGCCAGGTCAAAGGATGAAAGGGCCTCTCCAAACTTTTTAAGGGCAAAATATGCGCAGCCTTTCTCGTACAGGATACTGACGCTTGTCCGGTCCAGGTTGAGATACCGGTCAAAAAGGGCAATGGACTCTTCGTATTTTTCCATCCGTGAAAGGACAAGGCCGGCCTGTTCGAGCGCATCAGCATGTTCCGGGTTGAGCTTGAGTGTTTTTGCAAAAGCCGTAATCGCTTTTTCATCGCGCTGGAGTGCGACGTAACAAAGGCCAAGGCGATAGAAATGCTCAGGTGCCGTGGGATCTACTGCTCCGGCTTCTTCGTAGGTTGCCGCGGCTTCTTTGAACCGTTTCAATGCCTCGAGTGCCTGTCCTTTTGCCGAGAGGAGAGGAATATCGCCGGGGGTGATGGCAAGTGCATTATCGAATGCAACAACGGCTTCCTCGTTTTTACCGATCGCTGCAAGAGCCCGGCCTTTATGATAGTACGCCGGCGGGTAATCGGTAACCAGATGGAGCACATGATCAAATGCCCCCACCGCTTCCTCATACCGCTGGAGCTCGATCAGATCAAGACCCATGTCAAACCATGCATGCGTGTTGGAGTTATCAAGTTCAAGGGAACGGGAGAGAGCGGGTACCGCTTCTGCATACTCCTTGAGGGCTGATAATGCGACGCCTTTAGAATACCAGGCCTCAGCAAAATCCGGCTGGATCCCGATTGCCAGATCCGCAGCCCGGACGGATTCTTTGTCCTGTCCTAAGGAATGGAGTGAAATCGCTTTATTGAGCGCTGATTCAGCGCTTCTGGGGTCGTACTCAAGTGCCTTCTCAAAGGAGAGGTTAGACTCTTTGTACATACCCTGGGCGGCTAAAGCGACACCCCGAAGATGGTACGCTGAAGCATTGCCGGGATCAAGGGTGAGTGTACGATCAAACGCAACAATAGCATCGCTGTACCGTTCAAGCTTCAGGAGCGCGGCAGCGTGATAATACACTGCCTTTTTAAGATGCGAATCTAACCCTTCAGCCCGTGTCAGAGCATTAATCGCGTCTTCGTATCCGCCAAGCTCATACAATGCGAGGCCTTTATACTGGAGTGCCTCTGCAGAAGAGGGATTCAATACAAGGACATGATCGCAGGCATCAATGACATCGGCGTAATCACCAATCTCGTATAAGGCATGGCCTTTCTGGAACCAAGCATCTGCATGTGCGGGGTTTTCGGCCAAGACTTTTTTGAATTCTTTCACTGCATCCCGGTACCTGCCGAGTGTTGAGAGGCATACACCTTTGTGGAACCGCGCCGGGAGGCAGTCGGTTTTTATCGAGAGTGCTGCATCAAAGGAGAGAATTCCATCTTCGTGCTTTCCAAGGCCTTCAAAGGCACGACCTTTCTGGTAATGAAGGTTGGGATTTTTCGGATCTATGACAAGCGCCCGGTCCGTTGCCTCAAGTGCTTCCTGGAACCTTCCGAGGTGGGAAAGGATAAGTCCCCGGCATCGCCATGCTTCGGTGAAGTCCTTTTGCAAGTCCGTTGCTCTTCCTATAGCGGATAACGCATCTTCGTCCTGTCCCAGGTTATGCAGGGACATGGCTTTGTTGAATGCAGATTCCGCACTCTCCGGATCGCATTCAAGGGCACGGTCATACGCATAGATGGAGTCCTGATACAGACCCTGGGCGGCCAAGGCAACACCTTTGAGATGATGCGCCGGAGCATACTTGGGAAGGAGGAGGAGCGTCTGATCGAAAGCCTGTACGGCTTCACGGTAACGCTCCAGTTTCAGGAGAGAAGCGCCGCGGTGGAATATCGCACCGTCAATGTGGGGGTCGCTTTCGAGCGCCTGGTCAAAGGAGAGGATAGCCTCTTCATACCTCCCCAGTTCGTAGAGGGCAAGTCCTTTATGGTAATGGGCATCCGGGTAACTGGACTCAATTTCGAGTGCATGATCATAGGCTTCGATAGCATCAGTGTAATCGCCAGAATCAAAGAGTGCCCGGCCCTTTTGGTACCAGGCATGGAAATTGTGGGGGTTTTCTGCGAGCGTCCGGTCAAAATCCCTGATAGCCTCGCCGTACCTTCCCAGGTTGTACAGCGAAACTCCTTTACGCATCCGTGCCTCCGAATACCGGGGTTTAAGCGCAAGAGTCTTTTCAAAGGCCGTAACTGCTTCCTGGTACCGGCAAAGACCGTCGTATGCCCGGCCTTTCTGGAAATAGACCGGCGCATTGTCCGGGTCATATATCAGTGCCCGATCAAATGCGTCAAGCGCTTCCTGATATTTTCCCAGTTTGGAAAGGGCAACACCTTTGAAGTAGTAGCCAGGCGAGTTGCTGGTATCCTTCAGGAGGTTCTTATCAAACGCGTCGATAGCTTCCTGGAACCTTCCCAGCTTGGAGAGGGCAACACCTTTGGAATAGAAAACCTCGGTATACGCCGGTTCTTTTTCCAGTGCCCGGTCGAATGCGTTTATTGCTTCCTGGTACTTCCCGAGATCAAGAAGCATCTTTCCTTTGTTATACCAACCCGGTGCAAAAGACTCCTTGATCTGCAGGGACGCTTCAAATGCGGCAAGTGCTTCTTTGGTCTTTCCTGAGTTTGCAAGGGCAAGACCCATATGGAAATGGGCTTCGCTGTTGTTTGTGTCTATCTCGATAAGTACTTCGAAAACCTGAAGGGCTTCTTCAATACGATTGATTTTTTCAAGGGCAAACCCTTTGTACAGGAACGCAACGGTGCTTCGCTGGTTTAAGGTAATTGCATTATTGAAGGCATCAATGGCGTCCTGATACCGTCCCAGATCGAAAAGTGCCCGGCCATCCTTGAGCCAGCCTTCTTCCTGATCGGGGTCCAGCCGGAGCGCTTCAGCATAGGCTTCTGCCGCTTCACCGGTCCGTCCCAGGGTATTGAGGGCATCTCCTTTGCGCATCCATATTTCGCCAAGGTTCGCGTTGATATCAAGGGCTTTGTTGAACGAGGCAACAGCATCGGCAATTCTTCCCAGGTCTGCAAGCAGGATACCTTTTCGTGCCCATGCATCAGCATTGCCTGGATTAATCTCAAGGACCCGGGTATATGCCGCCAACGCATCTTGTTTTTTTGCGAGACGGTCAAGCGCAGTACCTTTCTGCATCCAAACTGCGACGAGCGTCGGGTTTAACGAAAGGATACGATCGAATGTTTCCACAGCATCAGCATAGCGCTGGAGTACCATGAGCGAGTCTCCTCGGCAGAGCAGCGCTTCGAGTTGCGATGGGTTTGCCGCAAGGCTGCGGTTGAGTGCCGCAACAGCCTCCTCGTGCCGGTTCAGTTTGGCAAGGACAATTCCCAGGTACATGAACGCATCCGTTAACGCAGGGTTCATGGAAAGTGACGTATTCAGTGCCGCCAAGGCCTCATTATACCGCTGGGACTGAAGATAGGCAACGCCCTGGTAATAATAAGTTGATGCATTAGTGGAATCAAGGGCAAGGGCATCAGAAAATGCTCGTATAGCATCCTCAAAGCGGTCACATTCCAAGAGGGAGATCCCCATGTAATGGTGGGCAAGGGCATTTGCCGGGTTATAGTCAAGCGATCGTTCGAAGGCAACGACGGCTTCATCAAACCGTTCCCTGCCCGCATAGGCAATTCCTAAGTAATAGAGTGCCTGAGGGTTATCCGGTTCAAGGACAAGCAGCCGCTCGAAAGTCTTTATCGCATCCTCATACCGTTCGCGCTGGGCAAGGGCAATCCCTTTCTGGTACAGGGTTTTTGGATTGTCGGGTTCAATCTCGAGAGCTTGATCGTACGAGATGATCGCTTCGAGCTGTTTACCGAGACGGGAAAGAGCATTACCTTTCTCAAAGAAAGCTCTCGCACAGCGACGGTTAACTTCCAGGACCCGTTCAAATGCCCGGATTGCTTCCTCGAACCGGGAAAGCTCTGACAGGGAGATACCTTTGTAAAACCAAGCCTTTTCGTCCCGGGGGACAATTTCAATGGCACGGTTCAGGCCGGTTATTGCATCGGCATATCTGCCAAGGGACACAAGAGCAATACCCCGGTGAACCAGTGCCTGCATATTTTTGGGATTAATGCCGATGACCCGGTCAAAGGCCTCAATTGCCTCATGCGATGAACCAAGGTTTGCATAACAAAGCCCTATAGCATACCACGCATCAGCAAGGTGGGGTTCGTGTTCGACCGCTGCTTCAAAAGTGGTAACCGCATTTTTCCACCTTCCCATTTCCATGAGGGAAAGCCCTTTTTCATAAAGAGCTTTCGTGTTCTCCGGGGAAAGGGCTAGCACCGCATCGTACGCTGCAACGGCTTCTGCATACTGTCCCTGCTTGAAGAGTACCGATCCTCGGTGATACAGGGCAAGAGTATGAGAGGGATCGATTGCTATTGCATGGTCAAAGGATATGAGGGCCTGATCCAGCATACCCAGTTTAACGAGAGCGATCCCTTTGTTATAATAGCTGTTGACGTAGTTGGGATAGATACCAATTGCATCATCAAACGCATCTATCGCTTCTTGGAACCGCTCTGCTTTCAACAAGGCACTGCCTTTGTCATAGTAGGCCTGAGCATTATCAGGACGAAGGGCAATGCTTTTGTTGAACGCTTCGATAGCCTCATCAATCCTTCCGGTTTTAACCAGGATCTGGCCTTTCTGGTGGTACGCCTGGGCATTACCGGGATTTTCCGTTAAGGCCCGTTCAAATTCCAAAAGGGCATCATCACTGTTCCCGAGCTTTGCAAGGGCAAACCCCTTATGGTATACGGCATCAGCGTAGTCAGGCCGGATTTTAAGCGCGCGGTCATATGCAGCGACAGCTTCACCAAACCGGCCAAGGCTTGCAGAAGCTAGGCCTATCTGGTACGCGGCCGACGCACAGCCCGGATCAATGGCAAGCGTATGTTCAAAAGCGCCAATAGACTCATCCTGTCTTCCGAGCCTCGAAAGCACAATCCCCCGGAAATAGGAGGCACCAGCATGCTCATTCTGGCGGGAAAGGATCTGGTCAAACGCACTGAGCGCTTCATCATACCTGCTCAGGTAAATGCAGGAAACACCACGGCCATATATAGCATCTTCATTTTCGGGTTCAGCGGCGAGGGCCCGGTCAAAATCCGCTACCGCTTCCTTAAATCGTTTCAGGTACCGGTTCGCTTTTCCCCGGACAAAATAGATCCTGCTATTTTGCGGTGCAAGTTCTGCCGCTTTATCAAGAGCGTACGCGGTATCCTCGTACCGTCCTAACTCAAACAGGGAATAACCTTTGTAGATCCATGCGTCGGCAACGAGAGGATTTTGTAAGATGGCTTGATCGAGCGATTTCACCGATTCTGCATACTTTTTGGTCCGGAACTGGGAAATACCCCGGATTATCCAGATATCTGCATGTTCAGGTTCGGATGCAAGAAATGTTACGGCAGCATCCGCAGCTTCTGCATACCGTTCCTGTTTTGCTAATATAAACGACCGGTAATACCACACCCATACATCAGAGGGATCGAGGGCATGGGCTTGTTCAAAGGCATCAAGGGCCTCGTCAAACCTCCCGCTGTCATACAGGGAGATGCCCATATTGTAAAACGCCTTTGAATACCCGGGAATTAATGCGATTGCCCTTTCATACGCTGTAATTGCTTCTTCATGTCTTCCGAGATCGGCAAGGGCAATAGCTTTATTGTAATACACTTTTGCGTGGTCAGGATCGATGGTAAGTGCATGATCATAGGCAGAGATTGCGTCTTGGAACCGGCCAAGTTCGTAATAGGCAATACCCTTGAGGATCCATGCCTCCGCATTATCATATTTGAGGGCGATAAGACGATCGCAGGCATCGAGTGCTTCCTTATTCCTTCCTATCTGTGCTAATGTGGCGGCTTTGTTATACCAAGCATTAATGTCAGAAGGATCAAGGGCAAGCGCATTATCGTATGATTCGATAGCTTCCTCGTACCTGCCGAGATCATACAATGCAATGCCTTTGAAATAATGGGCTTTTGGCAGGCGGGGAAAGAGCGTGAGTGCCCGGTCAAACATAACCACGGCCTCCTGGTGCCTGCCGAGATCATAAAGTTCGATACCCTGCCGCATCAGTGCTTCAGCATCACTTCTGCTCATTGATTGTTGTCGCCTCTCTCGTTGACCTTTGAAAATGCATGGTGCCACATGACGTATATACGCGTGGGAAAATGTGGCTTATACCCTTTCCGGTATATATATGTACACTACCATTAATGATTACTATTTTTATAGACCCTCATTTGACTTATATCCCTGCTCCCTGCCGGTATCTACTGGTTAAAGGATTGCAGTACCTTACCAAGCCTTTCAATACCCTCGGTTATCCGGGCTGGAGTGGCATTGGAAAAGTTCAGCCGGAGGGTATCCGTTCCGCCACCATCGACATAGAAGGGGATACCCGGCAGTACTGCAACCTGTTTTTTGAGTGCCTCAGTAAAGACATCCATTGCCGGGCAGCCGACCGGGAGCGTAACCCAGACAAACATGCCTCCCTTGGGCTGTGAACAGCTGACGTATTCTGACAGTGCGTCCTGCATTGCATCAATCATGGTATTGGCCTGCTCGCGGTACGTAGCACGTATCCTCCCGATATGAGCATCAAGGTCTGACTCTTCAAGATAGCACGAGGCAATCCGTTGTGACAGGTAGTTTGAGTGGAGGTCGGACGCCTGTTTTGCGATAACCAGCTGGTCCATGATCTCCCGGGGCGCACAGACCCAACCGAGGCGCATGCCCGGTGCCATAATCTTTGAGAATGAACCGGTCAAGATGGTCTGATCGGGCAGGTATTTTTTTAACGGAGGAAGCGATTTTCCCTGGAACTGGAGTTCGCCATAGGCATCGTCTTCAACGATTATTGTGCTGGTGTTCTTGAGAATCCCGGCGCATGTCTTCCGGCATGCTGCTGAGTAGGTGATCCCCGAAGGGTTCTGAGAGTTGGGGATACAGTAGAAGAGTTTCGGGTCGTATCCGGAAACGGCCGATTCAAATGCTGCCACATCCGGTCCATCCGCGTCGAGGTTAACCGGAATAAAGACCGGCTCATAGAGTGAAAAGACCTGAATCGCACCAAGGTATCCCGGGCGTTCGATGAGGATTTTGTCACCGGGATCAATCAGTACCTTGCCGATAAGATCAAGACACTGCTGAGAGCCATTGGTAATAAGGATCTCATCTGGAGAGATCTCAAGGCCCAGCCGCTTTTTATACCGGTCTGCAATGAAACGGCGGAGCGGGATATATCCTTCTGTTGTTGAATACTGGAGAGCAGTCCTGCCGTCACTTGCAAAAACCTCTGCTGCTGCCTGTGCCAAACCTTCTACATCGATAAGACCAGGGTTTGGTAGTCCACCAGCAAAAGAAATAATTTCTGGATTTTCCGTGACCTTGAGTATCTCCCGGATAAAAGATTTGGGCGTTGTATGCATCCGCCGGGCAAATGCCGGGGAGGGGTGGGTTTTTCTGGTTGTTATTTTCTGGACATTTGTTGGTTTTCTATCCATACAATCCGGTTTCCTGCCACAATTACTACCTATTATATGAACGCAAACGATAAACGGTTTTCTTAAAAAGAACACTTCAAAAGACTTTTTACCCTGAGCTGCACATCGTTTTTAATAGGTATCTTGTATGACTGTCATCAAGAGTATTGACATTATCTCATGGGCAAAGATCCATGCATTGTTCGGTATCGTATTCGGCCTGATTTATGGTATTATTATTTGTATCCTTGGTGCTGCACTCGGTGCTAAATTTGCGATGCCGGGCTTAACGACCTTTGGCCTGCTCTCCATCATTATCTTTCCCATCATCTGGGGGATTATGAGTTTTATCCTTGGAGCAATTCTTGCATTCCTGTACAATATCTTTGCAGGCAGTGTCGGTGGTATCGAAATCGAGCTGGTCGAGAAAAAAGCATAATCTTTCCCTTTTTTTCATCGTGTCACTTTAAATTCAGTAAGAAAAGTACTCCTGTATTTTCTTCAAGAGAATTAAATGTGGGGTCACCCCAAACCTTATGTCCTGCTGCTTCCTATATCGGCAATCATGGACGTAGGAGATGGATGCGGCCTGTCACCGCGAAAAGTGGAGTATCTCAAATTTCTGCATACTAAAGGGGATCGGGTAAGAACCACCGATATCGCCCGAGAATTTGCTGTGGATCCGTCGACAATAACAAAGACTATTGCGGAGCTTTGCATTGCAGGGTTCATCACCCATAAACCATACCATGGCATTAGTCTTTCAGGCAAGGGTAAACTTTATGCAGATTTCCTCATTCGCCGTCACCGTATCCTGAGTCTGATGCTCACCCATTACGGGTTCTCGCACGAACAGGCATGTGCGGAAGCCTCACGGTTCGAGTCGCTGGTGACGAAGGAGGCAATCGATCGCATCTGCGCTGCAATGGGCCATCCGAGCCATGGGATATGCGGAGCAATCACCCACGACAAGGGCTGCCTCGAATAGTGAGATTCTTGGCAAAAAAATATCCTATTACTCTTTTGTGTTATCGTCCGATTAAATTTGGGTACTACCCAAAATTCTCATAACAATTATATAAACAACCAGCGAAGCAGTTGCGCAGCATTCATCCGGGGAGCGCAAAAATTCATGAAGCGTGAGATGTATATCACCATTGGCGGAATCGTTGTTGTCCTTGTTGCCGTTATTGCCATTCTCGCGTTTGGTGGGTTGCATTCACCTGCAGTAGTAACCACCACCCCACCTTCCGTCAACAATACCCCAAAAACCCTACAAATTGTAGCCGCAGAAAATTTTTGGGGAAGCCTCGTATCACAGATTGGTGGAACGCATGTCCAGGTACTGAGCATTGTCTCAGATCCCAATGCCGATCCCCATGAATATGAGAGTAACACAGAAAATGCACGTGCATTTGCAACGGCTGACTATATTATAGTCAACGGAGCTGGATACGATGAATGGGCTGACAAGCTTATCGGGGCTGGGATTAAACCGGATGCCAAAGTCCTCGATGTAGCAGATCTTCTCGGAAAACAGAACGGCGATAATCCTCATTTCTGGTACAATCCCGATTATGTGAATCAGACCACAAAACAGATGGAATTTGACCTCATTTCCATCGATCCGTCCAATGCCAAAGATTATGAGCAGAACTATGCCAACCTGCAGGTATCACTTTCCCCGTATCAAAACAGGATCGGCGAGATCAGACAACAATTTGGAGGCACAAAAGTTGCTGCCACAGAATCCATTTTTGAATACCTGGCAAACGCAACCGGTCTCGATCTTGTCTCTCCTCCGGCATTTACCCATGCTGTTGCCGAAGGAAACGATCCGCCAGCAGGTAGCGTAGTGCAATTTGAGTCACAGCTCCAGAGCGATAATGTGAGTGTGCTGGTCTATAACCAGCAGACGGTTACACCGCTCACGGATAACATAAAGAAACTGGCATCAGCACAAGGCATTCCCGTTATTGGAATAACGGAAACGATACAGCCGCCCGATGTCTCGTTTCAGGAATGGATGAACGCAGAATTAATCACTCTTCAGAATGCGCTTAATGCAAAAGCGCTGGGAAATTAATCAATGACAAAAAATTTTCCTCCTATTATTACTGCCGAAAACCTGACGGTAGGATATCAAGAGAACATTGTCTGGCAGGACGCCAATTTTACTATTGAACATGGCGAGTTTGTAGCTATCATCGGTCCCAACGGGTCAGGCAAAACAACCCTGTTTCGCCTGCTGCTTGGATTGCAGCAACCCCTGCAAGGCACGATCAAGGTATTTGATGCCTGGCCTAAACGCGGTAACCAGCATATCGGGTACATACCGCAGCGGCATGTAATTGATGAAGAAACGAATCTTGAATCCCTTGAATTAGTAAGGCTTGGATTTTCCGGAAATAAATGGGGTTTGAATCCCTTTTCTAATGACGATCGGAATGCTGCTTATGACGCATTGAAATCAGTCGGGGCAGAAGAGCTGACGCGTCGTTCTCTTGGGAGATTATCCGGAGGGGAACTACAGCGGGTATTTCTCGCTGAAGCATTAGTAAGCGAGCCCCACCTGTTATTGCTAGATGAACCGTTGTCAAATCTTGACATCCGACGTGAGCAGGAATTGGTTCAGGTTATCCATAACGTGGTCCGGTCACGCAATGTGACGGCTTTACTTATTGCCCACAATATCAATCCTCTTCTGCCGGTGCTCGATAAAGTGATCTATATCGCTAATGGTAAGGTCGCGATCGGGAAGCCGGATGAAGTCCTGACCTCAGAGGCCTTATCGGCTTTATACGGGATACAGGTCGAAGTTTTGCGGGGATCCCAAGGTCAGATCGCTGTTATAGGCACTGAAGAAAACCAGCATCATTACCCTTGAAATGGTGCCATATGATTGACATTTCTTTTAGTTTTAATTTGTTAACTGACCTCCAAACAATGTGGCAGTACGACTTCATGCAGCATGCCTTTGAAGCCGGAACAATTGTCGCAATTATTGCTGGTATTGTCGGCTATTTTGTAGTGCTCCGTCGTTCATCGTTTGCGGCACATGCTCTTTCCCATGTTGGGTTTGCCGGAGCCGCCGGAGCCGTACTTTTTGGGGTTGACCCCATCATAGGTCTTCTACTGTTTACCAGTGGGGGTGGCATCACGATCGCGCTACTTGGCCGTCGTGCCGCTGCCCGCGACGTCCAGATCGGAACCGTTCTTGCTTTTATGCTCGGTTTGGGCGTCCTCTTCATAAGCCTCTACAGCGGGTATGCTACAGAGGCGTACTCAATATTGTTTGGAGAAATTCTCGGCATCAGCGCCAACGACGTCATTGTTACCTTTGTGGCGAGTCTGATAATTCTTATTCTGACCGCTATTGTCTATAGGCCGCTTTTGTTCGCATCGATTGATGAAGATGTGGCAGAAGCAAAAGGGCTGCCAACCCTTTTTCTTGGCGTCGTTTTTATGCTTCTTGTTGCCGTTGCGACATCGATATCAGTTCAGGTTGTTGGTGTCCTGCTTATTTTTGCATTAATGGTGACACCGGCGGCAATTGCCCAACGGTTAGCAAAACGACCTGTTCACGGTATAATGATATCTATTATTATTGCTTTATTCGCGACGTGGATTGGCCTTTTTGTCTCGTTTTATGAGCCGTACCCGGTGAGTTTTTTCATCACGAGTATAGTATTTATGTTATATGTATTAACCCTGATTTTCCAGAGAGTCAATACATGGCTTTCTGCGAGGAGAATGCACTTCTATAAACATGAGGATTGACTGGATAAGAGTAATATTTTTTATAAAAATGACCGGATCCCGGAAAGCAGCAGGGGTGAGAAGAATCTGAGAAGCGAGGGATTTTTCATGAGAACCCCGGCAATTTTTGCAGGCCGGTCCATATCCCCGTGCCGGACTATTTCTTTTACAATTGCCGGGTTGTTCATTGCCTGTATCATCTGGTCAACAGTCTCGACAGAAAGGTGTTGACGCATTAAAAAGAGCCGATACCCCAGAGCAAGTTCCAGCCCCATATCGGCCTGCCAGCGGCGCTCGTATTCCACAAGAGCAGTATCGGAAAAATCGTCCAGTTCGCAGCATGCCGCCGCCACAGCAGCTGCATGGCGGGCTGAACGGACACCCGTATACACGCCCCCACCCGATGTAGGTTTGGCAAACCCTGCTGCATCCCCTACAAAGAGTGTACGGAAACCGTAGGTCCGGGGCATAACCCCAAGCGGAATCGTTCCTGTTACAAAATGCAGGTCTGAGTGAAGACCGATTCTTTTTACAAATGCTAAAAAACGATCCCGGACATTCGTTGTCCCGCAGAGCCCTACTCTTGCCCGGTCGTTCCCGGTGGGGATAACCCAGCCAAAGAATTCCGGTGAGGCATCAGGGTATAGCTCAACAAGGCCTGGGTCGCTTTTGCACATACCCTCTGCCTGGATGCCGGCAAGATAGACGGGCGACCGCACCATGCCGTAGCTTCGGGCAATGGTGCTCCGGGGCCCGTCCGCCGCAATCAGGATCCTGAACGGGATCTCGCGATGTCCATCTATCCCGCGGGTAATAACCTTGTTATTTTTCACACTACAGACCGAGGTCTTAAGCATAAACTCTGCTCCTGCATCCGCTGCCGCCATCGCCATTTCCCGGTCAAGCATTGCCCTGTCTACAACACAGGCTTTGGGGATTTTTGCATCAATAACGAGAGGATCTCCTGCAGACGGTACAATATGGGCCCCGGTAACAACATTCAGGATAGAATTCCGGGATACTGCACATTCTTCGAACGCGGCAAGAGACAACAAACCGGCACATTGAACCGGGTAACCAATACTTCCCTGTTCTTCAATGCAAAGAACCGAAAGTCCTCGTCTGGCGCATTCACATGCTGCTGAGCTGCCGGCCGGCCCGGCACCGGCAACAACGACATCATAGGCCGGGGGCATAAAAAGAACACTCAAAAGTTATTTGGATTCTTTCCCATCAGTCTGATCGGCAGAATTTATCTGGATCTGGCAGGTCCTTATAATAAAGGTCCGGGGTGTTACCGGAAGAATTTCCCCTTCTTTTATCGAGAGACCCATGAGGATTGCAAAAAGCCCCAGCACAAGAGAGATCGTCCCAACTACCGTCATGATAAAAAAAGATCGCATGGCGGGCACATAGGTAATGAAAACAAGAAACAGGACCACGCTGCTTGCAATAGCTGCAATAACCATCAGATATTTTGAATGTGGCCTCGTCAGGGCATACATTATTCCGGTATAGCCTGCATAGAGTGCAAGGAGAGCGACAACAAGGACAAAAATCAAAGACACTGTTTCGGGAAACAGCATCTCGACAATACCAATAACAAGAAGAGCTGCAGAACAGAGGAACCAGAAAATGGATTCATCCGCATGAGCGGTTATGGCTATTATGATGCAGAGAATGAACGCACCAATAAGGAGGATCCAGAATACGCCGGTAAAGAACGCAAGAACCTGCGCCGGCACAACAAGCGCGAGACCACCAAAGATTACGCCTGTCAATCCTTTGAGGAGATGAGACAGTTTAGCATCCATAGGAATACGTCAATGTGATCGCGTTAATAGTTTCTTATACTAAAGCTATAACTGGTCTGGATCCCGTCAATACTGATGGGATAGTTCCGGAAAAATAGAGAGAAATTTGGATGCTTAAATACGTCCGAATCCGAAAAAGTCGATTCCCAGTAGTTTTTCTATTACATAGAGAATCGCAAAGAAGAACACAGCGTACAGGATAAAACTGACCACAAAATTTTCCCAGCCGGTTACTCCGGAATTGTCCATAATCATGTTTGAAAGTGCATTTGCGATGACTATTGCACAAAGGATTCCTAAGAAAAAGATTACCCATTTTTTAACTTCGGCAAAATCCATACTGAATATTAGCCTTTCTCCTATTAAAACTCTCAAAACGGAAACGGGAAATTTTTTTTACGCCTCCTTACAACTATGATCCTGGTGAGTAAATGCTCTTTTTCGAAAGTGTATGCTAGGAAAGTATTTGACCATCCCCTTCCAATCTCACAGACGGTGTATTAAGAAAGGAATTATCCTATGCCGAAATCCAATAGCCGCCAACTGTTACGTGAAATCCTTGCTGAGATGATCCGTATTTCCCAGCTAACCTCATGTCGTCAGTATGAGGATTTTTACCGCGATGAAAAAGATTATGCAAGCCTTGCCGGCAGCCTGAAAATAATTAGTGAACGGGTGCGTCACGTCCCGACCATTATTCGCGTAAAATATGCGCTTATACCATGGAATGAACTTTCGGAACTGGAAGAGAAGATTACCGGGACAGACCCGGTTAACCGGCCCAAACTTCTCTGGAAAATCGCCACCGAGACACTGCCGCGAATCCGGCCAGTACTCGAAAACCTGGAAAAGGAAATGGAAGTATAAGACCTCACGGGAATTTTTTGCCACCAGGTACGTTCTTCATTTATTTCTCGTCGTGATTTCCATTTAGCCCGGCGAAGACTTATTGCATATTATCGCCTTTTATACTGATATGGATGATGAAGATACGGGCACGCTGACCGAATTGGAGGATGAAACCCTGCCGGAGCCAGCCCCCTATCTGCCCGCCCCTCCTATGAGCCCATGGTTTTGGGTAGCATTTGGTCTTATCGGCATACTCATCATTCTTATCATCTATGGCCAGGTCCAGGGTATCACTCATGCGGTTACCGTCAACCTGACCGGAACAAGCTGGACGCTTGTGTCTTCTGCCTCGCCACAAGGGGTAATGCTACCGATAGCGACAATGGCGAATCTCTCTTTTGGCGCTGAAAATAAGACTGCTTTTGGCTGGTATGACAGCTGTAACCAATATTCATACACCTATTCCCTGAACAATACCGCACTTATTTTTTCAAACGGGCCAACAACGCCTAGTTCCTGCTCGCAGTTCAATGATGCGGCTGCAGAATCATCATATCTGCAGGATCTTGAGAATACGACCACAGAGCGGTTCCGGAACGGGCATCTTACGTTTTATGATGCAGAAAATAAACCGCTTCTCACTTTTGACCAGTCTGGCATCTGAACCTTTTTTCCTTCAACAATTTTCTTTTGACAATCCAATATCAGAACGCAAACGAGAACTTCAATTATATACGAACCTTAAAAAATAGCCGGTGCAAGAAGTAATACTCGGAAGTGGAACGGGAATTATGGAAGCAAAGAGCGAACGAAAGGACGGCGTACTTATCTTTTTTATCGATGGAAGGCTGGATGCATTTGGTGCCCAGCAGCTGGATGAGTGGATAAAAGGGACACTCCAAGATGACGATAAAGAACTTGTCATTGATTTATCCGGATCAACGTATCTCTCAAGCGGCGGGCTGCGCACGTTTAGTATGCTGAAAAAAGAAATGAAACGCCGGAACGGACGGTTTGCTCTTGCAAGTGTGGGAGAGTACCCTAAAAAAGTGCTCGATATGGCCGGGTTCTCCACGATTTTAGAGATCTTTCCGACAACTGACGCTGCAGTAGAAGATATGAGGAAAAAGCGAAAAAACCCGACACTCTTTAACGAGATCTTTTACAAGAAGATCGAAGAAGGAGGGGTTTCGCTTACTATCGAACCAGGCTGGATGACCAGTCCGCCTACGCTCCGGGTCACCGGTGATCTTTCAAAGGTCCTTCATGCCCGGCTTACCGAAGCAGACATCAGGGAAAATCAGTTTTCTGAGATTATATATTCGCTTGGCCTTGGTGCACTTGGTGCCACTAAAAAAGAGGCCATACCACTCCTCGGCGAGATGATCACACTGTACGGCTCAATGGTCTGGTTACCAACTGACGGGAACAATACCCCGGACTTTCTTACACCACTCGATACCAAAGGAGATGTCCCGGTATACACAGGATATAATGTAACCCTGGACGGCCCGTTCAACGAGTACCTTACCCTTGATACTGAGGACCCAAAAGGAATCAGCCTGGGAAACATATACAAAACGATCTTTTCCGGTGCTAGGAACCGGGTTAAAATCTACAAAGGAGTTGTTGCGGTCACTATCTGGGGCGTGCTTGCCGGCCTTGCAAGTTCCGGTATCAAACAGTCCCCGGTTTCCGGAACGTCACTTCCCGCCAATGCAACGATTATGGACCCGGCATACTCTTCGCAGTGGATGGCTTCAGATACCAGCATGTCCTACCAGGGAGACACCCTAGTCAGTTTTGGTTTTGGCATTGACTACGAAGATGATATAATGGGCTTCCAACAGGAGGATCTCGATTCCCTGTTCTACGCTAACTCCGCAAACAAAACCTCATCAAAGATGATGTACCTTCATAACCATGGAGTAATCTTCAGCGGCGTCCCCTACAATGCCTCGCTTGATTTAAACACCCAAGTAAAAAAGATCGTCAACGAAGCCACCTTTGTGGATATGCGCCACCTCCTTGACAGCACCCGGCTTCGCCGGGCAAAGATTGGTGTTTCTTATATCCAGAAGATTGTCCGGGAACCCTGATGGATCAGGAGAAAGTATCTTTTTGCTTTTTTTTCGTCAGGAGCAGGATATTCTTTCCGTCTTCATACCGGTACGTGACGGTATCGATTACCTGACGAACAAGGTAGATGCCAAGGCCCCCGGTTTTACGTTCCGCAAGTGAGGAGGTAACATCGGGACTGGGCACAGATAAAGGGTTAAACGGGGGAGCCCGGTCGGTTATCTCCACGGTCAGGCCATCAGGGGCTGCTGTACTATGGATGCTGATGGAACCAGGGTTCCCGCAAAAACCATGCCGGATGGTGTTGGCAATGATCTCTTCAACAGCGAGCTGGACGTCAAGAACTGCCGGATCAGAAAAACCGGCTCCTTTCATGAACTGCTCGATCTCACGTGCCACAGCCGGAACCGCATCGAACCGGGCAGGAATATCCATATCTGCAGTAACTATCAGGATCACACCTCCCCATTGTGCTCATATTCCCGATACCCTGCTGCTCCGGCTGCTGGCACAAGCTATCCCTGATTATGATATACAGACACGTACCATAAAAAGACGGCTTAACAATGACTGACCGTTACAAAAAAAAGAGAAAGATTATCTCTGCACAGGAATGATAGCTGTAGAAGACGCGAAAAATAGCGCCCGTCTGGGAGGAATGACTCTTGGATATAACCACCACAACTCATGATACCGCTGCCATCCTGACAGTGAAAGGTCGTGTGGATGCGTTAACTGCCGGTGACCTTGAAGGTGCCATTAACGCCATTATTAATAGGGGAGACCGGCGTATTATCCTTGATTTTTCCGGTCTTGCCTATATCTCAAGCGGCGGTCTTAGGATTCTTCTCGCAACCGCAAAAAAACTCCAGAATGATGGTGACCGGTTTATACTCTGTGGCCTCTCCTTCGAAGTACAAAAGGTCATGAACCTTGCCGGTTTCACGGCCATCTTCTCCATTTATGCCACAGCATCCGATGCTATAAATGCAGTAAAAGAACCGGCCAAATCCTGATCCTGATGAGGGTCCCGTTAAAATCTTTAAGTTGCTTTTCCGGCTTTTCCTACCGTTGCGAGATAGATCAGGAACTGGTTGATACCATCGATCCCGAGTAGCGACGCCATGACATCGTCATCGAACGCAGCAATAGCACAGACACCGCAACCGACAGTCTCAGCTGCCAGGTACAGGTTCTGGCAGACATGGCCGGCATCGAGATGGAGGTCCCGGTAGCCGCGTTCACCATACCGCCATGTCATCCGGTAGGGGACCGCCGTCCAGAGAAATGCAACACCGCATCGCATGATGAAATCCTGATCAAAACAGGCATGAGCAATGTCGATATGAATGGAAGGATCGATAGAAATGCGCTGGAGACTATGGGAAATGGCAAGGAACCGGTACAGTCCCGGTTCCAGTCCATCGACATCGTTTACCAGAAGATAAGTCTCAAACGCATGGCGCGCCCCTGCCGAAGGAACGGTCCGGAACGTAGCCTGAGTGCCATGCACTTTTTTGATGCCTTGTGTGCACCAGAGAAGAAAGGAAAGTTCCTCAAGGGAAAGCGGTGTCTTTTCGTAGACCCTTACGCTGTGCCGCCGTTCAATAGCTATACGGAGGTCTGTTGGCGGAATCACAAGACCGGATGGTTTGGGGAGATTGATGACCGGAGCCCCGGGAACTTTCGGCAGTTCGAGCGGCGGTTGGGAAAGACCGTTTTCCTGGTCTGAACGGACAAGGAAACGATATTTCGTCCGCTCCATGAATTCCTGCCCTGTACCGGGAAATGAATGTTCTGCCATACGATAACGATCTAAAGCCACCCCCACATAGTCCTTGTGCCTGAGGTATAGCTCAGGGTAATTGCCTCGATGTAACTGCTTTGAGGGGAATGGATATCAGCCGCAAAAGAAAAACAGTATTTTTACAAGAAGGATACCAGATGCCGGGAAATTACGCACACCATGCCGAACGGAAACCACCGCTCATTGAATTCGAGAATGTCACCATAGTCCGTGACGGGTGCCGAGCGCTCAATGCGGTCACGCTCTCCCTACAGGAAGGGGAAAACGTTGCCATCCTCGGACCTAACGGTGCCGGAAAATCCTCATTCGTAAAAGCCATTTCCCGTGAATATTACCCGGTGATATCAGAGGATACCGTAACATTCCGGTTCCAGGGAAATGACGTCTGGGACGTTTTTGAACTACGGTCGTTTATTGGCATTGTCTCAAACGATCTCCAGTACACCTTCACGCGCACTATTACCGGCCATGAAGTAGTACTTTCCGGGTTTTTCTCCAGTATCGGACTCTTTAACCGGGATATCACCTTGGCCATGGAAGAAAAGGCCGAAGAGATTGAACAACTTCTCGGGATAAGAAAACTCAGCAGCCGTCCTATGACCTCTCTGTCTTCTGGTGAAGCCCGGCGATTCCTGATAGGCCGGGCGCTCGTTCCCGGCCCGGCTACACTGCTCCTTGATGAACCAACCAGCAGCCTTGACCTTTCCGCCCTTCATACTTTTCGCAATACCCTCAGGAAAATAGCACAGGCCGGGACCAGCATTGTACTGGTAACACATAACCTTCATGATATTATCCCGGAGATTACCCGGGTCATCCTGATGAAAGATGGGAAAATTGTTGGGGATGGTGAAAAAACGGCCATGCTCACTAATGAGCAGATAGGCAGTCTTTTCTCGGTACCGGTTTCTGTCCGGGAAGAGCACGGCTGGTATTATGCAACCGGGTTTTAATTTGCCTGACTCAAACGGTGAAATCTGCATTTTTTTATGGTCTTGTTTTACCAGGTAGTTTTGCGGAAGAGAAGCATTCTTTATTTTCAATCAATGAACAGTTAATTATACAAAGACCAGGGTAACCAGGAGACTACACATTCAATTTCTGCCCCGGCCGTGAGGTATACCATGGAAAAGATCCAGCTGCACAACCAGGCACCAGCAGCGCCGCTTCCCATTGTTGTTGCCGGCGCTCTTGTTGAGGGAAAAGAAAATTACCTGACCATCGGCGCATATGGCATAATGTCCATCCAGCCACCAGTGGTCTATATTTCATCCATGAAAAGCCATTATACCAACGCCGGGATAAAAAAGACCGGTTATTTCAGTATCAATGTGCCTTCCGCACACAGGGTAAAAGAGACGGATTACTGCGGACTCGTATCAGGACGCGACACGGATAAATCCGCTATCTTCACCTCATTCTATGGCGAGGAAAAACATGCCCCCATGATCCGCGAATGCCCGGTAAACGCATTGTGCAAACTCGTAAAAACCGTAAAACTTCCCAACAATGACGTTTTCATCGGTGATGTCATCGAATATTATGTTGATAAATCATGCATTGCAAAGGATATTCCCGATCCCAAAAAGACAGCGCCGCTGGTCCTGTACGGCCGTTCGTACCGGAACCTGGGCCGGGTTGCTGGTACGGCCTTTGCTGCCGGAAAGGCGCTCATGAAAAAAGAATAACTTTTTTTTACACCGTATTACTCTGATAAGTTTCTTCAAACACTGCAGATTAACAATGGTTCCTCGTTTGTATCGATGTTTTAAGAACACGAAAAAAAGGGAGACTGTTGTTTATGCTGCTACCGCCGGGGATATTTTCTTTACCTGGAACGAGGCAACGATGGCGACAATTCCGACAACAATAGCTAAAACGCCGGCGACAAAGGGCAGGAGCGCCGCAGAGAATAACGGGAACACAAGAAGCAGGAGACCGAAAATAATGCTGATAAGGCCGATAATACCGTTCCCGGCATCTTTGCGCGTAAATGCGTGGAATAGGTGAACGAAACCGGTGAAACACGCCCAGAACCCGATAAAGATGATTAAGAATGCGAGGAGGAAGATCGTAGAGTACAGCGGATAACAGAGAATGATGATACCTGCAATGAGGTTGAGTACTGCAAGAAATATCTTCCAGCCCATATCCGTCCGATCGATGGCAAGACTGATCAGCGAGAAGATACCACTGACAAGCCAGTAAGCACCAAGGAAGGTAACAAAAACAAGCGTCGTAATGCCCGGAGAAGCCAGGAACATAACACCGATAATAAAGGCAAGGATCCCCCAGAGGAGGATAACCCACCAGGGAAAGAGTCCGGTAGCACTAAACCAGCACATCTGCACGTCTGCAGAGGGTTGCGAAGAAGCAGTTGTTTCAGTCATAGTAATATACCTCAGTTTTTATACGTGAATTCTGCTACTGGTGTATTTGAACCTTGCTTTTTAAGGTTCTGGCGATGTGAAAGGAAATTACTAACGACAGTAATGGTCGCTGAATCAAACAAAATCTGCTTCCTGCACAATTTTTTTATAGATTACATCAATAGTGATGTATGCATCTGGTTCCTCCGATCGATCCAACTGATCGCGACAAAATCATCGCTACTACGGAACCTAATTCTCTGGAAAGAAAGGCACGATTGTTGCTGCTGGAATCCGGCATTTCCCGACGATTCAGGGGATTTCCTTACGTCTTCTGGCTGTCGGATGATCACGAGAATTCTAAAAAGTAACTGTTAAATTAATTTTTCCCGTGACGCATTCCTGATGAGTTATCCCGATTCCGGCATGTCAAGTATTGTCCGTATCTTTTGCTGCGTTTCCTTTGGTGTTCCGGTCGTGTTAAGCAGGTAACAGTCAGTCCGTTCGACGAGATCCCGGATATACTCGTTCCGGAGCGTGGTTTTACGTGTGTCCCTCACCAGAAGATGGGGATTAAAGTATCCGTTCGCCGCAAATAGAGCACAGGCATCCTCTTTTCCCAGCTCGCGCAGGCTTCGAGCATCTGCCGGGTCCCGGTGCAGGATAACAAGCGTGGTAAGGGTAGTAAGAGGTAAAAGCCGGCCTTTACCTACCACCCACCGGATATCAGCAACTGCCCTTCCTTCTGCATCATATTCGTTCGCGGCAACAAGACCGTCAAACTCTTTCCAGATTGCAGAGAGGTCCTGCCTGATATAGAAGTTCCGTTCCGAGCCGTAGGCAAGAATCTCGGGGCCGAAGATCCGGGTAAAGAACCAGTCATCAGAGATAATCCGGGCACAGGGGTCCCGGAGAAGGCCATATGTCTGCGTGGTCTTTCCCGCACCAGAGACTCCCACCATACCGAGGCCTTTTCCTCCGATATCCACGCAGGCTCCATGGATCGAGCTTATGCCATGCTCGTCCTCGAGGATGTCACCGCACAGACCAAGTGCGATGGATTTGATCCAGCCGTAATAGGTAAAGTTGAAGAGAAACGCTGTTTTTGAGTACGGGTCGAACTGCACAGTATTTTCCTCGCACGAAGGATCAGAAAACACGTACAGCCTTCCGTGGGACCGGATGTTCTGGGACATCGGGCAGAAGTTTTCCTGCCATGTCTCAAGCAGGGTCCGGTCATCTGACATCAGTTTGATGCAACAGCCGAAGATCTCGGATTTAATCTCGTATTTTATCCGGGACGAACAACGTACGGCAAGTTGTTCTTTTTCTTCCGGGGAGATCAGGATAACAGTATAGGGCATAGGACAGCCTCGTGTATGATATTTCCCACTTGATAATCCGGTGTGCCGGCATAGGATGCTTTCGGTCAGATAAATGTCAGCGGGACCAATAATGGACAACATGAAGGAAACATTTTCCTCATAGGAGGGAGGAACGAATGTTGCCTTACAATCCTCTTAAAGGTTGAATTACCCGTTCGTCGTCTTCCCGCATGTTATTCACCCGGTCCGATACCGGATTATGCTCTATCAGTTCCGTTGGATACGGTGCAAGTATCCGTTGCATCTCCTCTGCAGTGAGCGGGTAGTGGGATATTCAGCGGATCTCGTCCTCCTGCCGGAGGATCGCAGGCATCCGGCGATGGATGGGGGCAACGGTACTGTTTGCTGGCGTCGTAATGATTGTATAGGTCGCAAGCGTCGTACCCGCCGGATTGTGCCAGACATCGTAGAGCCCGGCAAAAGCAAAAACAGGATCATTTTTTACGTAAAAATAGAACGGAATCTTCCGTCCCCATTCCTGTTTCCACTCAAAGAACCCGCTTGCAGGAACAAGGCAGCGTTTCGTTCGTAAAAGGTCACGAAATATGGGTTTTTCTTTGAAGTTCTCTGCCCGGGCATTGATGAGCCGGTGTATGGCTGTTATATCCCGCGCCCAGTTTGGCACAAGACCCCACTGCATCATGACATTTTCCGCCCTTTCGTGTGCTACAATGACCGGGTTCGTGCTGCCGGGGGCAATATTAAAGTGCGACCGAAAACATCGATGCAGAGGAGCGAATACCGGCCGCACATAAGATTCACTCTGCCATACGGTATCTTTAATTTTTGTACTGGATGGAAATCCCGGGAAAAATGAGATAGTTATAATATAACGGAAGTTACTCCAGTATGTGGCTGCCGTCACAGAACGGTTTATTTCCGGACTTCCCGCACCGGCAAAGGGTGAGACGGTTCCTGATCGTATATGGTCTGCCATCAGCGGAAATGACCGGGATTCCCCCTCTGACCCAGATGGGCCCATGCTCTCCCCGGGGCGGGTACTCGATAAGAGCTATTGATTTTTCCAGTTCCGGCTCGATTACTTTTCCCGTCCTCTTATCCTGGATAACAAGCCTGCCCGACGGGCAGTTGCATGCTTCTTCAATTGCGGTGGATTTCGCTTCCGGAATATCCGAGGCTTTGGTAAGGTTCCATATCCCGCCGGCCCGCATGCAGAACCGGGCATGGACGCAGAGATTCTCATAATCAGCCAGTTCAAGTTCCGGGCCGGAAATGATCTGAGGATGCCGAAGATACGATTCGTTCCCAGCGGTTTCAGTACTGTTAAAATAAATCTTTGTATGCGTCCCATCACAGAACGGTTTATTCTTGGAGTGACCGCACCGGCAGAGTGCATAGGTTTCCTCAACAGGAAATTGTTTTACGTTACGCCAGGTCCGGCAATTACCCTCATCATCATTACAGATTTCAGCCTGGATGAGGGGAACTCCACCGGTCACCAGATACGGACCATCTTTTGTGACCGTGATCTTCTTCGCATCGCTCTTTAGATCCTGATGTCTTTTTGTCTGGTCCGTCATTGTGTATGTTCACCACACAAATTTACATTTGAATAAGCACGTCGCTGCCATCAACATTTACTTCGTAAACCTGCTGATCGTACGTTTTGATGAGGCGCTGTTCCTCGGCAATACCCTCAAACATCTGCGCCACCGCTTTTTTCACCTTTTCGGGACAGCCGGTAAACATTTCCTTGAGTCCACCAAGTTCCAGCACCGGCCCGGACATCAGTTTCCCTGTGGTCACGTCAAACTGTGAAGAATGCATAGGGCAGGTCGCGATGGCATCCATAAGAGATCCCCGGGAGAGCCGGGCATTCTCGTGACCGCACCGGTCATCCATCGCATAGAATTTCCCGTTGACATTGGCAATGCAGAGCTCTTTTCCTCCGGCCTCTACGTGTTTCATGGTTCCAACGGGAATCTCACTGACCTTGGCAACTTTGAAAAAACTCATTTACTCAACTCCCCTTTAGACCCGACTCTCACATCAGGCCAATCTGCTGCATCAGGGAGATCTTGTCATAGAAGAGTTTCTCTTCAACTATCTCCTGATTCTTCCAATGGGCGACCGTGCAGAACTCTACCTTGAACTTCTTCCAATTAGGTTCTATTACTTTTCCGTCAGGTGTTGTCATGGGCCCTTTGAACGTTCCTGTGAATTCGGCGATCGAGCAGGTCCAGTCTCCCTGTCCGAACAGAACCTTGTAGGGACGGTTTCCGACTTTGTTGTCCGGGAATATTTTGAAGAATGCGATGGCTTCTTCTTTGTGGGATGGCCGGCTGTGAGTTGGTTTTTCCTGTCCTGGCCAGAATACATCAACATCTTTTGCATGGCGTTTCTCGAATGTTGCCCAGTCCTGTGCATTCCAGGCATCGTCCAGCGTCTGCATAAGGCGCAAATTCTCTTCAATAGTGGACATCTTATTTCTCCTTTGTTTACAATCGTGGATTGCTCTTCCGGAGGATAAGGGTTCTGTTGAGTACCAACAGAAAAAATTAAATAAAAAATACTCCTGACGAAAACGACACTAAACAAAAAAATGGAGTTATTTCAGTGCTTAAACTGGATATCAAAGTATATGCTTTTCCCTGACGCTTTAAGGGGAATCCCATAGGCAACACTGCAACCCTTCAGGTACCCGGCTTTAAGGGCAACAAATCCCGCTGTATACATAATCCGGTTGTCGACATTGTGGATGGACGCCGTTTTCACCGCTGAACCAACGGCAATACCAAGGTCTGAAATCTTGAGCACACAGTTAGGTCCGGCATAGGCAGAGTCCTTGTTTTTCCTGCTCTTCTGTGCCTTTACCATGTCTGCACAGGTTGCATGACCGCATCCGCCGCAGTTGATACCGAGAGTTTTTTGGCCTTCAATTCCGATAAGGACCGTGGCGTCGCTTGCTTTTACCTGTTCGCCGTTGATCCGGAGAAAATCCATGCCGGTCTCTTTTGCAGTTGTGATCATCTTGTTCCCAAGCGCTGTCTGTTCCTTTCCGGAAAGGACCTCGATTTTTATCGAGTCAAGGCCACAGGCTTTGGGTGCGGTTCTCGCGGCAAGTGTCATGAGACCGGCAACAGTTTTTACAGCATCCGATTCAGTTGTCATAACGGGAAATTAACTCCATAAGGTAATAAACTATAAGGGTATTTTGGCTCTTATCCCGTGGAGAGTACCGGAATGGTTCTCATATTGAGGTTATGATACGGGATATCAGGGTTTGACCGGGCAATGCCGGGCACATTCCTTTGCCGCTCATAGTTTCTCAGAAGATCGTAAACCCTGACGGGGAATGACCGTTGCCGGGGGGTTACAACTGCTACCAGGAGAGGCTCCGTTGACGGTGCGGTTTCCTGTGAGCGCTGCCGGGTAATTTCTTCAAGGATCTTCTTGAGCACGAGGAGCTCGTTAAGCGTAACGGGATATTCCGTGTCATCTATTACTATTTCGATCTGCTGAACAACTTCATTTATCCGGGTCATGATATGCCTCTTCTCCATTCTGAGCTGGATTTTACACAACAGATGTCAGCAGGGAATTATATATAATAGAAAAATTGACCCGGTTGGTTTGTTCAATAGGGGGGTATTGTGTTTGAACCTACGGGTTACACGTTTACCCCGCGGACATCATAACAATCCGGACCGCGATGTATGAACGGATGAATCTACAGAAAATCTTAAAAAAAACACAATGGTATAATCCCGGTGTGACGTAACCTATAAGCAGGATCAGGGGAAATTTATGCAAACTCTTATCTTCAAGATGCCAGAAACCCTGTAAGACCATTTTCGGCACGATGAGATACCACACCGGGAGCGCGACAAAAACGTCTGCACCATCACCAAGAACACAACCGGAGCCTGCTGGAGAAGATGCCACCCTACTGACGCTTTATGCGCTCGCCGGTGAGGAGTGCGGAGAGCTCATTACGCTTCATCCACGTCTCTTCCGCATCATCCGTCAGCATCTTTTAACGCTTGGACATACCGCTTTCGCCCACCCGACTTCACAGGACGTTGAAGTCCGGGAGCTCTCGACCCATGAAATGTGCCGTGCCGAAGAGGAGCTCTGGATCCACGATAAACTGCAGAAAGCAGATATCGAAACTGACCGGTTGTTCGCTGCGTTTTCCGGGACGCAGCTCGTTGGTGTAGCCCGCTGTTCCCGGCAGCCGGACGGTTACGAAGTTGACAGCGTTTATGTTCTTGAAGAATACCGGCACCAGGGATTTGCCCGGCTTGTTATGAAACGGCTGATCGAAGAATGCGGCAGGCACGAGACGCTCTACCTAAATGCAAAGCCGGAACTGGTAGAATTCTACCGTGAGATGGGATTTGTCCCGGTCCAGACCCCCGAGATTCCAGATACATTCCATCATGAGCCCGATGTCTCAAGTCTTGGGGAAAACGGCACCTGTTCAATGAAACGTAACCCTTCTCCTAGATCATAAGTAGGGGTGACATAACAGCATGGTGCACGAATGAGATCACACATCAGATCAGCGTGTTTGGCAGATAAATCGGCGCTGTACGGATCCATGATCGGAGAGATGACCGTATGATCGGCCTTTTCTTCGGTATCGTAATCCTCATCTTCCTTGCCGGTATTACAATTGTTCTCCTTGGAGCGGGACGGGACAGCACTATTCCCCGCACCCTCTCGCTTGCGTGCACTGCCGGAGCTTCGGCATTGCTCGCCCTGTTTGCACTTTTCATTCTCATAACCAATACTTCTGTCACCTTTACCGCCTTGCAGCCATTCCCGGGCATCCAGGTTGCTTTCTTTATCGACCGGCTTGCCGCGTTCTTCCTGTTTCTTATAGGTGTAGTTACTGCGTGTGTTGCCGTCTACAGTACCGGATACATTGAGCATATGGAGGGCGGAACCCGGCGAAACCTTTTGTGCGGCGGTATCGGTCTCTTCGTGCTCGCGATGATCCTTATCGTAGCCTCAGCAAACACGATTTCCTTTCTCCTGTTCTGGGAGCTCATGGCAGCGGTCTCCTTTATTCTCGTGATGTACGAGTATACGCAGGCAGAGACCAGAAAAGCCGGGATCTTTTATTTTGTGATGACCCAGCTCTCCACCCTCTTTGTGATGCTCGGAGTCATTGCACTCTTTGTCGCATCCGGTTCCTTTGCGATCGCCCGGATAACCGTTTCGCCCGCATCGATGCCCCTGGTCACTGCCGGGTTTCTTTCGCTCTTCATCGGGTTTTCCATAAAGGCCGGCATCATTCCGTTCCATAAATGGCTCCCGTACGCCCACCCGGCAAGCCCGTCACCGGTTTCAGCGCTTATGTCGGGCGTCATGCTCAAGGTAGCCGTCTACGGTCTTCTCCGGTTCATCATTACCGTTTTTTCACCAGATCTCTGGTGGGGGATCCTGATTCTTGCCGCTGGCATAACATCGGCAGTACTAGGTGTTATCTACGCGATCAAGGAAGACGACATCAAAGGACTTCTCGCATACTCAAGTATAGAAAATATCGGCATCATCTTTGTCGGTATCGGCCTCTACGTGATCTTTTCCTGTTCAGGACTTGCCCTGCTTGCCACATTAAGCCTGCTTGCAGCACTTTTCCACTCCCTTAACCATGCGTTATTTAAGAGCCTCCTTTTCCTTACGGCCGGGTCTGTTGTGCATGCCACCCATACCCGCGACATCGAAAAAATGGGCGGCCTCGCCGGAAAAATGCCTGTGACCTCTGCCCTCTTTTTTACCGGTGCTGCCGCCATTGCGGCCTTACCGCCACTTAACGGTTTTGCAAGCGAATTGTTGGTTTACACGGCGTTCTTTGAATCCGTCGCTGTCGTCAATCCTCTCATAAAAGTCCTCCTGTTTATCTGCCTTGCCCTCTTTGCCCTGACAAGCGCTCTTTCGGCGGCCTGCTTTGTGAAAGCCTTTGGCTCCATTTTCCTTGCCCGGCCACGGTCAGTCGAAGCTGAACAGGCTACTGAAGTAGGTCCGGCAATGCTTATCGGTCCTGCAATCCTTGCTGCATCCTGTATCGGCCTTGGGGTCTTCTCGTACCAGATTTTTACTGCTTTTGGTTATGCACTTCCGATCCCCGACCTGCTTTTAGTTAGCGTCCTGCTCATTTTCATGGGAATACTTACATATGGTATCCTGTATTTTACCGCCTCCCGGGAATGCAGGATCAGCGAAACCTGGGGGTGCGGTGCACGATCTCTTTCCTCAGCGACAGAATATACCGGCCATGGTTTTTCGGAACCAATTGTTACAATATTCTCAATTATGTACCGGACAAAAAAGACCAGCACCAAAACCTATTACGATGACCATAACATCATCTTCGCTTCAGGAACAGCTGAGATCCGGCTGGTAAAATTCTTCGAGGAATACCTGTACATGCCCCTTGCCCGGGGAGCTACACGAGTAGCCGGCATAATCGCCCGCATGCAGAACGGATGCCTTGACACCTATATCCTCTATGTTTTCGTCGCTGTGGTGGTCGTCATTATCTTTTTAGGGGTGCTCGCATGACCGTGGATTTCCTTATCTATGGTATTATCAATACGATCTGTGTCGTTCTCGTTGCCCCGCTGTTTGTGAGTCTGGTCAAGAAGATCAAGGCATGGACACAGGGTCGGCAGGGTCCCTCAATCTTCCAGACGTATTACACGTTCCTGAAACTGTTCAAAAAGGAAGTAATCTATTCCCCCAATGCGTCTTGGATCACCCGGGCAACACCATGGGTCTGTATCGCCGCCATCCTGACCGCTTCACTCTTTGTCCCTCTGGTCTACGTGACCGCACCGGCAGGGGGTATCGGTAATATCATTCTCTTCCTGTACCTCCTGGTGCTTGCACGGTTCTTTATGGCACTCTGTGGTCTCGATGCAGGCAGTGCTTTTGGCGGCATGGGCAGCTCCCGGGAGATGAGTATTGCAGCGGTCATCGAACCCACCACTATCATCGTCTTTGCCGCACTTGCCTTTGTCTTTAAATCCCTCAACATTATCGACATGGCAGCGATGGCAGCAACGACCGGTACCCCGGTTACGCCAACATTGATTTTACTGGGCATTTCCCTTTTCATCATCCTGATCGTCGAGACCGCACGCATCCCGGTCGATAACCCGGAGACTCACCTAGAACTGACCATGATCCATGAAGGGATGATCCTCGAACAATCGGGAAGAAACCTCGCAGTCCTGGAAATTTCATCGGCGGTCAAGCAGACCGTCCTTATGGCACTCCTCATTAACCTCATTGTTCCCTGGGGGATTGCCACATCGCTCCTGCCGTTCTCCCTTGCAACCGGCATCATCCTCTTTATCGTAAAAGGCGCCATTCTTGCCCTTTTCATCGGGCTCTTTGAATCGTCCATGGCAAAGATGCGGTTCTTCCGGCTGCCGAACCTTTTCATGATGGCGTTCTTTTTCTCGACGCTGATTATTATCATCGAGGTATTCGCATGACCGATCCGGCGTATTTTGACGGTATTATCAAGGTTCTTTTTGTCTGTGTGATTATTACGTCCGCATACATCATCACGACAAGAAACCTCATCAGCCTGGTCCGGGTATATGCACTCCAGTCGCTTGCCCTTGTCGTAACTGCCCTTTCCCTTGCTTGGTACGAATCTGATTCCGTCCTCCTTGCTATTGCAATCATTACGCTCGTCTTTAAGGTGTTCCTGATCCCGTATTTCATTGCAACCATCCAGGAAAGAATCCGGATAAAACGGGATATCGACTTCCATTTCCTGAGCCCGACAAGTTCGCTTTTGATCTCGCTTGCCCTGATGATTGTCGTCTATATCATGCTTTCGCGGATCTTTCCAGACACGATGGTAAAAGGCAGCCTCTTTTTCTTTGGGGCCGTGATTGGTATTTCACTTGTCCTGATGGGGATGATGGTAACCTTCTCCCGGAAACGGGCAATCACCAAAGTGCTGGGCTACTTGTCGATGGAGAACGGCGTGCTGCTCTTTGGTCTTTTTGCCACTGAGCTCCCGTTCATCATTGAGTTCCTGATCATCATCGATCTTGTCATACTCATTATCCTGACAACTATTCTTACCGTAGGGATCGATTCCACGCTTGAGGAATACCATAACCGGCTCCACCGGTTCTACCTCTGGGAAGAGCAGGAGGACTCATCATGATCCTGATCGCTTTTGCTCTCTGTGCCCTTGCGGCCATTGTCCTTATTGCACTCAGCCACACGAACCTGCAGATGAATGCAGCGGCAGTCGGCCAGGCAATTGTGTATCTTGTGATCACCGTATATATCCTCCTCTTTGTCCAGATCCCGGTCAATACATTCATTGTGGGAAGCGGGTACTTTTTCATCGACCACCTCGGTCTCCTGGAGGTACTGGTTGCAACCGGTATTTTCCTTCTTGCCGCCATCTATGCCCGGGGCTATGTCAGCAATCTGCTGGCAAACCGGGAGCTGGAACAGGGAAGCCTGAAGCTTTTCTATGCTACCTGGTGCCTTCTTGAACTGGTAATTGTCCTTGCCTTTTTCTCTGACAATCTTGCACTATTCTGGATATTTGCCGAAATGACGACGATTCTCTCCGCGCTGCTGGTCGCCATTCTCTCGGCTAAGGAAAACATCGATGCTGCACTCAAGTATATCTTCGTTGCATCGACGGCCATGATCTTTGCCTTTGTCGGGCTTATCTTCCTATATGAGATATCGCTCTCTTCCCTTGGCACCGGTTCGCTCAACTGGACTGTCCTGATGCAACACGCCTCCGCGTTTCCGCCAGTCATGGTGACTGCTGCATTTATGTTCATTTTTATCGGGTTTGGTGCAAAATCTGGTATCTTCCCGTTCCATACATGGCTTCCTGAAGCCCATGCAAAGGCACCTTCAGCTGTGAGTGCCATTCTCTCGGGTGTACTCCTAAACGTGGGCATCTACGGTATTATCCGGGTCTTTGCTATCGCCCACCAGGCCCATGATCTGGCTGTTCTTACGCCGGTACTCTTGGTCTTTGCCATCCTCACGATAGCCATTGCTGTAATCTCCATGCTCGTTGAAAAAAACCTTAAAAAACTGATCGCATTTTCCAGTATCGAGAACATGGGCATCATTCTCGCCGGTATTTCTGTCGCCTCACCAGTAGCAATCTTCTGGGTGCTTTTCCAGATTATCGGCCATGCCCTAACAAAGGCTTCACTCTTCTTCTCGGCCGGTATCCTGCACCGGCAGTACCGGAGCCATATTTCCGCCGATGCCCCGGATGATATTCACGACGTCTTCAGGTTCCAGCCGCTCGCAGCATGGGGGATCATCCTTGGAGGCCTTGCAATCATCGGCATTCCCCCGTTCATGATCTTCTTCTCAAAATTTTTCATCCTGCTTTCATTGGGATCGCTCTCGATACTGGCACTTGCAATTGTCCTTGTTCTCATCTTCATAGCTGCCGCAGCTTTGGGATATTTCGTGATCCTGGCCGTTAGTCGTACCACTCCTACTGGTGAAGACGATGAGCTTGCGGCCTACCGGACACCATTTTCCATGGAAGCACCGATTGTAATCCTCCTGTCTATTGTCCTTGTACTCGGTCTGATGTTCCCGGCCGGGGGCTATGCGTTCCTTAACCAGATTGTGATGGAGCTGAAATTCTGATGCACAAAAATACCGTCATCGCAGCAATTCAGGAGATCTTCGGTGCTGATGCTGTGCCTGCCCGGATCACAATGGGATACAGCGGAGAATGCTCCATAAGCCCAACCACACCGGAATTTGACCGGGCCATTCTCACCCTTGCCAAACATAAATTTGTCCTTATCAGCCTGTTCTGCTCCGAATGCCCTGACGGCCATATGCTTCGGTATGTTTTTGAACATCACGACAGCCTCCTCATTCTTGTCAGGCATATCTCCGGGAAACAGGCAATGTCAATAGCCTCGATCTTTCCGTCGGCAACCTGGCCGGAACGGGAATGCCGTGATATGTTTGGCATCAGGTTTGGAGGTGCGTTTGACAACCGTCGTCTCGTGCTCCATGAGATCTACCCTGACGGATTCCATCCGCTGGAAAAGTCCCGTGCCAATGTACCGGTTACACCAGTAACTACTATAAACGCGGTTGATACCTACCAATTCCGGATGGTAAGCGGCGATGGTGTCTACCAGGTCCCGGTCGGACCGGTCCATGCTGGCATCATCGAACCCGGGCACTTCCGGTTCAGCGTGATAGGAGAGACTGTATTCAATCTCGAGGTACGCCTGTTCTATGCTCACCGGGGCATCGAGAAACTGGCTGAAGGAAAAGACCCGGCCGATTGCATGAAGATTGCCGAAGCCGTCAGCGGCGACGAATCAGTGGCAAATGCGACCGGGTTCTGCATGGCAGTCGAACGGCTTTCCGGTATCACGGTACCTGACCGTGCCTGGCACCTCAGGACGGTCTTGTGCGAGTCTGAAAGAATCTGTTCCCATCTCGGTGATCTCGCTGGCGTGCTGACGGATGTTGCGTTTGCGCTTGGGGCAAGCCAGTTTGCTGTCTTACGTGAGGAGATGTTCCGCGAGAACGAGAAGCTTTCCGGCTCCCGGTTCCTCCGAGGCATGATCTGTCCCGGTGGCGTTACGCGGGATATTCCTGATGGAACCCTGGCCGCTTTCAAGGATTATCTTGTGAGGTTCAAAAAACAGTTCAGGATCGGGTTATCCATTGTACTATCGACGACATCAGTGATTGACAGGTTTTCCCAGACCGGCATTATCAAAAAGCCGCTGCTTGCCCCTCTCAATATCACCGGCCCGGTCGGACGTGCTTCCGGAGGGGAACGGGATGTGAGGGTAGACCATCCGTACGGCATATATGACCGGTTCGTTCCTACGCTCCATCTCCTGAACGATGGCGACGTTCTTGCCCGGTTCACGGTGAAGGCTGCGGAGATCCTGGATGCACTTGACCTGATTGAACAGGTTATTGCAGAAATTCCAGACGGACCTATTTGCAGTAGCGAACCGATCCGCGACGGCAATGCGCTGGCACTCGTGGAATCTCCCCGGGGACAGAACCTCTGTTGGGTGGAGATACAGGACAAAAAAGTTCGCCGGTATAAGGTAAGGACTGCGTCGTACTGCAACTGGCTTGCACTGGAGCATGCAGTACCCGGTAACATTATCGCCGATTTTCCGGTTATCAATAAAAGCCTGAACCTGTCATATGCCGGGACAGACCTCTGAGGTGAAATAGGATGGTAAATGCATTTTCCTGCCTGCTCAAAAAGAAAATTACCGGTACGCTTCCATTAAATGATGATGAAATTGAAAAACTAGGCCATGAAATCCGGCAGGAGATCAACGCACGGTTCGGCAGGAGCCTTGCCATCCGGGAGCTGGACGCCGGCAGCGACAATGCAGCAGAGATCGAAATAAACAACCTCAACAACGCATTTTACGATGTAGAACGGTTTGGTATCACGTTTGTTGCTTCCCCACGGCATGCTGATGTCCTGATCGTGACCGGTGCAATCACCCTCAACATGGCTACCGCTGCCCGGAAAACCTACGATGCAATGCCATCGCCCAAGTTTGTCGTGGCCGTTGGCGATGATGCCTGCGATGGCGGCATCTACAAAGGAACCTATGCAGTTCTTGGCGGGGCTGACACGATCCTGCCGGTGGATTTGAAAATACCCGGTAATCCGCCGACACCTATCCAGATCCTCACGGGTCTTCTCGCCCTGATGAGAGACGCCGGGAAAAAAATGTAACATAGTTCGTTTTAATTCAGTTTGGTTGTGTGACACTGATCTGGTTTCCGGGCTGGAAATTTTCTGGAAAGCTCTGTTACCCTGCTAAGAATTAATTATTTTTTCTACGTCAAAAAAAATTTCAATCCTTCGTTAAGGTAACAGAATCTATTGCCTCACCGCTCATCCGGAATGCCCGGGCAATTTCTGCCACGCTCCATGCCTGGGCAACACATCCCCGGGGAAAAAACGGGGCATTGCCGTCAAAAATTTCGGAGATGTACCCAATCCCCGCCTCCCGTGCGTGGTGCATAATCGGGACAAGGAGTGATGCCACTTGCTGCCGGGAGATCCCGTTTTTAAGCAGTGCTTCGCAGTAAAAGCCGGTCAGCCATGGCCAGACGCACCCGTTATGATAACTGGCATCCCCATCGTAGTGTCCCAAGTATTTCGGATCATCGGGCGAAAGCGAGCGAAGACCGTATGGCGTCAGGAGTTTATGGGAGATCGTTTCAAGTGCTGCTTTTGCCTGATCTTGGCCTGTCATTCCCAGAGCGATTGCGATCACCTGATTGGGCCGTATGGAATGGTCCTCCGGGTCGATCAGATCAGAGAGGCACCCTGTCTCTTTGTTCCAGAACCGCTGGAATTCACGGCGTGCCGATACCGGGCTGGTCGGCACGGGGATTCCCAGATCCTCTGCCTCATCGAGGGAATGGATCCAGAGCGCGTTTACCTCAACCGGCTTTCCATTGCGGGGAGTGAATGCCGTATCCATCCAGGTACTACCGGGCGTGACTGTGATAAGATTGCGGTCGAGTGATGCGACCGGGGAGGTCGGATATTCCATGAGGATATTTTCTATCACCGGTTTCATCTCCTCAATAAATGTATCCTCACCCCACCGGCGCCGGTACCGGCCCAGGGCATATACGAACCATAACGACGCATCGCTTGAATGGTAATTGTCAGGAACCCGGTTGGGAATCAGACCGTCATTTCTCTGTCCGGCAAGCCGCCGAAGCACAGCGCACACCTCATCCTTTTTCCCGCGCTCGATAAGCAGGCCAGGAATGCTTATGGCACAATCCCGACCCCATGATTCGCAGAACCAGTGGTAACCAGCAAATATCTCGTCTTCCTGACAGAACGCAGCTGCAGCCCAATCCAGCCAACCGAAAATCTCTTTCTGTACCGGGGGCCGGGGGGGTTGTGACAAGCGGTTGGTAGTTCCGGTGCACCGGAACGTGACCGTGGTGTCCCGGACGCGGCCCGCAAAGACCCCCGGTGAACAGAGATCCTCTTCAGGCTCGTACCCGCGTTCGAACTCTCTTTGGTACCAGACATTGAGGTAGGCGACCGGATCCACCCTGTAAGAGAGATTCCCGTTAAAATTGAGACCGCTCCACCGGAAACCATCCGTCCCTTGGACAATGGTCGGGGCCGGGTTTTTCATCACGCCGTCTATGGTCCTGTCGGTAACCAGGGGCCGGACCCACAGATCGACTTCCCCAGTAATGTCGTAACCGATTACAAGATCGCCGTCAAAAGTGATCGTCTTTTTTAGGATACAATCGCCGATCCAGTATGTCCACGTTGGAGGATATGCTGAAAATGCCGCAAGGTATGCAAGGCCGCTCTCATTAGCCGCATTCCTGTACTGCTGCGCCGAGAGCTGGATCCCGTTAACCTTTTCATCGAGCCCGGCAAGGAGCACTTGCCTGTCCCGGACAAAAAGGCCATGATACTTCCTCGTGTTGCCTGCAAGAGTGGACGAACAGTATGCACGGTGCGTAGCGATAAGGAATTCAAGCATTCGGGCTGTACCGGCTGACTGCACCTCCCGCCCGTATCGGAATACCACTTGTCCACCCTGCTCACGTTCTGCCGACCAGTTCGCTGTACACTCTGATCGTATTTTCCGACGCTATCTCCCATGTGAAGTGCTCGATTACCCGGAGTCTCCCGTTCTTTCCCATCGTTTCTGCAAGATCCGGCTTTTTCAGGATATCAACAGTGAATGTCGCGATATCCTGGGGATCGCCCGGGTTGATATGGTAGCCACAGATCTCATCGCCCGCCGGGATCACCTGTTCGCGGAACCCCGAGGTCCCCCGTGCCCCAACTACCACCGGTTTTCCCATAGACATCGCCTCGGTGCATACAATCCCGAAGGGCTCGTATTTGGATGGCAGGACCACGACATCGGCCGCAGCATAATAAAGGAGACGCTCTTCTTCCGGCGCCATCTTAAAATGCAGGATCACGTTCTTTTCAAGGTGGAGGTTATGCACGATATGCTCAAGCATCCGGTCCATTTCACCTAACCCGAGGATCACCAGTTTTGCATCGGGGATTTCCCGGATGATGGCGGGCATGGCCCGTACGAGATTGTCTACCCCCTTTACCCACGTGAGACGGCCGATAAATAAGATCATAGGTGCGTTTCCAACCCCAATTTTATCTCGGAAGGTTTCGATCTCCTGCCGGGAGTAGCGTACGGGATCATATTTCTTCTCATCAACGCCGTTGTGGACAACCCGGATCTTCTGCACAGGATACCCGAAACTGACCAGCTCATCCCGCATTGCGTAGCTGACCGTTACAATGCGGTCTGCAATGGTGGCAGAGAGCCGTTCGATATCCTTGATGGTGGGGGAACCGGTGGGATTTCTTCCCTGCTCGGTTGAATGGAAATGGAAGACCCATGGAATCCCAAGGTTCCGTTTTGCCATGATCCCTGCAAGTGCCGCAAGCCAGTCGTGAGAGACCAGAAGATCGTAGCGCCGGTGCTCCTTTGCTACCAGCTGGTTGACCAGTTTTGACGAGGATAGCAGGTTGTACTGCAGAGTCTCAGCAAAAAATTCCTGCCCGTTCTCGTCCCAGGTCTTGATCTCGTCCGGGTTGATGATGGAGAGGATGTCGGAAAATTTCATCAGGTTGGGGCGGTGCACATCAATGCCCGAGAGGTTTTCAGAGGTAGGATCGCTGCCAGTATTTCGTGAAAAAACCGAGAGCGAGTGCCCTTTCCGGATAAACACGCCAGAGATCTCGCCGGCGTAGGTCCCAAGGCCTCCCCGGAAAAAAGGTGGGAATTCGTCCACAAAGTATGCGATCCTCATGCAACCACCCGCCCATAGGCTGCCGCCATCTTCCCCCCAATTGGTTCCCAAAGGAACATACGGTCAATCTTTTCCCTTCCCCTCTTTCCCATGACCTCTGCCGCATGCGGTCTTCCGATGATGGCATCGATCCCATACGCGAGGGCATCCGGACAGGGCTCTGCCTTGATGCCATCCACGCACGATTCTATGTTTTCTGAAAGCCCTCCCACATTGGAGGCCACCACAGGCTTTTCGGCGCTCCATGCCTCGAGAAGCACTAGGCCGAACGGTTCGTTACGGCTGGGGATGGCAACGAGGTTGCAGGCATTTAAAAGCCGTATGTACTCGGCATCAGAGATATAGCCGGGGAACGTGACCGGGAGATCTTCTGCCTGGGCTCCGAGTGCCTGCTGCATATCCCCTTCTCCGGCCATGATCAAGTGAGCATCCGGGTGGTCATGGAACACGGTCTGTACCGCTTCAATGAGTATGTCCGGGCCTTTCTGGTACGCCAGCCTGCCGATAAAAAGGATGAGAGGATCTGACGGGGGGATTCCGTATGCTTGTTTTACCTCATCAGGGTTTACCTCAGCATAGTACTGCCGGGGGACGATCCCATTTGGAACCACATCGCATTTCCATTCCGGGACATTGTAGAGTTGCATCACCTCTTTTTTGAGTGTCTCGGATACAGTGGTTACCCGTTTTGCTATGAGCGCCCCGTACCATTCCTTTCCGGAGATCTCTTTAAACTCCCACCAGTCGCCAAAATGGTTGCCGCTTCTGCCATATTCCGTGGAATGGAAGGTAAGGATAGTATTCCTGTCCTGGAGCAGGTGGAGGGCCTGAACGGGATGCCAGTCGTGAAAATGCAAGACATCAAACTTTTTTCCGGCATCATGTTTCCTGAAATTCTCTACCATCCCTTCGCTCATGCTGGTGCAGTATTCCACGATATTTGCGCCTTTGGGTTGGCAGTAATGGTAGTGAACATGACAGATCGTCCGATCGGGAATCCGGCCACGGGTGAAAAAATGGACTTCGTGGTGCCGTGCAAGTGTCTCTGCAAGGTGCGTTGCAGCCGGTGCAAGCCCACCCACCCGTTCAGAATAAAGCGATTCCCAGCAGAATATGGCTATCTTGAGCGATTCCATCACATTTTCCTCCTTACTGATTTCGTTTTTCCCTTCTGTGCCGGACCGCTACGGGGTACATCTCCCCACTGGATTGTCCTGCTAATATTACCGGGGGATACATTCTTTGTAAACAGAAGAACGGTATTCCGGACGACATATATATCTTCGGATAGGGACATTTCCCGAAACCTGCAGAAAACACCGCACCTGTTTAAAAAATTACCATTGTGCCCGGCAATTATATCGTTTTTCCGGGAAAAGATCGCTTTCGCCTCTACCCTTTCAGAACGGATCTGCAACAAAAGCAACGGATGAGATAATATCACCAAGCCCGGTTGTCCTGCGTGGAGGAAGGGAGATACAGGCAGGGACAACGATCACCATACGGTCGCCAATCCCAAATATTCCCACAGGTTTGTCTGGCCCATATTTGATGCGGATGGATGAATATACCAAAAGCCCGTCCGGAGAAATGACCCGGTGATCCCCCCCTGCTGCAGCTGCGGCCTCCCGCGCTGCAAGGAGGAGGGAATCCCGGGATCCTTCAGAGTGCCCGGACCCGGGTATCTGGACAAGGACATAATAGCCAAAAGTGTGAAGATGGAGCCGGGAGACTCCCGTGGCCCGGGAAACAGCAAGTGCCATCTGTACCAGCCTGTCCGGTGCTAGGGAGCCGTCCCGATCCGTGATACCACGCAAAGCCAGTACCCGGGCTAACGCACCGATCTCCTGCTCGTTCATCCCTACGCTGTCCGCATGTGGTAGGATGTGTCTGACCATGAGATCAAGTATGCGGGGCGGGATCCCGCCCACGCATTCGATATGTGTGCGCATGCCGGGGTTTGCAGCGCGGATCCGGGCAAGCTGCCGGGAGGCATTGTAAAAATCCTCGTCCGTTTTAAGGTACTGGTAACCGGAGAGAAAAGCCCTTGTACAGGAAGATATCTCCGCAATAAATGATTCCTCTGCCTCTGCAGGGATGATCAACGTCGAAGACTCATGTGCGGGAGATACAATAAACCGGTTGTTCCGGGGGACAGTACCGGGGGCGAGAGGGACAAGACCCGGTGAATGCTCGAGAACGAAATGGATCCGGTCAGGGTGCTTAGCTGGCTTTGCTCCAAAGGTAATGGGGATGATGGCGCTGCTTTTGAGCAGTGCCCGGGTACAACTGCCGGCATTTGGGACAATACAGGTGACCGGCCCAAAGCCAAGCTGGTGTAGTCGGGCCGCCGCAATACCTGCCTGCCCACCAAGAGCCATAACACCTTTGCGCGAAAAAAACAAAGAGAATGCATTATAGATCTCTGGTCTGCGGACCACCATCTCATCAGCGGAGCAATAACGCATCGAATGCAAGAGACGGCGAACGAGCCTGTCAAAGCATGGCCCGGACTGCCGGCGGAGGCTTTCAAGCAGTAAGGGTGTGACCGGTATGATCCGATCTATATTCGCATTAAATCCTGTCAGCACCGGGAAGGAGTGCGGCTGTCTGGCTGCTGCATAAAGGGCAGCCCAAATTCCGGTATCTACAGGAATCTTCGTCACAGTATGCGGGATAAGCTGCCGGGATATATAAGAAAGATGCCAATGTACTCATGACCGATCCCATAGTATTAACACTCATCGATCCAAAACCCGGTAGAGGAAGATTTTCCCCATGGCCTACCACACTGACGTACCGCTGGACAGGTTCCCTCATGTCCCGGAACAGCTCTCAGGTCTTGTCGATCTTGCGTATAATCTCTGGTGGAGCTGGCATCCCGAGGCCCGGGTGCTCTTCAAGCAGATCAACCAGCAGGCCTGGAAAAAGAGCGTTCATAACCCAGTCAGGATGCTCCGCGAGATCCCGGTCGAGTTTGTGGAAACGGCTCTTGCAAGCCCCGATTATATGCGCCGGTACGACATTATCATGGATCGGTTTTCGCGGTACATGGCCAACCATAACGGCTGGTTCTCGGAACACTATGCACAGGAACGTCCCTTGACCATTGCCTATTTTTCAGCGGAATACGGGCTCCACCACTCGCTGCCATTTTATGCCGGCGGCCTCGGGTTCCTTGCGGGCGACCATCTTAAAGAGTGCAGCGACCTCGGCGTGCCCGTAGTGGGGGTGGGGTTCATGTACTCGGAAGGCTATCTCCACCAGCATATCCGTCCTGACGGCTGGCAGGACAATATCACCGAGATGCTGGACCGCGATGCAACTCCGATCACCCGCGTGCTGGACGCTTCTGGAAGCCAGATGTTGATCCAGGTACCTGTCATTGAACCGTCCATATATGCGGCAGTGTGGAAGGTCAATGTAGGAAAAGTTCCGCTCTACCTGCTTGACACGGATATACCCGCAAATAATCCGGAAAACCGGACCATCTCCCACCGGCTTTACGCCGAGCAAACAGAACAGCGCTTAAAACAGGAAATTGTCCTTGGAATTGGCGGGCGGAAAATGCTTAATGATCTAGGCATCGCATTTTCTGCCATCCACCTCAACGAGGGTCACCCGGCATTTGCCCTGCTGGAGGGGGTACGGGAACGGGTGGAAAAGGGAGTGTCGTTTGCCGATGCGCTTGCCCAGGTCAGGGGGACCGCCGTATTCACCACCCACACGCCGGTCCCTGCCGGTACCGATATCTTCCCCCGCGATCTCATGAAAAAATATCTCTCCGGTTACTATCCCCGGCTGGAAATTGACGAGAAGGCTTTTTTCGAGCTCGGGCAGCACCCCTGCGATCCCAATGACGGATTCAACATGACAGCCCTTGCCCTCCGGCTCACGCGATTCCATAACGCTGTCTCAAAGAAGCACGGCGCAGTTGCCCGTTCGATGTGGCGCTGCCTGTGGCCGGGTTTTCCTGATGAGAAGATCCCCATTGACCATATCACAAACGGCGTCCACATCCCTACATGGCTCAACCCCCGTATGGAACTCCTCTATTCAAAGTACTTCAGTTCTATCGATCCCCAGTGGCAGCAGAACCGGGATAACCCGGAGATCTGGCAGATGGTCGATGAAATTCCGGATAAGGCGCTCTGGGACGAGCATATCTGGCTGAAACAGAAACTCTTCAACAGGATCCGGGAAAAAAAGAGGATCAAGTGGGGAAGCCAGTTAAACGAGCCCGGCAACCTTGTGGCAGAAGGCCTGATGCTTAATCCCTCTGTCCTAACTATCGGGTTTGCCCGTCGTTTTTCTGCCTATAAGCGGGCAGACCTGATCTTTCATGACCGGATCCGTCTCCGGCAGATTCTGAACAATCCCTGGAGGCCGGTGCAAATTATCTTTGCCGGGAAAGCGCATCCCGCCGATAATGAGGGAAAAGAGATTTTGCAACGGATATACGAGTTTTCCCAGCAACCAGAGTTCGGTGGCCGGATCGGATTTGTCGAGGACTATGGGGAGCAGATGGCTCAGTACCTGGTCCATGGTGTGGATATCTGGATGAACAATCCCGTTCCCCCTATGGAAGCCTGCGGAACGAGTGGTATGAAAGCCTCACTCAACGGTGTGCTTAACCTCAGCATCCTTGATGGATGGTGGATCGAGGGCTACAACGGCAAAAATGGCTGGGCATTCGAAGGGGACCCATCACCGGCCTCGCGGGACTCATCAGATTCCGCCTCCCTCTATACTCTCCTCGAAAAGGAAATAGTGCCGCTCTATTACTCAGCATCTCTTGACGGGATCCCCCACGGGTGGGTGAAGATGATGAAAGAGACGATAAAGAGCACGAGCGCTGTATTCTCTTCACGGCGGATGGTCAAGGAGTACGTGACAAAATATTATCCCTCCCTGCTTGAATGTGCGGAAAATGAATGTATAGTCCGGTAAGGCATCAGGATTGCAGAACAAGACCGTCCATTTCTTGTCTGGGACAATAATACCGTAGAATCCTGGCAAACCAGGGGGCCAGAACGGAAATTTTTCGCAGGAATATGCCTACCCGCCATTCCCGTTCTCTGCATATCACCGGGTGTTCTGCCCGACCATCAATTTTTGGCTCTGTAGAAATCCTTCACTAAACTAGGTACTACCGCCGACCGAAAGATCTAAGGTACAGTGCCTCCTTACCTTGTTATGCTACTAACGAATAAGGAGGCAAAATAATGTCAGCAAACCGGTATATCAGGTTTGTTGAATTATCCTCTGGATTGATCAGAGATTCCAGAATTCCATTATTCTCGTCAAAATTCTCAAGAAAGACGTATACCCAGCACCAGTTACTCCTACTTCTTCTCCTGAAAGAGTACTTGTCCGAAGACTACCGGGATACGGTAGAACTTACTGAGGTCATGGACACTCTTCGAGAGAAACTCCAGCTCGATGCAGTACCCCATTTCACCACGATCCAGAAGTTCTGTCAGCGGATCCGATCCTCGACGTTCAGCCGGTTACTGAACCGGCTTATGAAAATGTTCTACGACGGGGGTGAGAGAATCCCTTGTACCGCTATCGATTCTTCTGGTTTCACGAGCTCGTACGCCAGCCACTACTATTCCTGGAGAACCGGTAAAACGAGAAAACGGTTTCTGAAAACATCGATCTCGGTTGCTACTGATCAACAGATCATCACCGGTCTCAAGATCTCCCAGCATTCGGTCCATGATATTCTTCACGCTGAAACTCTCCTGAAACAGTGCCATAGGGCCCGGCATTCTGACCTCTATCTCATGGACAAAGGTTACGATTCTGAAGATATTCACCGACTGATCCGGGATACCCTCAACTCCGGCTCGCTCATCCCCGTTCGAGATAGAAAACGGAAAAGAATCTCCGGGTATTATCGAAGAAGAATTGCTCTCTCATTCGATCAGGAAAAATATCATCAGAGAAATAAGGTCGAAACGGTATTTTCCGTCCTGAAAAGAAAGTTCGGGGAATCCCTTAAGGCAAGAAAATACCGGCTTCAGGTCAAGGAGATTAAAATCAAGGTGATCCTCTATAACCTCTCAAGATTCGTGATTGCTTTTTCTGTTCTGATTATTGGTGAGGTTTTCTACAGAGCCCAATTTTTAAGATTATTTATCTGCTGTTTGCCATTGCATCATCGAAGTTAACAAAAAAGGTACAGTCGTTATTCATTATTTAAAAATCACATTTTTTTTATTTATGCGAAGTAAACCGGTACTTCCCTTTTGGCACGGTAATCTCGAACCGAGCACCTTTTCCGGGCAGGCCGTTTTCGGTGATCGTACTTCCCGCGATCGACAGGATCTCTCGGGACAGGAACAATCCAAACCCGGTGTTTTTCCCAAAACCCCGGGTAAAGAGTCGTTTTTTATCTTCCGGGGATATCCCCGTTCCATCATCCTCGCAGATCAATTTAAGTCCGGACCCGGATTCCTGTGACCACACATGGATGTAATTCATCATGTTACCACCATACCTGAGCGCATTATCGATGAGGTTATAGAATACCTTTTCAAGAAGCGGATCCGCGAGGATTTCAAGATCGATCTGGTCGACCTGTACCTTCACATCCCGCATCGGAAGTTGGGTCGCGACATGCATCACAACCTCATGCACGTTCTGCCATGCAGCGGATTGTATCCCCATATCCTGATAATCCCGGGTGAATGCAATCTGGCGTTCAATCGTCTCGATAACCTTCTCCTCCTTTTTGAGGAATTCCAGATTAGCCGGCTCCTGGATCTGTTGTCGGGATAGAGCCATATAACCACGGAGAGATAACAGCTGGTTAAGGATATCATGCCGGGTAATACCGGAGAGGAGATTGAGTTTTTTATTTGCTTCCCGTACCTCATCTTCCATTATCCGACGCCTGGTGATATCTCGGGCTTCGATGATAAGCATCCGTAGGGTATCGTCAGCATCGAAAACAGGTTTGATAGAAAAGTCGACCTGCATCGTGGCATGATCTTTGCCCTGTAGCTCAGATTCATAACGGACAAATTTCCCGGAAGCTGCGTAACGGATGGCCTCCCGTACCTTCTTTATCCCGGCCTCATCTCCCTCCCACCAGGGAGTTTCCCAGAAGGGACGGTTTATAACATCTTCCAGCCGTGCCCCGATAAATCCCAGTGCCGTGCGGTTAGCATCAGTCAGGACTCCCTCCGGCGTCATTATTCCAGTAAACTGAAATGTACTGTCAAAGATAGCCCGGACCTTGCTTTCGCGATCCCTGATTGCCTTTTCTGCCTCCCTGCGTGCCGTAACATCACGGAAGACCACGTGCACGGCGGGTTTATTTTTCCAGACAAACGGCCGTGCTACCACATCCACATCAATAACGCTGCCATCCTTCCGGATGAACTTTTCCTGAATAACCGACAAATTCTTTTCAGTTGCAGATAGGGCTCGTTTAATTACCAGTTCATGGTAATCAGGATATACAAAAGACAGGATCGGTTTCCCAACGATCTCATCAGATTTCTCTGATCCCATAAGTTTGAATGCCGTGGCGTTGGCATAAACGATCAGTCCGTCCTGGTGGATCACGATACCATCAAAGGAAGTTTCCACAAGTATCCGGTATTTCTCTTCGCTCTCGTGCAATGCACGGTCCCGGGCACGTTCCTTTGCCATGCTCCGGACCGTCCCGATAACTGCTGGCCGGTTCTTGTAAGTACCTAACCCTACCGACAATATCACAGGAACATGGGTAGTACCGTCCCAGTGAAGCATCCGGAACTCATAGGACTCATCCAAAACTTTTCCCGCAATGCGCTTCCTCTGCCGTTCCATAACCATATCGCGATCCCCCGGTGCGATGAGGTCAGGGACCGGCGTTCCTATGATGTCGGCAGGAGTGCACCCGATCATAGCAGCAAATGCCTCATTACAGAACAGAAGAATGCCATCCTGCATCAGGAATACCCCGTTCTGGCTGTGCTTGACAAGAATCCGGTAGAGTTCCTCAGATTGCCTGAGTTCCTCCTGCACCCGTTTGAATTGCGAGATATCCTTGAAAATGCCCTCGACCCCTGCATAGTTCCCGCCGGCATCGTAGTAGACGTGGCTGCTGGTCGAGACAATAACAAGCGATCCGCCCTTTCGTTTCAGGGTAGTTTCTACATTGGAAACAGACCCTTCTTTTTTCAGGAAGGCCAGAAGATGTTCCCTTTTGAGAGGATCCGCATAGTAGTCCGCAGCGGCCTTACCGATCATCTCATCGGTCCCTGCATAGCCGAGCAGCGTAGCCCCGGATGGGCTTATGAGTGTCAGATTTCCCTGAGAATCGGTGCGATAAAATACATCCTGAATATTCTCAAGCATCCGCCGGTAATCCTGTTCAACAATGGAGCGATAACGCTCCTCGCTCTTTATGAGCGCTACTTCGACGCGTTTGCGCTCAGTAATATCGATATAACTGCTCCGGATAAGTTTTCTCGTGGAAGAGGGCAGATGAACAAGACGGACTTCAACAACACGGTCTTCACCATCAGCGTTCCGGATACACCGTTCGAACACGAGCTCTGCTCCTGCAAGTACCTGTTTGCGATGTTCAATAACCGTTTCACGAAAAGATAGCCCGTCAGGCTGATCAGGCAGATAAAACTGCTGGGGACCAAAGTCCAGCAACTTCTGACGGCTGCAACCAAATAATTGTTCGGCTTTTGCATTCGCCTCAATGTACCGGTCCAAATCCATGTCAAAAAGGAGAATCGCTTCTGGGGCTTTCTCAATTAGTGTCCGGAAACGTTCTTCGCTTTCTTTAAGTGCGGAATCGATTTGTTTACTCGTTTCGATCTCTTTTTGTAATTTCAGGTTAGCAGTGTACAGGTCAGCTGTCCGCTGCTGAACACGTTCGTCAAGAACATCGTGTGCTTTTCTGAGTTCCAGTTCTGCAATTTTGCGTTCGGTAATGTCCCTGATGGACTCAATGGCACCCATGACATTGCCACTCTTGTCGTACAGGACACTCGCCTTTCCCCAGAGCATTTTAGGTACTCCCCGGAGGCGAGGGGACGTTGTTTCACCGGTAAGGGTCGTTCCATCCCGGACGATACTTGAATAGCGGCTGGTTATATCATCGGGAGGCGAGAAGATCATGTCAATGAGGATCGGTCTGCATTCCCCGTAGAAAGGAAGGGCATATGCATAATCACCTTTTCCCAGCATCTCCGCAGCAGAAACGCCGGTCAGGTTTTCAATGGCCCGGTTCCAGGAAATCACATGACCGGACTTGTCGATAGCAAACGTGGCATCAGGAAGAAAATTGATTATATCGGAAAGGCGTTTTTCGGATTCGACAAGTGAGCGTTCTGCGTGTCTTCGCGAAACGGCCTGCCGGATCTTGTGTACCAGCTCGGCAAACTGTGCTGTCGGATCCCCGCCTTTCTGGAGATAGAAGTCTGCGCCGGAGTTAATGGCTTCGATTACCACCTCTTCGCGTCCTCTTCCGGTAAACAGGATAAACGGGAGGTTATTTCCTGAAGATTTTAATGTCTTTAGGAACTTGATACCATCCATATCCGGCATCTGGTAATCGGAAATTATGGCATCGTAGGTTTTAGTATTCAAAAGAGCAAGTGCATCCAGGGCAGATGTAGTGACATCGACGGTGAACTGCCCGCTCTGCTCAAGAAATAGTTTCCCAATCTCAAGCAGGCCGGGTTCGTCATCGACATAGAGAACATTATACATGCACTGTACCTGGTACTATCTTTTATTGATGAACTGGAGATATAAAATACTCGAAATAGATACCTGCCCCTATCAGGGATTGCCAAAAACAGGGCCTTTGTCCTGCCGCATACTTCCGACAGTTATTCCTCACGTGCCCGCTCACTTTCACCCTCCGCATGGCCGGATCTTTATCCTCCCCAGTGCAGCAGGGATCCGGTGCTATGCAGATCGAGATCCGCAAAGGGCTCGTGCTCCAGCCGGGCACCTTTAACGCTGTGGTCGCACCGGAGAGAGCGATCGTTTCCGCTATCAATACTAACGCGGATATCCAGCGGTTCCTCATCCTTTATGTAGGAGGAAACTATTCCCGCATTCTCTCCGGCATCAACCGGACTTCAAAAAACTTCGATGTCCGCCGGGCGTTTACCGCTCATCAGCTTTTCACGGTAATCCGGGAGGCAGGTCATACGGTTGTCTTTGCCGAACACGATCCCTCACTCTTTGACGGAGCGGCCACTATGCTCGAACCGGTCGCCGGGGCATTAAAGGAAGCGGGACGTGACTCACTGGTCATCCTCTACACACCGGTCACCGATCACACGTTCCTTGCGCTTGCGCGAAAGGCAGACCGTTATATCGAGATCTTCACGGAGGAGGAAAAACGGCAGCCGACCCAGATATCCCGTGCCCTGCGGCAGTACTGCCTGAAACCTTCAGGGCAGCGGACGCTGGAGGTGTCATAAATGGGCAGGACATTTCCCAGTGTCCGGCAGGGAGTCAACTGCACGGCAGACCGCTGGGCCCGGTCAGCCCGGGCACTCAATAAAGAGGAACGGAAGTACGGCGAATGTCTCGTGGAACTTGCAAAAACACATTCAAGCGAGGCATTTGTGGCCTGCGACGACCCTCTTGAAGCCGTAGTTTTCTCTGTACTTATCGAGATCCTCAAACGCCAGGACCGGCTTGAAGCAGGGGAGATCAATCATGTGGATTCTTGATACCGCATACCGGGACGGGGGTATCGATCTCTGGACTACGGACCGGGGTTCCGTAACAAAAGTCCACCACGCGTACACCCCGGAGTTTTACGCTAGGTTCCATGACCCGCACGCCAACACGGATATGATCACGGCACTGGAAGAACGGTACGGCGCAAAAAAATGCACCATCCTCACTATTTTTGGCGAATATAGAGGCTGGGCAATTTCTGCGGGCCGGGATGTGGCTGAAGCTATCGAACGCCAGGCACAGTACGCGGTCGATCTCTATAATGTCGACGTGCGCCGGGATCAGCGTTTCATGGCAGAACAAGGAATTGTTCCCTGCACCGGGGAACACGATGACCGGTTTTCTCCGTACATTTCCCATAATCTGTCTGTGCTTGAGATCAGGATCCGCGGTAATCCTTCCATAACCTCGTCATGCACCGATGCAGAGGTGATCCATGGGCGAACAGAGCGGCTTACCGGTGAGACAAAGACCGTTCTTATGGATCTTTTCGGTCTTGTTGAATCATACAACCCTGATGTAATCCTCATGCCGGATGCCGATACCCGGATGCCGAAAATCCGGAAACTGGCACAGCAGTATGATCTGGTCATGCCTTTCTCCCGAAACGGAAAGTACAGGCAGATGGATTCCCGTTCGTACTGGAGTTACGGAAGAATGGAGCACAAGGCCGCTGCACTTGTTCCGGACGGCCGTATCCTTATCGACACAGAACAATCGTTTGTGTACCATGAGGGCGGGCTCGACGGTGTGCTCATGGCAGCCCGGCTTTCAGGGATATCTCCCAACCTCGCGTCCCGGTTCACGCCGGGAACACTCATCAGCAGTTACGAGACCTACGAGGCAATAAAAAAAGGGATTGGAGTACCCTTCCGCAAGAGCGATCCGGAGAGGGTACGGAAGCTTTGCGCACTTCAGGCTGCCGACCGGGGCGGGTTGATGTTCCAGCCACAGCCGGGTATCTACGAAAATGTCGAAGAAATCGATTTTGCCTCAATGTACGCCTCAATCATCGTACAATCAAACCTCTCGCCGGAAACAATTGGTCACACGGAACGCACTGGATTTCTTCCCACCGTGCTCAAACCGTTACTGGATCTTCGTACCGCGACAAAACGGCTTAAAAAAACCGATCCACGGTTTGCCGGCATTGATGCGATCCTCAAGTGGATGCTTGTGACCTGCTTTGGGTATACCGGTTACAAGAATGCAAAGTTCGGGAGAATTGAGGTGCACGAAGATATTACCGGCAGGTCACGGGATATCCTGATACAGACAAAAGAGATTGCTGAGGCCATGGACTTTCGCATACTGCACGGTATCGTGGACTGTCTCTGGGTGCAGGGAGCACCGGTCGATGCACTAATGGATCGGGTCGAAAAAGAGACCCGTCTTTTCATTGAAGCCGAACATTTCGACTGGATCATTTTCCTGCCCCTTGCTGACGGGTTTGGTGCGTACAACCGGTATTATGGCCGACAGCCGGACCACAGTATCAAAGTCCGGGGAATTGCAGCACGCAGGCACGATACACCCGTGTATGTGCGGGAGATGCAGCGCCGAATGCTGGATGTTATGAAACAGGTAACAACCATCGCAGGACTTATGCAGGTAAAAGAGGAGGTTTCCGGTATATTCCAGCAGGTTGTCGCAGACCTTCCGAACGCAGACCCGGAGCAGATGGCAATCAGCTGCCGGATTAGCAGGCTGACGTACACGCACCGGTGTCTTGAAGGCGCAGCGGTTCAGGCATACCGGGATCGGGAGGTTACGGTGGCGCCGGGGATGAAAATCCAGTATATCGTGACCGATGCGAACCGTTACCGGGTGGAACCGGCATGGTGTGCGGACACGTTTGATCCGGCGTTCTACCGCAGGCTTCTTGACCGGGCATACGCCGAAATCACGTTTGCGTTTGCCGGATCGTCCTGAACGGGATGTAAACCGGGGAGTATTTTACGCACCTCAATCCAGTTTATTTCTTTTTTCTGTATGAATCTAATCGGTATACTTCTTGCCAACAACCAAAAGTGTTTATACCGCTTTTGGAAAATTACCCACTATCGAACAGCGATGGAGTGAGTGGTGTGCCAGAAGAAGACCCAAAATCAGTGTTGGTCCGGGAACGGCTAGATGTATGCGAGCTGGACCGTGCCCGTATGTCCCTGATGAACCCAGCGCTCATCGAGCAGAAGAAACAGGAAAGAACGATCGACGAGAATGCAAAGCCCCTTATCGAAATGGCAATGAAGGAGGGTCTCGAGACGGTTTGGGACAGATACGAGATGCAGAATCCCTCCTGTAAGTACTGTGAGTCAGGGCTTTCCTGCTCGCGGTGTACCATGGGACCGTGCCGTATCATTCCCCCTCACCGTATCCGCGGTGTCTGCGGAGCTGACGCTGACTTGATCGTGTCGCGCAACCTGCTTGACATGATAGCGACCGGTTCAGCAGCTCATTCAGACCACGGCCGGGATATTGTCGAGACACTGTATCTTGTCGGGACAGGAAAGACCAAAGATTACGGTATCGCTGATCCGGATAAACTGCGCGTGCTCGCAAAGGAATACGGCATCGCATTTGAGGGTAAGAGCAATGAGGGACTTGCCGCAGAACTCGGTCATGCCATGCTCGAAGAGTACGGCATGATCAAAAATACCCTGCAGCTCCTCAACAGGGCCCCGAAAGCAACCCGTGAGATCTGGGATGCAGCAGGTATTTCACCACGGGGGATCGACCGCGAAGTCGTGGATTGCATGCACCGGATCCAGATGGGTGTCGGCGCAGATTACGTCAACATCCTGCTACAGGGTCTGCGATGCAGTCTCTCTGACGGATGGGGCGGATCGATGCTTGGCACCGATGTCTCGGACATCCTCTTTGGCACGCCAACCATCCGTGAATCACGGGTCAATCTTGCGGTGCTTAAAGAAGACCATGTCAACATTGCAGTCCACGGTCATAACCCGGTACTTTCCGAGATGGTCGTAAAAGCAATCGCCGATCCTGAACTTGTGGCCCTTGCAAAAAAGAACGGCGCACAAGGTATCAACCTTGTCGGGCTCTGTTGCACGGGAAGCGAACTCCTGATGCGCAAAGGCATCCCGATGTCCGGTAACCACCTCAACCAGGAGCTGGTAATCATGACCGGGGCACTCGAAGCGATGATTGTCGATTACCAGTGTATCTTCCCTTCACTGCCAAGGACCGCTAGCTGTTTCCACACGCTCATTATCTCAACCAGTTCCAAGGCCAAAATACCGGGTTCGTATTTCTTTGATTTCAACGCAGACAAAGGCCTGATCACCGCAAAGGCAATTGTCAGGATGGCAGTCGAGAACTATAAGAATCGTAACCAGAAAAGGGTCAACATCCCCGGAACACCGGTCCCGTTAATGACAGGCTTTTCAAACGAGGCTATCAAAAAGGCACTTGGGGGTTCGTTTAAACCTCTTATCGATCTTATAGCCGCCGGAAAGATCCGGGGTGCAGTCGGGATTGTCGGGTGCAACAACCCGCATGTGAAACAGGACTACGGCCACGTGACCCTGACTAAAGCGCTCATTAAGAAAAATATCCTCTGTGTCGAGACTGGTTGTGCTGCGATCGCAACGGGAAAAGCCGGACTCCTCATGCCATCTGCTGCAACGCTCGCAGGGGATGACCTGCGTGCGGTCTGTGAATCACTGAAGATCCCGCCCGTGCTCCATATGGGTTCATGCGTGGATAATTCACGTATCCTCGTACTTGCAGCTGAACTCGGAAATGCCCTCAATGTCCCAATCCACAAGCTCCCCATTGCCGGAGCTGCACCGGAATGGTACTCACAAAAGGCAGTCTCGATAGGTGCATATTTTGTTGCCTCCGGGGTCTATACGGTGCTCGGCGTAATGCCGCATATTTCCGGAAGCCCGGCAGTGGTATCGCTGCTGACTGACGGTCTTAAGGGTGCCGTGAATGCGAATTTTGCCATCGAACCGGATCCCATAAAAGCTGCTGATCTCATAGCTGGCCACATCGAAAAGAAACGTGTCGAGTTGGGGATATAATCATGGCACCTGGCATCCGGTCTGAAGAAAACGGGATCCGTGTAGTTATCACCGGGAAGGGCGGAGTCGGCAAAACTACCCTTGCGGCCCTCCTTTCCCACCTGTTTGCAAAGGAAGGAAAACATGTCCTTGCAATCGATGGGGATCCCCAGCAGAATCTTGCAGCGACGCTGGGAATACCCAAATCAAAAGCGGAAGGAATTGCACCAGTATCAGAATGTTATGATTACCTCCGCGAGAAGACCGGGGCCGGGGCTGATGCATCCCCAGGCGGGTTTTTTACCCTCAATCCCGATGTCAGTGATGTAGTCGATCGGTTTTCAGTACCCGCCGGCAATAACATCCGTATTCTTGTCATGGGCAGCGTAAAAGAGGCAGGGGGTGGATGCCTCTGTCCGGAGTATTCCCTGCTCTCAGCAATACTTAGTCACATGCGTGTCCTCTCCGACGAAGTTGTTATTCTTGATACACCGGCCGGTCTTGAACATTTCGGGAGGGCGGTCGCAGAAGGGTTCACCTGTGCAGTGGTTGTTACGGATCGCTCGTATAATGCAATTTCCGTGGCCCGTAAATCCGCGGCACTTGCCCATCAACTCGGGATAGAGAATGTTGTCCTTGCCATCAACAGGGCAGAGGGTGAGACCAGTAGTAGTAACGCCTGCGGTAAAGAGGGCGGTATTCCAGAGTTTTCGCAAACGATAGTCATTCCTTTCGAACCAGATGTCAGTCTTACAGATCCTGAAATCACGCCGTTGGTTAATACTAATTCAGATTTTATAAAAAGCGTCGAAACCCTTGTGGCAGCAATTTCTGGCCGGTGCGAAAGCTGGTCCCCACCGGTTCGTTAAAAAACAAGGATTTTTAGGTGTAATCATTTTTTCCAAAAGAAGACCCGGCATACTCGTTCCCTGCCAAGCACCGGTTTTCCATCCCGCGTGTTTATCGTAAGTTAAAACAAACGCTTTTCAGTACCCTCATGGAAAGTGTCTGATGAACCGTACCAACTCACCCGAATACCCGGCCCATCATGCAGTCTTTTCCGTTACTGCACTTGCCCCCCGGTTTCCCATAACTCATGAAGTCCCGGCACAGGCACTCTGGATCCTTGTTTCCCACCAGCGCGTAGCAATCAAAGACGGTGATAACCCGCAGATTTATTCGCAGGCCGGACCCCGGCCGGACATCCGCTCTTTGTGCCTGATTGAATATCTCGGTCACCGGGGCGAAGTCCCCTGTTATGCTGCAGGACTGCCTGATGACACCTCGCTTCCGGAAGGGTGGACTTTGAACGGAGTGCGTGAGTTGTACGGAAGAATACTGGATGAGGATCTCGCAAATGCATCCTTTGCAGCCCGGATGATAGGATCAGCAGAAACGAGCCGTTTCTGTGGCCGGTGCGGGCACGAAACTGAGTCTGTCCTTTCCGAAAGGTCAAAAAGATGTCCTGCCTGCGGACTGGTAAGTTATTCCCGCATATCCCCGGCCATTATTGTACTTATTATGCGGGGTGACGAAATCCTGCTTGCCCGGTCCCCCCGGTTCCCGGAAGGGATGCGGAGTGTGATTGCAGGGTTTGCAGAACCAGGAGAAACGCTGGAGGATGCCGTCAGACGTGAGGTCAAGGAAGAGGTAGGCATTTCTGTAAAAAATATCCGCTATTTTGCCAGTGAACCCTGGCCGTTCCCGGATTCTCTCATGATCGGGTTTGTTGCCGATTATGCCTCCGGGGAGATTGTTATCGACAACAATGAAATTGTATCTGCGGGCTGGTTTAAGCGGGACAATCTGCCAATGCTTCCTCAACAGATGAGTATCTCCCGGGCACTTATCGACTATTGGATAAACCTGAAAAGCGGGTTGTAATACCTTTATCAAAGGAAAAACTGCTGGTAGCAGAGCATGAGTAGAACCGCAGGCGATATAAACATAGATATAATATAAAGCCTTTTAACTTGTTAGAGAGCAATGGTGATGAATTCTGAACCATCAGGTACAGATGCGGACATCCCTGAGGGCGAGAGCGCCATTGATGTCTTCATACTCTGCAAAGATGACCGGGATTCCCAGGAACTCTGCGGACAGCTTGCACCGCAGGGATACCGGGTCACCCTTTTTTCTGACAGCGCGGATCTGGTAGCGACCCTTCGTACGGGAAAACCTAACCTACTTATATGCGACGCCACTGGCCCGGATAAAGAGGGATATGACGTTTGTCGCGAGATTAAAGCTGACTACGATCTCTGGAGGATCCCCATACTGCTTGTGACCGGGGTCTCAAGCCTTGGTGATCTTCTGGTTGTTCTTGACAGCAATGCGGACAATTTCCTCGCACGGCCGTACGATCCCCAGTATCTCCTTTCGTTGATCGAGACGATGCTTTCGTCCCCGGTTGAAAAACCAGATCCTGAAAAGATCCGGACCCAGTTCAAGATCCGGCACGAAGACCGCGACTATGTGATCATGGCAGATCGCAGGAAACTCCTGGAGTTCCTGCTTTCTTCGTTTGAGATTGCTGTAGACCGGGCCGGGGAGCTTGCACAGGTCCAGAATGCACTGGACGGGCTCAAAGTCACATTTGAACGCCGGGTCTCAGACCGAACAAACGAACTTGTTACCGAAACTGCCCGGCTCCAGATGTTGTTGAACGGGAAGACCCGCGAACTGGAAGCTGCCGCAAAAGCACTCGGCGAACAGAAAAAAGAGGAATCTGCCCTTCGTAGCACCATGGAAGAGCGTGAGAAGGTCATCACCGCACACCGGGACGATGTCACCCGGCTTTCTCAGGAAATCGAATCGACCCGCGCACGCCTTGCAGAGGCAGAAGACACGGTCCGGACACTGGGGAACGAGAAGGATGAACTTGAACATGCACTTCGTGGCGATGCCGAGTCCCTGAATCGTGATCTCGGGCAGACAAAAAAGGATCTGGACGAGGCAAAAAAAGAACTTGCAGTCCTTGCAAGCCAGCGTTCAAAGCTCGAGGTGCAGGTCGCCGAATTCTCCCTCAATCATGAAGATGCACAGAAGGCACTGAGCGCCCGAACCATGGAGATCGGGCAGCTAAAAAGTGATCTTGCCAGTGAGAAAAACCGGGCAGAAGCCGCCGAGATGGAGGTTAAATCCATCCTCCAGGAAAAGGCGAGATCAGAACAGGATCTCCGGCACATGGTAGAGGATATCACGGAAAAGGCACAACAACAGTCACGGGAATGCCTGAGACTTGCTGATGAGCTTGCCTTAGAAAAAGAGCAAAAATCTGCCGCTGAACAAAAATACAGCGAATTTGTCCAGGAACAAGCTAAAAAAGAAGCCGTGTATGCCGCTGAAAAAAGCACTATTGCAGTGCATTATAATACACTCCAGCAAAAATACGATGCACTGACTGAATCGTACTGCGCCGAACGCCAGAAAACTTCCTCGCTGGAAGCAGATATTGCCCGTATCACAGCAGCGCAGGAACAGGCTGACCAGGGATTGCAGTCTGCGAAGGAAGCAATGCGTGTAGCACTCGCTGCCGGTGAGGATGAGCGTAACCGGCGTCTCGCTACTGAAACAAACGCTGCAGAGATGGCAAAAGCAAAGGATGAGGAAATACAGGCCCTTAAAAACGATGTGGCCTCACTCCGTGCCGGGATCGAAAGCGCCCAAGCAGATCTCCTTACGGCCAGACAAGAACGTGATATTGCACAGGAAACCCACGAGAACCTCAAAGAAGATCTGGCTGCTGCCCTTCTTGCCGGTTCCGAAGCTGACAAGCTTTCCCGCTCTACGGCAAATGAGATGGAACAGGTAAAAGAAGAGCTAGACACCGAGCAGCGTCTTCACCGTGAAGCTGATGATAATCTCTCAGCAGTGACCCGGGCAAAGGAAATGGTCGAACACGATCTGAAAACATTCGGGGATCGGGCAGCAGCGCAGGAACATGAACTCCTCGCTAAGATTCAGGGGCTTACCGATACCCTCGATGCTGAAAAGGAGGCTCGATTAAAGGCAGAAGATACTCTCGCACGTATTGCCGCAGAGAAAGATGCCGCCCATCAGAAACTGTCTGCAATTGACCAGGAGAGGATTGCTGATAAAGAGACCGGGGAGCAGGCTGCACTCAGGGAACGCGAGCTTCTCGCTAAGATAGAAGGCCTTACCGATACCCTTGATGCTGAAAGGGATGCACGGTCAAAGGCAGAAGACGATCTGGCCCGCATTACGGCTAAGAAAGAGGCGGCTGACCAGAAACTCCTCGCAATTGCCCATGAAAGGGTTGTAGAAAGAGTGTCCGGGGAGCAGGCCGCAACGCGGGAACGCGAACTCCTCACTAAAATTCAGGATCTGACCGTCACGCTGGATGCTGAAAGGGATGCACGGTCGAAAGCTGAAGATGACCTTGCAGAACTGACTCGGGAAAAAGAGGCGGAAGAACGGCAATTACGTGCCGTAACCGAAGAGGCCTTCAAAGAAGAGAGCCCAGGCAATGAGCGTATTACTACGCTCGAAGCAGATCTCAAAACTGCGCTTGAACGGCAGCGCTCACTGGAAGAACAACTCCGTGCTGCTGAACGGGAACAGGCCGATAAAGAGGCTGCAGTGCAGGTGCTCACGGCAGAGATCGAAAAGGCTACCGCAGCACTCCATGCAGAAAAAGAGGAGCGACATGCGGCAGAAGAGGCATATGCCGAAGCAAAAGATGCTCTGGTCGCACTCAGGAAAAAGCCACAGATCCCATCCACAGCAATTGAAGAGGTCCCTATAGGAGATCACGCACTCATAGCCAAAAAACCGGATCTTCCCGTCATGATATTTGGTGGGCCGCACGCTCCTGCCAGAAAAGAGATCGACCGCCCGGTTCCGGTTCAGCCGACACAAGCAGATCCAATAACGCCAGATACAAGCGATGAACCAGAAAACCCCCATCTCAGGATCAAAAGCGTTGAAGACCTTTTCGAAGATCCTCGTGAGATTAAGCTCGATGAACTTCCTGACGCGATCCCGACGACAAGACCACAGGAGGAAGAGGACGATATCTCCGGAACGCCGGTAACCGATCCCCAGGAGATTGAACCCATCATGCATAGTGAAAATGACAATCTTACTGACGACCTTGAGGATGATGGGGATGATATTTGTGCCGACGATATCGAAAACACTGAAGATGGCGCTGCGGACGTTCCCGTGAATGAGAGCGTTATGCCGACATTCAGCCGGCAACAGTGGTTTGATCTGGTAAAATGGGCGCACAATGCAAATTCACTGAGCCACGAGGATCGTATCAGGATCGTCAAACTCGGCCGGTTGATCCAGAAAGGACGGGTACTTACCCATCGACAGGAAGCGCAGCTGGCAGAGCTCGTGATGCTTGCCCATGCAAAAGGATACCGGCCCCCGGAATAAATGGCCGGTCCACCAAAATATTTACTGAAAGGTAATCATTCCGTATTTTACTTTTTGATCCTTTTTGTAGAGTTGTAGGCATTTCATTCCAGATTGCCGTCACTCTGCGACGTCTGATATGTTGCCGGTCTGCTCGCAGGAGCAGGATCCTGATTTATCGTAACGTCAGAAGAATAAATCATGATACCCAGACAGGCTGCAAGGCCAGTGATACTTATCAGGAAAACCAGATCTGGTGGAATCAATCCTGAATTTTCAACCAGGATAAGGATACCGAGAACGACGCACCCCTGAATGTGGTACCGGGTAATGCGGGAATCCTTTTGGTCGCAGGGGCGGATGGAACCGGCAACTTTCATCACACTGAACGGGAAAAAGGGAAAAATACCTTTTCGCGTACAAAGATCTTCTGCCAGATGAAGTCCCATGCCAAGAAAGATGCCGCCAAGGAAGAGCCCTATATATCCGGCGTAGGCACTGTTTGCAAGCAGTGCAGGAATATAAAGAAAAACGCTGGCACACGTGGCAATAAAAAGAACACCGGGAAGGGAGTGAGTAAGGCGCTTATCACTAGGATCCGAGATCGGATCTCCCCATCGTGCATATATCCTGCCCAGAGCCAATGCGCAGAGTATTTTTGGGATCTGTACAACACCCCATGCTAAAGTCCGCAAAGAGAAGTGTTTTGGCCGGGACATATGGATATCGGGAAGGATTGCACCCAGACAAGTACCGGCACCGATAATGGCGACTATAAGAGGGTTCGAAAAAATAAGAGGGCTGAATACTATGAGGGCGCATATCAGGGCGAGGGCCAAATGGTGGCGGGTGATCATGACAAGGATTTCCGTATTATTTAGTGAGCATGAGGGTAAAAGATCAAGCAGATCACCGGTATTTTTGTCAGGATTACATCCCGTAATTCAGCATATGAGTGCATAACCGATGATTATACAGGGAAATGATCTGATGACAGGCACATATATGTGTTGGGATATCAGTTGTTTTAAAAAGAATATAAAAGAAAAATGATTAACCACTAATTTAACCCAATCATAGTCCAGCCTGTACGAACCCTTTAACATAAAGAGAAAACGCAGGTTTTCAGAGATTTCCGTTATTCAGGCAGGAACTATTTTTTAATCTACGGTCGCTATAATCTCATACCGGACGCGGAAACCAAAAAAGACAGGCCCGTTTGGTAGGGTAGTCTGTACTTTGCATGATCACATGTGAAGAGTACAGCGGGAACTTTGTGAGGTGATAATTAGAGCAAGAGGCACATTTTTGCCCCGTTTATCCGGCCGGGCCACCACCGATTCTTTATGAACCGGAGAACTCTCATCTCTTCCGGATAAT